>Ga0073936_10000364_pt1 | contig 69114 bp, 30 predicted proteins | sample AliMusrvi5mmetaG_FD_87041 | JGI IMG/M metagenome (GOLD analysis project Ga0073936, IMG submission 87041) | Freshwater lake bacterial and archeal communities from Alinen Mustajarvi, Finland, to study Microbial Dark Matter (Phase II) - Alinen... | ecosystem: Environmental > Aquatic > Freshwater >... | reverse complement strand
TACAGTAGCACAAGTGACAAATCAACAACCCCAGGAAATATGGAGTAGCGATGGCTATGGGTTTGAAAATGTCACTTTAACAAATGACTCGGTCGATGAAGTAGGGACAAACTCATTGCCGTATAGTCGACTTACTGAAGTTGAATTGCCGCACGACAAGGATCGACTGCCCAGTCTCTTGGAGGATGCGTATCGAAGCCTTACGGCTGTTGGCATGGCGTCCCTTCGTAAGGCGTAATATTTTTGGATTCGACCTACGTCTGTTTAAGTCTGGATATTCATAAACCGCAATATTCATAAGCTTTAGCATGAGATCGGCGGTCGGCTTCTTTCGTGGATTTTCCGGGCACTATGATCCTTCGGGCCGTTTATTGACGCTCTATTGACCTGACGCTACGCCGTTGTCTGTCACCGGGCACTTTAAAACCAGCCAGTTATGGGCAGTTCAAAACCAGCCATTAATTGTTTGAATTGATAGCATTATTATCCATTTGGACAAGCGTGATTTTGGCGGCAACCACTTTAACCGGGATGAGGAGTTATACATAGACGTGCCGGAGGGCCATAAAAAGCCGTAGGCGCGGCTGTGGGTAGCAGCTAACCCGAGTTCGCCAGTTGGGCCTATTCTGAAAGAATATTTGCCCGTTTCAAGAGCTTGCCGGACACCGGAACCTTAAAATCATTGGGTATTCAAGGTGTCGTTGTTCGGTTTTTATCCAAAAGGCAAATGTAGTCAAGACCACCCCCTTGAAAACGATACTGTGGCGCATTAAAATCAGGGCATGTTTTTAAAAAGGATCCCACGGAAAAAAGGCGACGATGTCTACGACTACTGGGCTTTGACGAAAACCGTCCGAACCGCGAACGGCCCACGGCATCAGATAGTGTCCTATCTGGGAAAGCTGGATGCCGGGGATCAGGAATATTATCACTCGTGGGATGACATCTCCGCATTGCTGGATGGGCGAAGGGGCGCGGTGCAGGGTGATTTGTTCGAGAGGCCGAAGCCTATTCCCGAATGGCGCGAGATCAATGTCAGCGGGATCGAGGTAAAAAGGGTCAGGGAGTTTGGGCAGATCTGGGCGGCGCTGGCCGTCTGGAGGAGGCTCGGGCTGGATAGGCTGTTCGCAGGGCTGATGCCGGAAGGCCGCGAGGATATCCGATGGGATCTGATCGCCTGCGTCCTGACGGCTGCGAAGTTCTGCGAGCAGGACACGGAGAACGCGGTCGCGGGCGAATGGCTGCCCCGAACGGCGTTGTGCGATGTGCTGGGGCTTGACGAGGAAAAGGTGAACCTGACGCGGATGTACAGGGGGCTTGATGAGATACTCGCCCACAAGGATGCAGTCTGCGCCCACCTTCAATCGCGCTGGGGCGAGTGGTTCGGAACGAAGCTCGACTTCATGCTGTACGACGTGACGAGTTCCTACTTCGAGGGGGCATGCGAGGCCAATCCTCTGGCCCAGCGGGGCTATTCGCGCGACAACCGACCCGACTGCAAGCAGGTGTGTATCGGCCTGGTCGTGACGCCCGATGGAATGCCGGTCGGCTACGAGATTTTTGCCGGGAACCGTGCGGATATGACGACGATGCAGGATATCGTGAGACTCATGGAGGAGAAATACGGGCATGCCAACCGCGTCTGGGTGACGGACCGGGGTATGTCCAGCGAAGAAAACATCGTGTTCCTCGAAGGGCGGGGATCCTTCTATTTGATGGGCGCGTCGCGCAGCCTGCTGAAGAAATACGAATCCGAGTTCCATGACGGTGGTGGCTGACAGTCCATCCGTGAGGGCCTGAACGTCAAGCTTGTCAAGGGTTCCGGCAGTGAGAAATATGTCCTGTGTAAGAGCGCTGACCGGGCCAAGAAGGAGCAGTCGATGCTTCAGAGGCAACTGGAGAAATTCAGAGCTGGCATCGAAAAGAAAAGCAGTCTATTGGCCGCGAAGCCGTCCCCAAAAACGCAGTCGATCCAGCAAAGCGTCGGGCGGCTGCGCGAACGGTATCCTGCAGCGTCCAAACATTTTGAATGTGAAGTGCTGTTCAACGAAAAGAGCGAGGCGTGCGGTATCACCCTGAACGAGAAACCTGGGCAACTCGAATGGGCAAAGGAAACCCACGGGGCCTACATCCTGCGCACCAACACGGACTGTGAAGACCCCGCCGAACTCTGGCGGTGGTACATCCAACTCACGCAGGCCGAATCCGCATTCCGCGACCTCAAAAGCGACCTTGCCCTGCGCCCGATCTATCACCATCTGCAGCGCCGGGTCGAGGCGCACATCCTGGTATGCTTCCTCTCCCTGTGCCTGTGGCGGACGCTGGAGCATTGGATGGGCGTCAGCGGCCTTGGTGATGAATCCAGGCAGTTCCTGGCCGAGATGCGGCAGATCCATTCCATGGATGTCAACCTGCCGACTAAGCAAGGGCAGACAATCAGACTCCGTGTCGTATCAAAGCCAGAAAAAGAGCTAGCCGCACTCCTGACGCAACTGAAATTGCGACTTCCAAATGTGCCAATGAACCTGAAAATGTAGTCAAGACTTTTGAGATCGTTTTGTTGATTTCCAACGACTTACAACTTCAATACCTGCCCAACTGGCGAACTCGGGCTAAAAGAGAAACCCGGCTTTGAGGTGAAGAAGGCCGAGGGGAAATGAATCTGAAACGTTTCAGATCGGATTTACCGGGCTGCGGCGTGCTCGCGGACAAACGGTTCGAGCACGACGGCAATCTTCTGCTGCTGGCTTCGTGGAAGCCGCGAGGCGGCGTCAAACAGTTGCCGCATCTTCCCGGCGGGGGAATGGCCGCGAAGCGGCTTTTCCTCGCCAAGCAGTTCCTGCGCCGGATGAAGCGATTGGTGAAGGTTGTGCGCAACCATGCGGAACGGTATGTGTCTCTACTGGAGGAAAGTCTGAACCGTATTCATACGGACTTTGGCCGGTATCCATCGGCGGTCGGTGCAGATCGGGGATTTGACCGGGGGGCTACACGGCGCAAGTTGAGGACGCACGGGATCATGAACGGAATATGCCCACGCTCTGTGCCAGTGCTCCAAGATCGGATGCAGGATGAAGGGTTTGCGGATATCCAACGTCGTCGGGCACAGACGGAAGGGCGGATCGGGATTTTGAAGAACAATTTCCTGGGACCGGTACTGCGCAACAAAGGATTTGAGTCGCGCGAGCGTGAAGTGGCATGGGCGGTTTTGGCGCATAACTTGTGGATTTTGGCGCGGATGCTGCGCGCGCAAGAGAAAGACCGGCAGGAAAGAGAAGCGGCCTAAAAGGGTTGTTTCGGAAAAATGGGCGTGCAGAAAGAAAAAGAACGCGGCGGTCTGTCTAAAAACGGCCTTTTTATTGGGGTTTTGATGGATGCATGACAGAAGTGAACGGCTGGCGCAAAAATCGCGATTGGCTGGCGCAAAAATGGCGGAAGTGAAATTGGGAAATAGCGTTATATGGGACAGGCTCTACATAGCTCTCCTCATGCATCTTGAATGGTCACATGACTAGTGTCAAAGATGGCGCCTATAATATTCAGGTGGGGCAGAGTTGTTTGATGATGGCTTTGTGTGCTGGGTACTTCTGCAACAAGCTGGCGGTTTTACTCATTTCAAAATCGGTAAAATCGAATCCGGGTGCAACGGTGCAACCGACGAGGGCGAAGATGGTGCGTGGGGCGAGGGCGGCCCCGAACCAGGTGCCGGCGGGGATGATGACCTGGGGCTGCTCGCCCAGGCTGGCGTGTTTGCCAAGCTTGAACCGGATGTGGTGTCCTTCCGGCGTCAGGCCGTGGATAATCAAAGAACCGCCCGCGTAATGATGCCAAATTTCGTCCGAGGCAATGCGGTGGAATCGTGAGATCTGCCCGCGTTTCAGGAGGAAGTAAATGGCCGTGGAGACGGAGCGTGGCCCTTTGAATCCTTTGGGCAGGGAGTTCTTAGGAAGCGTATGGTCGGCCCGGTAGGTTTCCCGGTAATATCCGCCTTCAGGGTGGGGGCAAAGATCTAATCGTTTAATCCAGGTTTGTGCATTCATGTGGTTGTTTTCCTTTATGGGGCGTATTAAAGCGTTGACGGTAGGAACAGCGGCGGCAGAGTGGTTCCGTGAGGCGTCTCTGTAAAAGCCCTTCCCGCATGGCGCGGGCCCTTGGCGTGGCCATGATTTCTTCAAGGGTTTGCGTTTCCAGGTTGCCAAGTGCGGTTACTCCGTTACGGTCGAGGCAGCAAGGGGTCACAGTGCCGTCAACGAGGACTGCGATCTGGTTGCGTAAACCTGCGCAATGGCCTGCCGCGCCCAGATCCGGGCCGGTGAGGTCTGGCCATTCAAATCGCTTGGCCGTATTAATGAAGAGCGTGTCGGCAATTTTAAGTGTTCCTTTCCCTTGCAAATACTGCACGATTTCAGCAGGGGTTCCCTCATAGATTCCTGAAGTGCAGAGTGCGGTCAGAAAGGTACCGGTGGCTTTAGAGTTAAGGCTTTGACCACGGTTCCAAAGACGCAGGCTGATGATCGGGCGTTTTTTCGGGGATGAAATGAACGCGATGAGTTGGGCGATATAAAAGGAGGTGTCTTGTCCTGCATTCGCTTCGAGGCTGTGTAGCGAGACGCTGATTTGATGCACGGCGGAAGAATCGAGGAGGCGCGTGGCGTGGCGGGACAGGAGGGTACCGTTAGTTACCAGGTTCACCTTGGCGCCGTGCTCGGCACAACTGGCGAGGATGGCACCGAATTCGGGGTGTTGGAGCGGTTCACCCATAACATGGAGGTGCAGGATTCCCGATATGGGCGCCAATAAGGCGATATAACGCTCAGCTCTTGAAGGGGTAATGTATTCCGTGGCCCGCGTTGTTCCGGGGCAGAAGTCGCAGGCCAGATTACAGGTGTTGGTGATTTCGAGGTATGCTTTACGGAATTTCAATGCAGCGGCCATCAGATGTCACCGGGGACTACGGCTCCATGCTTATGCAGGAGTGCGTAGATCTCTTTCAGGGGAATAGCATGAAACAGGAGGTCAATCCCTGCTGCCAGTACGGCCGCGTCACAGAGTGCGGCATAGATGCTGATGTCCATGTGCACGCCATCCCAATGGACGTGGTCACGTGTGGGTTCAGGCGTGGGAATGGGCTGGCCCGTTTCTTCCAGAGTTTTGCGTACCAGTTCCCCCCCGATACCCCCGACGACTTGCTTTCCCCAGGCGAAAAAATGGGCAGGAGCATTGATGCCGCCTATCGTCATGGTGCCACCGAGCATGGCGTTCTTCTCAACAAGTAAGGTTGAAGCCCCGGCACGCCCGGCCTGAATGGCGGCCACCACTCCTGCCGTGCCTCCACCCACCACAATGACGTCATATTGGGAACGCATATGTCTTCCTTTTTAAGTTTTTTCCCATCACCGTTTAGGGTGCCATTTATTTTGCAAAGTCCCTTTCTATCATCTATGCCGCAAAAATTCCAGAAAGGAACCTTGATACCGTTCAACAAGTATGTTAGAAGTCGTAGCCTTTTTTTGTCGGAGAGTCTTTGCTTATGAGCAACACGTTGGTATTCAGCTTAGTATATGTGCTGGCATTCCTTGTAGGTGCCTTGATTATTGGCGTTGCCTCCATGATTTTGGCTTGGTTGCTGGCCCCGAAGCGGACCCGTACCGTGTATCAGAAGACCCTGCGGAGCATCGAGTGCGGGGTAGCGCCCATCGGGCATGCCTGGATCCGGTATGGGGTCGTTTATTACTTGTATGCCCTGATTTTTGTGGCGTTTTCTGTGGATGTTCTTTTCCTGTTTCCAGTGGCCCTGGTCTATAATGAAAAAACAGGTTGGTTTGATTTTGCTGAAGTGCTTCTTTTTGTCGGAATCCTGGCGTTGGTGATTGTTTATGCTTGGAAGAAAGGCATCTTTTCATGGAAAAGCAAGTTGAAGTCCCCCCGGGCTTAATCCATTTCGCCATGCTTGACGATGTGTTGAATCTGGCACGGGCCAATTCATTATGGCCCATGACGTTTGGATTGGCCTGCTGTGCCATTGAAATGATGGCGACAGGGGCTTCCCGGTTTGATATGTCGCGCTTTGGTTGTGAAGTGTTTCGTCCCTCGCCCCGTCAGTCCGATTTCATGATCGTTTGCGGAACGATCAGTCGCAAAATGGCGCCTGCGGTGATAACGCTCTACGATCAGATGCCCGAGCCCAAATGGGTGTTGGCCATGGGTAACTGTGCTATTTCTGGCGGACCGTTCAAGTTTCCAGGGCAATATGGAATTGTGGAGGGTGTTGATCAATTATTTCCCGTGGATGTTTATGTACCGGGTTGCCCCCCGCGGCCTGAAGCCCTGATCGAGGGGATTCTCAAACTGGAAGAGAAAATTAGAGGGAAACGTTGTTATCCGATCGTGGAGGCCCAGTAACTCCATGAAGGCCTTTCTTCTTAAATCCAAGTTTGAGGTGATTGCGCTGCAAGGGATTCCTGCACCAGTGGCTGGCGTCGAAACGGCCACCGCGCCGTTGCCCCTGGTAATCGAAATGGAGCATGCCGCCAGGGGAACCAATTTGGACGTAACGGTTCCGGCCGAGCGTGTGGTTGATGCCGCCAAAATTCTGGATGACGCGAAGTTCATGATTGAGGCGATCACCGGTGTGGATTGGCTGGCGGATCGTCAGTTGGAAGTGGTCTATGACTTCACTCATGCGGCCTCCGGCGAACGTGTGACGGTTCGGACCCGGATTTCCCGAGACCAGCCGAAGTTGCCGACGATCTCTCATATCTATGGTGGAGCCAACTGGCATGAGCGTGAAACCCATGATTTCTTCGGGATCATCTTTACCGGTCATCCGCAGCTGATTCCGTTGCTGCTGCCTGAGGATGCCCGCTTCCACCCGCTGCGAAAGGATTTTACGGCGTGAGTATTGAAGCGCAAAGTATTCTGAATGAGACGTTTGTACTCAACCTTGGGCCCCAGCATCCGGCTACCCATGGCGTACTTCGCGTTAAGCTGACCATGGATGGTGAGTATATTATGGATGCGGATCCGGTCATCGGCTACGGACACCGGATGCATGAGAAAATGGGCGAGAACCGCTCCTATGCGAAGTTTCTCCCGAACACTGGGCGTATGGATTATATTGCCGCCCTGTTTAACGGACATGGCTATGTGGGCGCGGTGGAACGGTTGGCGGGGATTACCGTCCCGGAACGGGCTGAATATATCCGAGTGATCACTTCGGAATTAAACCGCATCTCCAGTCACTTGCTGTGGTTGGGTGCGTTTCTGGTCGATCTGGGTGGATTCACCCCGCTGCTGTATTGCTTCGATGATCGTGAACAGATCCTGGATCTGCTCGAATCCGTGACGGGTTCGAGGTTGACGTTCTGCTATTACCGATTTGGTGGCGTCAGTAGTGATATTGATGAGAATTTTGCGGCTGGGACGAGGACGTTTATCAGTCGCTTACGGTCTCGGATGCCCATGTATGATGGCTTTGTTACCAAGAACATCATTTTTCGCAAGCGGGTGGAGGGGATTGGCCCCATTTCAGCGGAGGTCTGTCGCAAGTACGGGGCGACGGGGCCGGTGATCCGCGGCTCCGGTGTGGCCTATGATGTGCGCAAGTCGGAGCCTTATTCGGTCTATCCCAAATTCAACTTTGATATTCCCGTTTATCACGAGTGCGATTCCATGGCCCGTTACAAGGTACGTATTGAAGAGATGGTCCAAAGTATGCGGATTATCGAGCAGGCGCTCGACACCTTGCCGTTGGGGCCTGTGATGGCGGAGAAGGTACCGCGGACACTCAAGCCGGCCAAGGGTGACTGTTATTACAATGTGGAATCAGCGCGTGGCAGTTTTGGCGTACGTTTGGTGAGTGACGGATCGGAGAATGCGTACCGGCTCAAACTGCGTTCGCCTTGTTTCTCCAACATGAGCCTTTTCCGCGAGTGTTCAGCAGGGATGTTGTTGCCGGATGCGTTGGCGCTGATGGGTAGTTTGGATTTGGTGATTCCAGATATGGACCGTTAAGGATGGGAGTTGGGTAGTGATATCGAGCGATATGATCATGGAATTGGTGCGGCTGATCCTTTATGTGGTCGGCTTTCTTGCCTTTGCGCTATTCAATGCGGCGTATCTGACGCTCGTGGAACGAAAAGTGGCTTCCTGGTCTCAGCTCCGGCCGGGCCCCATTGAAGTGGGCACCTGGGGGCTATTGCAACCGGTGGCGGATGGCCTTAAGCTTTTGGGCAAGCAGATCCTGACTCCGGAGGGAGCCGATCTGATCTTGTTCAAGTTGGCTCCGGTGATGGTGGTGGTGCCAGGAATTTTGTGTCTGGTAACGCTCCCGTTCAGTGATACGATCGCGCCCCGGAATTTCAACCTCGGGCTTCTGATGATCTTCTCATTTGGGGCGATCGGGGTTTTTGCGATTCTCCTGGGCGGCTGGGCCTCGAACAATAAGTACTCAAGTATTGCGGCCGCGCGTGTGGTCGCCCAGAACATCGCTTACGAAATCCCCATGTTGCTGGTGGTGATTTCGCTGGTGTTCGTCTCGCGTACCTTCAATCTGCATACGATTGTTGATCAGCAGATGGGGGGATTCTGGCATTGGAACGTGCTGAATTTGAAGGCTAGCCTGATGATGCCGGTCGCCTTCCTGATCTATTTCATCTGTATGCTGGCGGAGACGAATCGAGCCCCCTTTGACATGGTGGAGGCCGAAAGCGAGTTGGTGGCCGGGGCCTTTACGGAATATTCAGGGATGGGCTTCGGACTGTTCTTTGTTGCCGAGTATTTGAACATTATGGTCGGGTGTTGTGTCGGCACGATTCTCTTTCTTGGCGGTTGGGATTGTCCTTTCGGCCTGCTGCCCGGTCTGCACTGGTTCCTGATTAAAATGTATGCCTTGTGCTTTGCCGTGATCTGGGTGCGCTGGTCTTTTCCCCGTACGCAGTTTTACGGGCTCTTGAATTTGTCGTGGAAGATCTTGATTCCGTTCGCACTGGCGAATCTGGTGCTGACCGCCTTGATGCTTAAACTGTTCCACTAGGCTTAAACTGATGATAATCTATTTTAAAGAAATTTTGAACGGGCTTTATACCCTGTTTGTCGGGATGAAGATCACTATGTTTAACATCTTCCGCCGGGATGTGACGGTGCGTTATCCCTATCAGAGTCTGCAAATGACCTCGCGTTACCGGGGGCATATTGACCTGATACGCGATGAGGCCACGGGTAAACCCAAGTGCGTGGTCTGTCTGGCCTGCCAGCGGGCCTGTCCTTCGGGATGCATCAAGTTGGATGGGGCTAAGGCGGAAGGGGCGGCCCGCAAGTCGCTGACCTCATACGAGCTTGATTTTACCACCTGCAGTCTGTGCGGGCTCTGTGTTGAGAGTTGCAATTTCGGGGCACTGGAGTTTTCCAAGCAGTACAATCTGGCTTCCATGAAGAAGGAAGATTTCAAGATGGATTTGCTTAAACGTGTGCTGGAGAAAAAATGACCATCCATTTGACGCCTGAAATTCTCAATACGGTGACGGTCACTCTGTTTTTTGCGGGAGTGGTCGCGGTGACCTTGGCGGGTGCGGTGATCGCGGTGGCTGCCCGGCGGCTGGTCTACAGCGTGAGCGGGCTGGCGCTTTCTTTTATGGGGCTAGCCGGGCTGTATGTGTTCCTGAATAGTCCTTTCCTGGCGCTGATGCAGATTCTGATCTATATCGGAGCGGTTTGCATTGTGATCATGTTTGCGCTCATGCTGGCCAATCCGAAAGATGAACCCTCGCTGTTGCCGCATCATGTGCTGGTCGGGTTGTCCTATCTTCTGGTGGCGGGCATGCTGGCGGTAGGGCTGATGATGGTCATTGCTAAGTCCCACTGGATGCCGAAGGCGGTCCAGATCAATTCAGGAACGGTCGAGGATCTGGGACGGGCTTTGTTGACGCAGTTCGGGTTTGCGTTTGAACTGATCTCGGTGGTGTTGCTGCTGGCCATTCTGGGGGCGCTGGTAGTGGCGCGTTCAGGACGGAGGTCTCAATCATGAAAACAATCATGGATGTCATCAATTTTATCATCCACGCGCCAGGGAGTTTGTCTGTCTATCTGGCTGTTGGTGCGTTGTTGTTTGCCATAGGCTTTTTCGGGTTCTTCCGGCATCGGACTCTGGTCGGAATGCTGGTTTCCGGCGAGTTGATCCTGGCTGGCGCGTCGCTCAATTTCATGGCATTCGCCCATTTCCGAGCGGCGGATCCGGTGGTGGGGCAGGCTTTTGCATTGTTTATCATGGGGATTGCGGCGGCGGAGGCGGCCATTGTGCTGAGCATTATGATTGCCGTTTATCGCAATTATCACTCCATTGATGCCCGTGACTTGAAGGAGATGGAAGGATGACGATGGTTGCTCCCTTGGAAACTCCCCGTCTGCTGCTGGCCATTCTGGTGCCTTTGATCGGAGCCGTGGCGGTGATGCTCACTGGTAAGCGCCCTAATGTGCGCGAAACCTGTTCGTTTGTTACGGCGACCATTCTGTTCGGTACGGTGGTCTCCCTGCTGCCGGCAGTGCTGGCGGGGGAAAAGCTGGTTTATCATCTCTTCAGTATCCTGCCCGGTGTCAGCGTGACCCTGCGGGCTGATGCTTTCTCCATGGTGTTCGCGATGATCGCTTCGTTTTTGTGGATGGTGACGGTGATTTATTCGATGGGCTATATGCGGAACTCCCATGAACATGCCCAGACCCGCTTCAATGCCTGTTTTGCGCTCGCCCTTTTCGGCGCTATTGGTTGTGCGTTCGCGGATAACCTTTTCACGCTCTATCTTTTTTACGAGATCGTCAGTATCAGCACTTATCCCCTGGTGGCACACCATCAGGATCAGGAAGGGTATGAAGGTGGACGCAAATATTTGACCTATCTGACGGCCACCGCCAAGGGGTTGGTGCTGCCGGCCATGATCATGACCTATGTGTTGTGCGGTACGCTTGATTTTTCCACCAACATCCGAGACGGAATTTTCCCGTCGGATGCCAGTCGCTGGATGGTGACGATGACCTATATCTGTTTGATTCTGGGTTTTGCCAAGAACGGGATCATGCCGTTTCATAGCTGGTTACCCGGCGCCATGGTGGCCCCCACACCGGTGAGCGCCTTGCTGCATGCCGTGGCTGTTGTCAAAGTGGGTGTATTCTCGACCACGCGGGTGATGCTGTTCCTTTTTGGTGTGGTTAAGATGGATGACTTCAATTTGGGCATCCCCACGGCCTATTTTGTTTCTTTCACCATTCTGGCGGCTTCACTGATTGCCTTGAGCAAGGACAACCTGAAGGCACGGCTGGCCTATTCCACCGTGAGTCAGTTGTCCTATGTGATTCTGGGTGTGGCCTTGTTGACGCCGGTGGGGATTGAGGGCGGTATTGTTCATATCGTCAATCACGCCTTCGCCAAGATCACCTTATTTTTCTGTGCGGGCGCGATTTATGTGGCCTCGCACAAAAAGGATATTTCCGACATGAAGGGGTTGGGGCGCGTGATGCCCTTTACCTTTGCCGCCTTCGGGATTGCGGCGCTGAGCATGATCGGCGTACCGCCGGTGGGGGGCTTTATCAGCAAATGGTTCCTGTTGGTGGGTGCCATGGATGCCGCCCAGATAGGGATTGTGGTGGTGCTTTTGATTAGCACCATTCTGAATATCGGCTATTTTGCGCCGGTGGTTTATTCTGCCTTTTTTGGAAAGCCGGCTGATCCCCATGTGTATGACGGGGTGGGGGAAGCTCCGCTAACCATGGTGGTGCCTCTATTGATTACAGCGGCGCTTTCGGTGGCGGTCGGTATTTATCCTGACTTTTTCCTCAACCTCATTAAGGGAGTGTTTGTATGAAACTAGTCGCCCTGATTGATTTCCTGCGTGACCGCCTGAAAGCCGTCATCATCGTCAGCTGTGTGCTGTTGGTTATGCTGGTTCTAGGGGATTATTTCTTTGTGGATAAGGAGCATGCCCATACCAGGGCGGAGCACATTTTCGGGTTCTGGTCAGCCTTCGGGTTTGTGGCCTGTGTGCTGATTATTTTTATTTCCAAGTGGTTCGGGCACCGGGGCATTATGAAACGGGAAGATTATTATGGCGATGAATGACTTCTGGATACATCCGGCGCTGATCCTGATTCTGGGCGCCATTGCGATGCCGTTTATCCGCGGACGGGCGCGTTCCGTCTGGCTGTTACTGGTGCCGGCCTTGGCTTTTTTGCAAGTCATCAGGATGGGATTTGGGTTGGGCCCGGAAGGTGCACTCTATGGGTCTGTTAGGTTTCTCAACCTGACATTGACGTTGGGGCGAGTTGACAAATTAGCCCAGGTGTTCGGCTACATCATGACATTGATGTGTCTCTTCGGCAGTCTGTATGCCTTGCATGTAAAGGAATCCGCGCAACATTCCGCCGCCTGGGTTTATGTCGCTGGTTCGCTGGGCGTGATCTACGCCGGCGATTTCATGACGCTTTTCCTGTTTTGGGAGATGATGGCGTTTTCCTCGGTGTTCCTGATCTGGCTGCGTCGTCGTCCGCAATCGTTGGGGGCGGGCTTTCGGTATTTGCTGGTGCATGTGGCCGGTGGATTGGCATTGCTGGCCGGAATTCTTCTGCGGTATCACGCCACGGGCGGGGATCTTACGTTTACCCGATTGGACGTGCATCATCCTGATCTTTCGACCTGGTTGATCATGATCGGCTTTATTCTGAATGCCGCTGTGCCGCCGCTGCATGCCTGGCTGCCGGATGCCTATGGTGAGGCGACTGTGACCGGTTCGGTGTTCATGTGTGCCTTCACCACCAAGACGGCGGTCTATGCCCTGTGCCGCGGTTTTGCGGGCATGGAAATCCTGGTCGTGCTGGGTGTGATCATGGCCCTTTACGGTGTGGTTTACGCGGTGCTGGAAAACGATTCCCGTCGGTTGCTGGCCTATCACATTATCAGTCAGGTCGGTTATATGGTCGCGGGTGTAGGAATTGGGACCCCCATGGCAATTAATGGTGCCTGCGCGCATGCCTTTGCGCACATTTTGTATAAAGGCCTGTTGTTTATGGGCACCGGGTCGGTTTTGCACATGACGGGCAAGAGCAAGTTCTCCGAATTGGGCGGGCTCTACAAGAAAATGCCCTGGGCCTTTGTTTTTACCCTGATTGGGGGACTGTCCATTTCCGCTTTCCCATTATTTAGTGGTTTTGTCAGTAAATCCATGATCGTGCAGGCAGGCTTTATGGACGAAAAGATGATCGCGGCATTTCTCCTGATGTTGGCTTCGGCGGGAACGTTCCTGCATACGGGACTGAAAGTTCCCTACTTTATCTGGTTCGGCAAGAACCACTGCAGCAAGGAAACTTGGGAACGCGCGAAAGATCCGCCTTGGAACATGTGCGCGGCCATGGCCTTGATGTCGTTCATGTGTATTTTCATCGGGTGCTACACGCCGTATCTTTACGACAAGTTGCCATTTCCCGTTGTGTATAACCCTTACACGGCCTATCACGTTTCTGAAACGCTTCAGATCCTCTTGTTCACAGCTCTGGGCTTTTTCCTGTTTATCAAGAAGTTGACGCCGGAAGCGACGATCAGTCTCGACCTGGACTGGTTCTACCGGATGGGCGGGCGTGGGGTGGCCTGGGTTTCCCGTGTGCCGGCGCAGGCGGTGGATAATTGGGTGAGCGAGGGCTACCGGTTCATTGGGCTGGCCGGGACGATGTCGCTGGCCCGGGTGTCCTCCTGGTTTGATGGGAGTGTGATTGATGGCGTGGTGGATGGGCTGGCGCTTTCGGTGCGTTGGATGGGGGACCGGGTTCGCCACATGCAGACAAGAAATCTTCAGTTCAATATCTTCAGCGCGGTCGTCGTGGTCGTGGTGATGCTGTTGACCTATGCGTTGACAGCGATGACGTTGAGGTAAGCTATGGGTTGCTTTGATACAAATGGTGCTTGGCCAATATTAAGTTTGCTGACCTTCCTGCCATTGGCAGGAGTGCTTCTGTTGCCGTTACTCAAGGGAGACGGTCCGGCCAAAGTTTGGACGTTGGGGGTGACGTTGGTGACGGCGGCCTTATCGCTACCGCTTTACACCTCCTTTGATGTCACGACTTCTTCGTACCAATTCTGCGAGAAGGTGGCATGGATTCCCTCGCTGAACATTCATTATGCGCTGGGTATTGACGGGATCAGTTTGCTGCTGGTGTTGTTGACCACCCTTCTGATGCCGTTCTGTATCCTGTGTTCGTGGCGCGCCATTGGTACCCGAGTCAAAGAGTTCATGGCCTGCATTCTGATCATGGAGACGGCCATGCTGGGCGTTTTCATGGCCCTGGATTTTGTGCTGTTCTACATCTTCTGGGAAGCGATGTTGATTCCGATGTTCCTGCTGATCGGGATCTGGGGCGGGCCGCGGAAGATCTATGCTTCGGTCAAGTTCTTCCTCTATACGTTGGCAGGTTCGGTGTTGATGCCGGTGGCCGTGATCGCGTTGTATCTGCACAGTCAGCCGCATACCTTCTCCATTCCCGAACTGATGAGTCAGCCTTATTCCTTCACCCTGCAATGCTGGGTTTTTCTGGCCTTCTTTGTGGCCTTTGCGGTGAAGGTGCCGATGTTCCCGTTCCATACGTGGTTACCGGCGGCGCATGTGGAGGCCCCAACAGCCGGCAGTGTCCTGCTGGCGAGTGTTTTGCTCAAGATGGGAGCCTATGGCTTCCTGCGGTTCTGTCTGCCCATGACGCCACTGGGGGTTCAGGCCTTTGCGCCCTATGTGCTGGCGCTTTCCGCAGCGGGCATTATTTACGGCGGTTTTACGGCGTTGGCCCAGAGTGATATGAAAAAGCTGGTGGCCTACTCAAGCGTGGCGCACATGGGCTTTGTCACCTTGGGTATTTTTGTTTTGAACACGAGTGGCGTCGAAGGGGCGATTTTGCAGATGATCAATCATGGTATCACCACGGGCGCGTTGTTCCTGTGTGTGGGGATGATTTATGAGCGGACCCATAGTCGGGAACTGGCCTTGGCGACCGGCATCGGGAAGGTAATGCCGGTATATGTGACGGCGCTGACGATTTTCGGACTTTCCTCGATGGCCTTCCCGGGAACGAATAGCTTTGTAGGGGAATTTATGGTTCTGGTCGGGGGGTTTGCCCATTCGGCTAAATTGGGGTGGGTGGTAATCCCGGGGGTGATTTTGAGCGCGGCGTATATGCTGCGCATGTTGCAGCGGATTATCTGGGGCGGAATGAATAACCCGGACACCTCGTATCTGAAAGACTTGAACTGGCGTGAAAGGGTCACGCTGGCGCCGTTGGTGGCGTTTGTTTTATGGATCGGACTGGCACCCGCTCCGTTCTTGAAGGTGCTTCATGTCAGCGTCCAGCATCTGCTCATGCAAGTCCAGTTGGGCTTGAATATTTAATTGGCGGAAGGAATGCACGAAACGATGAATTCGATTTTGTTTATGCCGGAACTGGTGCTCATCTTCGGGAGCTTGGTGGCCTTTGGTGTTTGCCTGGGCGAGGGGCGGTCACGGTTGGCGGCAGTCACGGCACTGACGACGGCGCTGCTGACCCTGGTGTCCAGCGTGGCCTCTCTGTGTTTGGCAGGCGATTTGTTCTGTCAGGCCTACCGGGTGGATCTCTTCTCTCAGCTCTTCAAGGTGTTCATTGCCCTGGGCTTGGTAGCGGTGGTTTTGTTTGGAAGCAAGCTGAAGGATGTCAGGGCAGAAGTACGGCCTGAATATTTCCTGTTTCTCCTTCTCGGTTCACTGGGGTTGACCCTGTTGGTCAGTTCGGTGGAGTTGATTTCCCTGTTTATTGCCCTGGAGCTTTCCTCCTACGCCTTATACCTGCTGGTGCCCCTGCGTCGGGAACAACCGGGGTTACGGGTTCAGATGGAATCAGCGGCCAAGTATGTGATGTTCGGTATTGTAGCGACGGGTTTTCTGCTGTTCGGAATGAGTTATCTTTATGGGATGACGGGATCCACTTACTTCAGTGCTATCGGGCCGGCCCTGGTTCAGCATTGGGGTGAGCCTGCCGTGTTGGTGGGCATGATGCTGATTCTCGCGGGGCTTTTTTTCAAGTTGGCGGCCTTTCCCATGCACCTGTGGGCGCCGGATGTTTATCAGGGGGCTTCCAATGAGACGACCGCTTTTATTGCCGGTGTGCCCAAGGTAGCGGTGGTGGCGGTTTTGATCCGTTTCCTTATGTGTGCTCAGCCTTCCAATCAAACGTTGAGTTTGGTGATCTCATTGGCGGCGATAGGCTCGATGTTCTTCGGAAATTTGGCCGCCTTGGTACAGAAAGATCTCAAACGTATGTTGGGGTATTCGAGTATTGCCCATGCGGGTTATGTGATGCTGGGGTTGGTGACTTTGAAGGCAAGTGGTTATGCGGTATCGATGTTCTATATTTTCGGTTTTGTCGTCATGAATTTGGCGGCTTTTCTGGTGATCTGCCAGATGTCAAAAGACGGAGAGAATGTCACGCTTGATGATGTGTCCGGCTTGCACCAGCGCAATCCGCTGGCGGCCTTTGTGTTGGCATGCAGTATGTTCGCCATGGCTGGCATTCCGCCGTTTGCCGGTTTTATGGGGAAGTGGCTTCTGTTAAATGAGGCTCTGAGCAGTGGGTTTGTGACGCTGGTGGTGATTGCTGCCGTGAACACGGCGATTGGCATTTACTACTACTTAACCGTTGCGCGTGTGATCTACTTTACTGACCCCGGGCAACGGCCCGCCTTTCAATTTGAGCGGGGTGTTGCGGCGCTAAGCGTGGCCCTGATCGTGTTGGTGACGTTGCTGGGTATCATGCCCGCCAAGCTGTTGAACGCAACGATTATGGCCGTACGTATACCGCTTTTTCATGGTTAACTCCGGGTTGAGGACTTCATCTTCGACAGGGGTTGGATGTTGATCCGTGTCATCCGCTCAATGATTTTGACCTGCGACGGAAGCTTTCGATCTACGCGTTCAAGATTGCACCATGCAAACACTGTCGCCAGGCGCGCACCATCTGTGGCCGGTCGGTTGGTGAGAAGACCCGCCAGATAGCCTGACAGTAAAGCATCCCCGGCGCCGACCGTGCTGACCACCTTCACCGGAGGCGCGCTGGCCATCAAATTATTCTGAGGGGTGATGAAAAGAGCGCCTTCGCTGCCGAGTGACAGTATGACGTGGCCGCCCTTCTCGTGTTGGAGTTGTACGGCGGCCTTCACCTTCGAGGCAAAGTCGGGCAGGGGGTGGCCGAGGATTTCGGCCAGCTCGTGTTCATTTGGCTTGATGAGATCGACCTTGCACCGGATGGCCGCCTTGAGTGCCTCCCCGCTGGTATCGACGGCCACATACGCCCCCCCGCGCTTTAGCATAAGGAGCCACTTCTCGAAGAAATCAATGCTTACGCCTTGGGGCAGGCTGCCGGATAGGGCAAACCAGCGCCCCGGTTTGATCATGCTGCGCAGGCGTTTTCCAAATTCGTCCAGTTCTTCAATGGAGGGTTTCAGTCCGGGAAAGTTGAGGTCGGTGGTCTGCCGGTTGGACTCGTTGACAATCTTGATGCCGGGGCGGGTTTCCCCGGGTATCCAAACAAAGGCGTCCTCAATCTGTTTCCCCTTGAAGAACTTTTTGTAGATCTCCCCGTTGGCCTTGCCTAGAAATCCGGTGGCGGTGGACGGGATTCCGAAGTGGTGCAGCATGCGGGAGACATTGATTCCTTTTCCACCGGCCTGACGATGAAGGCATTTAGCCCGATTCACTCCGCCAACCTGCAGGGTGTCGAGAAATATTGTTTCATCGATCGCAGGGTTCAGTGTGACCGTCACGATATCTGGGGCCTGTTGCATGGGGGGATTCCCTGAAATTTTCTTGTTCTTTGGTTGCATGGATTCGTTCGGATCTCCAGATAGGTATATCTGTAATTAATTACATGGTGAAGTCAATGATAGATGTGTTCTGAGTTTGACCACAGAAAATGCTTCTATTTTTGATCCGAAGTCTGGTTGTTGTAGAGGGTTGGCATACGAAGCGGTGAATGATTCGGTTAATTCGTGAAATATTTAGCGATTAATTACAATTTGACAGTCGTGTAGGTAATATATTTAGCTGTCAAATCGGTTTTATTTCCTGCTGTCCAGATTCGTGAGAGCGGGTGTGATTCTGTGTGTGTTCTAACCCAAGGAGTATTGCTGACATGTCGACTCGTGATTCAATGACGTTTGATATTATTGGTGTGGGGTGTGGAGTGGCGACGCTTTCCACGGTGTTGCAATTGCTCAAGCGGGTGAAGCGTGAACCGGATGGCTCCATGCAGCCGCCCAGTATTCTGATTATCGACAAGGGCCCGTCCGTTGGCGCACAGAATTTGTCGGGCGCGGTGGTGGATACGTCTTCCTTGGCCGATTTGCTGGAATATGAGGACTTTGCCGGACTGCCGCAGTTCGCTACGGTGAAAAAGGAAAGCTTTCATCATTTAACGGCTACGGGTTCGACCAAGGTTCCCTGGGTGCCGCCGACAATGCATGCGGAAGGTTTTCCGATCGTTTCGTTGTCTGCCTTGACCCGCCATTTGGCGGGTTTGTGTGAAAAGGCTGGTGCGGAAATTTATTCAGGTTTTTCGGCCGTTGAATTATTGCGCGAAAACGGACGCATTGTCGGCGTGCGTATGGGCGACAAGGGGGTGGATAAAAATGGAGAGCAACGTTCCAACTTTGAACTCGGCCCTGACCTGATGGCCACCATGGTGGTTCTGGGGGAAGGTGCTTGCGGGTTCCTGACCGAGAAGTTGCTGACGGAGGAAGGCATGCGTGGTGCCAATCCCCAGACTTTTGCGGTGGGTGTTAAGGAATTGATTGAGACGCCGGAGTGCAAGGGGCGGGCCGGCACAATTATGCATTCCTTCGGATATCCGCTGGATTCCAAGACCTATGGTGGCGGGTTTGTGTATTGCCTGAGCGACACGTTGACGGCGATCGGAATGGTCACGGCACTGGATTATAAGAATCCCACCACCAGCCCCCACGATATGTTCCGGCTGTTCAAGCATCATCCCGCCGTGCGTCCCTTTATTGAGGGTGGCAAGGTGCTGGAATATGGCGCCAAAGTCCTGCCGGAAGGCGGCTTCAATTCCGTCCCGAAATTGGTGGCGAATGGCGCGTTGATTGTGGGGGATGCGGCCGGGTTGTGCAATTCCTTGCGTCTGAAGGGCATTCATTTGGCGGTTCAGTCGGGCATGGCGGCGGGGGATGCCTTGTTCGAAGGTTGGAAGAGTAAAGACTTCTCGGTGGCCGCTATGCAGAAGTATCCTGAGAGTCTCAAGGATTCGACGCCTTGGAGGGAATTGGAGAAGATCAAGAATGTGCGCGCGGCCTTTACCTACGGGTCTCTCCCGGGTATGGCGGCGGTGGGAATGAGTGTTTTTAGCGGTGGCTTGCTGCCGCCCGGGCGCATGGCCCTGGAGCCGGATTGGGAAGTCATGAAGGCCAAGGCGGATGTGAAGCCCTGCGTTTTGCCCCCCAAGGTCGGCGCTGATGAGGCAAATCTCCAGATGGACCGACTCTCGGATTTATTCTTGTCCAAGACGCATCATGAAGAAAATCAGCCTTCGCATTTAAAGATTTTGGACAACGAAAAATGCAAGATTTGTATCAAGAAATATGGGGCGCCTTGCACGTTGTTCTGTCCTGCGCAGGTGTATGTGCTTAAGGATGACCAACAGGGGATCCATATCGATTTCTCCAATTGCCTGCATTGCAAGACCTGCCAGATCAAAGATCCCATGCAGAATATCCAATGGACTCCTCCCGAGGGTGGTGGAGGTCCTGTTTATTCCAAAATGTAATTTTCTAAACCCCGAACCTTATTGATTTGAGAGTTAATATGGCTGACGACAAAAAAGAACCTTGGTTGAATTGGTTGGCGTTGACAACGGTGATTCTGGCGGTGTGTGCCACGATGGCCACCTTTAAAGGGGGGGGGCACTCTACCAAATCAGTCATGAGTCAGACGAAAGCGTCGGATCAGTGGGCTTATTACCAGGCGAAAAGTATCAAGGGATACATTTATGATTTGCAGCGGGACAAGCTCCAACTGGAACTCAAAGCCAATGCGGCTTCCTTATCGCCTGAACTCCAAAAAGACTATACGGATCGCATTTTATCCTATAAGGAGAAAGTCGATACCTACGAGACTGAGAAGACGGGAATTAAGAAAAAGGCGCAAGAGCTGGAAGATTTCCGTGATCTTTGCAGTAAGCACTCCGGCGCATTTGGTATGGCGGTGATCTTCCTGCAAATTGCGATCCTGCTCTCCTCCATTGCCGCCCTGCTCAAGAAAAAGCCACTGTGGCTGGCAGGCCTGGTGGTCGGCGCTGTAGGTATCGTGCATTTTGTAAATGGCTTTTATTTGTTCATGTAACTCTTTGCACCCCGAATTACAAATACCGCGCGGGTGGAGTATCTCTTTATTTATCGGCGATTTCGATGTGTCTGCCTAGGCTTAACATCTTGACAACCTTATCATTCAAATAGATAACTTACCTGCTCTGACTACGACATTATTGCGCCATGCTCGTCATGAGTCTGGTGCGCAGAAAGGACAGGCCATGAAGACATCGACGGTTTCGGGCGGTTGGGTTCATGCGTGGCGAATGGGGATGTTTATCGGAGTTTGTCTGGTGGGGTTGGCATGGGGGCCATGGACTTCGGCGGGGGCGGATGTCGCGGCATTAATCCGGCTCCAGGCGGAGATGCGCGCCAGACAGTTCGTCCAGGCCGTGACCACAGCGGATACTCTGATTGCGGCGAAGGATCCCGCTCAAGCCGAAGCCACCTATCTGAAGGCACTGGCACTGTTCCATGCCGGGAAATTTTCGGAGTCCATCACGACGATCGATGCGCTTCTGACTTCGGATCCGAAGTCGGACTGGCATTACAAGGCGCTCTATCTCAAGGCGCAAGCGCTGATTGAGCAGAAGCGATTCAAGGAAGCCGCCGAAATCTATGAGACGGAAGCCACCCGCATCCTTTCCCCACAGCGGAAGCAAGAGTTGGCGGCGGTTATTATCCAGTTCGCCGACAAACTAACGGTCAAATCAGCCGCCAATGATCCCGGCGCGTTACCGCCGAATTTTAATAAGGCCTATGGGCTCTACCAGAAAGCCCTGACCATGGAGATCGGGCGCGATCTTCGTGACGATGTGATGTTTAAGAAAGCGCGTGCCATTCAACAGGCGGGGAATGCCGGCCAGGCTGTGGAGGATTTTCAAGCGTATCTGACAGAATTCGATTCTTCCTGGACCGGACTCACCGGTTCCGGCTCCACGCGTCAGGTGGTGCAGAACCCTTTGCCGGATGGCCAGAAGGTTTTGCAAGCCCGCTATTTTCTTGCCGATGCGTTAATCCGGTGTGGCAATGCAGGACAGGCACGGCTGGAGATCGAGGATCTGCTGAAGAGAACTTCTGTCCTCGCCGGTAAACTTCCGCCCAGGTTCGAGGACGACCTCCAGTGGCTCCAGGTACAATCGTTTTTTACTCCCGTACGATCTGCCGGCAACGGTGCCCTCTTTGCGCTCACGGGCGGTGCCCTCGAGCCCGCGATTAAAGCCTGTCGTGACTATCTGGCTGAGAACCACGTCGGTACCCGTGCGGTCCGTGCCGCCTGGATGATCACCGAGGCTTACGCTGCGGCTGGCCGCAGCGATGATGCGATTATCGCCTACCGTGATTTCATCGCCGGCAAGGGGTTCAAGATTCTCGAAGGCGAATCTGCTTCCCAGATTGAGGAGGAGATCAGCGCCTCGCCCGCCTCTTTCCTGGCCAACCTGAGGATGCGTGCACTGTTCTGTATCGGGAAAACAGAGTTCGCCCAGAAGAAGTATGCCGCCGCCATTGCGAGTTGGCAGTCATACATCAAGGAATACCCGAATGGCTCACAGTGGTCGGAGAGCCAGAGTGCCATCGTCAATGCCGAATTTCAGGCTGGCATGGATTTACTGGCTGACCAGAAGACGGAACAGGCCGTTACCAACCTGGAGGCTTTCCTGCGGGATCACCCTCTCGACGAAGCTCGCGCGAGAAAGATACTCTATATTTTGGGTGCCATCCATGACGCCAAAGCGGGTGAATTGACGGTTGCTGCAGCGGCGGAGTCTGCGATCCGGGCCGAATTTAAGCAGGCCATCGAAGCTTGGTCGCGGCTGGCTGCCAAGTATCCCGGTAGCTCCGAGGCCAACCAGGCACTTTTCCGCAGTGCGGTCATTCTGGAGGAAAAACTCGGTGAATTTGAGGATGCGTTGGCGCTCTACCGCAGGCTGGTCTCCGAATTCGGTTATGGTCAGGCCAATCAGCGTATTGCGGACATGACCCGGAAAAACCTGAACCTCTCGTCCGAGCGTGTCTTCCGAACCAACGAGAAGCCGGTCGTGCGCATGAAGACCAGGAATCTCGAAAAGGTCACTGTCCGCCTCTACAAGCTCGACCTGCAGGCGTACTTCCGCAAGATGCACGGCATCACCGGAGTGGAAGCCCTCGACCTCGCGCTGATCCAGCCCGACAAGAGCTGGGACGTCAAGGTGGCGGGTTACGCCAAGTATAAGCCGTTGGAACAGATGATCGAGATTCCCTTCGAGGCGGGTATGGCTGGCGCCTATGCCGTTACCATTGGTGATGAAGAACAGGAGTCCACCGTGCTCGTGCTGCGGTCTGACATTGAGGTGGTAGTCAAGTCCAGTCGCCGTGAGATCCTGGCTTTTGCGCAGGATATGCTCACCGGCAAGCCTGCTGCGGGTGTGGAAGTGCTGGTCAGTGACGGCACCGCCCTGGCGCTTACCGGCAAGACTGGTGCCGATGGCGTGTTTAAGGGAACCGTGGAGAAACTGAAAGAAATCAATACCGTCCGTATGTTCGCGCTCCGTGGCGACCACGCCGCCGCCTACAATCTTGATCTGGCCGGGCTCGCGCTCACCTCCGGTCTCATGCCCAAGGGTTACCTTTACACTGACCGTTCCGCATATCTGCCTGGCGAGACCGTCTCTATGCGCGGTATTCTGCGCGAGGTTCGCAATGCCGTTTATGCTGTGCCGGAGAACGCTGAGTTCAAGGTTAGTTTCACCGATCCGCAGGGGCGTATGCTCTCTGAACAGACGGTCAAGTTGAGCAAGTTTGGCACCTTTGATGCCGTACTCGCGCTGCCGGTCGCGGCGCCTGTCGGTCAGTATGCCATTGCCGCCCGCCAGGAACGGAAGGGGCAGGACCCGCTTCAATTCACTGGAAGCTTTGAGGTGCGCCAGTTCAAGCTTGAGAAGATCCGGTTGGCGATGGAATTTCCGCGTCGAGTCTATTTCCGCGGGGAGACTGTCGAAGGCACGGTGAAAGCACAGTTCTACTGGGGCGAACCGGTGGCCAACCGCGTCCTCCGCTACACCCTGCCGGACGGGCGTTCTCAAACGGCCATGACGGATGTCGACGGCAATTTCAAATTCACCTTCGATACCATCACCCGGATTCCGGGCTCTATGATGACCTTCCGGGCTTCGCTCGAAGGCGAAAACGTTTACGCCAACGAAACCCTCACGCTGGCCCGGCTTGGCTTCTCGATCACCGCTACGCCCAGTCAGCCGCTGGTACTGGCGGGTGAACCTTTCGATCTTGACCTGACCACCACCGGCGCTGATGGTAAACCGCTGGGTAGCGATCTGACGGTCACCGTGTTGCATTTGGAGCAATCCAAGCCGTCGCCTGTGATCGCCTGTATTCCCTGGTTTGACGGTGTCGGTATGCCGTCGCCTGCAGAAGCGACCGTTGAGCAGCAGAAGGTCGCCACGGAAGCTGTCACCGGCAAGGCGAATCTCTTGCTAAAGCTTATGAATGGGGGGGATTATCGCATTCGCGTGACCGGGATTGACCGCTTCGGACAGACCGTTACCAGCGAGTGCGCTGTGCAGGTTTCCGGTGCCGAGGACGCTATCAAGCTGCGGTTCTTTGCGGATTCTGCCACCCTGAAAGTTGGCAAGGAGGCGTTGGTGCGCCTGCACTCGCGGCTTGATCACGGTCTTGCGCTGCTCACCTTTGAGGGTGAGACGATTCTGCGCTACCAGATTCTTGAGTTGAAGAAGGAGTACAATGAGATTCCGGTGACGGTTGGGCACGACCTTTTCCCGAACTTCCGGCTTGCCGCCGCCGTGATGGATGGCCGCGAACTCCGTGCCGCCGCCAAGGAATTCACTGTCGAGCGTGAACTCAAGGTAGCGGTCAAGCCGCTCCAGGCCGCCTGGCTCCCCGGGGAAACGGGCCGCGTGGAGATTGCGGTTACCGATCAGGCCGGCAAGCCAGTCGAGGCCGAATTCAGTCTGGCGCTTGTCAATGAGGCCCTCTACGCCGTCTGTCCAGACCGCACGGCGAAAATCCTTGAATTCTTCCAGGCGGCCGCCCGTCGTCATGCTGAGTTCCGCACCGGTGCTTCTTGTGGGTTCCACCATGATGGAGTGGTGCGCCAGATCGCCAAGGAGTTGCGCGATGAAGAGTCTCGGGTGGTTCGTGACCGGAGCGAGGTGTCAAGGCGGATGGCCGCTAATTTGGATGTGGGTGATGCTTTCGGTTACGCAGTGCCTGCTTCTGCTCCTGTTCATGATGGCAGGGAGGTTGTTTTGGATGAATTAAAAGCTGAACAGGATGCGCCAAGTGATGGGGTTAGTATCGGTGGGGGTATCAGTGAAATGGCTAAAAGTCCGTTGGTCATGAAAGGCCTGTATTGCGGACGTGCATCTGGCGGCACGAGAGGGGCGTTATCTGCAACTTTCGGCGGTAGAGTTCAGGGAATCCGTCAGGAAGTCCGTGGCGAAGGGCGCTGGTTGCCCTCCATTGTTACCGGTCCTGACGGCAAGGCGGTCGCCACCGTTAAGATGCCGGAGAGCACCACGGAGTGGCGGCTTACCGCCCGCGGTTGCTCTGTAGAAACGTTGGTTGGTGAGGCCACGGCGCAGACCCTTACCCGTAAGGATTTCTTTGTTGATCTCAAGGCGCCGTCATTCCTCCGTGAGGGCGACGAACTGCGTGTCGTCGGCCGCATTCACAATCTCACCACCAATGCTGGCAACGTCAAACTTGTGCTCAACGTTCGCGCCGCCGGGGACAAATCGAAGCTTTTCGCCAGTCGCGAGAAGAGTGTTGAGGTCAAGGCGAAGGGCGGCGCGGAGGTCACCTTCGATGCCATAACGGTTCCGGGCTCTGTATTGGAGTTGGAATTTGAGCTGGTGGCCGAGGCCGGTTCCAATCGGGACGCCTTAGCGCAAGCAATCCCTGTCAAACCCTGGGGACTTGAATATGCCGCGCATGCCGGTGGTACTGCGGTGGCGGATATCGCCGCGGTGGTTGAACTCCCCGCTGGCCGCGTCTATAACTCGGCCTGGATGACTGTGGCCGTTGGCCCGGATATTCGTACCAGCGTGCTCGACATGGCGCTACGCCGTTATGGGTTCGGCCCTTGCGACGCGGTTGCCCGCATCTGCCCGCCTGTCTGGGGCGAGCATCCGGCCAATGAACTGCTGGCGGTCGCCTCCGCGCTCGCCTATGCCAATCAGGGTAAGGTTGAGGAAACATACCGACGCCTGCTGGCGGAACGGGCCCGTGCCCTCGTTGCCAGTTTGGTGGCGAGTCAGGAAAGCAACGGTTCCTGGGGCGATGTCCGGGGGCTGGGGACGCTCATTACCGCCCGCGCCTTCTGGGCGCTGGTTGCTGCACGGGATGCCGGCATCGTGGTGAATGACAGTACTCTCAATCGGGCAGCCAACTGTCTTCAGCAGCAGTTCCAGAACTGTGACGCCAACGACAACGATACCAAGGCCGTCCTGCTGCACGCCCTGTCAACCGATAAGCGGGCGGACTTCGCGAATTGTAATCGCCTTTACCGCGATCGCAATGGACTTGGGAATGCCACGTTGGCTTATCTGGCCCAGGCCTTTCTCAATCTTGGGCGCAAGGAGATGGCTGTTGAACTCACCGGTATTCTCGAAAACAAGGTAAAAATTCCACCCGGTCCCGAACCGATTCCGTTGGGCTGGGAATCCGGTTGTCGTCTGACATGGATGAACGACACTGAGGAGACCACCGCGCTGGTACTGGGTGCGTTGGCCCAGACCCGGCCCGAGTCAAGAATGGCGGCTTCCGCCGCACAGTACCTGATCAAGTCGCACGGTTGTTTCGGGTTCCGTACAGCCCGCGCCCGCGGCCCGGCGGTGGCGGCGCTGGCCGCCTATTTCGGCAAGGGGCTGGAGCAGGCGACGGACATGGAGATTGCCATCGTCGTCAATGGGCGTGAGGTTGGCAGGGTCAAGGCTGAGGGCGCGCAGGGGGTGAAGCTGTTCCAGTTGCCCGCCGGGGCCGTCAAAGCTGAGAAGAATCTTGTCGAATTCAAGATGAAGGGGCGGGGAAAATACAGCTACGCGGTCACGCTCTTCGGGTTCTCGCCGGACACGAGTAAAACCGATTCTAATATCAGGCCGGTCGTTGAACAGGCTAGTTACCTGCATGCCTCGCTGGAGTACCGCGGACGCGCCATCGGCGCCGAAAGCAGTTCTCTGGTGAAAAACCTTGAGAACGGTCAGCGGGTAACGGTCAAAATAGATGATTATCACGGCCGCTATCAGGGTAACCGCCGCTTTGTGCTCGAGATTCCGCTCCCTGCCGGTGCGCGTCTGGTTGAGGGGACGGTGAGTGATGGGAATGGCGGCGTGAGTGAGATCACCGATTCCTCCATTCAACTCTATTATAACGAGCGGTGTCCTTATGCCACTAGCTATCAGCTTGCCGGATATGTGCCCGGCAAGTTTCGCATATTGCCGCCAGTGATCCGGGAGATCGGTAATCCTGATTTCATGACAGTTGGCCCGACTCCGGAGTTGACGGTGCTTGCCATCGGCGAAAAATCGCCAGATCCGTATCAGATGAACAATGACGAACGCTACGCTCTGGGCAAGTGTTACTTTGACGATGGGGATTACGCCAGTGCCTTGGAGCACCTCTCCGTGTTATTCAAGAATAACCGCCAGTATAATGAGGCCGAGCTAGCCCGCATGCTCCTCTGGTGTTACACCACGCCGAAGTTCTATGATGCGCGGAAGATTGTCGAGCTCTTTGAAGTTCTGCGCGAACGTTACCCGAAGCTCGAGATTCCGTTCGACCGTATTCTCACTGTGGGCCGCGCCTATAAAGACATTGGTGAGTTCGAGCGCTCCTGGCTGGTGTACCGTGCCGCCATCGGGGCCAGTTTCGCCAACGACTCCTCCATCAGCGCCATCTTGGAGGATGAGGGCCGTTTCCTCGGTTCCATTGCTTTCCAGGAGCGCGTCTGGCGCGAGTATCCCGACACGGCCGAGGTGGTTTCCGCCTACTTTGCCCTCTCGCAGCTTCTCTATAGCAAGGCAGCTAAAGCCCATGAGTTGCCGAAAGAGGAGGGCGTTCAGCCTGAGAAGATTGCCATGCTTAAGCGGACAGCTGAATTGCTGGGTTCCTTTCTGACGCTGTATCCGAAGGATCCGCTCTGCGACCAAGCCGGCTTCAGTTTGGCCAATGCTATGCTTGATCTCAAGAACTACCCGCTGGTGGTCCGCCTCAGCCAGGAGTTTGCCCAGCGCTATGCCGACAGTAAGCTTGTGCCAAGTCTTCAGTATATGACGGCCCTGGGGCTTTTCTGGCAGGGCAAGTACAGCGATGCGTTGATGGCTGCCAAAATCGTGGCCGATGGCGACAGCAAGGATCGCGACTTTGCACGCTACATCCTTGGCCAGATTTGCCATGCGGAGGGCAATCCTGCCAAGGCGATCGAGTGGTATGACAAGGTGAAGACGTTCTATCCCGATGCGGCTGAGGCCATCGCCTACTTTGAGGAGAAACGCATCGCTTTGGATGAGGTCACCATCGTCAAGCCGGGTGAAAAAGTGGCGCTCACCATCCAATACCGCAATATCAAGAATGCCTTCCTTCAGGTATATCGCGTAGATCTTATGAAGCTCTATCTCCAGCAGAAGAACCTCAGCCGGATCACCAGCGTCCAGTTGGCCGGTATCAAGCCTGAGATTGAATCTACCATCGTTCTGGGCGAGGGGACGGACTATGCTGAGAAGGAGCGCAAGATTGAGCTCGCGCTCAAGGATGAGGCGGCCTACCTCGTTATCTGCCGTGGGGACGATCTTTTTGCGAGCGGGATGGTCCTGATTACGCCGCTCAAAATAGAGATTCAGGAGGAGCCTGCCAGTGGCCGCATTCGTGCCAACGTACTGGATGCCGTCAAAGGCGGCTATCGCCCTGAAGTCCACGTCAAAGCCATTGGCAGTGCCGACAGTGAATTCCGTAGCGGTGAGACCGACTTGCGCGGCATCTTTATGGCCGATAATTTGCGCGGCAAAGCCACGGTGATTGCCCGCGAAGGTACTTCCCGCTATGCCTTTTTCCGTGGTGAGCAATGGCTTGGTGCTTCTGCCAACGAACCGGTGCAGCCCAATTCCAATGTTCAGGCTGGAGAAAAACAAAGCATTGACTATCAGAACAATCTGAACGGTTTCAATGCCACCATTCAGGTGGAAAATAGCGGTAAATTTGATCAAAACCGCCGCCAGAGGCAGCAAAAAGGCGTCCAAGCCGATCAAGCCTACTAAATAAGTTCATTTTATCTCATTTCTGTGAATTACAGAGAGGCGAAGGCATTTTTCATTCCGTATTTTATGGCAAATTGATCTTGGCACTACTTCTGCTACTAACCTAATCAGTGGAGGGAAGCAGAAGATGGACACCAATATAAAGATGCAAGGAGCGTTAGAGCCAGGGTTGTTGATGGATATGCTCCAGATTATGAGCCGACGGAAAAATCTCAACGGTTATGTCGAGGTGTCCGATGCATCGGCAGTGGGGCGGATCTGGCTTCAGGAAGGCTCGATCATTGAATAAGGTTGATGAGCCGACACCCGCGCTCGCTCATCTTGCTGTTGGCCGCCCCCGCAAGCGCGGGTTTTTTGGGGCGGGGCGGAGGAGTCTGGGTTTTGCGGCGGCCCTGGTTCTGGTGGCTGTTGCAGGGACAAGCGTGATGCTGGGCCGGCAATTTTTGGTAATGAGCCAAGGACTGTCCATGAAGCAGGTGGAGTCGGTTCCCGTGGTTTCCCCGGCCCCTTCTGTGGTGGTGTCAGGTCCTGTAAAATTCATAACGGTTCAGAATGATGGTTGGCCGGACATCATGATCTCCGCGCTGGCCGCTTCCGGCAAAAATCATTGGTGTGCCATCCTGAACGGGCAGTTATTGGGGGTTGGTGAGAAAGTGGATGGCGTAACCGTCCGCTCGATCCGGGCGAATGGTGTGGTCTTGGAATTCCAAGGCCAGCGCCGAAACGCCCTGTTCCCGTATTGCTCACTCTGGCGGGTTCGCCAAAGGAAAGGTCCGACGTTGGTTGAGACCGGAATTCAACAGTGAAGTGATCTTGACAATATACAAGGATTGTATATACGCTGTTAATAGAAAGTGAGGCGAGGATGCAAACAACCACGGTAAATATTTCCTTTCAGGGGAGTCTTTTGTCCGAGATTGACCGGCTCGCGCAGGCCGAATCAAGGTCGAGATCTGAACTGCTAAGGGAAGCGGCCCGGCTCTACATCGACCGTAAGCGGCGTTGGAACAAGCTTTTTGCCTACGGGAAAAGCGTTGTCGCGCGAGGACAACTCACCGAGACGGATATCGCGGCAGAGATTCACGCCCATCGGCAGCCGAAGGCCTCAAAACGATGAAGCGGGACCGGGTTGTTTTGGACACCAATGTCCTGATATCCGCAGTCCTTTTCAATGGCCCCCCTCGCGCCATTCTTGAACTTGTCATCGGCGGTTCGGTTTATGGCTCTCTATCCCTGGCTATCTTGGACGAACTCCGTGACGTTCTTGAACGGCCCAAGTTCAGATTTTCTCCGGAACAAGCACTCCAGGTCATTGAGGAATTGCATGCGGTTTGCGATATTGTCAATCCTACTATTCGGGTCGATGTTGTCACAGCAGATCCGAACGACAACATCATTTTGGAGTGTGCCCTGGAATCAAAGGCCGACATTATCGTTTCCGGGGATCAACATCTGCTGGCTTTAACAGAGTTCAAGGGGATTCAGATTGTTTCTCCATCCGACTATCTAAAGACGATCAATGAACATATGACTGTGCCAAGAAAATCCACGGTACGGTTGCGCCTCCCCTGATTTTCGCTGTTGGCCTTTACAGAATTATGGGCGGTCTGTGTCGTCAACCGCGGTGACAGCCAAAAAATTCGGTGCCTTGACCCGTGCAGGGGTTTGTGCATACTTTCCGGCTTTGTTTTGGTCGTTGAGCGGTGTCCGTCAGGATGTGGCGGATGCGCGAACCCGGCATTAATATGGAGAATAAACACATGAAGAAGTTGAATGTTGCTTTAATTGGGCTTGGGCGGGCGGGCTGGAAACATCATGCGCCGCATATTTCGGATCATCCTGGGCTCCTTTTCACTGCCGCGGCGGACCCTGTAGCCGAACGGCGAGCTGAGGCGGAGAAGAATTTCAAAGTACATACCTACGCCGATTACCGTGAGATGTTTGCCAAGGAGAAACTCGACCTTGTTGTGATCGCCTCGCCGACGCATCTTCACAAGGAGCAGGCGATCGCGGCTTTTGAAAAGGGTCTCGATGTCTTTTGCGACAAGCCGCTCACGCCATCGTTGGCTGATGCGGATGAATTGATTGCGGCCATGAAACGTACCGGCCGCAAGCTGATGGTTTTCCAGCCGCACCGTGTTGGCGCTGATGTGCAGACGGCCAAGAAGATCATCGATAGCGGGGTACTCGGCCCCCTCTTTCTTTTTAAACGTGCGAGTTCCGGTTATGTCCGTCGTAATGACTGGCAGGCGTTGAGTAAGTACGGTGGCGGCATGATCAACAACTATGGCGCGCACATGGTCGACCAGTTCACCTATCTCTTTGCACAGAAGGTTGTGAAAATTGAATCTCATAAGCGCTGCATTGCCACCCTCGGCGACGCCGAGGATGTGTTCGAGGCTTTCTTTCAGTTGGAAAACGGTATACTTGTGGATCTCGACATTAACACGGCGAATGCCCTTCCGGTTCAGCCCTGGATGATTTGCGGCAAATATGGAGCCGCGGCCCTCAATGCAAAGGAAGATGGCTTTAAGGTCCGTTATTTCCGTCCCGAGGAAGCCCCAAAGGCCGAGTTGCAGGAAGGTGTTGCGGCGGCCAATCGCGTCTATGACAGCGCTCCTCCGCTTCCCTGGCGCGAGGAGGAGCACCTCTTTAACGACATACAGCCGTTCTTATTCTACCGGGCGTGCTACGAATTTTTCGCAGAAGGCAAGCCTCCGATTGTTCCCGTTGAACAGACGCGCGAGGTGCTCCGCATTCTTGAGGAGTGCCGGAATTCGCGTGGATAGTCTGTTGTCCTTCAATAACTATATTGGCTTCCCCCGATGAACTCGCGCAATAGAGACGTGGCTGGGACCATGGTGTCCTGAGTTACGGCCTCGAGGGGGGCCAATAGATCGTGGACTCGCTTGGCACGCACATAGGCATCCTGGCGGCGTGGATCTTTTTGGAAAAGTTCCATGGCCTGAGGCAGGTATTCCCAAAGTCTGGCCTTTAAAAGCGGCAATTCGAAGGGGAGGGCCGTATTAACGAGAAAATCTACCTCGCCGATGAAGGGGATGATATATTTCAGTTCACTGCGCCGGACGTAATGCCAATGGGTCAGGGTTCCCATCGGTTGCAGATTCCGGTGTGCTTTGTCGCGGATCATCCGGCGCAGAAGCCGGTTGTCAGCCCATCGCATAAAGGTGCCATCCATCGCACGTAATTGGCCCAGTGTCTCCACATAGAGCCGGAATTTTCCGGAGGCCGGTATGGCTTGGGTCATTTCTCCATAGAGCCCGTGCAAACTGTCCAAAAGCAGAATCTCATTTTCCTCCAAACGCATTTCGTGGACATTGAGCGTGCTTTCCCCGGTTTTAAAGTTGTAGAAAGGCGTTTTGATGGTTCGGCCAGCCAACAGTTCACTCAGGTGCAGGTTGATCAACTCCAGATTGAGTGCCTGCGGGGTTTCGTAGTCATAGTCGCCGAATTCATCACGCGGGTGTTTCTCCAGATCGAAGAAATAGTTGTCGATGTTAATGGCCTTGAGTTTTTTGCCGACGGTCTGGAGGGCTTCCCCGATTTTGATGGTAGTGGTGGTTTTACCCGAGGAGGAGGGACCTGAAACAATGATCAGGCGAGTGTTGTCGCCCCGGGCAAGGATGGTGTCGGTGGCAATCTGAATTTCTCCTGAAAAACGCTCCTCAGACGTGCGGACCAGTGCGGAGAAAGATCCTTTGCGGACATGATCATTCAAGGCTTCAACACTTTCACAGCGATGGGCTATATTCCACAAAAGCACTTCGTAGATTTTTTTGTAGGGAATGTTATCGGTGACCTCGAAGGTGATGGCCTTGGTGGCCCGTCGCATCGCACGTTGGCTCCGATAGGTGATATAGTTGTGGGCCAACTTGATTTGGTGGTTTTCAATCAGGGTCTTCTCAACGAGATCTTGAATATCCTCAACGGAAGGGAGCATCTCGCCGTGATAGGCTTCGGTCAGTGCTTTTTCAGCCTGTGCGGCCAACGATTCCGCCAGTTCCCGATTCGGGGTTCCGGTTGAGGTGGTGGCCTTGAAAATGGCATTGGTGATCCGCTCCCGGTCATAAGAGACCAGATTCCCATTTCGCTTAACAATGGTTGTGATGGTCGATAAATTTGTCATACATCCAGTGAAGTTTATTACTCAAAAACGGACACATTGCCAGTGGTAAATAGGCGTTTGGCATTGGAGGGGAGCGTGCCTTGGCCATCGATGGTGATGTAATAGACCTTGCTGCCATTGCCATACCAGTCGGTGTTGGCGCCTCGCAATTCCAGTACATCGCGTAGGTAATCAATCCATTGGCGGGCATCATGTGCGAGTTCGCCCGTCCGAAGGGGGGGCGGATGAATCGCTATTGTGGCCGTGTCGTCGGCATGCATCGTGAAGCGCGGGCAGCCGGAAACATAGGCCTGAATCTGGTGGCGTGCCGCGCCGGGCGCCTCAATTCGGAAGGGGCCGCGGGGATCTACCTGTTCGATGAATTGGGCAGCACAATAAACGGATTCAGACGGGGAGTCCCGCATCTGGTTAAGGACAATGGCGATGGCGGGGATCAGGATGACTCCTAACCTGACATAGCCAGAATCAAGAAGAAAAGTTTGAAAAGAAAGTCGCGAAGATCGCAAAGGTTCTTCGCTATGGACAAGGCCGGAAATTATTTCCAGCCCAAGGGTTGCCATAATGGTGATGAAGGGCAATGCCAGCAGGGCGCCATACATGTCGGGGGTGCAGGAGAGAATCAGCGTTCCCAGTCCGGCCGCTAAGATGGCGCGGAAGGGCGGCATGGTAAGCCTGTTAGGCAATGCGGCAATGGCTAGGATGGCGAGTGGGATCAGCCAGCCGAAGCGGGTTACTAGGTGGATTGCAAGAGTTATGGGCTGTCCGTTGGCCAGAAGTAGGCCGACTGCTAGAGTGAGGAGGGTTGCTCCCCACAGACCCCACCGTCCGCGCAGAAGCGCGAGTGCCGGGGATAGCGCCAACAGGAGTGGGATCAATAGGGCTCCGACCACGCCGGCCTTATGTGACATCATGAGGAGGCCGGTCATGAAGAGCCAGACGGGAATGAGCCATAGAATGGAGCGTCTCAAGGCGATGTTTTTATCTGTAAGCGCGGCGCCCAGTTTGAGGAGAATCAAAAGATAAACCGGAAATAAGGCCAGCAAGAGTCCCCGTCCCGTAGCCCAGTAATTGTAGCGCATGAAGACGGGCGAGAATAGATAGAGTATGGCCAGCCAGCCGGCCGAAGCCGCGGACTGGAACAGGTGGCGGCCGAGTACCCAGGCGCCGGCAAGACCGGTGAGGCCGAAGGTGAGGGACAGGAGATAAAAGCCCCAATCGATGCCGGTATGCCCCAGCATTTGGATACTGGCAAGAACCAGCGGCTGTGCGCTTGAGTAGGAGCGGGGAGTGAATCCGAGGAGGGAGAGGGGATGGATGAGCCAGGAAATGCGCTGTTCCACTGCCATGTTACTCGCCATATCTTGCCATTTATAAGTATCAATTCCCGCGATGTGGGTCAGGGGTAGCACGAGTAGTGCAAAGAAAATGGCGCTGAACACGAGCAAACGGTTTGGCCTGATACCGGGCATCACTAGTGGTATAGGCCGTTTCGTGCCGATAAAAATGAAGCCAATGAGTCCCGCAAGGAGACCTTGGGCGAGGGTAAGGGAGTTGGGGGTAATAGGGATGGCCAGCAAATGGAGGATAATGGGGATGGTTACGTTGACCGTGATCATGGCAGGGCCCCAGCCCGCAAGGACGATGCCCCATGAGTGGTGCGGGAACAGAAGTTGACTAATCAACCAGGGGGTTACCCCGATGGCCAGAAAAAGAGCTGCGATGTGAAAGAGCGTCATGGCGTAACTCAGAGACCTGACGTGCTGACTTCCGGTGGCGCCACCGGAAGTCAGCACGTCAGGTCTCTGAGTTACGCCATGACGCTCTTTCACATCGCAGCTCTTTTTCTGGCCATCGGGGTAACCCCCTGGTTGATTAGTCAACTTCTGTTCCCGCACCACTCATGGGGCATCGTCCTTGCGGGCTGGGGCCCTGCCATGATCACGGTCAACGTAACCATCCCCATTATCCTCCATTTGCTGGCCATCCCTATTACCCCCAACTCCCTTACCCTCGCCCAAGGTCTCCTTGCGGGACTCATTGGCTTCATTTTTATCGGCACGAAACGGCCTATACCACTAGTGATGCCCGGTATCAGGCCAAACCGTTTGCTCGTGTTCAGCGCCATTTTCTTTGCACTACTCGTGCTACCCCTGACCCACATCGCGGGAATTGATACTTATAAATGGCAAGATATGGCGAGTAACATGGCAGTGGAACAGCGCATTTCCTGGCTCATCCATCCCCTCTCCCTCCTCGGATTCACTCCCCGCTCCTACTCAAGCGCACAGCCGCTGGTTCTTGCCAGTATCCAAATGCTGGGGCATACCGGCATCGATTGGGGCTTTTATCTCCTGTCCCTCACCTTCGGCCTCACCGGTCTTGCCGGCGCCTGGGTACTCGGCCGCCACCTGTTCCAGTCCGCGGCTTCGGCCGGCTGGCTGGCCATACTCTATCTATTCTCGCCCGTCTTCATGCGCTACAATTACTGGGCTACGGGACGGGGACTCTTGCTGGCCTTATTTCCGGTTTATCTTTTGATTCTCCTCAAACTGGGCGCCGCGCTTACAGATAAAAACATCGCCTTGAGACGCTCCATTCTATGGCTCATTCCCGTCTGGCTCTTCATGACCGGCCTCCTCATGATGTCACATAAGGCCGGCGTGGTCGGAGCCCTATTGATCCCACTCCTGTTGGCGCTATCCCCGGCACTCGCGCTTCTGCGCGGACGGTGGGGTCTGTGGGGAGCAACCCTCCTCACTCTAGCAGTCGGCCTACTTCTGGCCAACGGACAGCCCATAACTCTTGCAATCCACCTAGTAACCCGCTTCGGCTGGCTGATCCCACTCGCCATCCTAGCCATTGCCGCATTGCCTAACAGGCTTACCATGCCGCCCTTCCGCGCCATCTTAGCGGCCGGACTGGGAACGCTGATTCTCTCCTGCACCCCCGACATGTATGGCGCCCTGCTGGCATTGCCCTTCATCACCATTATGGCAACCCTTGGGCTGGAAATAATTTCCGGCCTTGTCCATAGCGAAGAACCTTTGCGATCTTCGCGACTTTCTTTTCAAACTTTTCTTCTTGATTCTGGCTATGTCAGGTTAGGAGTCATCCTGATCCCCGCCATCGCCATTGTCCTTAACCAGATGCGGGACTCCCCGTCTGAATCCGTTTATTGTGCTGCCCAATTCATCGAACAGGTAGATCCCCGCGGCCCCTTCCGAATTGAGGCGCCCGGCGCGGCACGCCACCAGATTCAGGCCTATGTTTCCGGCTGCCCGCGCTTCACGATGCATGCCGACGACACGGCCACAATAGCGATTCATCCGCCCCCCCTTCGGACGGGCGAACTCGCACATGATGCCCGCCAATGGATTGATTACCTACGCGATGTACTGGAATTGCGAGGCGCCAACACCGACTGGTATGGCAATGGCAGCAAGGTCTATTACATCACCATCGATGGCCAAGGCACGCTCCCCTCCAATGCCAAACGCCTATTTACCACTGGCAATGTGTCCGTTTTTGAGTAATAAACTTCACTGGATGTATGACAAATTTATCGACCATCACAACCATTGTTAAGCGAAATGGGAATCTGGTCTCTTATGACCGGGAGCGGATCACCAATGCCATTTTCAAGGCCACCACCTCAACCGGAACCCCGAATCGGGAACTGGCGGAATCGTTGGCCGCACAGGCTGAAAAAGCACTGACCGAAGCCTATCACGGCGAGATGCTCCCTTCCGTTGAGGATATTCAAGATCTCGTTGAGAAGACCCTGATTGAAAACCACCAAATCAAGTTGGCCCACAACTATATCACCTATCGGAGCCAACGTGCGATGCGACGGGCCACCAAGGCCATCACCTTCGAGGTCACCGATAACATTCCCTACAAAAAAATCTACGAAGTGCTTTTGTGGAATATAGCCCATCGCTGTGAAAGTGTTGAAGCCTTGAATGATCATGTCCGCAAAGGATCTTTCTCCGCACTGGTCCGCACGTCTGAGGAGCGTTTTTCAGGAGAAATTCAGATTGCCACCGACACCATCCTTGCCCGGGGCGACAACACTCGCCTGATCATTGTTTCAGGTCCCTCCTCCTCGGGTAAAACCACCACTACCATCAAAATCGGGGAAGCCCTCCAGACCGTCGGCAAAAAACTCAAGGCCATTAACATCGACAACTATTTCTTCGATCTGGAGAAACACCCGCGTGATGAATTCGGCGACTATGACTACGAAACCCCGCAGGCACTCAATCTGGAGTTGATCAACCTGCACCTGAGTGAACTGTTGGCTGGCCGAACCATCAAAACGCCTTTCTACAACTTTAAAACCGGGGAAAGCACGCTCAATGTCCACGAAATGCGTTTGGAGGAAAATGAGATTCTGCTTTTGGACAGTTTGCACGGGCTCTATGGAGAAATGACCCAAGCCATACCGGCCTCCGGAAAATTCCGGCTCTATGTGGAGACACTGGGCCAATTACGTGCGATGGATGGCACCTTTATGCGATGGGCTGACAACCGGCTTCTGCGCCGGATGATCCGCGACAAAGCACACCGGAATCTGCAACCGATGGGAACCCTGACCCATTGGCATTACGTCCGGCGCAGTGAACTGAAATATATCATCCCCTTCATCGGCGAGGTAGATTTTCTCGTTAATACGGCCCTCCCCTTCGAATTGCCGCTTTTAAAGGCCAGACTTTGGGAATACCTGCCTCAGGCCATGGAACTTTTCCAAAAAGATCCACGCCGCCAGGATGCCTATGTGCGTGCCAAGCGAGTCCACGATCTATTGGCCCCCCTCGAGGCCGTAACTCAGGACACCATGGTCCCAGCCACGTCTCTATTGCGCGAGTTCATCGGGGGAAGCCAATATAGTTATTGAAGGACAACAGACTATCCACGCGAATTCCGGCACTCCTCAAGAATGCGGAGCACCTCGCGCGTCTGTTCAACGGGAACAATCGGAGGCTTGCCTTCTGCGAAAAATTCGTAGCACGCCCGGTAGAATAAGAACGGCTGTATGTCGTTAAAGAGGTGCTCCTCCTCGCGCCAGGGAAGCGGAGGAGCGCTGTCATAGACGCGATTGGCCGCCGCAACACCTTCCTGCAACTCGGCCTTTGGGGCTTCCTCGGGACGGAAATAACGGACCTTAAAGCCATCTTCCTTTGCATTGAGGGCCGCGGCTCCATATTTGCCGCAAATCATCCAGGGCTGAACCGGAAGGGCATTCGCCGTGTTAATGTCGAGATCCACAAGTATACCGTTTTCCAACTGAAAGAAAGCCTCGAACACATCCTCGGCGTCGCCGAGGGTGGCAATGCAGCGCTTATGAGATTCAATTTTCACAACCTTCTGTGCAAAGAGATAGGTGAACTGGTCGACCATGTGCGCGCCATAGTTGTTGATCATGCCGCCACCGTACTTACTCAACGCCTGCCAGTCATTACGACGGACATAACCGGAACTCGCACGTTTAAAAAGAAAGAGGGGGCCGAGTACCCCGCTATCGATGATCTTCTTGGCCGTCTGCACATCAGCGCCAACACGGTGCGGCTGGAAAACCATCAGCTTGCGGCCGGTACGTTTCATGGCCGCAATCAATTCATCCGCATCAGCCAACGATGGCGTGAGCGGCTTGTCGCAAAAGACATCGAGACCCTTTTCAAAAGCCGCGATCGCCTGCTCCTTGTGAAGATGCGTCGGCGAGGCGATCACAACAAGGTCGAGTTTCTCCTTGGCAAACATCTCACGGTAATCGGCGTAGGTATGTACTTTGAAATTCTTCTCCGCCTCAGCTCGCCGTTCGGCTACAGGGTCCGCCGCGGCAGTGAAAAGGAGCCCAGGATGATCCGAAATATGCGGCGCATGATGTTTCCAGCCCGCCCGCCCAAGCCCAATTAAAGCAACATTCAACTTCTTCATGTGTTTATTCTCCATATTAATGCCGGGTTCGCGCATCCGCCACATCCTGACGGACACCGCTCAACGACCAAAACAAAGCCGGAAAGTATGCACAAACCCCTGCACGGGTCAAGGCACCGAATTTTTTGGCTGTCACCGCGGTTGACGACACAGACCGCCCATAATTCTGTAAAGGCCAACAGCGAAAATCAGGGGAGGCGCAACCGTACCGTGGATTTTCTTGGCACAGTCATATGTTCATTGATCGTCTTTAGATAGTCGGATGGAGAAACAATCTGAATCCCCTTGAACTCTGTTAAAGCCAGCAGATGTTGATCCCCGGAAACGATAATGTCGGCCTTTGATTCCAGGGCACACTCCAAAATGATGTTGTCGTTCGGATCTGCTGTGACAACATCGACCCGAATAGTAGGATTGACAATATCGCAAACCGCATGCAATTCCTCAATGACCTGGAGTGCTTGTTCCGGAGAAAATCTGAACTTGGGCCGTTCAAGAACGTCACGGAGTTCGTCCAAGATAGCCAGGGATAGAGAGCCATAAACCGAACCGCCGATGACAAGTTCAAGAATGGCGCGAGGGGGGCCATTGAAAAGGACTGCGGATATCAGGACATTGGTGTCCAAAACAACCCGGTCCCGCTTCATCGTTTTGAGGCCTTCGGCTGCCGATGGGCGTGAATCTCTGCCGCGATATCCGTCTCGGTGAGTTGTCCTCGCGCGACAACGCTTTTCCCGTAGGCAAAAAGCTTGTTCCAACGCCGCTTACGGTCGATGTAGAGCCGGGCCGCTTCCCTTAGCAGTTCAGATCTCGACCTTGATTCGGCCTGCGCGAGCCGGTCAATCTCGGACAAAAGACTCCCCTGAAAGGAAATATTTACCGTGGTTGTTTGCATCCTCGCCTCACTTTCTATTAACAGCGTATATACAATCCTTGTATATTGTCAAGATCACTTCACTGTTGAATTCCGGTCTCAACCAACGTCGGACCTTTCCTTTGGCGAACCCGCCAGAGTGAGCAATACGGGAACAGGGCGTTTCGGCGCTGGCCTTGGAATTCCAAGACCACACCATTCGCCCGGATCGAGCGGACGGTTACGCCATCCACTTTCTCACCAACCCCCAATAACTGCCCGTTCAGGATGGCACACCAATGATTTTTGCCGGAAGCGGCCAGCGCGGAGATCATGATGTCCGGCCAACCATCATTCTGAACCGTTATGAATTTTACAGGACCTGACACCACCACAGAAGGGGCCGGGGAAACCACGGGAACCGACTCCACCTGCTTCATGGACAGTCCTTGGCTCATTACCAAAAATTGCCGGCCCAGCATCACGCTTGTCCCTGCAACAGCCACCAGAACCAGGGCCGCCGCAAAACCCAGACTCCTCCGCCCCGCCCCAAAAAACCCGCGCTTGCGGGGGCGGCCAACAGCAAGATGAGCGAGCGCGGGTGTCGGCTCATCAACCTTATTCAATGATCGAGCCTTCCTGAAGCCAGATCCGCCCCACTGCCGATGCATCGGACACCTCGACATAACCGTTGAGATTTTTCCGTCGGCTCATAATCTGGAGCATATCCATCAACAACCCTGGCTCTAACGCTCCTTGCATCTTTATATTGGTGTCCATCTTCTGCTTCCCTCCACTGATTAGGTTAGTAGCAGAAGTAGTGCCAAGATCAATTTGCCATAAAATACGGAATGAAAAATGCCTTCGCCTCTCTGTAATTCACAGAAATGAGATAAAATGAACTTATTTAGTAGGCTTGATCGGCTTGGACGCCTTTTTGCTGCCTCTGGCGGCGGTTTTGATCAAATTTACCGCTATTTTCCACCTGAATGGTGGCATTGAAACCGTTCAGATTGTTCTGATAGTCAATGCTTTGTTTTTCTCCAGCCTGAACATTGGAATTGGGCTGCACCGGTTCGTTGGCAGAAGCACCAAGCCATTGCTCACCACGGAAAAAGGCATAGCGGGAAGTACCTTCGCGGGCAATCACCGTGGCTTTGCCGCGCAAATTATCGGCCATAAAGATGCCGCGCAAGTCGGTCTCACCGCTACGGAATTCACTGTCGGCACTGCCAATGGCTTTGACGTGGACTTCAGGGCGATAGCCGCCTTTGACGGCATCCAGTACGTTGGCACGAATGCGGCCACTGGCAGGCTCCTCCTGAATCTCTATTTTGAGCGGCGTAATCAGGACCATCCCGCTCGCAAAAAGATCGTCCCCACGGCAGATAACGAGGTAGGCCGCCTCATCCTTGAGCGCGAGCTCAATCTTGCGCTCCTTCTCAGCATAGTCCGTCCCCTCGCCCAGAACGATGGTAGATTCAATCTCAGGCTTGATACCGGCCAACTGGACGCTGGTGATCCGGCTGAGGTTCTTCTGCTGGAGATAGAGCTTCATAAGATCTACGCGATATACCTGAAGGAAGGCATTCTTGATATTGCGGTATTGGATGGTGAGCGCCACTTTTTCACCCGGCTTGACGATGGTGACCTCATCCAAAGCGATGCGTTTCTCCTCAAAGTAGGCGATGGCCTCAGCCGCATCGGGATAGAACGTCTTCACCTTGTCATACCACTCGATCGCCTTGGCAGGATTGCCCTCCGCATGGCAAATCTGGCCAAGGATGTAGCGTGCAAAGTCGCGATCCTTGCTGTCGCCATCGGCCACGATTTTGGCAGCCATCAACGCATCGCTGTACTTGCCCTGCCAGAAAAGCCCCAGGGCCGTCATATACTGAAGACTTGGCACAAGCTTACTGTCGGCATAGCGCTGGGCAAACTCCTGGCTGAGGCGGACCACCAGCGGGTAGTTCTTGAGATCAAGCATAGCATTGGCCAAACTGAAGCCGGCTTGGTCGCAGAGCGGATCCTTCGGATACAGCGTCAGAAAGGAACCCAGCAATTCAGCTGTCCGCTTAAGCATGGCAATCTTCTCAGGCTGAACGCCCTCCTCTTTCGGCAACTCATGGGCTTTAGCTGCCTTGCTATAGAGAAGCTGCGAGAGGGCAAAGTAGGCGGAAACCACCTCGGCCGTGTCGGGATACTCGCGCCAGACGCGCTCCTGGAAAGCAATGGAACCGAGGAAACGGCCCTCATCCTCCAAGATGGCGCTGATGGAGGAGTCGTTGGCGAAACTGGCCCCGATGGCGGCACGGTACACCAGCCAGGAGCGCTCGAACTCACCAATGTCTTTATAGGCGCGGCCCACAGTGAGAATACGGTCGAACGGAATCTCGAGCTTCGGGTAACGTTCGCGCAGAACTTCAAAGAGCTCGACAATCTTCCGCGCATCATAGAACTTCGGCGTGGTGTAACACCAGAGGAGCATGCGGGCTAGCTCGGCCTCATTATACTGGCGGTTATTCTTGAATAACACGGAGAGGTGCTCCAAGGCACTGGCGTAATCCCCATCGTCAAAGTAACACTTGCCCAGAGCGTAGCGTTCGTCATTGTTCATCTGATACGGATCTGGCGATTTTTCGCCGATGGCAAGCACCGTCAACTCCGGAGTCGGGCCAACTGTCATGAAATCAGGATTACCGATCTCCCGGATCACTGGCGGCAATATGCGAAACTTGCCGGGCACATATCCGGCAAGCTGATAGCTAGTGGCATAAGGACACCGCTCGTTATAATAGAGTTGAATGGAGGAATCGGTGATCTCACTCACGCCGCCATTCCCATCACTCACCGTCCCCTCAACCAGACGCGCACCGGCAGGGAGCGGAATCTCGAGCACAAAGCGGCGGTTACCCTGATAGCGGCCGTGATAATCATCTATTTTGACCGTTACCCGCTGACCGTTCTCAAGGTTTTTCACCAGAGAACTGCTTTCGGCGCCGATGGCGCGTCCGCGGTACTCCAGCGAGGCATGCAGGTAACTAGCCTGTTCAACGACCGGCCTGATATTAGAATCGGTTTTACTCGTGTCCGGCGAGAACCCGAAGAGCGTGACCGCGTAGCTGTATTTTCCCCGCCCCTTCATCTTGAATTCGACAAGATTCTTCTCAGCTTTGACGGCCCCGGCGGGCAACTGGAACAGCTTCACCCCCTGCGCGCCCTCAGCCTTGACCCTGCCAACCTCACGCCCATTGACGACGATGGCAATCTCCATGTCCGTCGCCTGCTCCAGCCCCTTGCCGAAATAGGCGGCCAGCGCCGCCACCGCCGGGCCGCGGGCGCGGGCTGTACGGAACCCGAAACAACCGTGCGACTTGATCAGGTACTGTGCGGCGGAAGCCGCCATTCTTGACTCGGGCCGGGTCTGGGCCAACGCACCCAGTACCAGCGCGGTGGTCTCCTCAGTGTCGTTCATCCATGTCAGACGACAACCGGATTCCCAGCCCAACGGAATCGGTTCGGGACCGGGTGGAATTTTTACCTTGTTTTCGAGAATACCGGTGAGTTCAACAGCCATCTCCTTGCGCCCAAGATTGAGAAAGGCCTGGGCCAGATAAGCCAACGTGGCATTCCCAAGTCCATTGCGATCGCGGTAAAGGCGATTACAATTCGCGAAGTCCGCCCGCTTATCGGTTGACAGGGCGTGCAGCAGGACGGCCTTGGTATCGTTGTCGTTGGCGTCACAGTTCTGGAACTGCTGCTGAAGACAGTTGGCTGCCCGATTGAGAGTACTGTCATTCACCACGATGCCGGCATCCCGTGCAGCAACCAGCGCCCAGAAGGCGCGGGCGGTAATGAGCGTCCCCAGCCCCCGGACATCGCCCCAGGAACCGTTGCTTTCCTGACTCGCCACCAAACTGGCAACGAGGGCACGGGCCCGTTCCGCCAGCAGGCGTCGGTATGTTTCCTCAACCTTACCCTGATTGGCATAGGCGAGCGCGGAGGCGACCGCCAGCAGTTCATTGGCCGGATGCTCGCCCCAGACAGGCGGGCAGATGCGGGCAACCGCGTCGCAAGGGCCGAACCCATAACGGCGTAGCGCCATGTCGAGCACGCTGGTACGAATATCCGGGCCAACGGCCACAGTCATCCAGGCCGAGTTATAGACGCGGCCAGCGGGGAGTTCAACCACCGCGGCGATATCCGCCACCGCAGTACCACCGGCATGCGCGGCATATTCAAGTCCCCAGGGTTTGACAGGGATTGCTTGCGCTAAGGCGTCCCGATTGGAACCGGCCTCGGCCACCAGCTCAAATTCCAACTCCAATACAGAGCCCGGAACCGTTATGGCATCGAAGGTGACCTCCGCGCCGCCCTTCGCCTTGACCTCAACACTCTTCTCGCGACTGGCGAAAAGCTTCGATTTGTCCCCGGCGGCGCGAACGTTGAGCACAAGTTTGACGTTGCCAGCATTGGTGGTGAGATTGTGAATGCGGCCGACGACACGCAGTTCGTCGCCCTCACGGAGGAATGACGGCGCCTTGAGATCAACAAAGAAATCCTTACGGGTAAGGGTCTGCGCCGTGGCCTCACCAACCAACGTTTCTACAGAGCAACCGCGGGCGGTAAGCCGCCACTCCGTGGTGCTCTCCGGCATCTTAACGGTGGCGACCGCCTTGCCGTCAGGACCGGTAACAATGGAGGGCAACCAGCGCCCTTCGCCACGGACTTCCTGACGGATTCCCTGAACTCTACCGCCGAAAGTTGCAGATAACGCCCCTCTCGTGCCGCCAGATGCACGTCCGCAATACAGGCCTTTCATGACCAACGGACTTTTAGCCATTTCACTGATACCCCCACCGATACTAACCCCATCACTTGGCGCATCCTGTTCAGCTTTTAATTCATCCAAAACAACCTCCCTGCCATCATGAACAGGAGCAGAAGCAGGCACTGCGTAACCGAAAGCATCACCCACATCCAAATTAGCGGCCATCCGCCTTGACACCTCGCTCCGGTCACGAACCACCCGAGACTCTTCATCGCGCAACTCCTTGGCGATCTGGCGCACCACTCCATCATGGTGGAACCCACAAGAAGCACCGGTGCGGAACTCAGCATGACGACGGGCGGCCGCCTGGAAGAATTCAAGGATTTTCGCCGTGCGGTCTGGACAGACGGCGTAGAGGGCCTCATTGACAAGCGCCAGACTGAATTCGGCCTCGACTGGCTTGCCGGCCTGATCGGTAACCGCAATCTCCACGCGGCCCGTTTCCCCGGGGAGCCAGGCGGCCTGGAGCGGCTTGACCGCTACCTTGAGTTCACGCTCGACAGTGAATTCCTTGGCGGCGGCACGGAGTTCGCGGCCATCCATCACGGCGGCGGCAAGCCGGAAGTTCGGGAAAAGGTCGTGCCCAACCGTCACCGGAATCTCATTGTACTCCTTCTTCAACTCAAGAATCTGGTAGCGCAGAATCGTCTCACCCTCAAAGGTGAGCAGCGCAAGACCGTGATCAAGCCGCGAGTGCAGGCGCACCAACGCCTCCTTGCCAACTTTCAGGGTGGCAGAATCCGCAAAGAACCGCAGCTTGATAGCGTCCTCGGCACCGGAAACCTGCACAGCGCACTCGCTGGTAACGGTCTGTCCGAAGCGGTCAATCCCGGTCACGCGAATGCGATAATCCCCCCCATTCATAAGCTTTAGCAAGAGATTCGCCTTGCCGGTGACAGCTTCCGTGGCGACCTTCTGCTGCTCAACGGTCGCTTCTGCAGGCGACGGCATACCGACACCGTCAAACCAGGGAATACAGGCGATCACAGGCGACGGCTTGGATTGCTCCAAATGCAACACGGTGACCGTCAGATCGCTACCCAGCGGTTTACCATCAGCGCCGGTGGTGGTCAGGTCAAGATCGAAAGGTTCACCCGCCAGTACCAGCGGCTGACTGGGCGTAGCGGTGATCGAGAAGCCAAGCCGGGCCAGCGTGAGGGTTTCGTTGGCGTAAACGTTTTCGCCTTCGAGCGAAGCCCGGAAGGTCATCATAGAGCCCGGAATCCGGGTGATGGTATCGAAGGTGAATTTGAAATTGCCGTCGACATCCGTCATGGCCGTTTGAGAACGCCCGTCCGGCAGGGTGTAGCGGAGGACGCGGTTGGCCACCGGTTCGCCCCAGTAGAACTGTGCTTTCACCGTGCCTTCGACAGTCTCCCCGCGGAAATAGACTCGACGCGGAAATTCCATCGCCAACCGGATCTTCTCAAGCTTGAACTGGCGCACCTCAAAGCTTCCAGTGAATTGAAGCGGGTCCTGCCCCTTCCGTTCCTGGCGGGCGGCAATGGCATACTGACCGACAGGCGCCGCGACCGGCAGCGCGAGTACGGCATCAAAGGTGCCAAACTTGCTCAACTTGACCGTCTGTTCAGAGAGCATACGCCCCTGCGGATCGGTGAAACTAACCTTGAACTCAGCGTTCTCCGGCACAGCATAAACGGCATTGCGAACCTCGCGCAGAATACCGCGCATAGAGACGGTCTCGCCAGGCAGATATGCGGAACGGTCAGTGTAAAGGTAACCCTTGGGCATGAGACCGGAGGTGAGCGCGAGCCCGGCCAGATCAAGATTGTAGGCGGCGGCGTGGTCGCCACGGAGCGCGAACATACGGACGGTATTGATTTCTTTCAGTTTCTCCACGGTTCCCTTAAACACGCCATCGGCACCAGTCTTGCCGGTAAGCGCCAGGGCGGTGCCGTCACTGACCAGCACTTCCACACCCGCAGCAGGCTTGCCGGTGAGCATATCCTGCGCAAAAGCCAGGATCTCACGGCGACTGGACTTGACTACCACCTCAATGTCAGACCGCAGCACGAGCACGGTGGACTCCTGTTCTTCATCACCAATGGTAACGGCATAGGCGCCAGCCATACCCGCCTCGAAGGGAATCTCGATCATCTGTTCCAACGGCTTATACTTGGCGTAACCCGCCACCTTGACGTCCCAGCTCTTGTCGGGCTGGATCAGCGCGAGGTCGAGGGCTTCCACTCCGGTGATGCCGTGCATCTTGCGGAAGTACGCCTGCAGGTCGAGCTTGTAGAGGCGGACAGTGACCTTTTCGAGATTCCTGGTCTTCATGCGCACGACCGGCTTCTCGTTGGTTCGGAAGACACGCTCGGACGAGAGGTTCAGGTTTTTCCGGGTCATGTCCGCAATACGCTGATTGGCCTGACCATAACCGAATTCGGAGACCAGCCTGCGGTAGAGCGCCAACGCATCCTCAAATTCACCGAGTTTTTCCTCCAGAATGACCGCACTGCGGAAAAGTGCCTGGTTGGCCTCGGAGCTACCGGGATACTTGGCAGCCAGCCGCGACCAAGCTTCGATGGCCTGCTTAAATTCGGCCCGGATCGCAGACTCCGCCGCTGCAGCAACCGTCAATTCACCCGCTTTGGCGTCATGGATGGCACCCAAAATATAGAGTATCTTTCTCGCGCGAGCTTCGTCGAGAGGGTGATCCCGCAGGAAAGCCTCCAGGTTGGTAACGGCCTGTTCCGTCTTCTGGTCAGCCAGTAAATCCATGCCAGCCTGAAATTCGGCATTGACGATGGCACTCTGGCTCTCCGACCACTGTGAGCCATTCGGGTATTCCTTGATGTATGACTGCCAACTCGCAATGGCGGCGGCATACTTCTTCTGGGCGAACTCTGTTTTCCCGATACAGAACAGTGCACGCATCCTCAGGTTGGCCAGGAAAGAGGCGGGCGAGGCGCTGATCTCCTCCTCAATCTGGGAAGCAGATTCGCCTTCGAGAATCTTGAACCCCTTGCCGGCGATGAAATCACGGTAGGCGATAATCGCATCATCGCTGCGGCCAGCCGCAGCGTAAGCCTCGGTGATCATCCAGGCGGCACGGACCGCACGGGTACCGACGTGGTTCTCAGCCAGATAGTCACGACAGGCTTTAATCGCGGGCTCGAGGGCACCGCCCGTGAGCGCAAAGAGGGCACCGTTGCCGGCAGATCGTACGGGAGTAAAAAACGATTGTACCTGGAGCCACTGGAGGTCGTCCTCGAACCTGGGCGGAAGTTTACCGGCGAGGACAGAAGTTCTCTTCAGCAGATCCTCGATCTCCAGCCGTGCCTGTCCTGCATTGCCACACCGGATTAACGCATCGGCAAGAAAATAGCGGGCTTGCAAAACCTTCTGGCCATCCGGCAAAGGGTTCTGCACCACCTGACGCGTGGAGCCGGAACCGGTGAGTCCGGTCCAGGAAGAATCGAATTCTGTCAGATACGCTTGAAAATCCTCCACAGCCTGGCCGGCATTCCCCGCCTGTTGAATGGCACGCGCTTTCTTAAACATCACATCGTCACGAAGATCGCGCCCGATCTCCATGGTCAGGGCTTTCTGGTAGAGCCCATAGGCCTTATTAAAATTCGGCGGTAACGCGCCGGGATCATTGGCGGCTGATTTGACCGTTAGTTTGTCGGCGAACTGGATAATAACCGCCGCCAACTCTTGCTTCCGCTGTGGGGAAAGGATGCGGGTGGCTTCCGTCTCATAGATTTCGGCGGCTTCCTTGAATCGCTTCTGCTCAATCAGCGCTTGCGCCTTGAGATAGAGCGCCTTGTAATGCCAGTCCGACTTCGGATCCGAAGTCAGAAGCGCATCGATCGTCGTGATGGACTCCGAAAATTTCCCGGCATGGAACAGTGCCAGTGCCTTCAGATAGGTGGCTTCGGCTTGAGCGGGATCCTTCGCCGCAATCAGAGTATCCGCTGTGGTCACGGCCTGGACGAACTGTCTGGCGCGCATCTCCGCCTGGAGCCGGATTAATGCCGCGACATCCGCCCCCGCCGAAGTCCATGGCCCCCATGCCAACCCCACCAGACAAACTCCGATAAACATCCCCATTCGCCACGCATGAACCCAACCGCCCGAAACCGTCGATGTCTTCATGGCCTGTCCTTTCTGCGCACCAGACTCATGACGAGCATGGCGCAATAATGTCGTAGTCAGAGCAGGTAAGTTATCTATTTGAATGATAAGGTTGTCAAGATGTTAAGCCTAGGCAGACACATCGAAATCGCCGATAAATAAAGAGATACTCCACCCGCGCGGTATTTGTAATTCGGGGTGCAAAGAGTTACATGAACAAATAAAAGCCATTTACAAAATGCACGATACCTACAGCGCCGACCACCAGGCCTGCCAGCCACAGTGGCTTTTTCTTGAGCAGGGCGGCAATGGAGGAGAGCAGGATCGCAATTTGCAGGAAGATCACCGCCATACCAAATGCGCCGGAGTGCTTACTGCAAAGATCACGGAAATCTTCCAGCTCTTGCGCCTTTTTCTTAATTCCCGTCTTCTCAGTCTCGTAGGTATCGACTTTCTCCTTATAGGATAAAATGCGATCCGTATAGTCTTTTTGGAGTTCAGGCGATAAGGAAGCCGCATTGGCTTTGAGTTCCAGTTGGAGCTTGTCCCGCTGCAAATCATAAATGTATCCCTTGATACTTTTCGCCTGGTAATAAGCCCACTGATCCGACGCTTTCGTCTGACTCATGACTGATTTGGTAGAGTGCCCCCCCCCTTTAAAGGTGGCCATCGTGGCACACACCGCCAGAATCACCGTTGTCAACGCCAACCAATTCAACCAAGGTTCTTTTTTGTCGTCAGCCATATTAACTCTCAAATCAATAAGGTTCGGGGTTTAGAAAATTACATTTTGGAATAAACAGGACCTCCACCACCCTCGGGAGGAGTCCATTGGATATTCTGCATGGGATCTTTGATCTGGCAGGTCTTGCAATGCAGGCAATTGGAGAAATCGATATGGATCCCCTGTTGGTCATCCTTAAGCACATACACCTGCGCAGGACAGAACAACGTGCAAGGCGCCCCATATTTCTTGATACAAATCTTGCATTTTTCGTTGTCCAAAATCTTTAAATGCGAAGGCTGATTTTCTTCATGATGCGTCTTGGACAAGAATAAATCCGAGAGTCGGTCCATCTGGAGATTTGCCTCATCAGCGCCGACCTTGGGGGGCAAAACGCAGGGCTTCACATCCGCCTTGGCCTTCATGACTTCCCAATCCGGCTCCAGGGCCATGCGCCCGGGCGGCAGCAAGCCACCGCTAAAAACACTCATTCCCACCGCCGCCATACCCGGGAGAGACCCGTAGGTAAAGGCCGCGCGCACATTCTTGATCTTCTCCAATTCCCTCCAAGGCGTCGAATCCTTGAGACTCTCAGGATACTTCTGCATAGCGGCCACCGAGAAGTCTTTACTCTTCCAACCTTCGAACAAGGCATCCCCCGCCGCCATGCCCGACTGAACCGCCAAATGAATGCCCTTCAGACGCAAGGAATTGCACAACCCGGCCGCATCCCCCACAATCAACGCGCCATTCGCCACCAATTTCGGGACGGAATTGAAGCCGCCTTCCGGCAGGACTTTGGCGCCATATTCCAGCACCTTGCCACCCTCAATAAAGGGACGCACGGCGGGATGATGCTTGAACAGCCGGAACATATCGTGGGGGCTGGTGGTGGGATTCTTATAATCCAGTGCCGTGACCATTCCGATCGCCGTCAACGTGTCGCTCAGGCAATACACAAACCCGCCACCATAGGTCTTGGAATCCAGCGGATATCCGAAGGAATGCATAATTGTGCCGGCCCGCCCCTTGCACTCCGGCGTCTCAATCAATTCCTTAACACCCACCGCAAAAGTCTGGGGATTGGCACCACGCATGCCTTCCTCCGTCAGCAACTTCTCGGTCAGGAACCCGCAAGCACCTTCCCCCAGAACCACCATGGTGGCCATCAGGTCAGGGCCGAGTTCAAAGTTGGAACGTTGCTCTCCATTTTTATCCACCCCCTTGTCGCCCATACGCACGCCGACAATGCGTCCGTTTTCGCGCAATAATTCAACGGCCGAAAAACCTGAATAAATTTCCGCACCAGCCTTTTCACACAAACCCGCCAAATGGCGGGTCAAGGCAGACAACGAAACGATCGGAAAACCTTCCGCATGCATTGTCGGCGGCACCCAGGGAACCTTGGTCGAACCCGTAGCCGTTAAATGATGAAAGCTTTCCTTTTTCACCGTAGCGAACTGCGGCAGTCCGGCAAAGTCCTCATATTCCAGCAAATCGGCCAAGGAAGACGTATCCACCACCGCGCCCGACAAATTCTGTGCGCCAACGGACGGGCCCTTGTCGATAATCAGAATACTGGGCGGCTGCATGGAGCCATCCGGTTCACGCTTCACCCGCTTGAGCAATTGCAACACCGTGGAAAGCGTCGCCACTCCACACCCCACACCAATAATATCAAACGTCATTGAATCACGAGTCGACATGTCAGCAATACTCCTTGGGTTAGAACACACACAGAATCACACCCGCTCTCACGAATCTGGACAGCAGGAAATAAAACCGATTTGACAGCTAAATATATTACCTACACGACTGTCAAATTGTAATTAATCGCTAAATATTTCACGAATTAACCGAATCATTCACCGCTTCGTATGCCAACCCTCTACAACAACCAGACTTCGGATCAAAAATAGAAGCATTTTCTGTGGTCAAACTCAGAACACATCTATCATTGACTTCACCATGTAATTAATTACAGATATACCTATCTGGAGATCCGAACGAATCCATGCAACCAAAGAACAAGAAAATTTCAGGGAATCCCCCCATGCAACAGGCCCCAGATATCGTGACGGTCACACTGAACCCTGCGATCGATGAAACAATATTTCTCGACACCCTGCAGGTTGGCGGAGTGAATCGGGCTAAATGCCTTCATCGTCAGGCCGGTGGAAAAGGAATCAATGTCTCCCGCATGCTGCACCACTTCGGAATCCCGTCCACCGCCACCGGATTTCTAGGCAAGGCCAACGGGGAGATCTACAAAAAGTTCTTCAAGGGGAAACAGATTGAGGACGCCTTTGTTTGGATACCCGGGGAAACCCGCCCCGGCATCAAGATTGTCAACGAGTCCAACCGGCAGACCACCGACCTCAACTTTCCCGGACTGAAACCCTCCATTGAAGAACTGGACGAATTTGGAAAACGCCTGCGCAGCATGATCAAACCGGGGCGCTGGTTTGCCCTATCCGGCAGCCTGCCCCAAGGCGTAAGCATTGATTTCTTCGAGAAGTGGCTCCTTATGCTAAAGCGCGGGGGGGCGTATGTGGCCGTCGATACCAGCGGGGAGGCACTCAAGGCGGCCATCCGGTGCAAGGTCGATCTCATCAAGCCAAATGAACACGAGCTGGCCGAAATCCTCGGCCACCCCCTGCCCGACTTTGCCTCGAAGGTGAAGGCCGCCGTACAACTCCAACACGAGAAGGGCGGCCACGTCATACTGTCACTCGGCAGCGAAGGCGCTCTTTTCATCACCCCTCAGAATAATTTGATGGCCAGCGCGCCTCCGGTGAAGGTGGTCAGCACGGTCGGCGCCGGGGATGCTTTACTGTCAGGCTATCTGGCGGGTCTTCTCACCAACCGACCGGCCACAGATGGTGCGCGCCTGGCGACAGTGTTTGCATGGTGCAATCTTGAACGCGTAGATCGAAAGCTTCCGTCGCAGGTCAAAATCATTGAGCGGATGACACGGATCAACATCCAACCCCTGTCGAAGATGAAGTCCTCAACCCGGAGTTAACCATGAAAAAGCGGTATACGTACGGCCATAATCGTTGCGTTCAACAGCTTGGCGGGCATGATACCCAGCAACGTCACCAACACGATCAGGGCCACGCTTAGCGCCGCAACACCCCGCTCAAATTGAAAGGCGGGCCGTTGCCCGGGGTCAGTAAAGTAGATCACACGCGCAACGGTTAAGTAGTAGTAAATGCCAATCGCCGTGTTCACGGCAGCAATCACCACCAGCGTCACAAACCCACTGCTCAGAGCCTCATTTAACAGAAGCCACTTCCCCATAAAACCGGCAAACGGCGGAATGCCAGCCATGGCGAACATACTGCATGCCAACACAAAGGCCGCCAGCGGATTGCGCTGGTGCAAGCCGGACACATCATCAAGCGTGACATTCTCTCCGTCTTTTGACATCTGGCAGATCACCAGAAAAGCCGCCAAATTCATGACGACAAAACCGAAAATATAGAACATCGATACCGCATAACCACTTGCCTTCAAAGTCACCAACCCCAGCATCACATAACCCGCATGGGCAATACTCGAATACCCCAACATACGTTTGAGATCTTTCTGTACCAAGGCGGCCAAATTTCCGAAGAACATCGAGCCTATCGCCGCCAATGAGATCACCAAACTCAACGTTTGATTGGAAGGCTGAGCACACATAAGGAAACGGATCAAAACCGCCACCACCGCTACCTTGGGCACACCGGCAATAAAAGCGGTCGTCTCATTGGAAGCCCCCTGATAAACATCCGGCGCCCACAGGTGCATGGGAAAGGCCGCCAACTTGAAAAAAAGCCCCGCGAGAATCAGCATCATGCCCACCAACACGGCAGGCTCACCCCAATGCTGAACCAGGGCCGGCCCGATAGCACTGAAGTAAGTGGATCCCGTCATCCCATAAAGATAACTCATTCCGAACAGCAGAAAACCCGTCGCTACAATACCGAACATCACATACTTGGCCGCTGATTCCATCTGAACCCGTAACCCCGGTTGTTCCCGACGCAGGGGCACCAGCAGGTATAAGGCGTAGGAGGAAAGCTCCAGGGCAATAAACAGGGAAATCAACTCCACCGAACTGACCAACAGGGTCAACCCCAGTGAACCGAGAAGGAGAAACAGGAAATATTCAGGCCGTACTTCTGCCCTGACATCCTTCAGCTTGCTTCCAAACAAAACCACCGCTACCAAGCCCAGGGCAATGAACACCTTGAAGAGCTGAGAGAAGAGATCCACCCGGTAGGCCTGACAGAACAAATCGCCTGCCAAACACAGAGAGGCCACGCTGGACACCAGGGTCAGCAGCGCCGTCGTCAGTGCCGTGACTGCCGCCAACCGTGACCGCCCCTCGCCCAGGCAAACACCAAAGGCCACCAAGCTCCCGAAGATGAGCACCAGTTCCGGCATAAACAAAATCGAATTCATCGTTTCGTGCATTCCTTCCGCCAATTAAATATTCAAGCCCAACTGGACTTGCATGAGCAGATGCTGGACGCTGACATGAAGCACCTTCAAGAACGGAGCGGGTGCCAGTCCGATCCATAAAACAAACGCCACCAACGGCGCCAGCGTGACCCTTTCACGCCAGTTCAAGTCTTTCAGATACGAGGTGTCCGGGTTATTCATTCCGCCCCAGATAATCCGCTGCAACATGCGCAGCATATACGCCGCGCTCAAAATCACCCCCGGGATTACCACCCACCCCAATTTAGCCGAATGGGCAAACCCCCCGACCAGAACCATAAATTCCCCTACAAAGCTATTCGTTCCCGGGAAGGCCATCGAGGAAAGTCCGAAAATCGTCAGCGCCGTCACATATACCGGCATTACCTTCCCGATGCCGGTCGCCAAGGCCAGTTCCCGACTATGGGTCCGCTCATAAATCATCCCCACACACAGGAACAACGCGCCCGTGGTGATACCATGATTGATCATCTGCAAAATCGCCCCTTCGACGCCACTCGTGTTCAAAACAAAAATACCCAAGGTGACAAAGCCCATGTGCGCCACGCTTGAGTAGGCCACCAGCTTTTTCATATCACTCTGGGCCAACGCCGTAAAACCGCCGTAAATAATGCCCGCTGCGGAAAGCGCCAGCACATAGGGCGCAAAGGCCTGAACCCCCAGTGGCGTCATGGGCAGACAGAACCGCAGGAAGCCATAGGCTCCCATCTTGAGCAAAACACTCGCCAGCAGGACACTGCCGGCTGTTGGGGCCTCCACATGCGCCGCCGGTAACCACGTATGGAACGGGAACATCGGCACCTTCACCGCAAAGGCCACAAAGAAGGCCAGAAAAACCCAGCATTGCAGGGTGAAGGAATAAGGCTGACTCATCAGTTCGGGAATGGAGAAGGTATGCGGCTGACTGTGCAGATACAACGCGATCACGGCCACCGGCATCAACACCGAACCTGCCAACGTATAGAGGAAGAACTTGACCGAAGCATAGATCTTCCGCGGCCCGCCCCAGATCCCGATCAGCAGGAACATCGGAATCAACATCGCTTCCCAGAAGATGTAGAACAGCACAAAATCCAGGGCCATGAAAACGCCCAGCATGGCCGTCTCCATGATCAGAATGCAGGCCATGAACTCTTTGACTCGGGTACCAATGGCGCGCCACGAACACAGGATACAGAACGGCATCAGAAGGGTGGTCAACAACACCAGCAGCAAACTGATCCCGTCAATACCCAGCGCATAATGAATGTTCAGCGAGGGAATCCATGCCACCTTCTCGCAGAATTGGTACGAAGAAGTCGTGACATCAAAGGAGGTGTAAAGCGGTAGCGATAAGGCCGCCGTCACCAACGTCACCCCCAACGTCCAAACTTTGGCCGGACCGTCTCCCTTGAGTAACGGCAACAGAAGCACTCCTGCCAATGGCAGGAAGGTCAGCAAACTTAATATTGGCCAAGCACCATTTGTATCAAAGCAACCCATAGCTTACCTCAACGTCATCGCTGTCAACGCATAGGTCAACAGCATCACCACGACCACGACGACCGCGCTGAAGATATTGAACTGAAGATTTCTTGTCTGCATGTGGCGAACCCGGTCCCCCATCCAACGCACCGAAAGCGCCAGCCCATCCACCACGCCATCAATCACACTCCCATCAAACCAGGAGGACACCCGGGCCAGCGACATCGTCCCGGCCAGCCCAATGAACCGGTAGCCCTCGCTCACCCAATTATCCACCGCCTGCGCCGGCACACGGGAAACCCAGGCCACCCCACGCCCGCCCATCCGGTAGAACCAGTCCAGGTCGAGACTGATCGTCGCTTCCGGCGTCAACTTCTTGATAAACAGGAAAAAGCCCAGAGCTGTGAACAAGAGGATCTGAAGCGTTTCAGAAACGTGATAGGCCGTGTAAGGGTTATACACAACGGGAAATGGCAACTTGTCGTAAAGATACGGCGTGTAGCACCCGATGAAAATACACATGAACGACATCAAGGCCATGGCCGCGCACATGTTCCAAGGCGGATCTTTCGCGCGTTCCCAAGTTTCCTTGCTGCAGTGGTTCTTGCCGAACCAGATAAAGTAGGGAACTTTCAGTCCCGTATGCAGGAACGTTCCCGCCGAAGCCAACATCAGGAGAAATGCCGCGATCATCTTTTCGTCCATAAAGCCTGCCTGCACGATCATGGATTTACTGACAAAACCACTAAATAATGGGAAAGCGGAAATGGACAGTCCCCCAATCAGGGTAAAAACAAAGGCCCAGGGCATTTTCTTGTAGAGCCCGCCCAATTCGGAGAACTTGCTCTTGCCCGTCATGTGCAAAACCGACCCGGTGCCCATAAACAACAGGCCTTTATACAAAATGTGCGCAAAGGCATGCGCGCAGGCACCATTAATTGCCATGGGGGTCCCAATTCCTACACCCGCGACCATATAACCGACCTGACTGATAATGTGATAGGCCAGCAACCGACGGGAATCGTTTTCCAGCACCGCGTAAACCACACCGTAAAGGGCCATGATCACACCCAGCACGACCAGGATTTCCATGCCCGCAAAACCGCGGCACAGGGCATAGACCGCCGTCTTGGTGGTGAAGGCACACATGAACACCGAACCGGTCACAGTCGCCTCACCATAGGCATCCGGCAGCCAGGCATGCAGCGGCGGCACAGCGGCATTCAGAATAAAGCCGATCATGATCAACCAGGTCGAAAGATCAGGATGATGCACGTCCAATCGGGTAAACGTAAGATCCCCGCCCGTGGCGTGATACCGCAGAAGAATTCCGGCCAGCAATGCCAATCCACCGGCCACATGCACCAGCAAATACCGAAAGCCCGCCCCCAACGATTGCGGACGACGACGCAGCCAGATCAGGAACACCGAGGAAAACGCCATCATCTCCCAAAACAGGAAAAGCGTCATGAAATCGCCGGCGTAGATCACGCCCAGCGAACCAGCGACATAAACCCAGGCGGCGGAATGTTGCGCGGATTCCTTTACATGCAAGGCATACAGACTGCCGAAGAGACACATCAATGTCATGATGTAGCCGAACACCTGGGCTAATTTGTCAACTCGCCCCAACGTCAATGTCAGGTTGAGAAACCTAACAGACCCATAGAGTGCACCTTCCGGGCCCAACCCAAATCCCATCCTGATGACTTGCAAAAAAGCCAAGGCCGGCACCAGTAACAGCCAGACGGAACGCGCCCGTCCGCGGATAAACGGCATCGCAATGGCGCCCAGAATCAGGATCAGCGCCGGATGTATCCAGAAGTCATTCATCGCCATAATAATCTTCCCGTTTCATAATGCCCCGGTGCCCGAACCACTTGGAAATAAAAATAATCAGCACACAGGCCACAAACCCGAAGGCTGACCAGAACCCGAAAATGTGCTCCGCCCTGGTATGGGCATGCTCCTTATCCACAAAGAAATAATCCCCTAGAACCAGCATAACCAACAGCACACAGCTGACGATGATGACGGCTTTCAGGCGGTCACGCAGGAAATCAATCAGGGCGACTAGTTTCATACAAACACTCCCTTAATGAGGTTGAGGAAAAAGTCAGGATAAATACCGACCGCCACCGAAAGCGCCGCTGTAATCAATAGAGGCACCACCATGGTTAGCGGAGCTTCCCCCACCCCGTCATACACATGGGGATCAGCCGGCTTTCCAAAAAAGGCAGAATAAACCACCGGCGCAAAATAGCCGATATTCAGAATGGTGCTAATCAAAAGCACCACCACAATCCCTATCTGGGCGGCATCCATGGCACCCACCAACAGGAACCATTTGCTGATAAAGCCCCCCACCGGCGGTACGCCGATCATGCTCAGCGCCGCAATCCCGAAGGCGGCAAAGGTAAAGGGCATCACGCGCCCCAACCCCTTCATGTCGGAAATATCCTTTTTGTGCGAGGCCACATAAATCGCGCCCGCACAGAAAAATAAGGTGATCTTGGCGAAGGCGTGATTGACGATATGAACAATACCGCCCTCAATCCCCACCGGCGTCAACAAGGCCACACCCAGAATCACATAGGACAACTGACTCACGGTGGAATAGGCCAGCCGTGCCTTCAGGTTGTCCTTGCTCAAGGCAATCAGTGAAGCCGCCAGAATGGTGAAAGAAACAAAATAGGCCGTGGGGATGCCCAAATTGAAGTCATCCATCTTAACCACACCAAAAAGGAACAGCATCACCCGCGTGGTCGAGAATACACCCACTTTGACAACAGCCACGGCATGCAGCAAGGCGCTCACCGGTGTGGGGGCCACCATGGCGCCGGGTAACCAGCTATGAAACGGCATGATCCCGTTCTTGGCAAAACCCAGAATCAAACAGATATAGGTCATCGTCACCATCCAGCGACTGGCATCCGACGGGAAAATTCCGTCTCGGATGTTGGTGGAAAAATCAAGCGTACCGCACAACACATAGGTCATGATCATGGCCGGCAGCACCAACCCCTTGGCGGTGGCCGTCAGATAGGTCAAATATTTGCGTCCACCTTCATACCCTTCCTGATCCTGATGGTGTGCCACCAGGGGATAAGTGCTGATACTGACGATCTCGTAAAAAAGATAGAGCGTGAAAAGGTTATCCGCGAACGCACAACCAATAGCGCCGAAAAGGGCGAGCGCAAAACAGGCATTGAAGCGGGTCTGGGCATGTTCATGGGAGTTCCGCATATAGCCCATCGAATAAATCACCGTCACCATCCACAAAAACGAAGCGATCATCGCGAACACCATGGAGAAAGCATCAGCCCGCAGGGTCACGCTGACACCGGGCAGGATACTGAAGAGATGATAAACCAGCTTTTCCCCCGCCAGCACTGCCGGCAGCAGGGAGACCACCGTACCGAACAGAATGGTCGCCGTAACAAACGAACAGGTTTCGCGCACATTAGGGCGCTTACCAGTGAGCATCACCGCCACGGCTCCGATCAAAGGCACCAGAATGGCCAGCAGCAGACGGGGAGTTTCCAAGGGAGCAACCATCGTCATCCTTCCATCTCCTTCAAGTCACGGGCATCAATGGAGTGATAATTGCGATAAACGGCAATCATAATGCTCAGCACAATGGCCGCCTCCGCCGCCGCAATCCCCATGATAAACAATGCAAAAGCCTGCCCCACCACCGGATCCGCCGCTCGGAAATGGGCGAATGCCATGAAATTGAGCGACGCGCCAGCCAGGATCAACTCGCCGGAAACCAGCATTCCGACCAGAGTCCGATGCCGGAAGAACCCGAAAAAGCCTATGGCAAACAACAACGCACCAACAGCCAGATAGACAGACAAACTCCCTGGCGCGTGGATGATAAAATTGATGACATCCATGATTGTTTTCATGATTGAGACCTCCGTCCTGAACGCGCCACTACCAGCGCCCCCAGAATGGCCAGCAGCAACACCACCGAGATCAGTTCAAACGCAAACCCGAACTGCGTCAACAAAGCCCGTCCCAGATCCTCGACCGTTCCTGAATTGATCTGGACCGCCTTCGGCATCCAGTGGGACTTAGCAATGACCATCATCAGCCCTACCGCCAGCATGCCCGCCACCAGAAGATAGGACAACCCGACCAGCACATGATGCGGCAACAGCGAGGGTTCATCTTTCGGATTGGCCAGCATGAGCGCAAACATGATCACAATGCAAACCGCTCCGATATAGATCAGAATCTGCATCAGCGCCAGGAAAGGACTATTCAGGAACACATACAGCCCGGCTAGCCCCATAAAAGAAAGCGCCAGCCCGCTCACGCTGTAGACCAGCCGCCGGGCAGCCACCGCGATCACCGCACCCGCCAAGGTCACCGCGACCACTCCCGCAAAAAACAGAGTGACCGTCACCGTATTGAGAATTTCAGGCGTCAAATGGATGGTCATTTTTTCTCCAGCACACGTTTAAGCAAATCCATCTTGAAATCTTCCTTCTTCATGGAAGCCAGATTGTACTGCTTGGAAAACTCCAGTGCCCCGAAATTGCAACTCTCAACACAGAGCCCGCACAGACTGCAGGTGGTAAAATCAAGCTCGTATGAGGTCAGCGACTTGCGGGCCGCCCCTTCCGCCTTAGCCCCATCCAACTTGATGCATCCCGAAGGACAGGCCCGCTGGCAGGCCAGACAGACCACGCACTTGGGTTTACCCGTGGCCTCATCGCGTATCAGGTCAATATGCCCCCGGTAACGCGAGGTCATTTGCAGACTCTGATAGGGATAACGCACCGTCACATCCCGGCGGAAGATGTTAAACATAGTGATCTTCATCCCGACAAACAGGGTATAAAGCCCGTTCAAAATTTCTTTAAAATAGATTATCATCAGTTTAAGCCTAGTGGAACAGTTTAAGCATCAAGGCGGTCAGCACCAGATTCGCCAGTGCGAACGGAATCAAGATCTTCCACGACAAATTCAAGAGCCCGTAAAACTGCGTACGGGGAAAAGACCAGCGCACCCAGATCACGGCAAAGCACAAGGCATACATTTTAATCAGGAACCAGTGCAGACCGGGCAGCAGGCCGAAAGGACAATCCCAACCGCCAAGAAAGAGAATCGTGCCGACACAACACCCGACCATAATGTTCAAATACTCGGCAACAAAGAACAGTCCGAAGCCCATCCCTGAATATTCCGTAAAGGCCCCGGCCACCAACTCGCTTTCGGCCTCCACCATGTCAAAGGGGGCTCGATTCGTCTCCGCCAGCATACAGATGAAATAGATCAGGAAGGCGACCGGCATCATCAGGCTAGCCTTCAAATTCAGCACGTTCCAATGCCAGAATCCCCCCATCTGCTGATCAACAATCGTATGCAGATTGAAGGTACGCGAGACGAACACCAGCGAAATCACCACCAGCAACATGGGGATTTCGTAAGCGATGTTCTGGGCGACCACACGCGCGGCCGCAATACTTGAGTACTTATTGTTCGAGGCCCAGCCGCCCAGGAGAATCGCAAAAACCCCGATCGCCCCAAATGAGAAGATCATCAGAAGCCCGAGGTTGAAATTCCGGGGCGCGATCGTATCACTGAACGGGAGCGTTACCAGACACAAAATTCCTGGCACCACCACCATCACCGGAGCCAACTTGAACAAGATCAGATCGGCTCCCTCCGGAGTCAGGATCTGCTTGCCCAAAAGCTTAAGGCCATCCGCCACCGGTTGCAATAGCCCCCAGGTGCCCACTTCAATGGGGCCCGGCCGGAGCTGAGACCAGGAAGCCACTTTTCGTTCCACGAGCGTCAGATACGCCGCATTGAATAGCGCAAAGGCAAGAAAGCCGACCACATAAAGGATCAGCCGCACCAATTCCATGATCATATCGCTCGATATCACTACCCAACTCCCATCCTTAACGGTCCATATCTGGAATCACCAAATCCAAACTACCCATCAGCGCCAACGCATCCGGCAACAACATCCCTGCTGAACACTCGCGGAAAAGGCTCATGTTGGAGAAACAAGGCGAACGCAGTTTGAGCCGGTACGCATTCTCCGATCCGTCACTCACCAAACGTACGCCAAAACTGCCACGCGCTGATTCCACATTGTAATAACAGTCACCCTTGGCCGGCTTGAGTGTCCGCGGTACCTTCTCCGCCATCACAGGCCCCAACGGCAAGGTGTCGAGCGCCTGCTCGATAATCCGCATACTTTGGACCATCTCTTCAATACGTACCTTGTAACGGGCCATGGAATCGCACTCGTGATAAACGGGAATATCAAAGTTGAATTTGGGATAGACCGAATAAGGCTCCGACTTGCGCACATCATAGGCCACACCGGAGCCGCGGATCACCGGCCCCGTCGCCCCGTACTTGCGACAGACCTCCGCTGAAATGGGGCCAATCCCCTCCACCCGCTTGCGAAAAATGATGTTCTTGGTAACAAAGCCATCATACATGGGCATCCGAGACCGTAAGCGACTGATAAACGTCCTCGTCCCAGCCGCAAAATTCTCATCAATATCACTACTGACGCCACCAAATCGGTAATAGCAGAACGTCAACCTCGAACCCGTCACGGATTCGAGCAGATCCAGGATCTGTTCACGATCATCGAAGCAATACAGCAGCGGGGTGAATCCACCCAGATCGACCAGAAACGCACCCAACCACAGCAAGTGACTGGAGATGCGGTTTAATTCCGAAGTGATCACTCGGATATATTCAGCCCGTTCCGGGACGGTAATCCCCGCCAACCGTTCCACCGCGCCCACATAGCCATGTCCGTTAAACAGGGCGGCAATATAATCCATACGCCCAGTGTTCGGGAGAAACTTCGCATAGGAGCGGTTCTCGCCCATTTTCTCATGCATCCGGTGTCCGTAGCCGATGACCGGATCCGCATCCATAATATACTCACCATCCATGGTCAGCTTAACGCGAAGTACGCCATGGGTAGCCGGATGCTGGGGCCCAAGGTTGAGTACAAACGTCTCATTCAGAATACTTTGCGCTTCAATACTCACGCCGTAAAATCCTTTCGCAGCGGGTGGAAGCGGGCATCCTCAGGCAGCAGCAACGGAATCAGCTGCGGATGACCGGTAAAGATGATCCCGAAGAAATCATGGGTTTCACGCTCATGCCAGTTGGCTCCACCATAGATATGAGAGATCGTCGGCAACTTCGGCTGGTCTCGGGAAATCCGGGTCCGAACCGTCACACGTTCGCCGGAGGCCGCATGAGTGAAGTCATAGACCACTTCCAACTGACGATCCGCCAGCCAATCCACACCGGTGATCGCCTCAATCATGAACTTCGCGTCATCCAGAATTTTGGCGGCATCAACCACACGCTCGGCCGGAACCGTTACGTCCAAATTGGTTCCCCTGGCGGCATGCTCCATTTCGATTACCAGGGGCAACGGCGCGGTGGCCGTTTCGACGCCAGCCACTGGTGCAGGAATCCCTTGCAGCGCAATCACCTCAAACTTGGATTTAAGAAGAAAGGCCTTCATGGAGTTACTGGGCCTCCACGATCGGATAACAACGTTTCCCTCTAATTTTCTCTTCCAGTTTGAGAATCCCCTCGATCAGGGCTTCAGGCCGCGGGGGGCAACCCGGTACATAAACATCCACGGGAAATAATTGATCAACACCCTCCACAATTCCATATTGCCCTGGAAACTTGAACGGTCCGCCAGAAATAGCACAGTTACCCATGGCCAACACCCATTTGGGCTCGGGCATCTGATCGTAGAGCGTTATCACCGCAGGCGCCATTTTGCGACTGATCGTTCCGCAAACGATCATGAAATCGGACTGACGGGGCGAGGGACGAAACACTTCACAACCAAAGCGCGACATATCAAACCGGGAAGCCCCTGTCGCCATCATTTCAATGGCACAGCAGGCCAATCCAAACGTCATGGGCCATAATGAATTGGCCCGTGCCAGATTCAACACATCGTCAAGCATGGCGAAATGGATTAAGCCCGGGGGGACTTCAACTTGCTTTTCCATGAAAAGATGCCTTTCTTCCAAGCATAAACAATCACCAACGCCAGGATTCCGACAAAAAGAAGCACTTCAGCAAAATCAAACCAACCTGTTTTTTCATTATAGACCAGGGCCACTGGAAACAGGAAAAGAACATCCACAGAAAACGCCACAAAAATCAGGGCATACAAGTAATAAACGACCCCATACCGGATCCAGGCATGCCCGATGGGCGCTACCCCGCACTCGATGCTCCGCAGGGTCTTCTGATACACGGTACGGGTCCGCTTCGGGGCCAGCAACCAAGCCAAAATCATGGAGGCAACGCCAATAATCAAGGCACCTACAAGGAATGCCAGCACATATACTAAGCTGAATACCAACGTGTTGCTCATAAGCAAAGACTCTCCGACAAAAAAAGGCTACGACTTCTAACATACTTGTTGAACGGTATCAAGGTTCCTTTCTGGAATTTTTGCGGCATAGATGATAGAAAGGGACTTTGCAAAATAAATGGCACCCTAAACGGTGATGGGAAAAAACTTAAAAAGGAAGACATATGCGTTCCCAATATGACGTCATTGTGGTGGGTGGAGGCACGGCAGGAGTGGTGGCCGCCATTCAGGCCGGGCGTGCCGGGGCTTCAACCTTACTTGTTGAGAAGAACGCCATGCTCGGTGGCACCATGACGATAGGCGGCATCAATGCTCCTGCCCATTTTTTCGCCTGGGGAAAGCAAGTCGTCGGGGGTATCGGGGGGGAACTGGTACGCAAAACTCTGGAAGAAACGGGCCAGCCCATTCCCACGCCTGAACCCACACGTGACCACGTCCATTGGGATGGCGTGCACATGGACATCAGCATCTATGCCGCACTCTGTGACGCGGCCGTACTGGCAGCAGGGATTGACCTCCTGTTTCATGCTATTCCCCTGAAAGAGATCTACGCACTCCTGCATAAGCATGGAGCCGTAGTCCCCGGTGACATCTGATGGCCGCTGCATTGAAATTCCGTAAAGCATACCTCGAAATCACCAACACCTGTAATCTGGCCTGCGACTTCTGCCCCGGAACAACGCGGGCCACGGAATACATTACCCCTTCAAGAGCTGAGCGTTATATCGCCTTATTGGCGCCCATATCGGGAATCCTGCACCTCCATGTTATGGGTGAACCGCTCCAACACCCCGAATTCGGTGCCATCCTCGCCAGTTGTGCCGAGCACGGCGCCAAGGTGAACCTGGTAACTAACGGTACCCTCCTGTCCCGCCACGCCACGCGCCTCCTCGATTCTTCCGCCGTGCATCAAATCAGCGTCTCGCTACACAGCCTCGAAGCGAATGCAGGACAAGACACCTCCTTTTATATCGCCCAACTCATCGCGTTCATTTCATCCCCGAAAAAACGCCCGATCATCAGCCTGCGTCTTTGGAACCGTGGTCAAAGCCTTAACTCTAAAGCCACCGGTACCTTTCTGACCGCACTCTGCACTTCAGGAATCTATGAGGGAACCCCTGCTGAAATCGTGCAGTATTTGCAAGGGAAAGGAACACTTAAAATTGCCGACACGCTCTTCATTAATACGGCCAAGCGATTTGAATGGCCAGACCTCACCGGCCCGGATCTGGGCGCGGCAGGCCATTGCGCAGGTTTACGCAACCAGATCGCAGTCCTCGTTGACGGCACTGTGACCCCTTGCTGCCTCGACCGTAACGGAGTAACCGCACTTGGCAACCTGGAAACGCAAACCCTTGAAGAAATCATGGCCACGCCAAGGGCCCGCGCCATGCGGGAAGGGCTTTTACAGAGACGCCTCACGGAACCACTCTGCCGCCGCTGTTCCTACCGTCAACGCTTTAATACGCCCCATAAAGGAAAACAACCACATGAATGCACAAACCTGGATTAAACGATTAGATCTTTGCCCCCACCCTGAAGGCGGATATTACCGGGAAACCTACCGGGCCGACCATACGCTTCCTAAGAACTCCCTGCCCAAAGGATTCAAAGGGCCACGCTCCGTCTCCACGGCCATTTACTTCCTCCTGAAACGCGGGCAGATCTCACGATTCCACCGCATTGCCTCGGACGAAATTTGGCATCATTACGCGGGCGGTTCTTTGATTATCCACGGCCTGACGCCGGAAGGACACCACATCCGGTTCAAGCTTGGCAAACACGCCAGCCTGGGCGAGCAGCCCCAGGTCATCATCCCCGCCGGCACCTGGTTCGGGGCCGCCCTCGCCCCACGCACCATCTTCGCCCTCGTCGGTTGCACCGTTGCACCCGGATTCGATTTTACCGATTTTGAAATGAGTAAAACCGCCAGCTTGTTGCAGAAGTACCCAGCACACAAAGCCATCATCAAACAACTCTGCCCCACCTGAATATTATAGGCGCCATCTTTGACACTAGTCATGTGACCATTCAAGATGCATGAGGAGAGCTATGTAGAGCCTGTCCCATATAACGCTATTTCCCAATTTCACTTCCGCCATTTTTGCGCCAGCCAATCGCGATTTTTGCGCCAGCCGTTCACTTCTGTCATGCATCCATCAAAACCCCAATAAAAAGGCCGTTTTTAGACAGACCGCCGCGTTCTTTTTCTTTCTGCACGCCCATTTTTCCGAAACAACCCTTTTAGGCCGCTTCTCTTTCCTGCCGGTCTTTCTCTTGCGCGCGCAGCATCCGCGCCAAAATCCACAAGTTATGCGCCAAAACCGCCCATGCCACTTCACGCTCGCGCGACTCAAATCCTTTGTTGCGCAGTACCGGTCCCAGGAAATTGTTCTTCAAAATCCCGATCCGCCCTTCCGTCTGTGCCCGACGACGTTGGATATCCGCAAACCCTTCATCCTGCATCCGATCTTGGAGCACTGGCACAGAGCGTGGGCATATTCCGTTCATGATCCCGTGCGTCCTCAACTTGCGCCGTGTAGCCCCCCGGTCAAATCCCCGATCTGCACCGACCGCCGATGGATACCGGCCAAAGTCCGTATGAATACGGTTCAGACTTTCCTCCAGTAGAGACACATACCGTTCCGCATGGTTGCGCACAACCTTCACCAATCGCTTCATCCGGCGCAGGAACTGCTTGGCGAGGAAAAGCCGCTTCGCGGCCATTCCCCCGCCGGGAAGATGCGGCAACTGTTTGACGCCGCCTCGCGGCTTCCACGAAGCCAGCAGCAGAAGATTGCCGTCGTGCTCGAACCGTTTGTCCGCGAGCACGCCGCAGCCCGGTAAATCCGATCTGAAACGTTTCAGATTCATTTCCCCTCGGCCTTCTTCACCTCAAAGCCGGGTTTCTCTTTTAGCCCGAGTTCGCCAGTTGGGCAGGTATTGAAGTTGTAAGTCGTTGGAAATCAACAAAACGATCTCAAAAGTCTTGACTACATTTTCAGGTTCATTGGCACATTTGGAAGTCGCAATTTCAGTTGCGTCAGGAGTGCGGCTAGCTCTTTTTCTGGCTTTGATACGACACGGAGTCTGATTGTCTGCCCTTGCTTAGTCGGCAGGTTGACATCCATGGAATGGATCTGCCGCATCTCGGCCAGGAACTGCCTGGATTCATCACCAAGGCCGCTGACGCCCATCCAATGCTCCAGCGTCCGCCACAGGCACAGGGAGAGGAAGCATACCAGGATGTGCGCCTCGACCCGGCGCTGCAGATGGTGATAGATCGGGCGCAGGGCAAGGTCGCTTTTGAGGTCGCGGAATGCGGATTCGGCCTGCGTGAGTTGGATGTACCACCGCCAGAGTTCGGCGGGGTCTTCACAGTCCGTGTTGGTGCGCAGGATGTAGGCCCCGTGGGTTTCCTTTGCCCATTCGAGTTGCCCAGGTTTCTCGTTCAGGGTGATACCGCACGCCTCGCTCTTTTCGTTGAACAGCACTTCACATTCAAAATGTTTGGACGCTGCAGGATACCGTTCGCGCAGCCGCCCGACGCTTTGCTGGATCGACTGCGTTTTTGGGGACGGCTTCGCGGCCAATAGACTGCTTTTCTTTTCGATGCCAGCTCTGAATTTCTCCAGTTGCCTCTGAAGCATCGACTGCTCCTTCTTGGCCCGGTCAGCGCTCTTACACAGGACATATTTCTCACTGCCGGAACCCTTGACAAGCTTGACGTTCAGGCCCTCACGGATGGACTGTCAGCCACCACCGTCATGGAACTCGGATTCGTATTTCTTCAGCAGGCTGCGCGACGCGCCCATCAAATAGAAGGATCCCCGCCCTTCGAGGAACACGATGTTTTCTTCGCTGGACATACCCCGGTCCGTCACCCAGACGCGGTTGGCATGCCCGTATTTCTCCTCCATGAGTCTCACGATATCCTGCATCGTCGTCATATCCGCACGGTTCCCGGCAAAAATCTCGTAGCCGACCGGCATTCCATCGGGCGTCACGACCAGGCCGATACACACCTGCTTGCAGTCGGGTCGGTTGTCGCGCGAATAGCCCCGCTGGGCCAGAGGATTGGCCTCGCATGCCCCCTCGAAGTAGGAACTCGTCACGTCGTACAGCATGAAGTCGAGCTTCGTTCCGAACCACTCGCCCCAGCGCGATTGAAGGTGGGCGCAGACTGCATCCTTGTGGGCGAGTATCTCATCAAGCCCCCTGTACATCCGCGTCAGGTTCACCTTTTCCTCGTCAAGCCCCAGCACATCGCACAACGCCGTTCGGGGCAGCCATTCGCCCGCGACCGCGTTCTCCGTGTCCTGCTCGCAGAACTTCGCAGCCGTCAGGACGCAGGCGATCAGATCCCATCGGATATCCTCGCGGCCTTCCGGCATCAGCCCTGCGAACAGCCTATCCAGCCCGAGCCTCCTCCAGACGGCCAGCGCCGCCCAGATCTGCCCAAACTCCCTGACCCTTTTTACCTCGATCCCGCTGACATTGATCTCGCGCCATTCGGGAATAGGCTTCGGCCTCTCGAACAAATCACCCTGCACCGCGCCCCTTCGCCCATCCAGCAATGCGGAGATGTCATCCCACGAGTGATAATATTCCTGATCCCCGGCATCCAGCTTTCCCAGATAGGACACTATCTGATGCCGTGGGCCGTTCGCGGTTCGGACGGTTTTCGTCAAAGCCCAGTAGTCGTAGACATCGTCGCCTTTTTTCCGTGGGATCCTTTTTAAAAACATGCCCTGATTTTAATGCGCCACAGTATCGTTTTCAAGGGGGTGGTCTTGACTACATTTGCCTTTTGGATAAAAACCGAACAACGACACCTTGAATACCCAATGATTTTAAGGTTCCGGTGTCCGGCAAGCTCTTGAAACGGGCAAATATTCTTTCAGAATAGGCCCAACTGGCGAACTCGGGTTAGCTGCTACCCACAGCCGCGCCTACGGCTTTTTATGGCCCTCCGGCACGTCTATGTATAACTCCTCATCCCGGTTAAAGTGGTTGCCGCCAAAATCACGCTTGTCCAAATGGATAATAATGCTATCAATTCAAACAATTAATGGCTGGTTTTGAACTGCCCATAACTGGCTGGTTTTAAAGTGCCCGGTGACAGACAACGGCGTAGCGTCAGGTCAATAGAGCGTCAATAAACGGCCCGAAGGATCATAGTGCCCGGAAAATCCACGAAAGAAGCCGACCGCCGATCTCATGCTAAAGCTTATGAATATTGCGGTTTATGAATATCCAGACTTAAACAGACGTAGGTCGAATCCAAAAATATTACGCCTTACGAAGGGACGCCATGCCAACAGCCGTAAGGCTTCGATACGCATCCTCCAAGAGACTGGGCAGTCGATCCTTGTCGTGCGGCAATTCAACTTCAGTAAGTCGACTATACGGCAATGAGTTTGTCCCTACTTCATCGACCGAGTCATTTGTTAAAGTGACATTTTCAAACCCATAGCCATCGCTACTCCATATTTCCTGGGGTTGTTGATTTGTCACTTGTGCTACTGTA
>Ga0073936_10000358_pt1 | contig 69657 bp, 56 predicted proteins | sample AliMusrvi5mmetaG_FD_87041 | JGI IMG/M metagenome (GOLD analysis project Ga0073936, IMG submission 87041) | Freshwater lake bacterial and archeal communities from Alinen Mustajarvi, Finland, to study Microbial Dark Matter (Phase II) - Alinen... | ecosystem: Environmental > Aquatic > Freshwater >... | reverse complement strand
GCAATACCCTCTGGCTGATCCTGGCGGCCATTATCACCATGTACATTGTGCTGGGCGTGCTTTACGAGAGCTATATTCATCCCATCACCATCCTGTCGACGCTGCCGTCGGCGGGTATGGGCGCCCTGCTGGCGCTGCTGTTGTCCGGCACCGATCTCAGCGTTATTGCCATTATCGGCATCATTCTCCTGATCGGCATTGTCAAAAAGAATGCCATTATGATGATCGATTTTGCGCTGGAAGCTGAACGTGAAATGGGGATGAACCCTCGCGATGCCATCTACCAGGCCTGTCTCCTCCGTTTCAGGCCCATTCTGATGACCACCATGGCGGCCTTGCTGGCGGCATTGCCCCTGATGCTGGGTGGCGGCATGGGATCGGAGCTGCGTGAGCCGTTGGGTATTACCATGGTGGGTGGACTGCTGCTCAGCCAGGTGTTGACCCTGTTTACAACCCCGGTGATTTATCTGGCCTTTGACCGGATGGCTCGTCGTTTCGGCCACAGACAACTGCCGGTGTCGAGCGAGCAGGCGGAACTATGATTCCGTCGGCGCCGTTCATTCATCGTCCGGTCGCCACCACCCTGTTAACGCTGGCGATCCTGCTGGCGGGTGTGTTGGCGTTTAAACTGCTGCCGGTATCCCCGCTGCCGCAGGTAGACTTCCCCACCATTTCGGTCTCTGCCGGGTTGCCCGGCGCCAGTCCGGAAACCATGGCCGCGACTGTAGCGACCCCACTCGAACGGTCCCTGGGCCGGATCGCCGGAGTCAGTGAAATCACCTCCACCAGTTCGCTGGGCTCCTCCCAGATAACGCTCCAGTTCGACCTGAATCGTGACATCAACGGGGCGGCCCGCGATGTCCAGGCCGCCATCAATGCGGCCCGTTCGCTGCTGCCCTCCGGCATGCCGTCCAACCCCACTTATCGCAAGGTCAATCCCGCGGATGCGCCGATCATGATCCTTGGCCTGACCTCGGACTCACTGACCCGCGGCCAGATGTTTGACGTGGCCGACACCATTCTGGGCCAGAAATTAGCCCAAGTGGAGGGGATCGGTAATATCAATGTCGGCGGGGGCGCACAGCCGGCGGTGCGGGTCGAACTCAACCCGATGCAGCTCAACCATTACGGTATTGGCCTGGAAACAGTGCGTACCGCCATCACCAGCACCAATGCCAACCGGCCCAAGGGGTTTCTGGAAAACGACCAATATCACTGGCAGGTGCAGGCCAATGATCAGGCCCGCCAGGCGCGTGATTATGCGCCCTTGATCATCGGTTACAAGGATGGCGCGGCCCTGCGGATTACCGATGTCGCCGAGGTCAAAGATTCGGTGGTGGATCTCCGCAACGCCGGCTTGGTGGGCGGGCAGCCCGCGGTGATGCTCATCCTCTTCCGTCAGCCTGGGGCCAACATCATTGGAACCGTAGATAGGGTCAAGGCACTGCTGCCGCAGTTGCAGGCTGCCATCCCGGCTGCCATTAAGATGCAGGTCGTCCTGGATCGCAGCCCGACCATTCGCGCCTCACTGCGCGAGGTCGAGCGTTCGCTGTTCATCTCCACCGTGCTGGTGATCCTGGTGGTCTTCGTGTTCCTGCGTAATGGCCGGGCGACCGCCATCCCGGCTATTACCGTTCCGGTCTCGCTGGTGGGGACTTTCGCCGTCATGTATCTGGCCGGTTTCTCACTCAATAACTTGAGCCTGATGGCGCTGACCATTGCCACCGGATTTGTGGTGGACGATACCATCGTCGTCTTGGAAAACATCTCGCGCCATATCGAAAACGGCATGAAGCCGCTGCAAGCCTCTCTGCAGGGCGCACGCGAAGTAGGGTTCACCGTCCTCTCGATGAGTATCTCGCTGATTGCGGTGTTCATTCCTATCCTTTTTATGGGCGGCATCATCGGTCGCCTGTTCCGCGAATTTGCCATCACCCTGTCCGTGGCCATCCTCGTCTCACTGGTGGTCTCACTCACCACCACGCCGATGTTGTGCGCCCGCTGGCTGCAACCGCATGGGGAGAAGCCTCCTGGTCCGCTGTTCCGTGCGAGCGAACGAATGTTTGCAGGCATGCTGGAGGGCTACCGCCGCTCGCTCAGCTGGGCGCTCGGTCATGGCCGGTTGATGATGCTGATGCTGGCCGCGACCATTGGCCTCAATGTCTATCTGTATATCATCGTCCCCAAAGGATTTTTCCCGCAGCAGGATACGGGGCGCCTCACCGGAATGATTCGTGCGGACCAGAGCATCTCTTTTCAGGCCATGCAGCAGAAACTGCAATATTTTATCGATGTGGTCGGCAAGGATCCGGCGGTCGACAAAGCCATGGGTTTTACCGGGGGGGGACAGCGGAATACCGCCCGCATGTTCGTCAGCCTTAAACCTTTGGAGGATCGGAAGGACAGTGCCGACCAGGTGATTGCCCGGCTCAGAAAAACCTTGGGCAAGGAGGCGGGGGCCACCTTGTTTTTGCAGTCTGTGCAGGACATCCGTATAGGCGGGCGGGCCAGCAACGCTCAATATCAGTACACCCTGCAGGGTGATGATCTGGCTGAGTTGCAGTCGTGGGCTCCTAAGGTGCAGCAGGCGCTGATGTCTCTGCCGATGCTAGCCGACGTCAACAGCGACCAGGAAGTGAAGGGTCTGCAAACCATGCTGGTCTTCGATCGCGAGACCATGGCACGTCTAGGGTTGACCCAACGCCAAGTGGATGCGGTGCTCTACGATGCCTTTGGCCAACGTCAGGTCTCGACCATCTACAACGCACTCAACCAATATCGCGTAGTCATGGAAGTCGCACCGCAGTATTGGCAGGACCCGGAGTCGCTGCAGACAATCTATCTGCAGACGCCGGACGGACTCGCCACCCCTCTGTCGGCATTTGCCAGCTGGGGGCCGACCAATACACCCTTGTCAGTCAACCACCAGAGCCAGTTTGCAGCCACGACCCTATCTTTCAATCTGCCGCCGAAAGTGTCGCTGTCAGATGCCACCGGTGCCATCAATGCGGCCTTGCGCGGCATCGGTCTCCCCAGTTCCATCCAGGGCAGTTTCCAGGGCAGCGCCAAGACCTTCCAGGCCTCGCTGGACAGCCAGCCGCTGTTGATCCTGGCCGCATTGATTGCGGTGTATATTGTGCTCGGGATGCTGTATGAAAGCGTCGTGCATCCGGTGACCATTATCTCCACTCTGCCTTCCGCCGGGGTCGGCGCCCTGCTGGCATTGCTGGTCTGCGGCAGTGAATTCAATGTCATCGCCCTGATCGGCGTGCTGCTCTTGATCGGCATCGTCAAAAAGAATGCGATTATGATGATCGATTTTGCCATCAGCGCTGAGCGCGACCAGCAACTGGCACCGGAACAGGCCATCCTGCAGGCCTGCCTGCTGCGTTTTCGCCCGATTATGATGACTACAATGGCGGCTCTGTTCGGTGCCCTGCCGCTGGCGCTGGGCCGAGGCGACGGTGCCGAGATGCGCACGCCGCTGGGCATTTCGATTGTCGGGGGCCTGCTGCTCAGCCAGTTGCTGACGCTCTACACTACGCCCCTGGTGTATCTGTACCTGGACCGTTTTCGCCTTTGGTGCCGGAAGGTGCGCAAAACCCCGCACTCCGGCCTGGCTGGAGCTTATAAGGAATGATCAACATGAATAGAGCAACGCTTCGGACAGCGCTCATGGCCTGCCTTGTCAGTCTCGGGCTGGCGAGTTGCGCCGTGGGACCGGATTATAAAAAACCGGAGATCGATATTCCGGTTCAGTATAAAGAAAGCGGTCAGTGGCAAGCCGCGCGGCCCATGGACGATAGCCCGCGCGGCCCTTGGTGGACGATATTTGGGGATAAAGAGCTGGACCGGCTCATGAAATTGCTCAACCGGCAAAACCCTTCCATTGCCCAGGCCGAAGCGCAATACCGCCAAAGCCAGGCCCTGCTGCGTCAGGCCGAGGCCGGCCTTTTGCCGTCACTCTCCGCCTCGGCCGCAACCACTCGTGGCGTCCTCACCCCAGGCGCTGGGGTCAGTACCCAGTATACGCTTGATGCCAGTGCCAGCTGGGAAGCGGATGTCTGGGGGGGAGTGCGCCGGACGATAGAGGCTGGGGAGGCCAAGCAGGCGGCCACCGCCGCCCAGTTAGCCGCCATCCGCCTCAGCATCCAGACCCAGTTGACCACCGCCTATCTGCAGCTGGTGGTTACGGATCAGCAGCTGCGCCAGTTGCAGGACAGCGAAAACACCTTGCAGCAAACTCTTATCCTCACCCGCAATCAATACAATGCTGGTGTCGTTTCTCAAGCGAACATTGCCCTGGCGGAAAGTCAACTGAAGACCGCCCAGGCGCAGCGGGTGCAAAAACAGCTGAGCAGGACCCAACTGGAGCACGCGATTGCTGCTAGTCTGGGACTGGCGCCTGCCAGCTTTGCCCTGCAACCGACCCAATTGGTGCCGCACCTGCCGCAGATCCCAGCCGGGCTGCCGTCCACCCTGTTGGAGCGGCGACCGGATATTGCCGCTGCTGAACGGAACATGGCCCAGGCCAACGCCCAAATAGGGGTGGCGACCGCTGCTTTTTTTCCCAACCTGACCCTGTCCGCCAGTGGCGGGTATCGCGGCGCCAGCTTTGCCAATTGGATCAATGCGCCCAACCAGATCTGGTCAGTGGGGCCGCAATTGGCCCTGTCGCTGTTTGATGGCGGTCTGCGCCGAGCCCAGACCGACCAGGCGATTGCCGCCTATGATGCCAGCGTGGCCAGTTACCGCCAGACCGTGCTGGCTGCCCTGCAAGCGGTTGAGGATAACTTGTCTGCCCAGAGTCTGCTGGCACAGGAGGCCGAGTTGCAGCAGGCCGCACTCACCGCAGCAGTGCAGGCGGAAACCATCGTTCTCAATCAGTATCGGGCCGGGACGGTTGGTTACTTAAGCGTACTGTCTGCGCAAAACACCCGTATTCTTGCTGAGAACACCTTGTGGAGTGTTAAAAGCAGTCAGTACAGCAGCAGTATCGCCTTGATCAGTGCCATCGGAGGCACCTGGTGAGGAGGGCTGCAGATGATATTTATGCATGCATTTCCTCTCCCCATGCTCTGCGTGGGAACCAGAAATCAGGGGGGCGTGCCACCCAGCTGCAATCAATCGTTGAGCACCTGCTGCATCTGTTTACTCAACTCGGTCAAACAATACGGTTTTGCGATCACTCCACTGAAGCCATAGCTTTTATAATCAGCCATGACCGGGTCATCGCAGTACCCGCTTGAAACGATCACCCTGGCTTCGGGGTCGATCTCCAGCAGTTTTTGGATAGTTTCTCTGCCGCCCATGCCTCCGGGAATGGTCAAATCCATAATAACAGCGTCAAAAGGTTGTGCCGATTGGCTGGCATCAGCGTACATGCCAATAGCAGCTCGCCCGTCGCGTGCCAGTGCAACTTCGTAGCCCAGATCCTCAAGTGCGGCGGCTACTATCTGGAGGACCATATCGTCGTCATCCATGAGGAGTATCTTACCCTCGCCGGCCAGTATTTCTGGTTCATCTATTTCGGTTTGTGTCACCTGAGAGGCGAGAGCCGGGATGAAGAGGGTAACGGTCGTACCCGAGCCCACGGCTGATTCCACAACGATATACCCCTCATGTTTTTTCATTATGGAGTAGGCCGAGGCGAGCCCGAGCCCATGGCCTGTTGCCTTGGTCGTGAAGTAGGGGTCGAAAACTTTACCCAGATATTCTTCCGGTATCCCGTCGCCCTGGTCCTGAATGGATATTTCCAGGTAGTTGCCGGGTCGCAGCGGCAAATCAGGGTTTTCGGTGACCACCACATTCCTGCAGGCAACCTTGATGGTGCCGCCATCCTGCATGGACTGGTCGGCGTTGATCAGAACGTTGGTGATAACCTGGCCGATCTGCCCTTCGTCGGCATCGATCTTCCAGAGATCATCGGGAAGGGTGTAGGCACAGGTCGATTTTGTCCCGCTCAAGGCAAAGCGGCCATAATTCTTGATCAGATGTGCTGCGGAAATTGAATTTTTGACAGGGGCGCCACCTTTGGAAAAGGTGAGGAATTGCCGAGTCAAATTTTTAGCCTGCAGACAAGCTGTTTCAGCGGTTACCAGACGCTTATAGGCTTTATCCTGCGGCGAGAGCAGCATCCTCGCAAAAGAGATATTGCCCAGGATAACCATCAGGATGTTGTTGAAGTCATGGGCAATGCCACCGGCGATCAACCCCAGGGATTCAAGCTTCTGGGCCTTGAGCAGTTCTTCCTCCGCCCATTTGCGCTGGGTGATATCCTCGTAGGCCCCCAAAATACCGATTATGTTTTCATCGGCATCCCGAATCGGCACCTTGGAGGTGGCCAGCCATATCTGCTTGCCGTCGGGTGTCGTCTGAATTTCTTCATAACGCAATTTTGGCTTGCCGGAGTTCATGACTTCAAAGTCATCCTGGCGATACATTGCCGCCTGTTCCTTCCACCCCATGTGGTAATCGTCAAGGCCGATTAATTCCTCCGGTATCTGATAGCCTGCATCCTGGGCAAATAAGGTATTGCACCCCAGGAAAACCGAGTTGAGATCCTTCCAGAAGAGCCGCACCGGAATGGTGTCCAGGACCAGCTTTAGCAGGTTTTTTGCCTCTGTCGCGTTCTGTTCGCTTTGCCTCAGGGCCTCCTCGGTTCGTTTGCGTTTGCTGATGTCGTTTATCACCACCCGGTACTCGGAGGCGCTGCCGTTTTGCTGTGCATCGGCAGCAGCCAGGTGCGCCCAGAATACGGTATTGTCGTGTTTTACCATCCGCAGCTCGCACCCGGATGCCCCACCGGTATCGAGGTGTTGTTGGCGGTGCAGGGCGTAGATGTCCTGATCGTTTTGATGGATGAATTGGGCAAGCGGTTGTCTGATCAACGCATCTCGGGACACGCCCAGCAGTATCGCGGCGGTCAGGTTGGCTTCCAGAATCAGTCCTGTCTCGGAGAGGGTACAATAACTGACCGGGGCCTGCTCGTAGAGATCGAAATAGCGTGCCCGGGCTCTTTCCAGCTCGCCGTTGGCCTCACGCAGCGTCTCGTTTTGCATCTCCAGTTCGATCTGGCTGATGTACAGCTGGTGGAACCTCAGCCGGATCTCTTCGGGGATGAGGGGGTCGATATTTTCCGGCGATTGCCCCAGCCCTTCCCAAACCATCTCCGCAGCCAGCGAGCCCAGGTCTGTTGCCGCCTGGTTGCACCCGTTATTTTTTTTGATCATTCGTGGCCTGTTATCCGTTTAAGATGAGTAATGATATCTGTCGGGCTGCAGCCTGTAGCCGCAAAAAAACGATCTGCCTGCCCGAACGGACAAGCAGACCGCGGACCGCCGCCGCGCAACCAACCTTGCATTTCCGGAGAGGAAAAAGGGCGGTCCATTCTCTTGTTTTAGTAGAAGTGTGCTGCCTGCTGGCTGTCTTGGCTATTCTACTTTGATCGTCGACCGTTTGGTCTTCTCGGTTTTGGGGATGGTCAATTCCAGAACACCGTTTTTGAAGGAGGCCTTGGCTTCGCTTTCCTTGACAGCTGCCGGCAATTCGAATGTGCGCCGGTAGGAACCGCGGCAGATCTCCTGCCGGTAATACTCGGTTTTTTCTTCCTTCTCCTCCTTGCTCATATTGGCCTCAAGGGTCAGGATATTGTTGGTGATGGTGATATTGATGTCTTTTTTGTCCACCCCCGGCAGTTCCGCCTTGATCAGGAATTCGCCTTCCTTTTCGATGACATCGACGCAGGGCGTTTTGCCCTGAAAGGGTGAGAGATGATGGGGGGCGTTTGTGCCCGGCAAGCCAGTGCGAAACTGGTGCCACCATCGACGCGGGAGGTACTCATCAAAAATCCGGTCCATCTCTTTGAAGAAGTTGGAGTCCGAGAGGAGATCAAACCTCTCGAAAGGCGAGGCCATGCCGCGAGAAGGTATTCTTTGCACTTCGTGTTTCTGTTCCTCTTTTTTTTTGTCATTCATGAGAGTCCCTCTGGCATAGTTAATCTCGTATCGAGACAGGAAACAGGTCCGTCGAGCCGAAAATCCGTGAAACCTAACAGGCTTCTAGCATTTCTATCATATCCCCCGGTTTACAGTCGCTGCGCCAACAGCAATCGTATTGTTCACAGGAGGGGCGCTTCATCTTGAAGCAGGGGGTATTGCCTTCTTTCTCCTGGATGGATCGAATCAGATCCTGCTTGTTCATCGTTCCGGGATTTAAGTGCATCTTCTCGGCTATTTCCCTTATGTTCTTAATTTTCATAATGATTCCATCCTTCATGTAGTTAAGCAGTGGAACAGAGCGTTCCACCGGAGCGTCTTCGTCTGTTGTACGGCAGTCGCCTTTGCTATGGGGATACTTACAAGGGCTGCACAACAGTATTGATCGGTGCGTCGATTGGTTAACCTCTGTCGCCCTTGTACGGGTTGAAGATCAGGATGGGGCAGGAGGCGCTCTTCAGCACCCGTTCCGCCACACTGCCCAACAAGATTTTCTCAATGCCCTGGGCACCGTGCGTACCCATGATAATCAGGTCGGCTTGCTGTTCTTTGCCATAGGCAACGATGCTATCCGCAGCATCCCCTCTGAGCACCACCCCGGTGCATCCAGGACAGCTGACCTTGTTTTGTTCGAGCAGTTCGGCCATTTTCTTCTGGGCATGACCAAAAAGCTCTGCATCGACTTCAATAAAGGAAACGGGGTAAACGTCAGAATAGCTTGCAACCTTCGCAAAATATTCGACCACGTTAACGAAGGTTGGTTTTGCGTCCAATTTTTTTGCAATATTGATGGCGAATTCAGCGATGTCATCGGTGTGCTTTTGGAAATCAATGGGTACGATAATTCGTCGAATGTTTGGCATGTGTTTTCCACCCCTATGATTTTAAAGTTGGTGCCGAGAAGCGGTTGCGAACCTTTTTTTCAGGACGCCATGACCATGAAAACAGCGCCAGTCTAAATCTAAATACATTGTTGCTGACGGGTTACAAATAGAGCTTTAGTTGAGATGGAATGAATACGTATAATATACGTTTTGAGGTCTCGGGCTGCCCTGTGGTTCCTTCCCTCCTCGGTCGAGTTGCCGGTCGTCAGGAATCTGGTGAGCCGGTTGTGTCGCGGTTGAAGAAGTTTGGTGGCATCTGCCGGGCAAAGCAATCGGGGCAACAGCCATGGGAAATACGCATTTTTTCCACGGTATTGAAATACTCTTCCAGGCTGTACCAGTCGCCTTTGCCATGTTCGCCAAGTTGATCGGCACGTATTTTTTTGCAGTAACAACAGACCGGCAGGATATTTTCATAGAAAGCTACTTTTCTCTGCAGGTCTTGTTTGGCAAAACAGTTGGCCATCCGATACAACAGCTCATCGGTATCGTATGGTTTCTGCAAAAAATCATTCGCACGGAGCCGGAGCGCATCCACGGCGGAATCGAGATCCGCATACCCGGTTAAAATTATGACGATGGTCTGTGCATCCTTCTGCTTGCATGCTTTCAAAACCTGAAAACCATCGACTCCCGGCATCATCAGGTCGGTCAGCACCAAGTCGAAGCAGCCATCGTTGATCTTGGCTATCGCCTCTTCTCCACTCGCCGCCACGCTCACGTCTAAATTATGCTCAGCAGCAGCCAGCTCTCTGGAGAGACTGCTCAATATGACTTGTTCATCATCAACAAGCAGTATTGATTTCCGCATCATGGTGTTGTGGCTGTCCATAGATTATTCCTTAGCCGATGCCGTGAATCTCTGTCTCTGTCTGCTGCCTGGCCTCGCCCCGATGGTGCAGGCGTCTTGCCTGCTTTTGTTATGGCTGACAGTCCCTGCGCCAACAGCAATCATATCGATCACAGTATTCCTTGCCAGTCTGAAAACAGGGGGCATCACCCTGTTTTTCCTGGATCGACCGAATTAGTTCTTGTTTCGCCTTCCAGCCAAGTCTCATCTCGATACTTCTTTTCTTTCCCTCAAGTTGTTCCATATCCATGTTGCACCCCAAGGTTACGATGGGTCGTTGGGAAGGCCGGCAAGGCTCCAGCAAATGATCGCCAATCTCATGAAGACAAGGCGTTGAGAGGCGGTACGGTGAGAATAATAGGAACAGATGATTGGGGAATAAACAATGGGGCAAAATGCAAGATGGAATGGATAGGAAATCTATTCTATCGATGGCGGCGCGCTGTGCCGATGCCCTTTGATTCTCAGTAATACGAACTGGTTCCGGAGGACTCGGTCAGATCGCTTAACGGCTATTGGTTTAGGGCAAGCATGGTTTGCAGGTTGGTTTTTTGGTGGGTCATCTCAAGTTTTTTCCTGATGTTCTTGCGATGAATACTGATCGTCCCCGGTGAGAGGTGTAGGATATCGGCGATTTCCTTGGTCCTCTTGCCCAGCTTAACCAGATTGGCGACCTGGATTTCCGCAGGCGTGAGCCGAACCAGTTTGGTGGAAAAAGTATTGGCAAAGGGGGCGGTCAATTCGTTGATGTTGGTCTGGATAATCCCCGCCAGCACCTGCTGCGGCTCGGTCAGGCCGCTTTCCTTGAGTCGATCGAGAAAAGGGGTGACCAGATAGCCAGCATTGGCGAGCACCTGCTCACCCATGGTTTTTTTGTCGTCCTCTCGTTTTTTCAGCAAGACCGTCAGGGCGATGTTGGCCTGGTACAACTCGGCGGTTCGCTCCTGCACTCGCTGTTCCAGCTCAGTTTGAGCGCGTTTCAATTCGTCCTCTACCGCCTTTAACCGAGTAATGTCGGTATGGGTGCCAATGATTCTCAGAGCCCGGCCCTGCGCATCCCTGGCAACGGCCTGCCCCCTGGACAGAATCCACTGCCAGCCGCCGGTTTGGTTGCGCATCCGGAATTCGGTCTCGTAATGGGAGGTCTGTCCGCTGGCATGCGCCTCCCGCAGAGCCAACACTCTGTCCCGGTCATCGGGGTGCAGCAGCTTTTCAAAGGATTCGATATCGTTAATGGCCTTGGTATCGTCATATCCCAGCGTACGATGCCAGTTTTCACCAAAATAGACCTCGCCGGTGAGGACGTTGCGGTCCCAGACACCGTTGGACGAGGCATCCAACGCCAGACGAAATCGATTTTCGCTTTCGAGCAACTGTGCTTCGATCAGGCGACGACGAGAAATTTCTTCTTCCAGCAGCTGGTTCTGCGACGACAGCATTTGCAGCAGGCTTCGTTTTTCCAGGCATCGCCGGATTCTGAAAACCAACTCCTCTATTTCACAGGGTTTCAGGGTGAAATCATCGGCGCCGAGGCGCAGGGCGTCAATGGCTGAACGCATATCGCCGTAGCCGGTGAGGATGATGACACTGGTTTGCGGAGCCTGTTTTTTCACAGCCTTGAGTACGTCGAAGCCGTCAATGTCGGGCATCATCAGATCGGTGATCACCACATCGTATCGTCCGTCCTCCAAGGCACGGATGGCTTCACGGCCGCTGGTTACCGCGGTGATTGTGAAATGCTCTGCACGGAGTTCCCGGGTAAAGGATTTCCGGATGACTTCTTCATCATCGACAAAGAGAATAGATGTCGTGGGCTGGCTCTTATTTTCCATTCGGTTGCACTCTCCCCATGGCTGCCGCCAAATTTGGCGAGCGTAACAAGGTGAAGCGATGTGGCGGATTATCTGGAGATCTCAGGAATGGCATCGCAATCGCCTTTGATAGGGAGCAGGACGGTGAAGGTGGTACCTTCTCCGGGCTGGCTTGCAACCCGGATTTCCCCCTGATGGTGTTTGATGATCCCATAGCTGACCGATAAACCCAGGCCGGTTCCCTTGACTGCGGGTTTGGTCGTGTAGAAGGGCTGAAAGATATACTCCATTTCTTCGGGTCTAATACCGATGCCGGTATCCTGAATCGACACCCCTATCGTATCGTTTTCCTGCCAGGTGCTGATCGTAATAACTCCGCCGGACTGATGGCAGGCATCTGCCGCATTGGTCAGCAAATTGAGAAAAACCTGTTTGATCTGGTCCGGAACCGCGAAGATCTGCGGCAGCCGTTCCGCATAATTGAGCACCACCGAAATGCGTTTGTTCTTGAAATCACTCTTATTCAGCAGAAGCATGGCATCAAGGGATTTGTGCACATCCATGGCCACTTTGCGGCCGGAAGAAGGGCGGTTGAATTCCTGGAGACTGCGGATTAAATCTTTGATCCGGTCACTCTCACTGATGGCAGCGTCCAGCAACTCCTTGTCTTCTGGTTCCAGTATCGCTCTTTTTTTCAACCCTTTCAGGATGGACATGATACCCTGGAGTGGGTTGTTGAATTCATGGGCGATGGAAGCAGACAGCTTGCCGATCGCTGAGAGTTTTTCCGCATGCAGATACTGTTTCTGGGTTTCCTGCAGTTCCAGGGTTCGTTGTTCAACCCGCCGTTCCAGCGTATTATTTACGGCTTTCAGTTGCTCCTGTGTCCGGATCAGTTCGGAAATATCGCGAAACACCCCCACGACCTTCCGGAACCGTCCTTCATGCGCGTCAAACGGATGCACGGAAACGACCGCGTGAAAACGTTCGCCCGATTTACGGACCAGGACCATGTCAAAGGAATGCATCGACTTCCCTTTGCTGAATTTCTCGACCCTTCCAGGGATTACATTTATTAATTCAGGTGGATAAAGAAGAGCTATCGACCTGCCGATGGCCTCGTCCGCCCGATAGCCGAACATTTTCTCCGCTCCGGAGTTGAATATCTTGATGCGGCCATCACCTTCATCCAGTTCGCAAACAATCAACCCGATGCTGTCTAGGGCAGTGTAAATGGAAGCAAGATTCTCGGCCTGTTCCTTGAACTGGGCGTTGGCCGTATCCTGGGCCTCGGTTCGCAGCAGCTCGCTCTGTATGAGTGCCTCCTCCGCCTGCTTACGTTTGGTAATGTTGCGGACAGCAACGAGGATGACCTGACGCCTTCTCCAGGGCGCCGGCCGAGCCGTTATCTCGACTGGAAAGACGGACCCGTCCTTTTTGCGATGATAACACTGCGGAATATTTACGAGCCCATTGTGGACGGCCTGCACCTCGGCGATGGTTTGGCATGTGGCCTCGGGTGCTGCCGAGAGCTCCATGCACTTCTTGGCGAGGAACTCATTCCGGTTGAAGCCATAGAGATCTGAGGCTGTTTTGTTGGCTTCGACGATTAGGCTCGTCTCGGGGTCGATCAGGAAAAGCGCTTCCGATGCCGATTCAAACAAGAGCCGATACCGCTCTTCGCTTTCGCGCAAGGCTTCCTCGGCTCGTTTGCGCTCGGTGAGGTCAATGTCGATGCAGAACAATTCCGGCATTTGTCCGGAGAGTTGGACAAGGGTATGGCTCGAAAAAACAGTGACGCGTGAGCCATCCTTTCGCATCAACGTCAATTCGGCAGCCGGGATCGGTCGTCCCGTTGTGGCCATCTGTTGCATCGCCAGCTCAACCTTTCCCCGCATTTTAGGTGGGATGATCAAATCCAACTGATTACGTCCAATCACCTCTTCCGCACTGTATCCGTATAACTGCTCGGACGCATAATTCCAGTATTGGGTCGTGCCATCCGGTCCATATCCCCGGACCGCCACGGCGGGAACATCTCGTAGCAATCTGCGGAATCGTACTTCGCTTTCCCGCAAAGCTTCTTCCAGCTGTTTGTGTTCCGTGATGTCACTCAACGCCAGCAGCGACACATTTTCGTCCTCCCCCTGTTGCGTACCAGAGGCCACCAGGTGCACCCAAAATATGGTTCCATCCTGTTTTACCACCCGCAGCTCGCACTGACGTGGTGTGCTGTTGTCACGTTGTTTGCAGAGCAGGTAATAGACGTCTTGGTCTTCCTTGAGGATAAATCGGGAGAGCGGCTGCTTGACCAGGGCTCCCCTGGGCACACCCAGCAGGGTTGCGGCCGCGAGGTTGGCTTCCTTGATCAGGTCGTTAGCGGAGATGGTCAGATAGCCCATCGGGGCCAGGTCATAGAGATCGAAATAGCGCGCCCGTGTGGCATCCAGGTTGGCCTGGGTTCGACGCAGCTCCTCGTTCTGGATTTCCAGCTCGATCCGGTGGACCAGCAGTTCATGGAGCATCTGCTGGATTGCTTCAGGCGACATGGCGCCGATTTCTTCCAGCGACACCCACGATTTCTTCCGGGCCAACTCTTCAGCATTCATGCGCAGAGTCTGGCGCTCCAGCATCGAGTCGCTCGCATTCGCTGCAGAAACGGCTCGCTTGGATTTCTTCGCTCGACCGGTCATGGTGAAGCACCTCCTGCAGCAGGTAATCCTTCTGCTCGTTCCGTGGTGGCGATGGCGTATATCTGCCCGACATTATTCACCAGAGCCGTGGAGGTTATCCATACCTTCACGACGCCGCCATCTTTGGCGATTCGTTGCGAGTGGTACGGTTCGAGAATTTCAGCCCGGCTCAGTTTCTGTACCGCAGCTAACGCTTCTGCTCGCGATCCTTCTGGGATAAGGTTACGAATGTTCATGGTCAGCGCCTCTGCCTCGCTCCACCCGTACATCCGCACTGCCGATCGATTCCAGGCCAGGATTTGGCCTTCCAGGTCCTGAACCGTGACGGCATCGTGCGCGTCATGGACGACCACGGCCAAGCGGCTCAGCGCCACCTGCGCTTCTTTCAGTTCCGTGGTGTCCTCAAACGTGATCACCGCGCCCTCAATCACGTTGTCGAGGGTGCGGTAGGGGCGGATACGCATGGTGTACCACCTGCCCTCAGCGCTCTGCACTTCTACCTTGCGCGGTTCCAGGGTCTGCAACACCGTCTGGGTGTCTGCCAGCAGGTTGTCGTAACCCACCAGATTGGAGGCGAGGTGCCCCACGGGACGTCCTATATCACTGGGGATAAGGTTGATGATCCGAGTGGCGGCAGGGGTGAAACGCAGGATGCGCAGTCCGTGATCCACAAAGACGGTGCCGATCCCGGTACCGGCCAGCAGATTGTTCATGTCGTTGTTGGCGCGTGACAGATCCACCACCTTGCCTTGCAGTTCGGCGTTGACCGTGGCCAGCTCCTCGTTGATCGATTGGAGCTCTTCTTTCGAGGTTTCTAGCTCTTCGTTGGTGGATTGCAGTTCTTCGTTGACCGATTGCATCTCCTCGTTCGAGGATTTAAGCTCTTCGTTGGAGGTCTCCAACTCCTCGGTGGTGGCCTGGAGGTATTCCTCCTTAGCATGCAGTGCTTGCCGGAGCGCCTCGATACGCGCATCGGCCTCGGCATTGGGCCCCTCAACGTTGGCGGCGGTTTGCAAGGCTGCCGGCTGCGCCTGTGCGGTGTCGAAAGGCGGTGTTTCTTCCAGGACGACCAGGAAAAGAAATTCTTCGGGATGCCCTGTGGGGCTGGCCACCGGGCTGACGGTGAGGTTGACGGAGGTGAAGTCGCCGTTCGTCTTAACCTGCAGGCCTGGACGACGCACAATCTTCTTTTCCCTGGCGGCGTTATGCAAGGCCATGGTCAGTTCTCGCCGCAATCCTTCGCGAGCCATTTTTAGCATGTTGTTGATCCCGGCCTCGCCAGGGGTTGGTTCCAGATACATCCCGGTCCGGCCGTGCAGATAGAGGATATCGCCGAGCCGGTTGACGAGCGCAGCGGCTGGGGCAACCTGCTGCAAAAGGGCCTGCTCGGTCAGCTCACTGAGCGATATTTTGACGGGTACTGCCCGGATTGCAGAGGACGGGAGGGGGATCTCAACCGTATCCAGCGTCGTCATGGTGGCCAGAGAGCGGTTCAAGGCGGTACGCTGCGTGCTATGCATATCATTTTTTCGCCGGTATACCTTTGCTTTGCGGTCCAGCAGGACAAACTGTTCGCCCGCATCCCCCACCGTCTCCGAGGTGCCCAAAAACAAAAATCCCTCCTGGTTCAAGGCGTAGTGGAAGAGGTGGATCAGCTTCTTCTGCAATACCCCCCCCATGTAAATCAAGAGATTGCGGCAGCTGATGAGGTCGATTTTTGAAAAAGGCGGATCTTTGAGCACGTCCTGCTCGGAAAAAATCAGCAGATCGCGGATGCTTTTGTGAATCCGGTAGGCTGTGCCGTCAGGCTGGCTGGCGAAATAACGAGCCAATCGCTGCGGCGAGATATCGGCGGCGATGCTGGCTGGATAGAGGCCCACCCGGGCTGTGCCAATCGCCCGGGAGTCAATGTCGGTGGCAAAGACCTGCACCTTGAAATTCTGTTTTCTTTCATCCAGGTGTTCCTGCAGGAGAATGGCAATTGAGTAGGCTTCCTCGCCAGTGGAGCAGCCGGGAATCCAGACGCGAATGATGCCGTCTGCGGATTTGTCGGCAAAGAGCTTGGGGATGACCTGTTCTTCGAGCGCTTGAAAGGCGTCTGGATCGCGGAAAAAGTTAGTCACGCCGATCAAGAGGTCGCGAAAGAGTGATTCCACCTCGGTCGGCGTCTGCTGCATGAATTTCACGTACCCACTCATTGTTTCGATCTGGTGGATGGCCATGCGCCGTTCGATGCGCCGATGGATGGTGCTGGGCTTGTATTGGGAAAAGTCGTGGCCGGTCTGGGCGCGCAACAGAATGAAAATCTTTTTCAACATATCCTCTGCCTTAAGCGACGAGGCAGTGGCGGATTTAGGCGGCTTGCCAAAGGCATGGGCTGCATAGGTCTGGATATGGGTAGGCATCTCGGCGGGTGGGAGTTCGTAATCCACAAGCCCTGTCGCAATGGCGCTACGCGGCATGCCGTCGTATTCGGTAGACTCAGGGTTCTGGGCCATGACCATGCCGCCTTCGCCCTTGATGGCCCGTACGCCCAGGGTGCCATCACTGCCGGTGCCCGAAAGCACGATGCCGATAGCCCGTTCGTGCTGGTCTTGGGCCAGGGAGCGGAAAAAAAAGTCAATGGGGAGACGCTGACCGCGCGGCGCCGAGGGCTCCATTAATTGGAGCGTACCATTGAGCAAGGCTATATCACGGTTGGGTGGAATGATGTAGATGCAGTTCGGTTTGACGACCATCCCATCCGTCACCTCAAAAACCTGCATGCGGGTATAATGGCGGATGAGATCAGTGAGGATGCTTTTGTGATCCGGCGCCAGATGCTGCACCAGGACAAAAGCCATGCCGGGATCCTTGTCCGCAGGGATCCCGGAAAAGAAGGCTTCAAAAGCTGCTAATCCACCGGCGGAGGCACCTATACCGATGATCGGAAAATAGTGTACTGGCTCGTCCGGCTTAGCGAGCGTCGTCGGCATCTTTTGTTTTCTGATATTTTTTTTACTCCCGGTCATGATGTAATTCTCCTTCTTTAAATGATAGGTGGGGAGTGCGTTATCAGTCAATTCTTTTCAGCCGGAAAGGGCAGAATGCCACAAGCCCCCTGGCAAGAGCTGCGCTGCTGGTACCCTCCTGTTCAGGCACAATTGGCAGGTGCATAAACCGGCATTCTGAAACAGCTTGCGGGTTTTTTTATTGTCCAGCGGCATATGATAGGGTAAAATCTGTTTTTCTGGGATTTCCGAGCCCTTTATCCAGACCCTTTTGCATTCTCTTTGTTCACCTGAGCAGCCCCCACCAGAAAAGCGATTTAGCATCAACTGTGGCCTTGTGATTGCCAAAACGCGCATCACCGACATTGCCGCCAATCAGCCGAAGGGCCAGCACTTATCTGGCATCTTCGACGCATCCGACTCGCCATTGTACCCATGAAACTTCTTTTTGACTTTTTTCCGATCCTGTTTTTCTTCATCGCCTACAAACTGTTCGATATCTATGTCGCCACCGCGGTCGCCATTGCCGCCACCTTCCTGCAGATTGCCATCTCCTGGTTTAAGACCCGCACGGTGGTGCCCATGCAGTTGGTTACCTTGGTCGTCATCATCGTTTTTGGCGGCCTTACCCTCTATCTCCACGACGAGCAGTTCATCAAGTGGAAGCCGACCGTCATCAACTGGCTTTTCGGCGCGGCTTTTCTGGTCAGCCACTTTTGGGGGCAGCAGACCGCCATCGAGCGGGTGCTGGTGAGCAACCTGACCCTGCCGCAACCGGTCTGGCGACGCCTGAATCTCCTCTGGGTGCTCTTTTTTCTGATCATGGGCGCGACTAATTTGTATGTCATGAGCTATTTCGATCGCGACACCTGGGTCAACTTCAAGCTCTTTGGCATGCTCGGCCTGACCGTGGTGTTCATTGTGCTGCAATCCCTCTATCTCTCCCGTTATATGACAGAACCCGACAGCGAGGGTTAGCCGCGAGCCAGGGAAATCCTATGCAACTCGACAAAAAAATTCCATTTAATCGTGCCTCATTGACTCGTTTCGCGTGGCTTTCGATCGCTGCGGGCGCTGTCACCCTGCTGCTGAAATTGCTTGCCTATCAGCTGACCGGATCCGTCGGTCTGCTTTCCGATGCGCTTGAATCTGTGGTCAATCTGGTCGGGGCGGTGATGGCGCTGTGCATGTTGACACTTGCGGCTCAGGCTGCGGATGAAAAACATGCCTTTGGCCACAGCAAGGCGGAATATTTTTCCAGCGCTGTGGAAGGCATGCTCATTGTAGTGGCCGCCATAGGGATTGCCTACACCGCCATTGAGCGCATGCTCCACCCGCGGCCACTCGAACAGGTGGGCCTGGGGCTCTTGGTCTCTGTCGGCGCCTCGGCCGTGAATTTTGCGGTGGCGCGGATTTTAATGAAAGCTGGCCAACAGCATCATTCCATCACCCTTGAGGCGGATTCTCAGCACCTGATGACCGATGTCTGGACTTCTGTCGGGGTCATCGGCGGGGTCGGCTTGGTGGCGCTGACAGGATGGACCGTGTTGGACCCGATTGTGGCCCTGCTGGTTAGTGCCAATATCGTCTGGACCGGTACAAACTTAGTGCGTCGCTCGGTGGATGGCTTGATGGATGTGGTGCTGCCGGAGGAAGAACGAGCGTTGATTGAAGGGGTGATGACTGCCTACCGGGAGAAAAAAGTGGCCTTCCATGCCTTGCGCACCCGGCAGGCCGCCTCGCGTCGGTTTATCTCCGTGCACATGCTTGTTCCGGGTGACTGGACCGTTCACGATGCCCATCATATGGCGGAAGATTTTGAGGGCGATCTCCATGCCGCCCTGGGGGATGTGCTGGTGACGACCCACCTCGAGCCGATCGATGATGAAACCTCGTTTAACGATATTTATGAAAAGTAGCGTATTCTGCAAAACCTCAGCGTTGCAAAAGAAACGGTAACGGGCTCGTCAGTTTGTTGGTGTTCTTAGGGCATTGTCCCTATTGCTGTTTAAGCGCTGCCCGGATAGCGAGCGCCAGTGCCTTTATTCGCAGCGGTTTGGTGATCAACTGGACGCCTTTATCCAATTCGCTGCGGTGGCTGATGATATCGGCGTTGTATCCGGACATGAACAGGCAGGGCATTTGGGGATTGAGGGCCAGAATCTGTTTGGAAAGTTCTCGCCCGTTCATCTCGGGCATCACCACATCAGTGAGCAACAGCTGTATCTCGCTGCGATCGGTTTTCACCAGTGCCAGTGCTTCTTTCGGTGTATTGGCAGCAAGTACGCGGTAGCCCAGCATTTCGAGTGTTTCTTTTGCCAGGTTCAGGACTGTCGGTTCATCCTCAACCACCAAGATGGTCTCGCCGTGGCCTTTGGGAAGTTCTTCGTCTGGTGCGTCTGTTTCCTCTTTGCCGGGTCCCGCAAAGCGGTGGAAATAGATATTGAAGGTCGTGCCTTGGCCGAGCTCACTGTCGACGTGGATGATGCCCCGGTTTTGTTGCACAATGCCGTATATTGTCGCCAATCCCAGTCCGGTGCCTTTTCCGGGGGCTTTGGTGGTAAAGAATGGTTCGAAGATGTGTTTGGCGGTTTCTTTGTCCATGCCGCCTCCGTTGTCACGAACAGTGAGCCGCACAAATGGTCCGGGAGTGGCATCAGGATGCGCGGTACAAAAGGCCGCGTCCGCGGGGATGTTTTCCGTTTCAATGATGAGGGAGCCTACCCCGGCAATGGCATCCCGAGCGTTGACGGAAAGGTTCGCCAGGATTTGGTCGATCTGGGAAGGGTCGATCTTGATCGGCCAGAGATTGGCAGCCGGTTTCCAGATGATCTGGATATCTTCACCGATCAGCCGTTGCAGCATCTTCAGCATTCCAGAGACAGTGCTGTTCAGATCCAAGACCTTGGGCGAAATGGTCTGTTTACGGGCGAAGGTCAGGAGTTGGCGGGTAAGGTCAGTTGAACGTTGCGCTGCCCCCATGATATTGGCAAAGGGGTGATAGAACGGGTGATCAGCTTCGATTTTCATTAAGGCCAGTTCCGCATTCCCCATGATCACGCTCAGCATGTTGGCGAAATCATGGGCGACCCCCCCGGCGAGCAGCCCTATAGCCTCCATCTTTTGTGCCTGGATCAACTGCTCTCTCGCTTTGCGCTGTTCGGTGATGTCCCGGCTGATGCCTGTAAAACCGGTGATCGTGTCATTCGGGCCAATAATGGGGTAGAGGACAACGTCGTAAGTGCGAGGTCCCTGTCCGGGCAGGGGTATCACGGTCTCGGTCCGCACACGTTCACCATGGAGTACCTGTTGATCCAACTTTTTCCATTCGAGGGCCAGAGCCTCGGAAATCCCTATCTCGGTGTAACCTTTGCCGACGATTTGTTCTTCTGTCAGGCTGAACGCTTCGCAGATTGCACGATTGGCTGCTAGGTAACGGCTGTCCCTATCCAGGCTATAGATAAAATCCGCGGTTGTGTCGACCAAGGTGCGCCAACGTGTTTCGCTTTCGCGCAGGGATTTTTCCAGACGCAGTCGGTTTCCCATTTCGCAGAGTTTCTCCGCGTTTGCACTTTTCAGTTCTGCCGTTCGCTCGGCCACGCGTGCCTCCAGGTCCCGGTTCGCCTCCTCGATGGCAGCACGCGCCTCATGCAGTTCGGTAATGTCCATGATGTTGCCGAATACACGGACCACTCTTCCGTCGCGGAGTTCCGGTTGCCCCATGAAACGCACCCAGAGCCGCCGTCCATCCGCCGAGGTGAAATCGAGTTCAAGATCATACGCGATCCCCTTTTTTACTAAATCTTTAAACGCCTGTTTGATCCGTTCCCGGTCTCCGGGAAGGAAGACCTCTCTCGCTTTCGGAAAGTCGTTGGGGTCAAAGGTGTTCGGCGTTGCACCGTAGAGCCGGTACAACGAGTCTGTCCAGGTGATCTGGCCGTTGACGACGTCGTAATCCCAACCACCGATCTTGGCCAACCGTTGGGTAGCGTCAAGGAGACTCTGGCTCTTGCGTAACGACTCCTCTACCCTGGCACGTTCTATGCGTAGCCGTAAGGCCATGATTCCGTAGGCGAGATTGTCGGCCAGTTCGGTTAACAGCATCACCTCCTCTTCAGTGAAGGAGTTCGGTTGGCTGCTATAAATGGTAATAGCCCCGAGGCATCGCTCTTCCGTATTCAGCGGCAGGGCGATGGACGAGGCATATCCCCGTTTGAGCGCCTCCTCGCGCCATGGGGCGAAGAGGGGATCAATCAGCATACTTCGGCAGGTGCTCGTTCGGCCAGAACGGATGGCTGTGCCCGTTGGGCCGCGGCCACGCTCGGTGTCTGCCCAGGTGATCTTCAGCGTCTCGAGGTATCCAGCATCGAAACCGGAGTAGGCCACGGGGCGGACGGTCTTGCCCATATCGTTTTCGGCGTAACCGATCCAGACCATGGCGTGTCCGCAGTTCTCCTCGATAATCTCGCAGACTGTCTGCAGATATGCTGCTTCTTCCGTGGCACGCAGCATGGCCTCGCTGCTGCGGGTAAGAGCCGTAAGCGTCCGATTGAGCCTCTGGAACTGTGCCTCCCTGCGTTTATTCTCGGTAATGTCGCGGGCAACGTGGACCGTGCCGATCAGCCTTCCTGTCGTGTCGTGCAGAGGGGAGGTGGTAACGAGGAAGTCGCCGTCCAGGCGATCCTCGTGCACCTCGGCCGTATGTGTCCTTCCGTCTTTCAGTGTCTGGGCGTGCGGACAGGACGGTGGGGGCGCGGTCAAGCCATGCACACAGGAGTAACAGGTCAGGCCGATGCAATCTTCGGGCGTGCAGTTCAGCCGCTCTGCCATTGCCTGATTGACGCGCACGATTCGGTGTTGATCGTTCAAGATTGCAATCAAGTCCGGCACGCTGTTGAAGGTGCGTTCCCACTCCTCTTTCGTCTGTCGTGCCGCCTGTTCCGCCTGCTTGCGCTCGGTGATGTCGCGGATTGCACTAAAACGTGTCCTGGTTTCTGGCGAGACCAACCGGCCGTGCACTTCGACGACGATCCGCGTGCCGTCCTTGCGAAGCAAGGCGTGTTCGGTAATCGATTCCAGGTGCTGGCGAATATTCGTTAGGACCCGATCCCGGTCTTCGGGGTCGATGAGATCGGCAATCTCCATTCCCCTTAATTCGGCCACAGGGTACCCTGATATTAGGGCAAATTGTTCGTTGCAGTCCACAATCCTGCCCGCTTTGCTTTCGACGATGCCTTCAAAGGTCGCTTCCGCGAATGTTGCCAGCCGCGCCTTGGTGTCGCGTAACGCCACCTCGCATTGATAGGCGGCAGCCTTGCGTTTCTGGCGCTGGTAGAGTTCGGCGAGCACGCTCATGCCCAGACCCATACTGATGAAAATCATAAGCCCCAGACGGTCAACGGGGGAAGTGATGCTGATTCCGTTTGGTGGTAGAATCCAGTAGGCCGCTGACAGTGCCGCCAACGCGGTGGCCAGAAGGCCAGGTCCGAGTCCGGTCAGCAATGCCACCACCATGATCGCCGGGTAAAACGTAATATAGGTGGGCAACCCTGGGCCGACCCATGCTGTCAGTGCCAGCCGTGCCCCCATCGCCGCCACTACTGCCACTACGGCCAAGCTGTAACGTAAGAGCCGCTGCTGAGGCGTCTGCGGCAAGGTATTTGATTGCGGCGAAGATTGAGGGCTTTTGCTCATAGCGGGCACCTCTGGTGGGAGATGAGAAGGCTTGGCGCTCTTTATTGAAACTGCATCGACAATGCAAAGCCTGGCCGGTCCTGGCAGGCTGTTTGTTTACAACCGTATCGGCAACCGACAGACCCGCTCATGATACTCTGGCGAATCCAGGGAGTATTGATTTGTGAACGCATATGGCTCGTGCATTTAACCACAAGCACCGGCGTCCTTGGTCTTAAGATACGAGGCAAGGCGTTCCTGATCAGCGCGACAGGTTTCCGTTCCTGCCAAGGTACTGATGATGAGCACCAGCTGCGCTCGCAGAAAAGGTTCCAGTTCCTTCTTCATTGAATAGTACATCCAGACACCGCCGCGTCGGTCCTGCACCCAGTGGTTCTTTTTGAGATATGCCAGATGGCGGGAAACGGTTGACTGCGGCATGTCCAGGGCATGCATCAGATCGCATACGCAGTATTCGGATTGTCCTTGTAAAAGCACTAAAAGACGCAATCTGGTCTCGTCGGCCAGGGATTTGTAAATTTCGGAAGTCGTTTGCATTTGCCTAAAATAACGAATTAATTCAAGATCGTCAATCGTTACTGAAGGCGCCGTTGTACTATCTTCATGCACCTCCTTGTAATATCTGCCTATGCGGATATAATCAAAGAGTCGATAAACTCTTTCTAGGGAGGTGACCATGAGATTGGCTCTAACTGCAGTACTGGTATTGATGTGCGGAGGGGTGGCTTTTGCCGTTGTTGGCGGTGGTGATGTCACTATGAAAAACAAGGGAGGTAATGTCCTTTTCAGCCATGAGGTCCATGCCGGTGCGGCAGGGCTGAAATGTTTGGAATGCCACCCAAAACTTTTTAAAAATGTCAAACAACATAAAGCTGTGAGCATGAAAGCCATGGAAAAGGGCAAGTCCTGCGGTGCCTGCCATAACGGCAAGGAAGCGTTCGGTCTTAAAGACAACTGCAAGAGCTGTCATCAGCAATAATCCCAGCGAACGAACAGGAGGTATGGAATGCACAGCGAAGATATTTTAGTTGTGATGCAGAAAGATCTCGAACGGGCGCTGACCAAGCCCGACAAGAATCGTCGATGGGCCATGCTGATTGACCTGCGCAAATGTGTCGGCTGTCATGCATGTACTGTTGGTTGCGTTTCCGAGAACAAACTGCCGCCCGCAATGTTCTACCGGCCGGTCTTTGAGTATGAGCAAGGCCGCTACCCCAAAGTTTCCCGGACCTTCCTCCCTCGCCCCTGCATGCAGTGCGATAAGCCGCCCTGCGTTGCGGCTTGCCCGGTTAAGGGCAAGGAGGGCGCCACCTGGAAGGAGACAACCGGTGTCGGCGCCGGAGTTGTCTATATTAATTATGAGCAATGTATCGGCTGTGGGGCCTGTGTTCCGGCTTGCCCCTATACTGCCCGGACTATGGATGACGGGCGCTTTCATGGCGATGCTACCCCGGCCGTCCAGAAATACGAGACCATGGCCAGTTACGAATACGGCAAACCATGGCCGCGGTCCGGTAAAAACCAACCCGTCGGCACTGCCCGTAAGTGTCATTTTTGCGTGCATCGGCTGGCGGCTGGGCAACTGCCCACCTGCATCACCACTTGTATTGGCAGGGCCGGCTACTTCGGGGATGAAAACGATCCCGAGAGTCTGGTCGCCCAGGTGAAGAAGGCCAACAAGATCCAGGTGCTCAAGCCGGGGAAGGGAACGGCGCCACGCGTTTATTATGTCGCCACTGAAAAGCTGGAGGTGCTCTATGGCAAATAATAAGACAACCGGCGTATCCCGCCGCGATTTCCTGAAAACATCGGCTCTGGCTGGTTGTGGCGCTCTCGTGGCCACCCAGTTTGATTTTGCCCGCGATCTTATTGCCCGGGTCGAGGCTGGAGAATTGACTCAAGTGCAGGCTTATGAACTCCTCAAAGCAGAAAATACCCTCTACACCTCCTGCCTCAACTGCAACACCGGGTGCGGCATTAAGGTGAAAATTCTGGATGGGGTGGCAGTCAAGATTGACGGGAACCCGTACAATCCCTTCAACCTGCATCCCCATCTCGAGATGAAGGAATCGCCAGCCAATGCCGTTAAGGTTGACGCTGGACTGTGTCCCAAGGGACAGGCCGGCCACCAGGGGGCCTATGATCCCTACCGGGTCACCAAGGTGCTGAAACGGGCCGGCAAGCGGGGCGAGAATAAATGGCAGACCATCCCCTTCAACCAGGCCATTGAGGAAATCGTGGGCGGCGGCAAGTTGTTTCCGCAAATCCCCGGAGAGGAAAATCGCCAGATTACCGGTCTGAAAGATCTCTACGCGCTGACCGACAGCAAGCTGTTCGACGAGATGGGCAAGGATGCCGCTGCCTTGCGCAAGAAAAAACCGGAGGAACGCGCTCAGGCGGTTGCGGAATTTAAGACCAAGCATGCCGCCAACTTGAACGTACTGATCGATCCGGAGCATCCCGACTTTGGGCCGAAGAACAATCAGTTCGTCTATTTTTGGGGGCGCAAAAAAAACGGACGATCCAACTTCTCCGCCGCTTTCTATAGCGTCTTTGGCACAAATAATACCCATGGCCACACCACCGTCTGTCAGGGATCGCTCTATTTTGCCAGCAAAGCCATGAGCGAGCAGTACGTGGGCAACAGTTTCAAAGATGGTCAGAAATTTTATTGGCAGGCTGATCAGGAGAACAGCGAGTACATCCTTTTCATCGGTGCCAATCTCTTTGACGCCAACTACGGCCCCACTAACCGCGCTCTGCGGATGACCCAACGGATGGTGGATGGCGAACTGAAGATGACCGTGCTCGACCCGCGTTGTACCAAGCTGGCCGCCAAGGCCCAGCGCTGGGTGCCGGTATTGCCAGGTACCGACGCGGCCTTTGCCATGGGCATGACCCGCTGGATCCTGGAAAACAAGAAATTCGACACCTACTATCTCTCCTGCTGCAACAAGGCCGCAGCCAACGGGATCAAGGAACAGACCTGGAGCAACGGTGCCTGGCTGATCAAGGTGGATAAGGACGGCAAACCCGGCAAATTTCTCCGCGCCCAGGAGATCGGGCTGAAAGCGGCGGAAAAGCGCACCGACAAAGACGGCAAAGAGTTCGATTTCGAATATCTGGTGGCCATTAAGGACGGCAAGCCGGTGGCCTTTGATCCTAACGACGAGAAAGAGGGAGTGAGTGGCGAGTTGTTCGTTGCTACCGTGCTCAAGGATGCAGAGGGCAAGGATGTGCCGGTCAAGAGCGGTTTGCAGTTGATGCTTGAAGTGGCAAAAGAAAAAACCATTGCCGAGTATGCCGCTCTCTGTGGCACGGACGCTGCCACCATCGAAGCGGTCGCCAAGGAATTCACCAGCTATGGCAAGAAAGCCTGTGTCGATATGCACCGGGGTCCGGCCCAGCACACCAACGGCTTTTACAACATTGCCTCCTGCATGAACCTCAACCTGTTGATCGGCAACTTTGATTGGAAAGGGGGGATGATCGTCGCCTCCAGCTTCAACATCGATGGCACCGCCACCGACAAGCAGCCATTTAATTTCAAGAAGATCGGTCCTCTGGGGGTTAAGGCCTTCGGCACCTCGGTCATCCGCCATGATATGAAATATGAGGAGTCCACGCTGTTCAAGGGCAAGGAGTCCTATCCGGCGAAACGGAACTGGTGGCCGCTCTCCTCCGATATCTACGAGGAGATCCTGCCCTCCATCGCCGACGGCTATCCTTACCCGGCCAAGGTGGTGTTCTCCTACATGGGGGCTCCCACCTATTCTCTGCCGGCAGGGCAGACGCAGATTGCCGCTTTGGTGAATCTGGAACAACTGCCCCTGTATATTGCCAACGATATCGTGATCGGGCCGACCTCGATGTATGCCGATTACATCATCCCGGATCTCCACTATCTGGAGCGCTGGGAATTCCAGGGGTCCCACCCCAACATGCCGGTTCGGACCCAGCCGGTGCGCCAACCGGTGATTGCTTCTCCCAACGAGGTAGTGACTGTTTTTGGCCAGGAGCAGCCGCTCTCTTACGAGACCTTCTGGTTGGCACTCGCGGAAAAGCTCGGCTTCAAGGGGTTTGGCACGAATGGCTTTGGTGAGGGCCAGGACTTCAGTCGGCCCGACGATTTCTATATCCGCATGGTGGCCAATATCGCCCTGGACCGCAAGGAACCGGTGGCAGATGCCTCCCAGGAGGAGATCGACCTGTTCCTTACATCGCGGCGGCACTTACCCAAGAATGTCTTTGATGCCGACCGCTGGCAGAAGATAGCCGGAGCTGCCTGGCCCAAGGTGGTGACCGTGCTCAATCGCGGCGGCCGTTTCGATACCCAGGCCGCCAGCTACAAAGGTGATCAGGTGGCTAACAAGTACGGCAAGCTGATCAACCTTTATCAGGAGAAAACCGCCGGTTGTAAGGACGCTTTTACCGGTAAATCCTTTTACGGCGCGGCCCGCTACGTGCCGGTGGCCGACACCTTGGGCAATGAACCCAAGACACTCAGTGACGGTTATCCGCTCCATCTCATCACCCAAAAGGATGTCCGCGCCACCAAGGCCCGTACCATCACCATGCCCTATCTCACTGACCTTTTACCGGAGAATACCATTGTTCTCCATACCAGCGATGCCAAGCATCTGGGGGTAAAAACGGGTGACAAGGTGCAGGTGGTGTCGGCAACCAATCCGGAGGGGGTTTATGACCTGCAAAACGGCACGAAGAAACCGATGATCGGCAAGGTGCAGGTCACGGAAACCATTCGTCCCGGGGTGATCACCTTCACCAACGGCCATGGCCATTGGGACTCGGGGGCGGTGGACGTCACCATCGACGGCAAGGTGGTCAAGGGCGACAAGCGCAGGGCCGCAGGCATCCAAGCCAATGCCGCCATGTGGATCGATCCGCATCTGAAAAATACCTGCATGATCGATAAGGTGGGCGGTAGCGTCTCCTTCTACGACACCAAGGTGAAGCTGATCAAAATATAAACAGCAATCGTAACGAATGACGCAGGGAGCGGGTTGCCGGAAAGGGTGGCCCGCTTCCTGTCATAGTGGGCTTGACGCTTTATTCTCTCTTGTTGTTTTACGGCAAGCTGTTCTTGTGAGGCAGGCAAGGCCTGTCTTTTTTTGCTCGATTCCCCCCTCTCCCCCTGCATCCTTCCGCTCACCTCAATCCTACACAGGTCGATAGTTCTGTGACCCGAAAGTGGGAAATTGGTGCCAGCAACTTTGCCCAAATCACCTCTATTCTATCACGCAGTGCATTCCTTTTGACACTTTGTTTATTTTTGATGCTTTCCCTGTAACCCTTTCCTCCCTGATTTCGTCTCTATAGTAAATCAGGAAAATAGGTTTTTGAATGGGCATTAACGCCTAAGAAACAAAAGGGGAGGAAAAACAATGATTGATCAAAAGACTGAAAGCCAGAAGCCTGAAAGTTGTTGTGGCAGCAGCATGCAGGAAATGATGAAGAACACGATGTGTGGAAAAAAGGGATCATGTCGCCCTGGTGCAGAAACAGTAACCGAGATGATGTCGATGTGCTGCTGTCCCATTGAAAAAAAGGAGACAGTGAATAAAGATGAACAGTAGAGAAATGTAATTATATTATTTTGTTAAGTCGTCAATAAAAGGCTGCCTGGCGTAACGGAACAACCGTAAATGTCAGATATGGAGACCTTGATACTCCAATGTCCGCTATTGAGCGAAAAGAATTCCTCGAAGAACTGCGGCAAAGATGCCCAGTGTGGGATACGATCAGCGATCCCACACCCATATTATTCACCTCTCCATAAGGTGCCATAATAAGTGATGTGCCGTTGAGGACCGCCCGCCCATGGGCAGGGCGGCCGTGTATGCATGGGTGGGCGTAACTCTATACACATCAGTTGCTTGCATCAAAATCTGTAGCACTGTTTTTTTTCAATCATATCGTTTTACTAAACGCGAGGTGCACTTGTTATGGAAGATAATACAGAGATACTGATAAGCCTCGGCGCTTCGACGGCGGCGAATTGTGTCCCCTGCTTCGAGTACTACTACAAGAAGGCTACCGCAAAGGGATTGAGGCGCGACGATATAGAAAAAGCGGTGGAGATTGGTAACAAAGTGAAAACAGGGTCAAGTATTGCGATGACGAAAAGTATGAGAAGCATCATGGGGTGTGATGGTGAAGCGAACCCGCAGGAAGAGTCGCCAACTGCAAGTCCTCCCTGTTGTAAATGATCTGAACGGATACGAAGATGGATGCCTACGAAATCTATGATCAGTATTATCAGAGGGTGAAGAGGTTCATTTTCTTCTACGTCCGGGATGAATGGACAGCGGATGATCTCACTCAGGAAACATTCATCCGGGTTCAGAAGAGTCACGATACGGTCCAAGACGCTGCAAAGCTCTCGTCTTGGATCTTTCGAATTGCCTACAATCTCTGTCAGGATCACTTTCGTAAACGCAAAGTCGCTTTTCCACGCGAATGTGAGCTCTCGGAAACAATGGAAGGTTTCAGGGAAGCTTTGGGGCATAAGGAACTCGAACAATGTGAGATGGGGCAGTGCATCCAAGATGTTGTAGGGCTTCTCCCTGAGTCGTTTCGCAGTGTCATCGTTCTCTTTGATATGGGAGATTTTAGCCACCGTGAAATCGCTGATATATTGGACACCACGGTCGAGAACGTAAAGGTGCGGCTGCACCGTGGCAGGAAAAAACTCAAGGTTTTGCTTGAGGAGAGGTGTGCTTTTGAAATCGATGAGAGAAGCGTGCTCATCTGCGAGCCTCTCAACCTCAGGCCTATTGGCGTCCGGCAACGTGGGGGGCAGATTGAGGATTGACTCATCCGCGTAGGCGGATTAATGTGAAGCTTGTACTTTTTTTTTGTTCTCTCGCTTAAACCGGCAAAGGAAGCGCCATGAATCAGCAACCCAAACAACTCAGTTTTCTCGACAGGTTTCTCACCCTGTGGATCTTTATCGCCATGTTTATCGGAGTCATACTCGGGTACGCCATCCCCGGTGTGCAGGGCGTGATCAATGCCTTCCAGGTGGGGACCACCAACATGCCGATTGCGGTGGGCCTGATCATGATGATGTATCCGCCCCTGGCCAAGGTCAAGTATGAACAATTGGGCCAGGTGTTTAGAAACGGTAAGGTGCTGACCCTCTCCCTGCTACAGAACTGGATTATCGGCCCGGTGCTGATGTTTGTGCTGGCGATCACCCTGCTATCCGGCCAGCATCACTACATGGTTGGCCTCATTCTCATAGGCCTGGCGCGTTGCATCGCCATGGTCATTGTCTGGAACGATCTGGCGGAGGGCGATACCGAATACTGCGCCGGTCTGGTCGCCTTCAATTCGATCTTTCAGGTGCTCTTTTTCTCCTTCTATGCCTGGATCTTCATCACCGTCGTTCCCCGCTGGTTCGGTCTGGCCGGGGTGGTGGTAGATGTTTCCATCGCCCAGATCGCCCAATCAGTGTTCATCTACCTGGGCATTCCCTTTATAGCCGGCATGCTGACCCGGTTCGTCGGCCTCAGGCTTAGGGGCAGGGAGTGGTATGAAACGGTCTTCATCCCGCGCATCAGCCCGCTCACCTTGATTTTTCTGCTTTTTACCATCCTGGTGATGTTCTCGCTCAAGGGTGAATACATTGTGCAACTGCCCTTTGACGTCCTGCGCATTGCGTTGCCCTTGACCATCTATTTCCTGGTGATGTTTGCGGTCTCCTTCTTTCTCTCCATGCGGGCCGGTGCCACTTATGAACAGACCGTGACCTTGAGCTTCACCGCAGCCTCCAATAATTTCGAGCTGGCCATTGCGGTGGCCATTGCGGTGTTCGGGATTAATTCAGGTGAGGCCTTTGCTGCGGTGATTGGCCCCCTGGTCGAGGTGCCGGTGCTGATTGCCCTGGTCAATGTGGCCTTACGGCTGCGGAATAGGTATTTTCCTTTCGAACAGCGCACCCTCACCGGAGTCTGTCATGTCCGGAGAAAATAACAGAGGTGAGCAGCAACGCTACGTTCTTTTTATCTGACCGCCAGTTGGCAGTCAGATCAGGAAAAATCTATCCAGTATAGTTGTTGTATCGATTCGAGTAGGGTAGTTTCAAAAAGAACAGGGGGAGCGGGGTGCCTGAATAGGGCCCAGCATTACTTCCCGGGGATCTGGTCCCCAGGAAGACATGTGTTGTAAAGCGCATCACACGGGCAAAAACCAAGATTCTACTGCACAGTGTATTTGAAGGTGAACTGGCGTTTTTTGCCGTCAGCCAGTTTGCTGCCGACTTGGAATTGATACTCTCCTTTGGCCGGGAGAGTGATGTCAGCTCCGAAATGGCCGCTCATGCCCATCAGTGGTATCGCTTCTCCGGCCTGGCCGGTTTTCGAATTAACAATCTTCACAGCTACACTGCCCTCGTTCATCGCCGCGCCGGTCTTGGCATCACTGAACATCATCATGAAGTGATAATTCTCCTTTTTGCCCATCTTGGCCATCATGGCACCAACATCCTTGATATGGGCCATGCCCTTGATCCCCTCAACCGTTTGTTCGTCGCCCAGCATGATCGTCTGGGTATTCATCGTTGGCATGGCGCCTTGGTGTTCCATCATGTTATGGTCGCTGTGCTCGCTGGCTGTCTCGGCAATGGTGAGCGCGGGGACGCTCAAAAGGGACAGGACGGCATACGCAATGAGTGTACGTTTCATAGCAAATTCTCCTTGGTGAATCCTCAAGACGAGGTGGGTTGGTTGAGGTTGTTTTCATGTACAGGTTTTTCTGAACTGGCGATTGGACTGCGATCAAGCCGTCGGCCGCGCCAGAGGTAAAAAATGACCGGGTAGACCAGCAGTTCCATGAGCCCTGAGGTGACCACGCCGCCGACCATCGGGGCGGCAATCCGTTTCATCACATCCGCCCCGGCTCCATGGCTCCACATGATGGGAATAAGACCGGCGATGATGACCGCGATGGTCATGATTTTGGGCCGGATACGCTTGACCGCACCGTGATGGATAGCCTGCACCAGGTCACCGCGAGTCTGCATGCGTCCTTGATCTCCCCACAGTTTATAGGCCAGATCAAGGTAGAGCAGCATCACCACCCCGGTCTCCGCATCGAGCCCGGCCAAGGCGATGATTCCCACCCAGACTGCGATCGAGGCGTTGTAGCCCAACAGGTACAGAAACCAGAAGGCGCCGACCAGGGAGAATGGTACGGCGAGAAAAACGATGCCGGTCTTGATGAAGTTGTTGGTACTCAGGTAGATGATGACGAAGATAATGAGCACGGTCAGGGGGATGATAACCATGAGCCGCGCCTTTGCCTTCTCCATGTATTCGAACTGGCCGCTCCAGACGATATTATAACCGGGCGGCAGTTTGATGTGCGCTGCCACGGCCTTGCGGGCCGAATCGACATAGGTGCCGATGTCCACCCCCTTGATATCGACGTAGACCCAGGCGGTACGACGGCCGTTCTCGCTTTTGATGCTGTCCGGGGCATTGCTGATCGAAATCTCGGCCAGCTGCTCAAGGGGAATCTGCCGCCCCCCGCTCCCTGGCACCAGCACACTACGCAACGCATCTGGATCACTGCGAAAATCCCGGTCGTAGCGGACATTGACCGAATAACGCTCCAGCCCCTCGACCGTTTCAGTGACGGCCATGCCGCCTACCGCAGTCTGGATGATTTCCTGGATAGCACCGACATTGATGCCGTAGCGGGCCGCCTTGTTGCGGTCGATTCGGATATCGAGATAGCTGCCGCCCACCGCCCGTTCGGCGATAGCGCTCAGTGTTCCGGGCAGGGAGCGGACCAGGGCCTCGACCTCTTCGCCGATCCGGCTCAAGGTCTCAAGATCATTGCCCATGACTTTGATCCCGACCGGCGTTTTGATCCCGGTGGAGAGCATGTCGATCCGGGTCTTGATCGGCATGGTCCAGGCATTGGTCAGGCCGGGGAACTGGATGGCACTGTTGAGGCGGTCGATCAACTGGTCCACGGTCATGGTCCGTTCTTCCGGCCAGAGGCGGCGCAGGAGGTTCTTGATCCCTTCCAGCTCTCCGGGCCAGGTGGAATAGAAACGCATGCCCGGCACCCGCCGCCACGCGCTTTCGGGTTTGAGCATGATCGTGGTTTCGATCATCATCATCGGGGCGGGGTCGGTGGCGGTTTCAGCCCGTCCGATCTTGCCGAAGACATGCTCCACCTCGGGGAATTGGCGGATGATACGGTCGGTCTGCTGCAGAATCTCTTTGGCCTTGGTCACCGAGAGTCCTGGCAAGGTGGTCGGCATGTAGAGGAGATCGCCCTCGTAGAGCGGCGGCATGAATTCCGAGCCCATTTTGGCGAGCGGCCAGGCAACGGACAGCATGGCCGTCAGGGCCAGCAGCAGGGTCAGGGTGCGCCAGCGGAGCACCCAATCAACCACCGGATGGTAGAGGCGGATGAGGAGGCGATTGAGGGGGTTGGCCGACTCTGCCTTGATGTTCCCTCGGATGAACCAGCCCATGAGCACCGGCACCAGGGTGATCGAAAGCAGAGCCGCGGCGGCCATGGAGTAGGTTTTGGTAAAGGCCAGCGGCTTGAACAGGCGGCCGGACTGCTCGGTGAGGGTAAAGACGGGCGCGAAGGAGACGGTGTTCACCAGCAGCGAATAAAAGAGAGTAGGCCCGACCTCGCTGGCGGCATCAAGGATGATCTGCCAGTGGGGTTTGCGGCCGCGATCACGTTCCAGATGCTTGTGGGCATTCTCGATCATGATAATGGCAGCATCGATCATTGCGCCGATGGCAATGGCAATGCCGCCCAGACTCATGATATTGGCATTGATCCCCTGGGCGTGCATGATCACAAAAGCCAGGAGGATCGCCACCGGTAGGGTACAGATGGCCACAAGGGCGCTTGGGAGATGGCCGAGGAACAGGAGGGCGACCACGGCGACGACGATGGATTCCTCCAGTAGTTTTTCCTTGAGGGTGCTGACCGCCCGTTCAATCAGTCCGGCGCGATCATAGGCCGTTTTGATGGTGACCCCTTCGGGCAGGCCCGCCTTGAGACTCTCCAGCTTGGCCTTGACCCGCTCGATGGTGGCAAGGGCATTCTCGCCAAAGCGCATGACGATGATGCCGCCGACCGTCTCCCCCTGGCCGTCCCACTCGGCCACACCACGACGCATCTCCGGGCCGAGACGGACTTCCGCCAGATTTTTCACCAAAATCGGCGTGCCGTCTTTGGTGCTCATCACCACGATATTGCCAAGATCGGCAAGCGAGCGGATATATCCCTGACTGCGGACCACAAATTCGGTCTCGCCCATCTCGATGGAGCCCCCGCCGACATCGAGGTTGGCCCGCTTAATGGCCATCATCACTTCGGTGATCGGGATGTTGTACGCCCGTAGCTTGTTGGGGTCCACCGCCACCTGGTACTGCTTGACAAAGCCGCCCAGGCTGGCCACTTCCGAGACCCCCTCGACCGAGGTCAGCTCATAGCGCAGAAACCAATCCTGAAGGGAACGCAGTTCCTGGAGATTGTGCCGATTGCTCTCAAGGGTATATTCATAGATCCAGCCGACGCCGGTGGCATCCGGCCCCAGGGTCGGGGTCACCCCCTGGGGCAGATTGCCCGAGATGGTGCTGAGGTATTCAAGGACCCGGGAGCGGGCCCAGTAGATGTCGGTGCCGTCCTCGAAAATAATATAGACAAAGGAGGAGCCGAAAAAGGAGTACCCGCGCACCACCTTGGCACCAGGAACCGAGAGCATGCGGGTGGTCAGCGGATAGGTCACCTGGTCTTCCACTACCTGAGGGGCCTGGCCCGGATATTTGGTGTAAATGATCACCTGGACATCCGACAGGTCGGGGATGGCATCCACCGGAGTCTTCTGCAGGGAATACACTCCCGCGATCACCACAAAGAGGGTGGCCAGGATCACCAGGAACTTGTTGCGCAGCGACCATGCGATGATGGTTTCAAGCATGCCTGCTCCCCGGAATCAGTTGTATGATATTTTTCATTTGAACAGGTCGTCCAAGGCCTTGGCCTTTTTCTCGGAAGGTGGGCCGCCGGGTTCCGGAGGGGCAGGTGCGGCCTCCTCTTTCTTTTGCCCGGTCATCTTGTCCAGGGCCTCACGCAACCTGCTTTCCGAGTCGAGCATGAATTGCGCGGAAACCACCACCTCGTCCCCCTCGCTCAGTCCGGAGAGGATCTGGATCTGGCCGGTATCGTCGCGAACGCCGCTCTTCACGGCCCGGGGTTCGAACTTGCCGCCACCCAAGGCGACGAAGACCGTCTGCCCCTTGCCGGAATTGAGGACCGCCGTCACCGGAATGGCCAGGGCGTCGGCAACCATCTCGGCGGCAATGCTGACATTGGCATACATGGCTGGCTTCAGTGTAAATCCGGGATTGGCCAGTTCGATCCTGGCTTTGACCGTCCGGGTTTCATTCTCCAGGTAGGGATACAGATAGGTGATCGAACCGTCGATCACCTGGCCGCCCGCAAAGGGTAATTCCACCCGCGCTGCCTGGCCCAGCTTGACCCAGGGCAGTTCGTATTCATAGATATCGGCGTTGACCCAGACCTTAGCCAGATCCGTGATCTGCAGCAGCTCTTCGCCCGCCATGATCCGCATCCCCTCCAGCACCTTTTTGCTGGTCACCACCCCTTCATGTTCGCTGTACAGCGTCAAGGTTTTCCGCACCTGGCCGGATCGTTCCATGGCCTGGATCTGGTCCGGGCTGATATCCCAGTAACGCAGACGGGTGCGTGCCGCTTCGAGCAGACGGTCGGCGCCGCCGGCAATCTCAGGGTAAGGACTGGCAGCCAATTGCCTTTTGTTTTTTACGGCCAGCAGGTATTCCTGTTGGGCGGCTACCAGTTCGGGGCTGTAGATTTCCATCAGCGGCTGCCCCTTTTTTACCTGCTGTCCCTGCTGATTGACCATCAGCCGTTCAACCCAGCCCTCGATTTTGGCATTGACCGAGAATTGCCGCCCTTCCACCGAGGTGACGAGGCCGACGGTACGGATGGTCCGCTGCAGCTTCCGTTTATCGGCCTTTTCGGTGCGAACCCCCATGTTCTGGATGGTTACCGGGTCAATGGTGATTTCCCCTGCGGCCGTCCCGCCTTCCTGGATCGGAACCAGATCATGGCCCATAGCGTCCTTTCCGGGTGCATCGCGCACATAGGTCGGATCCATGGGGGAGCGCCATTTGGTGACCCCGCTTTCTGAAGCGGCCCCCTTTTTGTCTGTTTTGACGGGGGTCAGCGCCATGCCGCAGATCGGGCAGGCACCGGGGGCATCGCGGATGATGAACGGGTGCATGGAACAGGTATACTGGACCTTGGCCGTAGTCTGCCCTTTTTCAGGGACCGGCGTTTCGTGCTCATGATCCTGATGGCGGGCACCCATCAGGTAGCCGCCACCGAGGGCCAGGGCAAGGCTGATTACCAACGCTATTGCCTTCCAGCTCGTTGTTCCTTTCATTCGATTCCTCAAAAATCCGATTTGTCGTCATCCATAGTGTTTGGTTGCGGTGTTGTTTATTACGGTGTTGCTGGCAAAGGGGTACCGACAACGCCTTCGAGTACAGCCAGCTGCATCTGGTGATCGGCTACCGCCCCATGGTATTCGCGCTCGAAGTTGAACAGGGCTATGCGGCTGGCCATCACCTCGGAAATTTTTATTTTGTTGGCCCGGTACGCGGCCATGGCCGACTCCACCGCACTGTTGGCCTGGGCAAGGATACCCTGGTCGTAGAGTCGGGTCAATTTGCGACTGCGTTCCAGTTGGGCCAGGCCATCGCTGATTGCCAGCTGGATTTTGTTGTGCAGCACCGCCAATTCCTGGATGGCCATCCGCTTCTCCGCCTGGGTTTCGGCAATCTTGGCATGACGCCGATCATGTTGAATCGGGAGATTGAAGGACAATTGCGCCCCGTACATGTCATCCCCCGGAGTGTCCATGGCGGGTTCCCGCTGCATGTATTCCAGGGATACGGTGACATCAGGGAGGATTTCTTTTTCCGCCAGCTTGGAACTCGCCTCGGTTTTGTCAATCCGCGCTTGCAGGGTCTTCAGTGCCGGGCGGTGCGCCAGCGCCAGGCTCTCAAGCTCGGTTGCCGAGAGTGCAACCGGGGGCAGGGTGATCTTGGCAATCACCGGAACTGGGGTCTCCGCCGGGCGGTAGGCCAAGGAGTTGAGGGTGGCGGCCAGGGAGCGCCGTTTCTGCGCCAGGCCGATGCGCATCTCCTCCATCTTCGACCGCTCCAGCTGTGCCTGGAAGATCTCCTGCTGGCCGGTTTTGCCGACCCCGTACATTGATTCCGCCAGACGGGTCAGGTCGTCGAGCAGGGTGACGGTGCTGGCGACCGTTTCCAGGGACCGATCGATCAGGTAGATCTGGAACCAGGCCTCCTTGACCATCCGTTTTAATTCGATGCGTCGTTCCGCAACGACCCAGCGCTCTGCCTCGGCCTCGAATCCGGCCTCCTCCCGCATAAGATCGCGCTTGCCGTAAAAGGGGAGTTTCTGGCTGATGCCGATCACTTTGGCGGTCATGGTCTCGCGTCTGAAATTTAAGGGATCGCGGATCAGGGCGTTCTGAATGCGTAGCATCATCATCGGGTCTTCAAGGGCGCCGGCTTGTCGGGCCCTCTCAACGGTGGCCTGCCAGCGTTCCGCCGAGGCTTTGACCTCGGGATTGTTGGCAACGGCCAAGGCAACGAGGACTTCGAGACTTTCCGGGCCTTGCGCTTTGTTGGCATAAAGGAGAGGCGGCGCACATTGAATCAGAAGAAAGAAGAGGAGGAATAAAAAAAGCGTCCGTGGTGCTGGCATAACAATGGGGCCCTCTGGAAAGGGGGATGAGTAATTACCATGATCAGGCTAAGCCAGCTTTATAGCTGGGACAGCACCCGTCAGGAAAATGAGGTGATAGACAATCAAAAAATAGAATGGAAACAGCTCGTCAGAAAACTTATGGAAAAAGTATAGGTCTTCATTTGTGCAATGTAAAGTCGAACAGGCCCTCGCTGTCTTTAGCAAAACCTGGGGCAATCTGTAGAGAAAGCGTTTGGCAATAGGTTTCGAATCTGAAATGGTATGCGCTGGGATCTTTTATCTTAATGCACAATGAGTCAAAGCCAGCTCCTCCTCCCCGGATTAATAATGAAAATGTAACGATGTTGGTTAGATTGAGCAGATGGTGTGCACGGGGGTGTTGGTAGTCGCGTTTGTTCTGCGCTGGAACCGATCGCACCCTTGACGGCCATCATGGCCCTGGCGGACTGTTGCGGGGCGGAGCGCTTTGCGCTGCTCAGTTGGTGTGGCGGAGGATTTTTGATGCATAGAGCCCGCCGATGAATTCAGCTGATTCCTTGTTGAGATCAACGAATTCGATTCCCGTCGTATACTGTGTATTTACTCTGCGGGTATGCCGGATTGTGGCCTTAGTGATGATCTTAACCGTGCCAAGGAAAAAACCGACCTTCACGGGAAGGTTTTTTTCAAGAAACACCGGAAGACTCAATGAGAGCCCGCCTTTGCTGATATCAAGCAAACGGCCCGTGAGGGTTTGTTGGGCGGTGGCGATTTTGACGAAAATTTCTTTTACTGCAAAGAGCCCGACGATGTCGTCAGTGTTGAGGCGCACAAAAGCTCTTTTGCCGAGGGCGGTTTCTGGTTTGTATTCCCATTCTACGCCCAGCCCATCTAACGATGGTATGTCATCCCAACTTGTTTTCTTTTCCATGTGTTCTTGCCTCGCAGCCTCTAGTGCTAGAGTTATTTTTATAATTTCATCATGAATGAGAAAAAAAACAGGGGGGCAAAATTATTTTGGATCTCGGTATTGTTTTAAGAGACTGTCACTCCGAGGCGGTTGTTGGTCTAAGTGCTGATTTAATATCGACGACCGGTGTGCCGTCGATCGCTTCCAGCGGTCCGACTTGCAATCTATTTCCGTGGATATTCAAAACCGTGACCCGGTGTAGGCCCAGTGGATTTGGTCTGTCGGGAGATCGTGTCGCAAAGACGCCCGTCAGAGGCCTGGTTATATCCCGGCGTGGATGTACCTGCAATGTGTTGCGATGCGCCTGGTGCAGCCAGGTGATTACAATAATTTCATCGCCCACAGCAATACCTTCAAGCCCTTCGGCAATGGTCGGATGCAATTCGATCCAGGCATCAGGTGCGCCTTCATCCCCCTGGTGCGGAGCGGTCTCCCGATTGGCCAAGTCGGAGCGTATGACCCCGATGGGTTTGATCGTATAACTCGATTCAATCATATAATCCTTTCAGTGCTATACGCTCGCTTTGCTCGGGAGGTCAGATTTTCAACAGTGCCTTGCGCATCAGTTGTTCGGCCCCCGTTTTCTGCGCAGCCTCGGTGGCGCCAGGGACCATCAGGGTGATGATCAGGTTGCTGGGTCCTTTGAAGGTGTTGAGCTGGACCATGCCGTACCCGGGGCTGGAGAAGAAGGAGTGGTCGCCAATACCCGGGGCAACAGCTGTGGGTATCTTCATCTTGTTGAGTTCCGTCATGGTTCTGTCGGCAGTCTCGCCCGGGCCGGTCGTCTTGACCAGAATGCTGAACGCCCCGTAATCACCAACTTTAAATTCGCAGATGGCTCCTGCTGTCAGGTTGGCCTTGGTGTTCAACGCGCCGTCACCGACGTTCTGGCCGACAGCAGCTTGAATCTCAGCTTTGATCAGCAGGGTACATGGGTCGTTTTTTTGTCCCCCGCCCTCGGCAATCGCCCCACCCGTGCACAAGAATACAGCCATCACCACCGTCAGAACGGTGCGTATCATTCGAATTGGTTGGTTCATTTAGGTCCTCCCAGGAACACTGCGGTCCATGACGTAAGGGTGGTTATTTATTTTTTGTTTGGCTCTTCTTTCGTTTCCACTTTTCTTCCAATGGTTTTGTTCTTGTTTTCCTGGTTTTTTTGGGTGTTCTTATTGGTGTACTTACTGTCGTTGACCCGTGCTTCCTTAGGTTTCCATGTTTTCTGTTTTGTAGAGAGCTGGATATTTCTTCCCCCTGCATTCTCCAGATTAGCAGCTTGGGCAGCACAGGAGAAAGCTACGGCGATAACTGACGTACTGAGGATGGTGAGCAATCTCTTCATGTGGTTTTCCTCCATAAACGAGTGATGGGAATGTACTTCTCAGCATGTGATATCAGTAACATAAGTAAGGCGAACTATCAATGCAAAGCAGATATTGCGAGGGCTGTCTTTGTTGTATTTCGTTTTTTTTAATCTGTTGCAGGCGTTGCCAGGTAAGCCCTGAGGGCGAGTTAACCTGATCGGAAATTACTGAACGTGGAGGTGATCGCTGGGAGTATCAAGCTGAAAAATCCAGAGGTCACCCGCAATCCAGGAATCCCTCTCCTTACGCAGCCTGGTCTTCTCCAGAGCCAGCATGCTCCATCCCGTGGAAGTCGCGATTTTGTGCACATAGGCACGGGAATAGGCAAATCTTCCGGTTTGCCGTAATTGGTAGTCTCCAGTCTTCAGATTTTCTGTGGAAAAACAGAAGAGTGCTGCCGGACGTGCAATGGCATGGGTGGCCGTGAACAGCTCCTGCAAATCACCGACATAGATGAACACATCGGTGGCGATAAAAAAATCATAGGTGTCGACGGTTGCCTGCAGGTGATGGAGGATACTGTCCGGGTAGAGGCTGGTGTAGCAACCCTTTCGAGCGGCTTGGGAAAGCATGTTCCTGGAAAGATCCACGCCGTCGAGGGTCGTGACCGCCTCTATGAAAGGAACGCCGCTGAGCCCAGTGCCGCAGCCGAGATCGAGGCCATGGTCGTACGAGGTCTTATGGCCTGGACACTTCTGGAAACACGCATACAGCTTCCGGGGGGTGTCATATCCCAATTCTGCAACCAGGCTTTGCTCAAAGCCTTCGGCATAGGTGTTGAAAAAACTTCGAATATAGGACTCTGGGGCATGGTCAAGCGGAGTGCCCATAAGCGAAGCGAGCATGTATCGGGCCGAATCGTCTTCAGGCCGCAAGACCAGGACCTGATTATAGTAGACGACAGCCTGAGCAACATTGCCCGCCCGGTGATAGAGGTAGGCCAGATTGTTGGCAGCCGGCAGATATTTGGCATCCACCGCCAGAACCCGGTGATAGCAGGTGATTGCCTGGTCGTCATCATGGAGATATTGATGACATCCGGCGAGATTGTACAAACAGTCGGTATGATCCGGGGTGGTCCCCAGAACTTGCTGGTAGGTGGCAATGGCGGCCTGGCAATCTCCCGTTTTTTTCTGACAGAGGGCCAGGTTGAAGAGGGTGTCGGCATCTTCGGGCCCGCAGGCCAATGCCAGGGAAAACTCATGTAACGCCTGGCTGAAATCCTGGAGCGTGTAGTACACTAATCCAATATTATAGTGAAGAATGGATGCTTCCGGCAGATAGTGCAGCAGACGCAGGTATTGCTCCCGAGCCTCTTCAAGGTGCCCCTCTGTTTGTGCGCGACAGGCTAAGGTGAAGGCAAGATGAAGATCATCTGCGGAAAGATCCCGCGGGTTTTTTGGCATTGGTATTCCGGTCCCGGCTTATGGCTGAAGAGTTTGCAGATTGCTTCCCTTTGTTACCTGATGTAAATGTCGGCAACTTGCCAGGATTACCTCTCTGTGAAAAAGTTTAGCATAATAGTCTGCATATTGCATGCTCTAGAGCACGCAAAGCGAGTCTTCTGATGAGAGCGTTGTCCCCAGGCTGTTTTAGGGGAACCTGGATGGGAAGTGAATTTTCTTCTTGCTGCTTCGATATGGCCAACGGATATCCAGTGCTTATTTGTTTGTCCAAGGGATATATTAATTATGCAAATGTGTTGGGATTTCTAACAAGGAGGGAGCAGAATAACTTCCGTTGCTGTCGATCGTGGAGCTCTTGCACTCGTATGGGGAATCGTGCTATTGGTTATTAGAAGTAGTCTCGTTGCCCGAAAAACAGACAACATTGCAGAGAGGAGGTAACAAAATGAGAAAGATACTGTTGGGAGCATTGCTTTTGGCGCTACTATGTGCAGTGCCATTGCCTACAATGGCGAGAGCGTTTGTCAATGTAAGCATTGGCCTGCCGCCACCCATAGTATTTGCAGCGCCGCCGGAACTGGTCGTGCTGCCTGGATCGTATGTCTATGTCGCCCCTGACCTGGCCGAGGACATCTTCTTCTACGGTGGTTGGTGGTGGCGTCCATGGGAAGGCCATTGGTATCGCTCGCGGAGCTATGATTCAGGTTGGGCCTACTATCGAAATGTCCCCTCGTTTTACCGGGGTATACCCTCGGGCTGGAGGAATGACTACAGAGAACATCGATGGCACGGGCGTCAATGGGATCATCAACGAATTTCGCATCAGCAACTGCACCAGAACTGGAGAAGTTGGGAGCAGAATCGGCATTGGGAGAGGCAGCAGAACGGGGGAGTTCCCGGTTTACGCTCCCAACAGCAGACGCTGCACCCGTCTCGAAATACGCAATTGCAACAGAACCGGTCACTGCAGCAGGGGAATCGTGTAAGAGGGCAAGGTGTTCAGCAGGGGCAAAGATCAAGATCACCGCAATCGTCTCAGCTGCAAACACAACAGCACCAGTCGCAAGGAGGGGTGGGTAACAAGTCGGGACGTACACGCCAACAGCATGGGAGTCCTCAGGGGGGGCAGGAAGAACAACATCAGAGAAGATAGAGTGTCAGGGGTTTGAGACAGGTGCGGGCATTGGGGAAGTCCCCAACTGCCCGCAAACTGATTAATCCGACTCAGGCCGATTCGCCATCGGCTAGAAAGGATTGCCCGTTGAAGGTATCGTCATTATAGCCGAAGTTGACGATGCAATTGCGGCCGATTCGCACTCCGGCCGGAATGGTGGCCTCCTTGCCGATTAGAGAGATCCCGGTATACAAATGTTTGGGGAACTTTTTATTGGGCAAGATCATGTTCTCGCCATACCCCACCACGGTACCGGTACCAATATGAACACCTTTATCGCAGATTGCCAGGTCAACCACTGCGTTTTCTTCGATAAGGGTGTCATCAAAGAGTACCGAATTGGTCACCACCGCCCCTTTTTTTACCCGCACCCCCGGCGACAGCACGGAATTAATCACCGTGCCCTCTATAATGCAACCTGATGAGATCATCGACGAAGTGACCTGGCAACCGGTTTGAAAGTTGGCGGGGGCGCGATCCATGGAACGATGGCCGCATTCGGGGTTGGGGCGTATTCCCCATTTTTCCGGCGAGATGCCAGAATTCTCGCGGATAATATCCATATTGGTCTCCCAATAGGCCTGGATGGTCCCGACATCACGCCAGTATCCGTAGAAAGGATAGGCATAGACCCGGTCCTCGTTGATAGCCCGGGGAAGGATGTGCATGCCGAAATCCGCTTCCCGCCGGTCATGACCCAGGGTGCGCAACAAATATTTGGTATCGAAAACATAAATGCCCATGGACGCAAGATTGGTGCGGGGGACCGCAGGTTTTTCCTCCCAATCGATAACTCGGTTTTCAGTGTTGACGATTCCAGCGCCGAACTGGTGAATATCGCGTTTGGGCACGACCATCATGCCGATAGTGATATCCGCCTTTTTGTACTGGTGGTAGGAAAGCATGGCTTCGAAATCCATGTGGTAAATATGGTCGCCGGATAAAATCACCACCTGTTCGGAAGGATTAGCGAGGATGAAATCGATATTTTGTCGAATCGCATCTGCTGTCCCTTTGTACCAATCTGAATCTTGCTCACCGGTACGCGGCGGCAGGATCTTGATGCCCCGTGTCCGGCCCGTAAAATCCCAGGCCTCTCCGTTGCCAATATGGGCCATGAGCGAAAGCGGCTTATACTGGGTCAACACCCCGACCCTGGTCAGACCGGAATTCATGACATTGGACAGGCTGAAATCGATAATCCGGTAAATCCCGCCAAACGGTACCGCCGGTTTCGCCCGGTGCCCCACCAGGAGATTCAATCGGCTACCGATACCGCCGGCCAGGAGGAGCACAAGGGCATCGCCACTTTCTCTCATTTCAGCTCCTCCCCATCTGCAAGATGCCTTTCCGGCCACTTCTCTGCCGGTATGCGCGGGGCGACTGTACAGCCGCACCCTATGCTGAATCCTTCCGGTATGCTGTTGTTCCACCCAATCACACTGACACGGTTCAATTTATCACATTGGGGGGCACCCACTCGCACATCCTTGTTAAAAACGGTGTTCACATCACTGACCACTCGGTTGAGGCAAACTCCCTGGTGGACGATATTATCAAAAAAGAGAATGGAGTCGTTGATCTCGGCCCCGGCCATGACGTGAACTCCGGGGAAGAGGATCGAGTTGCGCACGGTGCCCTCGATGATGCAGCCATTGTAGGCCGTGGAGTTCTGGATGTTACCGTCTGCCCCGATTTTGATGGGTTGCCGGTCGGCAATACTGCGGTGGGCCAGATTGGTGCGGATACCCCAGGCCTCCATGTCGATTTTCGGTTCCGGACCCAGCAGATCCATGGAGGTCTGCCAATATTCATCAATGGTTTTGGTGTATCCCCAGTAGCCTCTGAATTTGTAGCCATGTACCTTGTAGTTTTCTCGCATCATCATCGGGATGATATCACGGCCAAACTCATAGGAATGGTCTTCCTGGTTTTTTTTCAGCACTTCGGAGAGCACAGAGGGCCGGAAGCAGAAAACTGTGAGCGAGGCCCATTTGCTTTTGGGAGCCGCAGGTTTTTCCTCGTAGGAGAGCATCCTGCCGCCATCGCTGTCACCAACCGCGATTTCCGCCACGCCAAAACGGGAGGCCGATTCCAGGGGCACCTCGATAAAGGCAGCGGTCAGGTCGACATCGTGCTCGTTATGGTAGCGGATCATCTCCCGGTAATCCATCTGATAGATGTGGTCACCGGAGAGAATTAGAATCACAGAAGGCCCATAGTACCGAATGTAATCGAGATTTTGATAGACAGCATCGGCTGATCCACGGTACCAGTGGGGATTTTCATAATCCTTGAAAGGCGGCAGGATGGAAATGCCTCGGTTCCGGCCGATCATATCCCAGGCGGCGCCCGTGCCGATGTGGTTGATCAGCGAGTAGGACCGGTATTGGCTGAGGATGGCAATGCGTTCGATGCCGGAGTGGAGAAGATTGGAAAGGGGAAAGTCTATGACTCGGGCAAAACCGCCGAAGGGGACTGCTGATTTCGGCCGGTAGTGGGTGAGGACACCCAGTTCATCGACGCGGCCACCTGCCAGGATCATCGCCAAAGTCGAGGGTCTATGCATAGAACACCGTGCAGATGGATTACCGGCGTCCTTTTTTAGGAAATAGTGTCTTGCCGCAGGACGCCAAAGATAGAAGGAAGACTAGCAAGCATACTATTGCATAACCCCCTAATGGTGCAAGCAATATCTCGCAGAACCAAGGGGCTTACGGGTTCCGGGGTGCCGGTGGAATTTTCTTGACGGGAGAGGCAGGGGGTTTGATATGCTGGGTGACAAGTCGGATGAGGGTTTTGGTGGTGAATTCTTGATTTTCACGTAACGGCAGGTTCTTCAAAGGCGATTCTGCCCGTGCTGCTTCCTTGTGCCCGCCCGCGGGACCGAATTGGCCGAAAGTACTTTTGGCCAGTTTTCCGGCATTTTTTCGGTAACCGTCGCAGCGGAAAATAACCACCAGCTTCTCTCCGTGAACGCCGGAGACAATGACCCAGTCGAAGCCTTCAACCCGATTGTAGAAATCGGCGATAATCACCAGGATATCGGGTGTGCTCACCTTACCGAGGTGCACATAGGCGCGTCGATTCGTTGCCTTGACTTCATTTAAGGCAGTCCGGAAATAGCGCAGTTCTGAGCGGCGCAACTCGGTGAGCTCGAATTTCCGCACCAGATTGAGGTTGGCAATATTGAACAGGTACCGGAAACAGATGCTGTCAGCTACCTGCATGTTCTGCTTTTGGAAATTCTGGGTATCCACCTTGATGCCGTAGAACAGGGCGGTGGCCAAGGCAACAGACGGTTTTATGCCGGCGGCCCGAAGGTATTCCACCATGATAGAGGCCACAGCACCGTATTCGGGGCGGATATCAATGAAGGCCGCATCCCAGCCCGTGGTGACCGGGTGATGATCGATAACCGCATTGAAGGTCATCTTTTCGAAACAGGCCAGGTGGTTGGGCTGGGAATCGAGAAGAATTTTTTTGGTGAATTCCTTCACCGGCAGGGTGTGGAGCCGTTCAATGGGGATTTTCAGGCGCTCGACCATGGTCATGTTGTTGAGCCGCCTGATTTCATTCGGATACCCGATAGCGACGCTATGCACCCGGTAGCTGAGAATACGTTTGAGAGCCATGGCTGAAGCAATCGCATCCGGATCGGCACTGATAACGATCAGCACGGTATCGCTCCGTTCGAAGATGGCCCACAAGCCGTTCAGCCGAGCCAATGCTGAATTTTTACTAGCGCTGCGCGTTATGTTGTTGTCAGCAATTTTCTCAAGTCGTTTCTGCATAGACAAAGGGGATGAAAAAGCACTGCCGTCTTTGAAGCGAACGCAGTGATAAAGAATCTTATCCGCCGAAACCGAACGGCAATCTGTTCAATGCCTTTCCTTAAACGACGGTCTCGACGCGGGAACCAGGTACTTGGAGAACAGATGCTTCAGGTAAGAAATTCCTCTGTATTGTCTGAATCAGATTACAAAAAACGAATCAGCAGAAAGACGTACATTACCATAGAGACAGAAAAAATAGCAAGCGCCGTCTTCCCGGAAAATTTTGCTGGAACAAGAGCGCGAGGAGGCCTCTGTTGCAGAGGGTTGACTTGTCAAGCCAACGGAGGATAAAGAACCAAATCAGATGTGAACGGGACGGGGGCGATGCACCGTACACGCCGCTGAACGATGGTAGTCCTTGACTGAACGAGGCGCAGGGATTACTACTTTTTGAAAGAAACCACCGCATTCTCCACGTGTTAAAAACCGGCACACCATACTTGTCCGGCCAGCGCTGTCGGAGCAAACCCTATCTATCCATGCATTGACAATAATCCCCAGTGATACTCCTTTACCGTTACATCCTCTCGAGCTTCATCCGTAATCTCGGGATGATCATGGCCAGTTTTATCAGCATCTATCTGCTCATCGATTTTTTCGAGAAGATCGACAGCTTCCTCGAAAAAGGCAAATCCATCGGCCTGATCGCTCAATTTTTCCTGTTCAACATTCCCTTTATCATCGACATGATGAGCCCGGTCTGTATCCTGTTGGCCGGTGTTGTCACTTTGGGTGTTCTCAATCACAGCAATGAACTTATCGCCCTCAAGGCATGCGGCATCCCTTTACGGAAAATCACAACTCCCATTATCGGGGCGGCTGTGGTCTGCATCCTGTTGTTCCTTGCCATGACGCAAATGGTGCTGCCCAAGACCATCGCAGCTACCAACAGGATCTGGCACAAAGAGGTGAAGGGCAAGGTGCCGCTGGGGATTTATCGCAACGGTCGCTACTACTATCGAGGTCAGGACGGCTTCTATTCTTTCGCCCGCACCGATCCCCACAAGAGTTCCTTTAATTTTTTCTCCTATACGGGTTGGGACAAAGAATACCGACTGAACAGACTGATCGCCGCACAATCGACCGATTGGAATAAAGGCATTTGGACCCTGTATGACGGGCAGATACAGGAAGCGGCCGGCAATACGAGATTTGCGAATCAGGTGTTCAAAACGCAGAATTTCATCTTCCCTGAAGTGCCCAGTGACTTTTTCGTGCCGGCCTATCATACCATGGAGCTTTCGCTGTTTGATCTGTATCAGGAAACCAGACATGCCAAGTCAGCGGAGGAACGCAACAAGGCCTGGGCCGATTTTTACGGCAGGATATCCTACACCTTCCTCGGCCTGCCCTTGCTGCTCCTGGGGTTGCCGATGCTTCTGCTGGTGTACAGAAAATGGGGGCGCGATTTATCTCTGGCCATACCCGTCAGCTGCGGCCTGGCCTTTGTCTGCTGGGGTGCCTATACCACGCTGCAATCCCTGGCCAAGGCCAGTTATCTCAATCCCCTGACAGCCGCCATCTCCATCCATCTGGTCATCGGATGCCTCGGTATTATGCTGCTGGTGCGTGAGGACACGTAGTGAATCAGCGGATAGGAATTGTCGGAGTCCCCCCCCTGGCGATTATTGAGGAGATCACCCGAGCGGGCGACACCCTTATCGATCTCGACGAACCGCAAGTTCAGGCATCCTTAGACCAGAGCGCCTCCCGTATTCCGCGGGTGTACTGCGCCATCCTGCGCACCGTGGTGCTCAACTGCATGCACCTTTCTTTGGATCGCGTTTATGTCGATGTCGGGCCCGGAAAATGTGATTGTGCCCTGCACACCGCCGAGGTGCTGGGTGACATGCTGTCCGTGCCGGTCATCCGTACCCGTAATCAGGATGTCCACGCCTTCGGCTATCCGCTGTGTACCAGCCGGCTGCCTCTCCTGGAAAAATTCAGGCTGATCACCAAAGGGGTGCAATCAGCACAGCCGTATCCGGTGCTCGTCCGTTGTGAGCCGCAATGCGGCTTCTGGGGGGTTCCACCCAGGGATTTCTCCTTGCTGGCCCTCTTCCCGGATACGACCCATATCTTTGGCTGGACCCGGTGCATGGAGAATAAAACCCCTGCCAGCCTGGACCTGGAGCGCGTCTTTGATCCGAACATTCCCACCGTTTTTTTCTCACAATCCTTCTGTGCCAAAGCGGCGCTTGCTAAACATCTGGCGGCCAAGCATCCCAGGGGCATTGCCATCGACTGCGACGTTACCGCGGGCAGCTCTACCCGCGCCAAGATCGAGGCTTTCCTGGAGCTTTCCGGCATCGAACCCGACCTCCGGAGTATCGACTGATGCTGCTTGCCGACTTCGGCACCTCATACTGCAAGATTCTTGATACGGAAGACCATCTCCCCGCTCGGATCGTCGCCACCCGCGAGCTCGATCGCTCGTTCTGCGCCGATCTGGCGACCGGGCACAATGCCGCGCGCAGGAGTAGAAAAAGCATCAATGAATTGACCGCCTTGGCTCGTGGGGGGCAACAGTTGGTCAACCGTCCTGATTTTGTTCTCCTTGATTGCGGCAGTCGCGACATTAAATTTGTCCGCTTTCACGAGGGCAAGGTCGTGGACATGGGCTGGAATGCAGAATGCGGCGCCTCAATGGGCTTTACTATTGAACTCCTCTCCGCCTACTACCGGCTTGACTATGCCACCATGCCCGTTCCGGCCACCGGTTTTTCCATCACCTGCGGCGTGCTCGGCATGAGCCACATCTTTGATGCGGTGGTCTCCGGTGCCTCCGAGACTGAGGCGGTGGCCAAGTTTGTTCGGGGCATTGCCCACAATGCCCACCGTTTTGCCAATGAACCGGAAGCGCTGTATCTTTCCGGCGGCCTCTGCGACAACCCTCTTTTTATCGCCAGCTTTCCCTGCCGGATCATACCGTTAGGCCGATTCGTGCTTCTCGAAGGATTGCAGGCAACCTTGGGCAACGCACCATCCCGGTAAACTGCAGCGTATAGAGCACAAAAAAAATGCCGGACATCGCAACGCGACGGCCGGCATGGGAAATTATAAGAAAACAGGCAATTATTTCTTCTTGTCTTTTTTCTTGTCCTTATCCTTTTTTTTCGATTTTTCTTTGTCCTGATCAGGGCAGTTACTGCACCTTTTCCCTTTCTTGAGGTAGCTTTCGCAACAGGTATCCTTGACTTTCTTTTTCTTATCCTTGCCCATCATTACACCTCCTTCAACAGACTATAGTATCAAGAGTCATCCCGGAATCCAGCCGAGCAACAACGCCCCCTCCAGAATTGAGAGGTGTAACCCGTAGTACCAAGGGCTGCGGAGTGTTATTTTTTCTTCTCTTTTTCCTTGTCCTTGGGCGGTTGCTGAATCTCGAGCAGTTCGACCTGGAAAATCAACATGGAGCCCGGCTCGATAACAGGTGGTGCTCCGCGATCACCATAGGCGAGGTCCGGTGGAATATACAACTCATAGGTCGCTCCGACCTCCATGAGCGGCATGGCTTCCTGCCAGCCGGCGATCACCTGGTTTACCTGGAACACAGCGGGTTCGTTGCGCTTATACGAGCTGTCAAATTCCTTACCATCAAGCAGCGTCCCTGTATACTGGACCTTGACGGTATCTGTCGGTGTCGGTTTGGCCCCCTTGCCCTTTTTTACTATTTTGTACTGCAGGCCTGATTTGGTCTCAACCACACCTTCCTTCACCTTATTTGCCTTCTGGAATTCTTCAGCGGCCTTACGGTTTTTCTGGACCATGGCCAGGGTCTTCTGAATTTGTTTTTCCTGCTGACGTTTGGCGAATGCCTGCTGAATGGCTGCCGCCTCGTCTACGGTAAGCAGCGGTTTATTGCCGTTATACCCGTCATTGATGCCCAGCTGCAGCACGCCCAGGTCAAATTTATCTTCAAGGCTCTTGAAATACTCGCCTAGATCGAGACCCATGGCGTAACTCAGTTTCTGCTCATCCGTTTTCAACTCAGCCGGCTGATCAGCAGCAAAAGCCGGTCCTGCGGTGAGCAGAAGGACAAGCAGGCAAGACGCATACAATTTCATACAATTCTCCTTCAGTTGAGGTACTTGAGGTAACAGGGGAAACGACCACGGATCGACAAAGATTTTCTCTTCGCCGACCCCTCGTGATCGCAAATTATTGCATACTTTTTTGTGCGGGCTTGGTCTCGACTGGTGCACCCGTGCATTCTCCGGTCGTCCCGCTGCCAGCTCAGAAAAAGGCAGTTTCTGTACTAACAATTGTTATTGTAACTTAATCACCCTTCCGCGCTTTGTGTCCATAAATTTCGTGACCCATTACCTGTTTTTACAGTTTCCTTCGGTCAATGACCCGTTTCGCCTTGCCCATGGACCGTTCCAGTGATTTTTCTTCCACCAGTTTGACGTCGACGCTGACGCCCAGCTCGGAGGCGAGACGGTTTTTTATATGATCGACCATCATGCGCTGTTTCTTCATCTCATCAAAAAAGATCGATTCCATCACCTCGACCAGCACCGTTATCTTATCAGCATGGTTTTCCCGCTCCACAATAATCTGATAGTGCGGTTCTATGCCCTCGACTTCAAACAGCACATGCTCAATCTGAATCGGGAAGACATTAACGCCCTTGATGATCAGCATGTCATCCGTCCGGCCCATCACCCGCTGCATCTTCTTCAGGGTGCGACCACAGGGGCAGGGTTCGGGGATGAACCGGGTCAGATCCCTGGTCCGATAACGGATCATGGGGAACGCCTCTTTGGTCAGGGTGGTGATCACCAACTCTCCGATCTCCCCCTCGGCAACCGGTTCCAGGGTAACGGGGTCAAGAATCTCAAGGATAAAATGATCTTCATTGATATGGAGACCGTTGCATTCCTGGCATTCGCCGGAAACCCCCGGCCCCATAACCTCGGACAGGCCGTAGTTGTCGGTGGCGATGATCCCGAGTTTCTGGTGGATATCCTGGCGCATGGCCTCGGACCAAGGCTCGCCGCCGAACAGCCCGTAACGTAAGGACAATCCATTGGGGTTGATACCCATCTCCATCATGGCATCGGCCAGGACCAGGGCATAGGAGGGGGTGCAGACCAGGGCCGTGGTTTTGAAATCCTGCATGATCTGGATCTGCCGTTTGGTGTTGCCGGCAGAGATTGGAATCACCGAGGCCCCGATCAGCTCTGCCCCGTAATGGAGGCCGAAACCGCCGGTAAACAGGCCGTAGCCAAAGGCGATCTGGATGACATCGTTTTTGGTGACCCCGGCAGCGGTGATCACCCGGGCGACCAGGTTCGACCAGGTCTTGATATCGTTGCGGGTGTAGCCCACCACGGTCGCACTACCTGAGGTGCCGGATGAAGAATGGACCCGGACCACCTCACGCAGAGGGACGGCGAACAACCCATAGGGATAGTTGTCGCGCAGGTCCTGTTTGACAGTAAACGGCAGCCGCCGCAGGTCGTCCAGGCTGCGGATGTCGTCGTAGTTGAACTTGAGCTGATCAAATTGCTTTTTATAAAAGGGGACATGTGTGCCTACCCGGTACAATGTCGACTGCAGCCGCTCCAACTGGAGCTGCTCCAGATCCTCCCTTGCCATGCATTCTCTTTCCGGTTCCCAATACATCGTTTTTACCGTGTGGTTATGAGTCTGTAGGGGTTGAGCCTGTTCGTCTGTTACCTTAAAAGACTACAGTCTAAGCAACCTGTCGTTACGTGATCTTTTCCCGGCCGAGATAGGCCCGCTGCACATCGGCATTGGCGAGCAGATCAGCAGCCGGTCCCTGGAGGATAACCTTGCCGACCTCAAGGACATAGCCGCGGTCGGCGATTCCCAGGGCTGCCTTGGCATTTTGTTCAATCAGCAGTACCGTATTGCCTTCCTGCCTGAGCCTGCGGATGATCTGGAAAATATCGCGGACGATCAGCGGGGCCAGGCCGGTGGAAGGTTCATCCATCATCACCAGCCGCGGCCGGGACATCAGGGCCCGGCCCATGGCCAGCATCTGCTGCTCGCCGCCCGAAAGCGTTCCGGCCAACTGTCGCCGCCGTTCCCGCAGGATGGGAAACAGTTCGTATTGATGCTCGAGTTCTTTGTGGACAGCCGCTCTTCCTTGCTGCCGCTGGAGGACATAGCCGCCGAGCAGCAGATTTTCCTCCACCGACATCGGCGCAAAGACTTGGCGTCCTTCGGGCACAAGGGCGCAGCCGGAAGCAACAATGCTGCCAACCGTTGCTCTGGTGCAGGACGCACCCTGAAAACTTATTTCCCCTTTCGTCGGTTTGATCAGGCCGATGATGGTATGCAGCAGGGTGGTCTTGCCCGCCCCGTTGGCGCCGATCATGGTCACGATCTCGCCACTATCGACATGGAGAGAGATGTTTTTCAGGACCCGTAATTTGCCGTAAGCGGCATCCAGGTTGCGGATTTTCAGCATAGCGCAGGTCCCATCCGCTGGAGTGCTGTTGCCGATACCCGCACCTCAGGCTGTAATCGCATCGTCTTCCCCCAGATAGATTTTAATAACTTCGGCATTATTCTGGATGTTGAGCGGGGCATCCTCAGCCAGCTTTTTGCCGAAGCTGAGGACCACAATCTCGTCGGAAATGTCCATGACCAGAGACATATCGTGTTCGACCAGCAGTACCGTGATCCCCATATCCCTGATCCGGCAGATGAGGCGGGCGACCTCCGCCGTTTCGTAGATGTTCAATCCCGCTGCCGGCTCATCAAGCAGCAGCAGCTTGGGTTCGGCGGCCAGGGCCCTGGCCATCTCCACGGCCCGCTGCTGCCCGAAGGCGAGACTGGTCGCTTCGACGTCGGCATAATCGGCGATCTGCATCAGGTCCAAAAGTTCCATGGAGGCGGCGCGAATCGCCCGTTCTTCCTTCCAGGCCGAGGGCAGCGAAAACATGCCGGAGAAGAAACCGGCACGGCTTTGCACATGCCGTCCCACCATGACGCACTCCAAGGCGGTCATGCCGTGGAACAGTTTGATGTTCTGGAAGGTTCGCGCCAGGCCGAGGTGGGCGATCTGATACGGCTTTTTCCCCTGGATTTCCTGCCCTTGAAAATGGATGGTGCCGGTGCTGACCGGAAGGTTACCGGCAATCAGATTAAACAGTGTGGTTTTGCCTGCTCCGTTGGGACCGATCACGGCCTTGATGCACCCCGGCTCCACCCGAAAACTGACATCGTTGACCGCATGCAGGCCGCCGAATCGTTTATGGACCGACTTCAGTTCAAGCATGGCATTACCGGTCACCATTTCCCGGTCTGTGCTCATGGCCGGCCTCCTGAAAAAATCGCTTTGCGCAGCTGTTGCAACCGCAGGCTGAGAATACCGTCTGGGGCAAAGAGCATGACAAAGATCAGGATCATACCAAAGACCGCATCGTCAAAGGTACCAAAGACCCCGCGCAGGGAAAGAAAGGTCAGGCCCACCCCCATGATCAGGGTGCCCCAGAGATTGGTCATGCCCCCAACCGCCACCAGGGCCACGTAGCGTACCGACTTCATCACCGAGGCCTCGCTCGGGCCGATGCCGCCGTTGAAATGGGTGAGCAGCACTCCGGCAATGGCGGCGTAGACCGCGCTGAGGACAAAGACGTGGAGTTTGAATCTGCTGGTGTCGATTCCGGCGGCCTCGGCCGCCTCTTCCGAACTGTGTAACGACCGCAAGGCCCTGCCGACACGGGAGCCGATCAGATTGAGCAGCAGGCCCATGCCGAGAATCAATACGCCCCAGGCCAGGTAATAGTTGGCGACGCGCAGATTTGCCGCGCCGCTGACCATAATCGGGTTAAAGGTGCCCATGGCCGGCAGCAGGGTAAATCCAGGGACCTCGGAAATGCCGTCCGCCTCGCCGAAATAGGGGGAGGCCAGTAGAATCCGGTAGATAATTGTCCCGAATCCCAGGGTGGCCATGGCCAGATAGTGGCCCTTGAGCTTGAGTACCGGGATGCCTATCACCAGGGCAATCAGGGCCGCCGCGGCCACGGCGCAGCAACAGGCTGCCCAGGGCGCTACGGTAATCAGCTGTTCGCCGGAGAGATCCTGCGCGATTTTCAGCATGTGCAGGCTCTCCAGCCCTCTGACCGGCCAGGTTCCCTGCAGCGAAGCCAGATTCCGGGTGGTCAGGGAGGCGGAAAGATACCCGCCAATAGCGAAAAATCCGGCATGGCCCAGCGATATCTGTCCGGCATAGCCCATCAGGGTGCCGAGGCCGATGATAACCAGCCCGTAATAGGCGGCCATGGTCAACTGGGTCAGATAAAACTGAGACCCGGTCATGATGGTAACCAGGTGGATGCACACCACCAGCAGGCAGAGTGCGGCTAGGGCCAGGGTATTCCGTTTTTTCATCAGAAATCTTTCAGCCGTGCCGCCTCACTGGAGCCGAACAGTCCGTGGGGTCTGACAAAGAGAATAATCAGGAGAATGGTGATGGAGATGGCGTCTTGAAAGGCGAGTGGCACCACGGAAACAGAAAAGGCCTCAAGGATGCCCAGCAGGATGCCGGCCGCGACCGCTGCCATGGAATTTCCCAGCCCACCGAGAATCGCCACAGTAAAGCCCTTGATCGCCAGAGACGTCCCCGAGTCGTATTGGGTATAGGTGATCGGCGACATCACGCATCCGGCCAGGGCACCGATCCCGGCGCTGAGCATGAAAGACAGGGTCACCATGTTGCGGGTGTTGATGCCGCAGAGGATGGCGGCGGTTCTGTTGGCGGCGCAGGCACGCATCTCCCGGCCTATCGGCGTACTCTTGAAAAAAAGGTTCAAACCTCCGACCATCACCGAACAGGCGGCAATGACCCAGAGCACCTGCGGCGAGAGATGGACGCTGCCCAACGAAAAAGTGGTAATTTCGTTACCGTAAAAATAGGGCAGGCTGCGGATGGATTCGCCCCAGACATGCAGGGCCGATTCACGCAGCAGAATGGATATGCCGATGGTGATAATGACCATCCGCAGAACAGAGGGGCTTTCCAGCCAGCGGATAAACAGGATCTCAATCAGGGCGCCGATCGCCATGGTAATCGCCACCGCCGCCGCAATCGCCAAGGGCATGGGCATGAATGGCAGCAGGGAGATGGAGATCATGCCACCGAGCATCACAAATTCGCCTTGGGCAAAATTGATGATACCGGTGGCGTTGTAGATGATATTGAACCCTATGGCGACAACGGCGTAGATGGCGCCATAGGTAATGCCGGCAAACAGGTATTGAAAAAAAAGATCCAGACTCATGCGTAAGAACAGGGTATGGCGGGTCGTTGGCGATCCCCGCCATACAGCACCTTATTGCCCCTGATAGGGAATGAATTTTCCGTCTTTCACCGTCAACATGGCAAAGGAGTCGATATCAAGGCCGTTGTGGTCCTGCGGGGTGAACGAGAAGATACCGCCGACCCCGGGGAATTTGGTCAGTCCTTCAACTGCATCGCGTACCTTGCCCCGGTCGTTGCCCGCTAGCTTGATAGCCGCTGCCACTATGTTGATGGCATCGTAGCCATAACCGCCAAAAGCGGAAGCGTCTTCGTGGTATTTGGCCTCATATTCGGTTTTATACTGGATCAACAAGGCCTTTTGGGGATTGGCAGCGGCAAGAGAGTCGACGACCAGCAGACGGCCGCAAGGAAAGATAATGCCTTCGGCGGCAGCCCCGGCGGCTTCCGCGTATTTGATATTGCCAAAACCATGACTCTGGAACAGCGGTACCTGCCAGCCAGCCTGCCGCATATTCTTGGCGATGATGGCCTGGGCAGGAACAACCGACCAGTTGATCACCGCCTGAATGGCAGCATCGGCTTTCAGCTTGGCGACCAAGGCGCTCAGATCAGTCGCCTTACTGTCGTAGGTTTCGGCTGCCACCACCTTGATCCCAAAGGAAGGGGCCATTTTTTCCAGCTGATCTTTACCCGCTTTGCCAAAGCCGTCGTTGCCGGCAGCAATGGCGATGGTATTGATCTTAAGCCGCTGCATTGCCTCGAATATTTTCTGGGCGGCAAAGCTATCCTTCTGGGGGGTTTTAAAGACATAACTGGCCACCGGATCGACGATCACCTCGGCGGCGGCGCAGGAAATGAGCAGCGTCTTGCCTTCCTCGGCAATTTTCTTGACGGCCATGGATTCGCCAGAGGTGGAAGGTCCAATGATTGCCACAACCTTGTCTTCCTCGATCAGCTGTTTGGCAAAAGAAACCGCCTTTTCAGAACTGCCGGCCGAATCCTTGATGATCAGCTCAAGCGTGTTGCCGTTGATGCCGCCGGCCTTATTGATTTTTTCAACCACCATCTCAGCGCTTCTGGCCTCCGGGCCACCCAGGAAGGAGGCCGGACCGGTCACCGCGAAGATGGCGCCCACTTTTATGGTTCCCGCCTGCACGGAATGCAGCGAGGAAGCCAGCAGCAGGCAGCTGGCAGCACCGCCCAATAGGATTTGTTTGACACCCCTTTTCATGTTTCCCCCTTTTCGACATGAATGAATAAATCAAACCCCGCCGGTAAGCCGCGGCAGGGTTTTTTTCTTTTCGCCTTCTATAAAGCGCAGATCGCCTCGCCGGTCAACAGGGTGAATCCATTCTGCTGCAGCACCTCAATGGCTTTGTCCATTGCATCGAAACGAAAAATCAAGACAGCATTTGACCCGCTTTTATTAACAAAGGCATACATGTATTCGACGTTCAATCCGGCAACGGTGACCGCTTTCAGCACCCCGGCGAGACCACCGGAGCGATCCGGCACCTCGACGGCAACCACATTGGTTTTACCGACGGTGAACCCGCCGGCGCGCAGCACCTCTTTGGCGCGGTCGACCTTGTCGACAATGAGCCGCAGGATACCGAAATCAGCGGTATCGGCCACGGAAAGCGCCCGGATATTGATATCGTTTTCAGCCAGAATCCTGGTGATTTCAGCCAGTCGGCCGGATTTATTCTCCAGAAAAACCGCAATCTGTTCTACGCGCATAAGACCCTCCAGGTATGAGTAACTACTCAGATGAATAGTCTGTAGGTGTTTAGCCTGTTAGCGTTGCACCGGAGCTAGCGGCCTCGGCGTTGAGTATCTTTGTCCCGACCTATTGGGCCTAACAGGCTACAGTCTAAAGAACCTGCTTTCTTTACAGTTTCCGTTTATCGATCACTCGCTGGGCTTTGCCTTCCGAACGCTGAATGGAACGCGGTTCCACCAGTTTCACCTTGCAGGTGACGCCCAGCATATCCTTGATTTCCGACTGGATTTTTTTACTGAGGTTCTCCAACACCTTAATTTCATCAGAGAAGATATGTTCGCTGACCTCGACCAGCACGGCCATGACGTCAAGATTGCCTTCCCGGGTGACTTCGATCTGGTAGTGGGGCTCAACCCCTTCGATACCGACCAGGACATGCTCCACCTGGGAAGGGAAGACATTGACGCCGCGGATGATCAGCATGTCGTCGGTACGGCCGGTCACTTTTTCCATGCGGATCAGGGTACGGCCACAACCGCAGGGTTCAATGAACAGTCGGGAGATGTCCTTGGTCCGGTAGCGGATCAGCGGAAAGGCCTCTTTGGTCAGGGTGGTGAAAACCAGCTCACCGGTTTCACCATACGGTAGCGTTTCGAACGTATCCGGATCAATGATTTCCGGTAGGAAATTATCTTCCAGGATGTGCATGCCGTGCTCTGAGTGCAGGCATTCCATCGCGACCCCGGGACCGATGATTTCGGACAAACCGTAGATATCGACCGCCCTGATGCCCAGTTTACGCTCGACCTCTTCCCGCATGTTCTGGCTCCAGGGCTCGGCCCCGTGGATGCCGACCCGCAGTTTGAGTTCCTCGGGCGAGACACCGACATCGGCCATGGCATCGGCAAGGTTGAGGGCATAGGAGGGGGTAGAGAGCAGCACGGTGGAGCCGAAATCGCGCATAATCGTGATCTGCCGCTTGGAATTGCCTCCCGAGACGGGAATAACCGTGGCTCCCAGGGCCTCGATACCGTAATGGGCCCCCAGGCCGCCGGTAAACAGGCCGTAACCATAGGCGTTGTGGACCATGTCGCCCCGGGTCACTCCGGCCATGGTCAGGCAGCGGGCCATGACTGAGGCCCAAAGATCGATATCGGCGGCTGTATACCCGACCACCGTCGATTTGCCGGTGGTGCCGGAGGAGGCATGCACCCGGATGACATCGTCCATGGGGGTAGCAAAAAGCCCAAAGGGATAGTTGTCGCGCAGGTCGTCTTTGGTAGTGAAGGGCAATTTGCGCAGATCAGCCAAGGACTGGATATCAGAGGGTTTGATCCCGGCCGCATCCATCTTCGCCCGGTAGGGCTGCACCGTGCTATAGACACGATGGACCAAGGCCTGCAACCGTTTGAGCTGGATTGATTCCAGCCCGGACCGTGGCAATGTCTCAATTTCTTCAACCCAAATCATCGCTCTACCTCTTCTGGTTCTATGGGTACCGTGCTCAGGCGTAGACCGCAGCCCGGCCGGCGGCGAACGCCCTTTTGTTAACCTCGCGGAATTGCATTTTCACCGTGGCATCAATCACCTGGAGAAAGACCTCGGGATCGACCGCAAGAAAATTGGACATGGCCCCCACCATGGCGACATTGGCGGTGCGGGGTTCGCCCACCGACTCGGCCACCGCAAAGGCATCAAGGGCGACCACCTTGATCTGACGATTTTTCAGTTCATCAAGGATGTTTTCCGGATAGGTCGCCTTGCCTAGGGCCACGGACGGTGGCAGGATCTTCTGGGTGTTGACCACCACCGCACTGTCCTTGTGCAGATAGGGCAGGTAGCGGACCGCCTCCAGGATCTCGAAAGCCACCAGGATGTCAGCGGTGCCGAGTTCGATCAGTGGGGAATAGACCTTTTCCCCATAACGGAGATGCGCCTCCACCGAACCGCCGCGCTGGGCCATGCCATGGACTTCGCTCTTCTTGACATCAAAGCCGGCGGCCAGCTGGGCATGGGCGGTCAGCTCGCTCGCCAGCAGGATACCTTGCCCGCCGACACCGGAAAAGAGAATATTACCGCTCTGTTTCATCACTGCTCCTCCCTTCTGGTGATCGCTTCAAATTTACAGACCGCGGCGCATTGGCCGCAGCCGGCGCACTGGTTTTCGGCGATCCGGGCAAATCCTTTCTGTTTCTCGCGGTAGCCGCGCGCCACCGCCTCTTCCGGAGTGAGCGGTGTCCAGCTGATAGCCGGACAGCCCATCTGTATACAGAGAGAACAGCCGGTACAGTTATCGAGATTGGTGAAGTAGATCGGTTTTTTGCGTTTTGCCTCTTCCGGGATGAGCACGCAGGGGGCGCGGCTGATGATGACGGAAGGTTCAGGTGACTCGATCTCCTCTTTCAGCACTTTGCGAGTCGCTTCGACATCGTGGGGGTTGACCACCACGACCCGTTTGACCCCAAGGGCCCGGCATAACTGCTCCAGGTCCAGGGCCGGGGCGGGATCGCCGAGAATGGTCCGTCCGGAGGCCGGGTTATCCTGGTGGCCGGTCATGGCCGTAGTACGGTTGTCGAGAATAATCACCGTGGCATAGGAATTATTGTAGACCGTGTTGAGCAGGCCGGTCATGCCTGAATGCATGAAGGTGGAGTCGCCGAGGACGGCCACGATCCGGCCTTCGCCGCTCTTGCCCAGGGCCTTGGTCATGCCGTGGGCCATGGTGATCGATGCGCCCATGCAGACGCAGGCGTCCATGGCGGAAAGGGGGGGCAGAAAACCCAGGGTATAGCAGCCGATATCGCCGGAAATAAAAATATTCTTCATCCGCGACAGTCCGTAGAACAGGCCGCGATGCGGGCAGCCGGCGCACATGTTGGGCGGCCGCATTGGCAGATCAATGGGCGCGAACAGCTCGCCGATCGAACCGGGATCCACGGCTTTGCGGACGATGAACGTGTTCAGCTCGCCCTGGTTGGGGATGATATCCTTGCCGTGGCAGGCGATGCCCATGGCCTTGAGATGGGTCTCGATGAAGGGGTCAAGTTCTTCGACCACGATCAGTTCCGAAACTGTGGCGGCGAACTCGCGGATCATTTTTTCCGGCAGGGGCCAGACCATGCCCAGTTTGAGAACCGGAGCCGTGGGGAAGGCTTCCTTGACGTAATTGTAGGGAACCCCTGAGGTGATAAAGCCGCGGGGCCCGGTTCCCGGTTCGATGCGGTTTTCCGGCATGGTTTCCGCCAGCTCACGGGCTGCCGCCATCCGTTTTTCCACTGCTATTCGCCGTACCCGGGCGTTGCCGGGCAGCATGACCAGTTTGGCCGGCATTTTTTCTATGGTCGCCTCCGGCACCTCGCAGCGCGTACCCTTCTTCACCACGCCCTTGACATGGGCGATACGGGTGGTGATGCGAATGATTACCGGGGTGTCCAGCTGCTCGCTTAAGGTATAGGCCAGCGGCATCATCTCTTTGGCTTCGGCCGGATCGGAGGGCTCCAGCAGGGGCAGCTTGGCGGCAAAGGCGTAGTTGCGGTTGTCCTGTTCGTTCTGGGAGCTGTGCATCTGCGGATCATCCGCATTGAGGATCACCAGGCCACCGCGCACCCCGGTATAGGCGGAGGTGAACAATGGGTCTGCCGCCACATTGAGCCCGACATGCTTCATGGTGGCGAGCGCCCTGGCACCGGCAAAGCAAGCACCGATGGCAACCTCCAGGCCAACCTTTTCGTTGGGGGCCCATTCGGCATAGACGCCCTCATGCCGAGCAAGATTGCCCATGATCTCTGTTGACGGCGTCCCCGGATAGCCTGAAGCCACCGTGACTCCAGCCTCCCAGGCACCGAGGGCTATCGCCTCATTACCGGAAAGCCATAGATCTGTTTCTTTATCAAAACCCACGTCATCCCCCTTATGTTCACCCGCAAAAGCGGCTTCGTCGAAAGGCTGTATTTTGGTTGCAACTTGTAAAATCGGAGAGCCGGACAACTCCCCGGTTCTCGCAGCCAACCGCCGGTAACCTTTCGCAGCTCAACCTGCGCCAATCGCTATATCAGCGTGCATCCTTACCTTGAATGCAACCGGTTAGGCAAGTGCTTTTTCCCACTATTGACCCCCTTGTTCACCTTCTCTTGGGTCGTCACCTCGCTGCGCTGCGCACCAGCACTGCCAGGCAAGAATGGAGACCGTCTACCGCTCGTTAATGCGAGGTGGCGCAGCGGTCTGGGCAGCGGTTATTGCGCTGTCTTTCCAGGAGGTGGCGTAGGCATCATTCTCAGGGTCATGATCCAGTCCGCCTGTTCCTTGGTCAGTTCGGTGGTGATGGTCAGCAATTCGGTCGATTGCATCAGCTGACGCCACTCCTGGCTGAGCCTGGAAATGGAAATATTTTTGGTCGTGGCCAGAATGCCGGCCAGCCAGTCGAGCATGTCGCCAGCCTTACGGGACATCCGTTCCGGGTAGATAACCACGCTGCCGAAATTGGCCCGGCCGACCCGAGCGCTCAGTTCAGGGCCGAGTTGTTCCGCTACCGGGGGCGCCAGGGCAGTGGTGGGTGCCTTGCCGGTGAGGATATCCTTCAGGGGTTGCTTGCCGCTGGCCAGATAGAACATGGAATCCGTGAGCACCATTGCCGGTTGGGCCGCATCCCCAGGCAGGACCGGCCAGGAATAGATGGTGCTGCCTGCCACTACCTCCTGTTCCTCGCTGGCCAGGCCATAGGCGGTGATTTTCCGGCGCAGGCCGTTTAAGGCGGTTTCGGCGATTTTCCGGTCACGAATCCCCAGGAAAAGCGTCATCTTCGGCACCGGGAAAAGGCCGGTGCTGACGATATCATTGAGGACACCGCCGTATTGCGGGCCAACGGCCCGATCCAATTCGTCCAGGGAGACGCCGAAGGTCTCGCGTACAGCGGTCTCGGCCTGTTGATTCCCCTGTTTCTGGGGCGACAAGGAGTTCATGAGCATCTTAACCCGCAGCGATGAGGCCCAGTTGTAGGCCAGGGACTGCTCCTGCAGCAGGTGCAGGGATTGGTTGGTCGTTGATGCCGAGTCGATCGCACTCTTCACCAGGGGGTTGAGCTGATCGTAATGGTACCTGGTGCGGGCCCTGCTTTCCAGGCCTCGGTCGGTCGTGAAGGTAAGGGAATACATGGACGCCACTCCCTGCAGCAGCTCGCTACTCTGCTTGACCTCGGGATTGGTCGAGGTCTTCATGAGCTCAGTCAACCTGGCAGTGTTGAGAAAGACCCGGCTGTAGGTTTTCTCTACAGGATAGGGGCGCCAGAAGGCGGTCGCCTCTTTGAAGGCGGCTGCGGTATCCAGCCCATTTTCCGCCTTGCGGGCCGCCATGCAGATCTTAATGGCTGCGGGGGCGTAAGCCAGCAGCACGGTCTGCCCGTCGGCATAGCCGTAGACGGTCTGTTTTGGATCAATCACAATCTTGGTCAGTTGGAGCCCCTCGATGGTCTCTTTGGTGATGGTGCTGCTCGTCACCAGACGACTGAACAGATCAAGCGCACCGGAGGCCGGAGTCATGGCCACGACGACCAGGGATGCGCGTAAGGCGCTCACCGGATCCTGAACCAGGACCTGCTGATCAGGCGACAGTACGGCCACGGTGGCATCGTCGCCGAACACCGTGCGGAAGGCAGGATTGTTCATAATCTGGGCGATGCTGTCATACATCTGGTCATAGGCGGCCCTGTTGTTCTGTTCGACCCGCATCTCCTGCATGATGGCATGCATGGTGTCCTTGGCCACAAAACGGCCAACGGGGGTGGCGGCAAAGGTGTCGGTGATGGTGTTGAGATGGGTGAGGCTGACGGTGGCCACCGCATCCTGGGGCAGGTAGCGGGCATACTGACCGGCAGCCGCGCCTTTTTTCTGCATCAAGAGATACGCCCCGGCACTGCCGACAGCGACAAGACAAAGGATGATCCCTACAATTTTTTTCATTGTTGTTCTCCGCATAGGTATCGGGTCATCGACCGCACAGGCCGACGGGTTTTCTGATTTAATGTTCCCATGCACCTTGTCTGGTGCTGCTGAGTGAAGCGTGATGGTTTTGCAAAAAATAGAAACATCTTCGTTATGTCATTTCGAACGCAGTGAGAAATCTCGCTCTTTGCAACGAAAGATTTCTCCCTTTGGTCGAAATGACAGGATTTGATTTTTTTTGCGATTTGCGATTCTATCAAGCGTTAGTGAACACCTGCAGACTCTCCACCTGCTGCGTCACGCTTCCTTCTCAAGGGTTTCCATGGCCTGCTGCGCCTCTTCCCATTTCTGGAAAGCTCGCTCCAGCGACCGTTCCACCTGGCCGTATTCTTTGCTGGTGGCGGTCCAGCGTTCCTGGTCACTGTACAAGTCGGGATCGGCCATCAGGGCAACGAGTTCCGCCTTGCGCCGTTCCTGCTTCTCGATCTCCTGCTCAGCCTCATCACTCTTCTTTTTCCAGGGGCCGAGTTTTCGGTTCAATACCTGCCGTTCCAGGGCCCGCTGCTTACGTTGCTCTTTGCGGTCGACACTCTGTCCCTCATCACTGCCATCGGGATGGCCTGCCGGCGGCTGATTTTTCGCCGCCTTCGCTTCTGGCCCGGAGTCTTCCAGGCGCCGCCGTTCGAGATAATCGTCGATATTGCCTTCAAAGATGGTGGCCTTGCCGTTTCTGATCTCCAGCACCTTGTTGACAAAGGAATTCACAAAAAAGCGGTTGTGGGAGACGACAATAATGGTGCCTTCGTACTGGGCCAGGGCCTCCTGGAGAATCTCCTGGGAGCTCATGTCAAGATGGTTGGTCGGCTCATCAAGCAACATCAGATTGGCGGGCCGCACCAGCATTTTGGCCAGCGCCACCCGCGACTTCTCGCCGCCCGACAGGACCTGCACCTTTTTTTCGACCTCGTCGCCGGTAAAGAGAAAGGCCCCGAGCAGCGAGCGAACCTGGGTGACCGTCATGTCCACCGCCGTATGGTAGACCGTGTCCAGGATGGTCAGTTCGCCGGGGAGTTCCTGAGCCTGATGCTGACCGAAATAGGAGAGGATGGCATTATGTCCCGGCTTGATCAGCCCCTCGGCCGGTTCGACGCCGGCCATGATTTTGAGCAGGGTGGTTTTGCCGGCGCCGTTGACCCCGACTACGCCCAGCTTGTCGCCCCGCTGCAAGGAAAAGCTGACATTGTCAAAGACCGCTTTGTCGTGGTAGCGCTTGTGCACCCCCTCAAGGGTGAGGATGTCGCGGCCGGAAGGGGCGGCAGGCGGAAAGGTGAAACGAATGGCGCGGTCAGTCTCTGACAGCTCAATCCGCTCCAGTTTATCCAATTGCTTGACCCGGCTCTGCACCTGGCGGGACTTGGTTGATTTAGAGCGGAAGCGGGTAATGAACTGTTCGCTTTGGCGGATCATGGCCTGCTGATTGTCATAGGCCGACCGTTCCAGTTCCAGCCGCAGCACCTTTTCCACCAGATAATGGGAATAGTTGCCCCGGTACACGGTCAGTTTACCGAGGCTCAGCTCCCAGGTGATGGAGGTCACCCGGTCAAGGAAGGACCGGTCATGGGAGATAATGATCATCGCCCCCTGGTACTGCTGGAGAAAATCCTCCAGCCAGGTGAGGGAATCCAGGTCGAGGTGGTTGGTCGGTTCGTCCAGGAGGAGCAGGGAAGGTTTTTTTAGCAGCAATTTGGCCAGGAGCAGGCGCATGATCCAGCCACCGGAAAAGCTTAACACCTCCCGGTCGAGATCGGCTGCGGAAAAGCCCAGGCCGAACAGGACGCGCTCGATCTGCGGCCGGATGCGAAAGACATCACAGCCATCAAGGGCCTGCTGCAGATCGCCCTGCTGGGAGAGCAGGCCTTCGATTTCTGGGCTGTCAGGGTCAAGGACGGCCAACTGCTCGCCGATCCGGTCCATCTGCTCCTGCTGGGCGAGGACATCGTTAAAGGCGGACTCCGCCTCGGCAAAAAGAGTACGGCTGCCCAGTTCGATACTGACCTCCTGAGGCAGGTAGGCCACGGAAAACCATCCGGCGCGACTGACAATGCCGGGATCAATGTCATGTTGGCCGCACATGATTTTCAGCAGGGTGGACTTGCCTGAACCGTTGACCCCGGCAAGACCGACCCGGTCGCCGGAATGGATCTGCGCAGAAACATTGCGGAAGATGTGTTTACTGCCGTATTGCAGGCTGAGATCGTTAATGCTGAGCATGGGTTGGGAGGCTGTTAGGTTGTTAGGGGATGCGTCTGTAGCGGTTAGGCTGTCGATGGTTCATCAGTGGAGCACGGGCTGTTCAGGCCCAACCGGTTGGCGTATTTTTGCTTCTGTGCCCGCAAAGTCTACCAGACTGCAGCCGAAAAAACTACAACCTAAAAGTCGAGCGACTCTCCACCGGAATCGCTCGCAAGGTCTGGCGCGGCTGTCCGGGATCGGTGCGCAGGGAAAAACGTTCCAACAGGCCCAGCTGCTGCAGGCGGTGCATGTTGGCGGAACGGATGCCCCGAAAAACCGACTGGTCGCGTTCGGCGATCACCAGGGTTACCCGGTCCGTTCCTGGCGTTCTGGCCAGGGTTTGCCGCACCTGATTGAGCATCAGGCGCGAGTCGACCAGATGGCCAAAGGCTGGGTGATAGGGGCCCGCCACCAGGGTTCGCTCCAGTTCGGCGGTCGGTTGCAGGCCCATCCGTACCACCTGGGTTCCCTGATCGTCAAACCGTTTTTTCATGTACGCCGCCAGGACCACGGCCTTGCCCAGGGAAAGCGGCTGGTATCCTCCCCGGTGGTACAATGATTCCAGGCTGCTGTCCCGCAGGACCAGCACCGGATAGAGCCGGACAAAATCGGGTTGCAATTGGATTACTGCCTGCACCGTGCGGCGCAGGGTCTGGAACCGGTCACCGGGCAGGCCGAGCATCAGCTGGATACCCAGACGGATGCCGCAGGCTTTGATGAGTCGGGCAGCGGCTCCAATGGCGGCGCTACTGTGGCCGCGTCCGGACAGCAGCAAGACCCGGTTGTCGCAGGACTGGGCCCCCAACTCGATGATTCCGACCCGGTGCCGGATCAGGAGGTCGAGCCGGTCGCGATCGATGTAATCGGGCCGGGTGGAGATGCGGATGATCTGCACCTGGCCTTGGTCGAGAAAAGGCTGCACCGCGCCCAGCAGTTCGGTTTGCCGTCCTGTGGGCAGCCCGGAAAAGCTGCCGCCGTAAAAGGCTACTTGGACCTCGTCCTGATTTCCGGACCGGCGCCGCTCCAGCCAGGTGGTGATGGTCTCCTGAACATCCTGGGGGGTGACCGGTGCGGCCCCATAGCCGCTGATGCTGTGCTGATTGCAGAAAATGCAGGCATGAGGGCAGCCCTCATGGGGGATAAAGATCGGGATGACCAGGGGCATGCGGGGGTGTTCAGCCTTCTTCCTGCCGCAGATGGGCAAGGGCGGCGCGGGCTGCCTGCTGTTCCGCTTCTTTCTTGCTGGAGGCCTGGCCGCTGCCCAGTTCCGTGCCTTGAAAATTAACGGCAATGGAAAAGAGCCGGGCATGGGCGGGGCCGTCCTCACCCCTTAGTACATATTCCGGCCCCTCGTTGAATTTTTCCTGCAGCAGCTCCTGAAGGCTGCTTTTAGCATCGGCGCTGACCAGCTGGTCCTGGTGCGCGTCGATATGGGGCTCGAAAAAGCGGCGGACAAAGGCCAGGGCCTGGTCGTAGCCACCGTCGAGAAACAGGGCGCCGATCAGGGCCTCGTAGGCGCAGGAAAGAATGGAGGATTTGTCGCGGCCGCTGGAGGCGTTCTCGCCCTTGCCCAGTAGTAGATGTTTACCCAGATCGAGTTCCCGAGCCCGGTCGGCCAGCCCGTATTCGTTGACCAGGGCTGAACGGATGCGGGTCAGCTTGCCTTCCCGCATCTCCGGAAAGCGGGTGAACAGGATGAAGCCCACGGTGAGGTCGAGGACCGCATCGCCGAGAAATTCCTGGGTTTCATTGTGCCGGCCATCATCAAGCCGTTCAAAAGCAAAAGAGCTGTGGACGAGAGAGAGTTGCAGCAGTTGCAGGTCGCGGAAGTGATAACCGATCCGTTCCTGCAGCTCCTGCAACCCTTCCTCGTTGTCCTGAATCAGGGCCGCGAGCGTGGTTCCCATGAGTTGATTTCTCCTTGTCAAAAATAAAATCTATGGTATATCTTGCCGCACATCTTCAGGCGACGTAGCCAAGTGGTAAGGCAGTGGTCTGCAAAACCATTATTCAGCGGTTCAAATCCGCTCGTCGCCTCCAGCACGCACAAGCGGCCCCAGGGAAACCTGAGGCCGCTTTTTTTTATGGTTGCTGGCCCCCAGGTATGTACCTGATGGCGGCAGCAAGGTCAAGGGGCCGAAACAAAAAAAGCAGAGCCGTTTGGCTCCGCCTTGCCTTTTCAATTTTTCAGGAAGATTTTATATTATTTTTGGTGCGTTTTCCTCCGTGCTATCCCTGCCAATCCAGCTAAACCGGTACCAAAGAGCAGCATGGTGGCTGGTTCGGGAACCGGAGTGCTGGAGCCCGTTAAAACGTCCAGATGCGATATGCTGGGTATTTCGCCATTGCCAACCAGAATGTCGGCAGTTGTCCATAGTCCGGAATCCAGTGCGGGGTCAACCAGATACAAAGCGAAATAATTGCCCGCTTTGACGGCATAAAATGATACGTCAACTGCCGGACCCGGATTGGTCGTGGTCCATGTCCCGCTTTGGCCGCCTGGATCAGTTGTTATGGTCAATGGGCCGGACGATCCGCCCGTCGAGTAATAGCTGGGATCAACCGGGGTGCCTAAATAATAGCTCGCCAACGTGTCTAAGGTTGTATCGCTGGTATTGCCCAGGTTCCCGTGGCCGGTAAACGTCCCCAGGTAATAACCGGTGAAGTTGAATCCGCTCCCGTTGTACGAATACCCCCCTACGCCTCCATTCCAAAGATCCCCGGATTGATGCAGATTGGTCACGTTCCATGAATCCGCACCGATGGTTATTGTTGAAGAGACCACGCTGCCATTGGTTAAAAAGGGAGTGGCAAGGGCTTGCGCCCCCGGCAGCAACAGTATTGCGCATATTCCTAAGAGTAACTTTTTCATGGTGTCCTCCTGAGAAAAAGTTGTGGTTCAATTATTTCATGCCTAAACATAACAATAATTCTTACTTGGTTTGATGCAAGGGCTATTCCTAAAAGAGAATGTTTATTGGATTATATTTAATATCTTAATGTTACATTGTTTTATTTTTATGCGGTTATTGTTTGTATCCACAACGTGGTTTTTTCCGTAAAATAGGAAAAGATGACCGCAAGAGAGGAAAAGTTGTTGTTAAATTGTAAAAAATCAAGAAGTTGTTTTTTGTACGGATTTTTTTTACAGGAGACAGCGCGAGATGCTTGTGTGGGCTTGAACGTGGTTTGTAGTTTTCTGTGGCCAGTTTTTTTGTGGCTGCTGACCTCCGAGTATGTACCTGATGCGGGGGCAACGTCAAGAGAGGCAATAAAAAAAGGCAGAGCCAAATGGCCCTGCCTTTTTTCCGTTTTTCAGGAAATGCGTGCGACGTTTATTGAACTTTGCGCCGAGCAAATCCGGCCAGGCCAAGGAGGCCGGAACCGAACAGCAACATGGTAGCGGGTTCAGGAACGGGATTGGAATCGTGTATCAGGGCGATAGTAGCAGTCAGGTCGAGGTTGCCATCACAATCAGTAAGCGTTCCGGGGTCGTTAAACTTCCAGGTGTACACTCCGCCATTGCCGAATGAAACTGTATGCGGTGTATTATCAGTATTGACCGTTACATAGTCATGATAATTTAAACTGTAGGCATCTACCGTCTCATTATCGGTGGTGTTAGTGACTGGGGTTGGCGACGTGATTTTGAACGCAGCTGTGAAGTAGTCGTTAGGATCGTTTCTATCTGGATTGTCTAAAGGGAAATCAGATGTCGCAAATGTTCCGAACTTAAAAGTGTTAGATGCTCCTACGTTGAGGTCAAATGAAGGTGCAGAGCCTACAGCCGCAACGGTCCATGTTAGACCTGTCGTGTTTCCAAAAGGGGTCAAAACTATATTACTAACTCAAGTTTCGGTGTCGGCACCGTCAAGGAAGAATCGACGGTCAACTTCCTGAAATAATGTCGTTTTAACGTGAAAAGCCTTTTGCTTTCTGATACATTGGATTTGCAAAAATACCTAATGAT
>Ga0073936_10000355_pt1 | contig 69757 bp, 58 predicted proteins | sample AliMusrvi5mmetaG_FD_87041 | JGI IMG/M metagenome (GOLD analysis project Ga0073936, IMG submission 87041) | Freshwater lake bacterial and archeal communities from Alinen Mustajarvi, Finland, to study Microbial Dark Matter (Phase II) - Alinen... | ecosystem: Environmental > Aquatic > Freshwater >... | reverse complement strand
CTGCCGAAATAACCGATCCGCTCCTGTGCCTCATCATGGCACTGCTTTTGTGGACGCTCGAACTTACACCTCGCTACACGGATTCGTTGGCCTCTGCTAAGGCCCGATCAAAATAGCCGATAGTCCGCTCCAACCCGGCCTTCAGGCCGATCGACGGCTCCCACCCGAGTAGCTTCCTCGCCAGGGTAATATCAGGCTGGCGCTGAACCGGATCATCGGCAGGCAGTGGCAACCGCACAATCTCCGACCTCGAACCAGTCAGCGAAACAACCAGGTCAGCCAATTCGCGAATCGTGAATTCGCCAGGATTACCAATGTTCACCGGCCCGGTCAGGCCATCGGTATTCATCAGCTTCCAGATACCGGCAAGCAGATCATCCACATAGCAGAACGACCGGGTCTGGGTTCCCTCACCGTAAATGGTTATGGGCTCATTTCGCAGCGCCTGCACGATGAAGTTGCTGACCACGCGGCCATCGTTGATAGCCATGCGCGGACCGTAGGTATTAAAAATACGCACAATCCGGATCTCGACTGCGTTCTGCCTGTGGTAGTCCATCATCAACGTTTCCGCAACCCGCTTGCCTTCGTCATAGCAACTGCGGATTCCGATCGGATTGACATGCCCCCAGTACGATTCCTGCTGCGGGTGAACCTTCGGATCGCCGTAAACCTCCGAAGTCGAAGCCTGCAGAATCCTGGCCCGAACTCTCTTGGCCATACCCAACAGATTAATTGCACCCATCACGCTGGTCTTGACGGTCTTGACCGGATTGAATTGATAGTGGACCGGCGAGGCAGGGCAGGCAAAGTTGTAGATCTGGTCGACTTCGAGCAGGATCGGATCGACGATATCGTGACGCACCACCTCGAAGTTCGGGTTACTCAAAAGGTGAGCGATATTCTTTTTCGAACCGGTGAAGAAGTTGTCCAGACAGATCACCTCGCTGCCGGCGGCAATGAGCCGGTCACACATATGGCTCCCAAGAAAACCGGCCCCACCGGTCACCAGCACGCGGTTACGTTTCATATTTGCCCATTCTCGCATAGTGAACACATGGGTTCCGGCACATAAAAAAACCGGCTGAACGGATCTCGCCGTTCAGCCGGAAAATGCGCCCCAAAACGAAAGCGCCTCAGGAGGGATCAGTTTCTAGCCGCGGAGCAGGCTCAGCACCTGCTGCGGAGCGGAGTTTGCCTGAGCAAGCGCCGCGATGCCGGCCTGCTGCAGAATCTGCGCCTTGGTCAAGTTGGCGGCCTCCGATGCCAGATCCGCATCGCGGATGCGGCTCTCGGCGGCAGACAGGTTGGTCAGCTGCGTAGAGGCAAGGTTAACGGCATAGTTAAACTGATTCTGCCCCTTACCAACGACGGCTTGTGCGTTACCAAGAGCGGCGACCGCATTGGCGAGTGCAGTAACGGCGTTCTGCGCACCACTTTGCGTCGAGATATCGGCGGTGGCGCCTCCATCCAGCGTGGTCGTGTTCTGCACCGAACCCTGGTTGCCCAGACCGGTGCTTCCACCGTTGGTTCCGATGCCAACTTTGAACGACGTATCGGAACTGATGAAGCGGATCTTCTCAGTACCGCTATCTAGTTCCTTCACCGCCACAATCTTCTGCAGCGAAGCGATATTGGTCTGCTGCAACTTCGTGTTGATGGCATCGACGGCGCTGTCGATCGATCCGCCGTTGCTCAACGTGTTGTTGTTGCCCAGCACCAGCGAGGTTGACTGCTGCGCCCCGGTGGCGTCGGTTGCCGTGATGTTGATGGTCTGCGAGTCGGAACCATTGCGAATTCCTGCGAAGCTGATCAACGAAGTTGCCGAAGCACCACCGGAATTGATGGTTGAGGTAGCGGGGTTTCCACTATTGGTGTTCGCGGCATAAGCGCTGGTCGCCGCCGTTGAACCAAAGCCAAGGTCAATGCCCGTGTTGGCGGCAAGATCCAACCGGAAATTGGTGTTGTTCGATGACGAAATCTGAATCTGTCCACCGTTGTTGGTTGCCACCAGGCCGGCAGCCTGCAATGTCGCATTCGCACTGAATGCCGCGTTGAAGGCGTCAACCGTAGTGCCCACCGTCGAACTGCCTGTATTGGTGATGGTGAATGCGGCCGTAGCGGCTCCGCCACCCACAGAGAAGACGAAATCATTGGTAGCACCGACACCAAAGGAGCCGCCTGTGCCGGTGATCGAGTTGTAGTCGAAGCTGGTACCGCCCGGAGTGGCCAGCTTGAACTTGCCCAAGCCGAGCAGTCCCTGGGTGGTGGCGCCGTCGGTATCACCGGCAGCCAGCACTTCGAACTTTTCACCGCGCTTGGAGGAGAAGGCGATCGGTGAGCCAAACGTACCCGCAGTCAACGAAATACCTGCCGCCTGCAGCGCCGCATTGTTCGACACCAGACTGGTAAGCGAAGTCAGAGCAGCATCGACCGTCGAGGCACCCGAACCCGAACTCAAAGTGAGGTCAACCGGGGAAGCAAGACTTCCACCCTGAACACGCAGGATAATGTTGCTGTTGGCTGACCATGCCGAACCGGTCGATGCCACGTTTCCACCGCCGGTCACCGCAAAGGCCAAATCCACACCTGTTGCCCCAGCCGAAAAATTGCCCAACAGTGCGTTTGAGACGCGATCACCCGCCGACGTCTGAAATGCGTTCGTGGAACTGGTAAAGGCCAGCCGCTGTTTCCCGCTAGCCGAATCGGTGACGATCGATGCTTGAATATTGGCGTTCTTGAACGCAGTCGCCGCCGCTGTGGAACCGTTACCTGCATTCTGGATCGCGCTGTTCACCGCCGCCGCCAGTGTATTGGTATCGGTAACACCTGAAAGATTGACCGTGACCTTCACGCGATTCGCATCCGAGAAACCGGACCCGCGGAAGTAGAAGTCGGTGAAGCCGGCTACGGCTTCAGACGTCGTGTTGGTAGCCACTCCCAGGATGTTCGACACACTGGTTGCGCTCGATGCGCCGATGTCGGTGGTCCCGGCCGTGCCGCCAGCGGCCTGAAGTCCCTTCAAGCCCAAACTCTTCGCATCCACAGTGGACGTGCTCAGATCAACCGCAACACTGCCGTTGGATACGCTATCGATGCCATTGTTAGCGCGGCCGCCACCGATAAACACCGAAAGAGACTTCGCAAAGGTGCCGCCCTGGTCCAGGCCAATTGCCTGCGCCTGGCGATCGATTTCACCCAGCACGCTCTGAAATTCCGAGTTCAAGGTCGCACGTGTTGAAGTACCGGTCAATGTACCAGAGGCCGATTGAGCGGCCAGCGTTCTGGCTCGATCAAGCAGCTGCGAGATGTTATTCACGCCACCATCGATGGTCTGCAACGTGGATAAACCGTCGTTGGCGTTGCGGATGCCCTGCGAAAGTACCGCACCGTCGCTGCGGAAGCTGTTGGCGATCGCCAAACCCGCGGCGTCGTCGCCGGAACTGACAATGCGCAAACCGCTGGTTACACGGTTGATGGTCTTCTGCTGGAAGTCTGAAGTGGTCCGCAGGTAGTTCTGCGCCTGCAGACTGGCAATGTTTGTATTGATACTGTAAGCCATGATTTCTCTCCTAGAATGCTCTTCACCGGGACTCTTTCCCGATGGCTGGTGGATGGATTCACCTGATTTGCATACAACCCGCTTATCGGAACGCATGGCACCACGCGTGACGGAAAATTGCCGTAGTCTTTGGGAGGGATCGTGTAAGTTAACCCGGTGTACATCCAATGGTTTAGCTGACTGGTTGTAGTTGGGAGTATAGGCCTTGAGGGATAGTGGCGGTATTCTGCCTCCGGCCGATGGCTAAGCGGTACTGTGTGCTAAAATCGAGCCGTTGTGACAGCCAAATTCAGCCAGCACCAGACCGCCATCATTGAGTCCGAAGCCATCGGAGAGGAAACCCGCATAGGAGCCTTCGCCCATGTGCTGGCCGGAGCCGTCATTGGCCGCAACAGCGATATTGGCGACCACACGGTGATCGAGAATCATGTGGTGGTTGGCGACCGGGTGACCATCAAAAGCGGCGTTCAGTTGTGGGCAGGCGTACGGATCGAAAACGACGTGTTCGTGGGCCCCAATGCCTCCTTTACCAATGATCCCCTGCTGCACGGCAGCAACAAACTGTCCACCACGGTAGTAAAACGCGCGGCCTCGATCGGCGCGAACGCAACCATTCTGAACGGTGTTGTCGTCGGCGAGCGCGCCGTGGTCGGCGCCGGGTCAGTAGTGACACAGAATGTACCTGCCGACGCGGTGGTGGCCGGCAACCCCGCCAAGATCACCGGCTACGTTGGAGTGCCGATGAACCTGAAGGCCATTCCGGCAAGAGGCAGCCACGCCGCCAGCGACACCACCGAAGTGAAAGGGGTCACCCTTTACGCGTTGCCACGCGTCGATGATATGCGCGGATCGCTCACCTTCGCCGAGGGCAACGCCCACATTCCCTTCGAGATCAAACGCTTCTTTCTGGTGTACGACGTCCCCAGCAGCGAGATACGCGGCGAACACGCCCATCGCCAACAGCACCAGTTTCTGATCTGCGTCGCCGGTTCGTGCTGTGTGCTGGCCGATGACGGAGAGAACCGCCGTGAATTCTGGCTTGCCTCTCCCTCGCAGGGACTGCACCTGGCTCCCATGACCTGGAGCGTGCAGTATAAACAGTCCCGCGACGCAGTTTTGCTGGTGTTGACCTCCGATATCTACGACCCGGCCGACTATATCCGGGAGTACGACGAATTCCTCACCCTGCTCGGAAAGAGCGTATGATCCCCCTCAACGACTTTAAGCGCCAGTGGGCCAATACCGGCTCCGATGTCATGAGCGCCGTGGAGGCAGTGGGCGCAAGCGGCTGGTATATTCTGGGCGAAGCGGTCCGGGGGTTCGAACAGTCTCTGGCTGGGTGGTGGGGCTTGCCCTACGCGGTCGGCGTTGCCAGCGGTCTTGATGCGATTGAGCTTTCTCTGCGCGCGCTCGGATGTGGGCCCGGAGCGTTCGTGCTGACAAGTCCGATCTCTGCGTTTGCCACCGCCCTGGCGATCGTCAAGACCGGCGCCACGCCGGTGTTCGCCGATTGCAATCGCTACGGCCTTATCGATCTCGACGCCTGCCAGGAAATCCTGTCAAAGCGGCCGGAGATCCGGTATCTGGTTCCAGTGCATCTGTACGGGCATAGTCTGAATCTGGATAAACTGGCGGCCCTGCGTGAACGGTTTGAACTGGGAGTCGTGGAAGATTGCGCGCAATCGATCGGCGCACAGTGGCGAGGCCGGGCAACCGGAACCACCGGCCAGTTCGCCGCGACCAGTTTTTATCCGACAAAGAATCTCGGCGCCATGGGAGACGGCGGGGCTGTGCTGACCCACACCGAAGAGCACGTCGCACTCATCCGCAGCCTGCGCGATTACGGCCAGAGCTCGAAGTATGTACATGACCTGATCGGCTACAACAGCCGCCTCGACGAACTACAAGCTGCCATTCTCAACGGCGTTTTTCTCCCTAGGTTGAACGGCTGGTTGCAGGCACGGCGGCGAATCGCCCAGGCGTACTTAGCGGGCATCGACTCGCGGGACATCAGGCCGATCGGAACGCCGGATGGCAGCGACTCCTGCTGGCATCTGTTCCCGGTCCAAGTTGAGAGCAGCCGCAAGGCCGAGGCCATGGCCTACTTCCGGAGCCGGAACATCGCGGTCGCCGAGCATTATCCGCTGGCGCTGACCGAACAGCAGGCGCTCGCGCCGTGGAAAACAGAGTGTCCGCGTGCCGTTGATTTCTGCCGCCGCGAGATCAGCCTGCCGATTCATCCGTACTTGACCGATGAGGAAGTACAACAGGTCATCGCTGCCTGCAACGACTGGAGATGACCTCAGCCGCGCGGGCCGAACTGGGAGAGCAGTTCGTCCATGGTCTCGATTGTCACACTCTGCGAAGCAGCCAGATTCTGTTCCGCGGCAAGCTGAATCTCTTTGCGCAGAATCAAAACCGTGCGCGGGGCGACGATACCGATCTTGACCCGGTTCGCCGAGATATCGGTGATTTGCAGCTCGATTTCAGCCCCGATCATGATGGATTCGCCCACCCGCCTGCGAATTACTAGCATCGCCCCTCCTCGCGCCGCAACGGTGTCTGGTGAGAGTAAGTCGAAGCAGGCTGAATCGACTGCAACCCAATCCGGTTCCCCATGTGGATCAGGATCGGAGCCACCAGGTTGGCCGTCGGCACGCCGCCGGGCATGAGCGTCACTACCGCAAGTGTTATCAGCGGTTCCGGTTCGCTGCCCACTCCCAGCAGTTCGAGCTCTTCGGGTTCGAGCACCGACTGAAACTCCGGGTCAATCTGTTTCACCGGCAGGACCAGGAAAGAGACCAGGCCGTCATTGAGGCTTTGCAGAAACAGGAACGGCGCAATCGAATCCTTCTCGACCAGCAAAAAGCGCGTGTGATCTTCGAACGCTGGCATGCCGCACGGGAATTCGAGTACGCTTTCGTGTGCGTATTCCAGGGTGCCGAATTGGCGGGTCTCGAGTAGTGGCATGCTTTGCAGGAACGGCCGTCACCTTGACCGCTTAGTGTAATAGTGAGAAATTTTGGAAAAGTTCTCACGAAGTGGGTATTGCTAGGGTTTTATGAGGATCCTGGTCCCGTCAGGAACCAGCCGCCAGATCTCCTCGACCTCAAGGTTGGTGACCGCGATGCAGCCGAGCGTCCAATCTTTCAGGCGATGCAGAGGCTCAAGCTTTCCGCCGCGATAGGGAAGTCCGTGGATGAGTATGGCGTCTCCTGGATCGACGCCTTGCTGCCTGGCGCGCTTGCGGTCCACGGCGTTGGGGTAGGAGATATGCAGGGCCCGGTGAAACCGGGTCTGCAAATAGCGGCCGTCGATGACGTATTCCCCTTCCGGAGTTTTCTGATCGCCGCGAACCCGCTTTGGCCCCACCGGATTACCGCCCAGGGCGATGCCATACACCTTAAAGACCTCGCCGTGCCAGGAGAGGGAAAGCGTCCGATTGGCTTTGTCCACCACGATAAGATCCGCTTTGGCCGGCTCGGCGCCCGCGGCGCACACTACGAACAACACCGCTAGGGCGGCACACCGCAACAGCTTCAGGCCGGCCTTATCTGCCGCTGTAGTTCTGCTCGTAGTATTTTTGGTACTCGCCGCTGCGCACACGTTCCACCCATGCCCGGTTGTCTTTGTAGAAGGCCACGGTCTCGGCCAAGCCCTGTTCGAACTCCATTTGCGGGGCCCAGCCGGTTTCGCGCTCTACTTTTTCACTCGTCAGCGCGTAGCGCCGGTCGTGCCCGGGTCGATCGGCCACGGTCTTCATCAGACTTTCCGGCTTGCCGGTGGCAGCCAGAATCTTGTGAACGACTTCGACGTTGGGCAGCGCCAGACTGCCCCCGATGTTGTACACCTCGCCGTCGCGGCCTTTGTTGAGAACGCTCAGAATCGCCCGGCAATGATCATCGACAAACAGCCAGTCCCTGATCTGGCGCCCATCGCCATAGATCGGCAGCGGCTTGTCCTCGAGCGCATTCGAGATCATCAACGGGATCAGTTTTTCGGGAAATTGATAGGGTCCGTAATTGTTCGAGGCGCGCGTCACCAGCACCGGCATCTTGTAGGTGGTGAAGTAGGAGAGCGCCAGCAGATCCGAACCTGCTTTGGAGGCCGAATACGGACTGCTTGGCTTGAGCGGGTAACTCTCATCGGCGTCGAACGGCTCGTCGATGCTACCGTAGACCTCATCCGTTGAAACGTGGACAAAGCGCTTGATCTTGTGGCGGCGCGCCGCTTCGAGCAGCGTGAAGGTGCCCTTCACATTGGTTTCGACAACCGGTTCGGGCGACAGGATGCTGCGATCCACATGGGATTCCGCGGCAAAGTGGACCACGGCGTCCGGAGCAGCTTCGGCAAACGCCTGCTCCACGGCCTCTTTGTCGCAGATATCGCCGCGCACAAACTGATATCGGGGATCGCGATCGATCTCGGTCAGGTTTTCGAGGTTGCCGGCATAGGTCAGCTTATCGAAGTTAGTGAGATGAGCAACGGCGCCGGTCCTGATAACCAGACGGACAAATGCCGAGCCGATGAAACCCGCGCCACCGGAAACTAGAATTCTCATTTGTGCTGTAATTCCCAATCGTAGTTGATGCCGGGTTCGTTATGGGCGATGCGGCCTTCGTCGGCCGGATTGTAGAGCTTATTGGTGACATAGACCAGGACACCAGCTTCACCGCCAACTACTTTGTAGCCGTGCCCCACGCCCGGCGGAATGAGAATCTGCCACGGACGCAGCGCCCCGACATACATGGTGTTGCGCACGCCATGCGTGGGAGAGCCCTTCCGCAGGTCGACCAGGGCCACCTGGAACATGCCCACCGATGGCGCCCAGCAATCTGTCTGATACCGGTGATGATGAAACGCCTTGATCGTTCCGGCGTAACTGAGAGCCGCCGAAACCTGCGTTGTCTCGGGAGGAAAATCCGCGGCCAGTCCCTGGCCGACTCGCAGTACCTCCAGAAAATAGCCCCGGTCATCGGGCCACAAGGCATATGGCTGAATCCGGACACCGTCAATCAAATCCGCCGATGACGGCGACTGTATAATCTTTCCGATCCCCTTTTCACAGTTGGGAATCAGCAACTCATGCGACATTAATCCTCTTCCGCCTTCACCTTGGGTTTGGCCGTACTGATCTCTTTCGGTCCGCGTGTTTCGGCAACCAGATTTCCCGCGCGCAGCAGCGACTCGAACGTTCCGGCGTCGGTCCACCAGCCTTCCAGGAACGAATAGGTCATGGTGCCTTCGTCGATGTAGGCGTTGTTGACGTCGGTGATTTCCAGTTCGCCGCGCATCGATGGCTTCAACGTCTTTACTTTGCTGAAGACGCTGGCATCGTACATGTAGAAACCAGTTACCGCATAGTTGGATTTTGGCCTGCGCGGTTTCTCTTCGATCCCGATAATCTTGTCGCCTTCCATCTCGGCCACGCCGAAGCGCTCGGCATCGTGGACTTCCTTCAGCAATATCTTGGCGCCTCGCTCCTGTTTCTTGAAAGCTTCGACAGCATGGCGAATGCTGCCTTCAATGATGTTGTCACCAAGAATGACGATGATGCTTTCGCCATCGGAAAAATGCTCGGCCAGGGCCAGCGCTTCGGCAATGCCGCCTTCGCCTTCCTGATACGCGTAATTCAAATGGCGCAGTCCGAACTGCTTACCGTTGGCCAGCAACCGTAGAAAATCACCTGCATTCTTTCCACCGGTAACGACCAGGATGTCAGTGATTCCGGCATCGACCAGCGTTTCGATGGGATAGAAAATCATCGGCTTGTCGTAGATCGGCAACAAGTGCTTGTTGGTGATCTTTGTCAGGGGAGAAAGCCTGCTCCCAGTTCCACCGGCCAGTACTACACCCTTCATAGTGAACGCCTCTTCCTCAATCATCATACCGAAGTCGAAACCACGTTTTAGATGCAAACACTTGTGCATGAATTAGTGGCATTTTTTTGCCGCCAGAATTGCCATTGCGGCGTATAACCTTTTCGCGTCAAACCGTCGAAACAATAGCGTGGGTGAAGTTGGCCCGGCGGCTACAGGAGGCGTGAGTTGGCGTCGATTTTGAAATCCTTGGAGCGTGGTTTGGAAGAGCATCGCTCCGGGCGCCTGGAACGCGCCGAATCATGGTACCGCCAGGTGCTCAGCCAGGATCCGGCAAACCCGGATGCGCTGCATCTGGTCGGGGTACTGGCGTGGCAACAGGGGCGCTTCGATCAATCGGTCAGCTACGTCGAGCGGGCCATCGCAGGAAATGCGGGCAATGCGACCTTTCACTACAGCCTCGGCAATGCCCTGCAAAGCCTGGGAAACCTGGAGCGAGCGATTGCGAGTTTTTCCCGCGCGGTGGAACTGAACAGCGGACATTTCGACGCCGCGCTGAATCTTGGCAACACCCTGCAACAGGCCGGACGCCATGCCGAAGCAGCCGATATCTATCGCGGCATTCTTGCCGAAAAGCCCGACTACCCCGAGGCGTGGAATAATCTGGGCAATGCTGCCTGCGCGCTGGGGGAAACGGAACAAGCGCTCGATTATTTTTGGCAGGCGCTCGTCCACAGGCCTCCCTATCCAGAGGCGCTGGTCAATCTGGGGAACGCGCTGCAGGGGTTGGGGCGCAATGCGGAAGCGGTTGACCGCTACAGGGACGCACTGGCGTTGTGGCCGGATTCGTTCGAGGTGTGGAACAACCTAGGCAACTCGCTGCAGGAACTGGAGCGTTACAGTGAAGCACTCGAAAGTTATGGCGAAGGTTTACGGCGCAGCCCGTCGTTCGCACCGCTCTATTCGAACTCCGGCAATGCGCTGCGGCGCATGGGCCGCTATGCGGAGGCGCGCGCGTATTTAGAGAAGGCGATCGCGCTCGATTCGCGGCTGGTAGAAGCGCACAATACCCTGGGAGTTGTTCTGCAAGCCATGGGCGACCGGACAGCGGCCTCGCACTGTTTCCATGAAGCGCTACGGATCAAGCCCTCCTATGGCGAGTTGTATTCCAACCTCGGCAATCTGGCGCGCGAAGAAGGGCGCTTTGAGGATGCAATCGCCTGCTACCGCCGCGGAATCGAGATCGCCCCCAAACAGGCTACAGCTTACAATAACCTGGGCACGGTGCTTGGCGATTGCGGGCTTTACCTTCCTGCCTTATCGGCCTTCCAAAAGGCGATGGAGCTGGCGCCCGGCTACTCCTCGGCCCATTCCAACTTCCTGTTCTACCTACACTACGATCCGGCCCGAACCCCACAGGAGATCGCACAGGCGCACCGGCAATGGAACAGGCATGCCCAGGTAACCAGACTTGCACACCGCGAGCGCAGGCCTGGACCGCTGCGAATCGGCTATGTGTCGAGCGATTTCCGGTCCCATTCGGTGGCCTACTTCATTGAGCCTGTGCTCGAGCAGCACGAGCTGGAATTCTACTGCTATGCCGATGTACCGCAACCCGATGAAACCACGGGACGTTTTCAGGCCAGGGCAGGGAACCGTTGGCGAAACACCCACGGATCGACGGACCTGGAGGTGGCGCAGCTCATACAATCCGATTCAATCGATATCCTGATCGACCTGGGCGGCCACACCGGCAACAACCGCCTGCCGGTCTTCGCCTACAAACCAGCGCCGGTACAGGCCACCTGGATCGGGTACCCCAACACCACGGGCCTCGAGGCGATGGACTATCGCTTCACCGATGAGTGGTCCGACCCGGCTGGCCTCGCCGATCAACGCCACAGTGAAAAACTGATTCGCCTGCCGTTGGGCTTCAACTGCTACCGGCCGCCGGCAGACACCCCCGCGGTTGCATCGCGGCAGGGGCCGCTCACCTTCGGCTCGTTTAACGCGCTGATCAAGATGCCTCCGGAGTTGATCCGCCTGTGGAGCAATGTGATGCATGCCGTTCCCGGCTCCAGGCTGCTGTTGAAATCGAAACCGCTCAGCCAGGACAGTGTCCGGCGGCGCGTCGAGGAACAGTTTGCGCAGTGCGGCATTGACCCGTCACGCCTGGACCTGGTGCCGGCGATTGCCGCTCGCGAAGGTCACCTTGCCGCCTACGGCTCCATCGATATCGCGCTCGACACCTTCCCTTATAACGGAACCACGACCACCTGCGAGGCTCTGACGATGGGAGTGCCGGTGCTCACCTTGGCAGGCAGCGCTCATGTTTCGCGAGTGGGCGTCAGCCTGCTAACACGCTGCGGCATGCAGGACTGGATCGCCTGCGACGAAAAGCAATTCCAGCAAATTGCCATCGGGAAGGCCGCGGCGATCGATTCCCTGCGGGCCAACCGCGCCGCTGTGCGCGAGGCCTCGCGTGCGCTTGGCGAAGCATCGCGCTTCACCAGGCAGTTTGAACAGACACTGAAGGAGATTGCACTTGGTTGAAACCCTGGCACCACAAATTGAGACGACGCTTGCGGAGCAGGTGAAGTCGTTTCCCTATTGGTATCACCGCATTGAATTACCCGAGGGCGTAATCACACCCGGCTGGGCGCCGCTATCGAAGGAGGCCTACCGGATTCCGCAGGATCTTACGGGCAAGCGAGTGCTTGACGTCGGCGCCTGGGACGGCTTCTGGACCTTTGAGGCGCTCAAGCGCGGCGCGGCCCAGGTGGTCGCCGTCGATGATTTTTCCGATCACCTTGGCGCGTTGAAGACTGAGGATCGCAAAGCATGGCAGACCTTTGACCTGTGCCGCGAAGCCTTGGGCTACGACACCACCCGCTGCCAGCGTTACGAGGATTCGGTCTACGGGATTACCGAGGAGCGCTATGGCCGCTTCGATGTCATCTTCTGTTTTGGATTGCTGTATCACTTGCGCCATCCGCTGCTCGCACTAGATGGGCTGGCCGCGATCTGCAACGAAGCGTTGTACGTGGAAAGCGCCATCCTCGACGACTTCAGTCCGTATCGCGGAGGTCTGGGCAACGGCTACGCGGGCGGCCAGGTTGTGGCCGAATTCTATCCGGAAGATCAGTACGGCGGCAATACCACCAACTGGTGGGTACCGACGCTGCATTGCCTGGGTTTCATGGCCCGTGCCGCTGGCTTCCCGATTGTCGAGGGTTGGAAGCTGGTCGATAATCCAGGGACGTTGAGCCTGTGCCGCGGCTTCATTCGGGCTTCCAGGAATGTTTAAGGAGGCGCTGGCCTGCCATCAGGCCGGAAACCTGAACGAAGCCGAACGTCTTTACAGGCGCCTGCTGGCGCGCGAGCCTGCCCACACCGATGCCATGCATCTGCTGGGTCTGATCCTCAGCGAACAGGGCGAACAGGAGCAGGCCGTGCGGCTGATCTCGAGGGCGTCGGAGCTGAGGCCCAATACGGCCCTTTATCTGGCAAATCTCGGCCTTGCCCTACGCCGCGCCGGAAAGCTCGAAGAGGCCGTCGAGCGCTATCGAAGCGCCCTCAGGCTTGATCCGCGCAACGCCGCCACGCACTTCAAGCTCGGTAGCGCGCTGCGCGACCTGCAAAGTACGGCGGAGGCCGAAGGGGCTTATCAAAGGGCTCTGGCGCTGGACCCCGAGCATATCGAAGCCCGCTATGAGCGCGCCAACGCCTTGCATCTGCTCAACCGTCATGAAGAAGCCATCGCCGAATACCGGGAGGTGATCCGGCGTGACGCGCTGCACGCCGAGGCGCACTTCAATCTGGCGGTGACCCTGATGATGGAACGCCGCATTGAACAGGCCGAAGAGGCCTACCGGCGGGCGCTCGAATTGCATCCTGATCACGCCCAGGCCTTCAACAACCTCGGCCATATCCTGCAGGCCAAGGGGCGCTTTGAAGAGGCGTTGCAGTGCTACCGGCACAGTTTGGTGATCAAGCCCGACTACCTCGAACCGCAGTACAACCTCGGGGTGGCCCTGCAGAGTCAGGACCGTTTTGAGGAGTCGGCTGAGGCCTACCGGGCGGTGCTGCAGCGCGATCCCTTGCACGCCGATGCACACAATAATCTGGGCAGCATTTACTTAGCGATGAATGCACTCCCTGAGTCGATCGCCTGCTACGAGCGAGCTGTGGCTATTGCGCCCGAGCATCATGATGCTCCTTGGAACCTCGGCTTGGCGCATTTGACTGTGGGCAACTGGAAGGAAGGGTGGAAGGGTTACGATTGGCGCTTCCGGATGAACCCGAAGTTGAGCCGCCAGATGCCTTGTCCGCAGTGGCAGGGCGAACCGCTGGATGGCAAAACCATACTGCTGGTGGCCGAACAAGGGCTCGGCGATACGCTGCAGTTCGTACGCTACAGGAAGGAACTGGAGCGCCGTGGCGCCATCACCGTGCTCGACGCACAGGAGCGTTTGCGGCCGCTGTTCGGCCCGATGCAGCCGGCTCCCTATGATTACTACGCTCATCTGATGAGTGTCCCCGGCTTGTTGGACGGACCGATTCCGGCTGATGTTCCCTATTTACATGTGGTGCCGGCAGAGCTGGGGCCCGGCTTCAAAGTGGGACTTTGCTGGTCCGGCAATGCTTCGAACAAGAACGATCGATACCGCTCGATGCAGCAGCACGATGCCGCGCTGCTTGAAGCAATCGACGGAGTCCGCTGGTTCAGCCTGCAGCAAAAAGAGGGTGACACGCTGCTGCAGACGGCCTCGACCGTTGCCGGCCTCGATCTGGTGATTACCGTCGATACGATGATCGCCCACCTGGCCGGCGCGCTCGGCCGTCCGGTGTGGACCATGCTCTGCTTTGCCGCCGACTGGCGCTGGATGCTCGACCGCGAAGACACGCCGTGGTATCCGACCATGCGGCTGTTCCGGCAAAGGCGGCGAGGCGATTGGGCGGAGGTGATCGGGCGGGTAAGACAGGAATTATGCAAGTTGATGCCACCAACGTAGAACGCAGCGCGCGCCAGGCTCTCGATCAGGGTGATCCGGAACGGGCGGTGTTTCTGGCCCGCGAAGCTGTGCGGCACGCGCCTGGCATGTGGCAGCCGGTCCACACGCTGGCACTCTCATTTGAAAAGCTCCAGCGCTATGATGTTGCGGCAGTGTGCTTCCGCCAGACGCTGCAGCTTTGCCCGGGCCACCCCGATGCGCATGTGCAGTTAATGGGAGCGTTGTTGCGAGAAGGGCGCGCCCTCGATGCAGAAGCCGAGGCTTACCAACGGCTACGGCAGCATCCGTACTGCACCGGCACATGGTGCAATCTGGGGCTCGCATTGCGGCAACAGCGCCGGACAGCGGAGGCGATTGCAGCCTACCGGACCGGTTTGCAGCATGCTCCGCAAGACGCTTCACTGCACTGGAATCTTTCTTTGGCGCTGCTTGCCGCCGGTGAGTTCAAAGAGGGCTGGCGCGAGTTCGAGTGGCGGGTCGCTGCTGGAATTTCACCTGCCACCATGCGCGATGAACCGCTGTGGCAGGGCGAACCGCTTGAGGGCAAGTCGCTGCTACTCGAAACCGAGCAGGGCCTGGGCGATACGATTCAGTTCCTGCGCTATGCACCTTGGCTTGAGCAACAGGGAGCGCGCGTGGTGGTCGACTGCCAGCTGCGCCTGCGACCACTGTGCGGCCGCTGGCTTGCGCAAGAGCCGATCGATTATGATTTCCGCGCACCGCTGATGAGTCTGCCGCTGCTGACCGGCGGTGTGGTGCCCTGCTATGACTCCTACCTCGAAGCCCGCGCGGCGGAGTTGGGAGAAGGCTTCAAAATCGGGCTTTGCTGGAGCGGAAATCCGGCGAACGTCAACGACCGCTTCCGCTCCATTCCTTTTGATCTTCTTTCTCCCCTTACCGCACGCAACGATGTCCGCTGGTTCCTGCTCGACCAAAAGCCCGGTGACACAGTGGGCCAATTGGCGTCCACCCTGTGTGGCCTGGACCTGGTGATCAGTGCCGACACCATGGTCGCGCACCTTGCCGGAGCACTCGGCCGTCCGGTCTGGACACTACTAAGCTATGCCCCCGATTGGCGCTGGCTCGATGAGGGTGACAGCAGTAGTTGGTACCGGACCATGCGCCTGTTCCGGCAGACGAGTCCGGGGGATTGGAAGGGAGTGATCGAGAGGGTTTCAGGCGCGCTCAGCTCAGCCCTCGCAGTCAAAGCGTTTGACCGCAGCGACTGCGTTCGGTGAAAAGGCATTCGTCAGGAACGAAGAGTTATTGAGCCTGGCGATGTTATCTCTGATCTGCTCGCGGGCGAGCAGCAACTGCTGGCCGGCGATGTCTCCCATCTGCGCGACCTGTTGCAGCCTCTGCAACTGATTGGCATCGGGAGCGGATCCCATCGCCTGGATCTGTTCGACCGCCCTTGCCCGCCGTTCGAGTGCGTCTTCGATCAGCGGCAGATCGCCCGGCAGTCCCGCCAGCAGGCGCTGCGAGGACCGTTCCAACTCCAGAATCGCTTCATCCCAACTGAGTAGTTGCATGACCGGTTTCCTAGTAAGAGGTAGTCTGCTTACCGTACATCACCAAATTCAGGCTCTGGATGCTGCCGGTCAGCATGCTCTGCTGGGAGGTGAGACCGGCGACCAGCGCGTCGGCCTTCTGCAGTTGGGCCGTGAGAGAAGTTTGCATGAAACTGATGCGGGCGTTGAGGTCGGCAACCTGCTGGCTCATTCGCGAATCGGCTGCATCGATCTGTTTCTCTTCTGTGACAATCGAGCCGGAGACGGAATCGCTGATCGCCGTGAAGTTCGATGCGAGCGAACCCAGTCCGCTGGAACTGGAGCCGAGGAACGTAAACGCCTGGCTCAGATCGGCGCTGGAGTAGCTCTCGATTTTCGAGGGATCAAACGACATGTTGCCGTTGCTATCAAGGCTGATTCCCAACTCCGCCAGTGACTTCACACTGCTCGATGGGTCTCCCTGGTAGCTGAGGAACTGACGCTGCGCGTCTTTCACCTGCCGGATCACAGAGTCGCCACTCAATGCTCCAGCCGCTTTGCCGATCTGGGCGTTCGCCTTGCCCGAGACTGTATTGTAGTCGCTCACCAGTGTATTCAATGCGTTTTCGAGCTTGGTGCGGTCGCTGCTGCTCGAAAGTGTGACGGTTCCGCCGGAAGCAGTGGTGTTCAGTATATTAAACGTAACTCCATCGATGACACTGCTCACCACATTGTCGGGGTTGGTGACGAGAATGCCGTCGAGTTTGAAGGTGGCATTGGAGCCCGGATTGGTCGCCGTCAGAATGTTGGTGGCTGCGTCGCCGGCGGTGGTGCGCAATTGCAGGGCATTCTGTCCCGTCGCATTGGCACTGAGCGAAAGATAGTAAGGAGTTGCGCCGCTGCCAGTGTTGAGAACGCTCGCCGTAACCCCCACTCCCAGATTGTTGATGGCATCCCGCAACGCGTTCAAGTTGTTGTTGTTGGAGGCGATGGGAACGTTGTAGGTCTTGGACCCGATCGCCAGCTCAAACGAACTGCCGGAGGTGACACTGGTGGAAGTGGCCGTGGCAAAACCGGAGGCCGAGGTTTCACTGGCGGCCTTGGCGATGGAGGTGATCTCGCTGATGGTGTGGGTGGCGGCCTGAGTCGTACCGTTTGCGGTCACACTGACGGTGGACGGATCCGACGACGTCGCCGTAATCGCCTTGCTGCTGCCCAGATCGGCCAGCGAGGAGATCGTGCTCGCCAGCGAGCTAACCGAACCATTCAGATCGGCCAGCAGCTGCTTCTGAGTCAACAGCAGCGATTGCTTGGACTGCAGCTGCTGCACCGGCAGATTGGCGATACTCACTGCACGCTGCAAGATGGTTTGGAAGTCATTCGAAAACGTGCTGACTCCGGTAAAGGTGAGTGGTGTAGAAATGCTGCTGCTCATAGAGCTTACTGGCGGCCCTATCCACTCATCGGCCAAAACTTCAAAAACTTAAGCAGTGCCGCTGTTTACGGTCAAGCACAAGCAAACCCGCTTTCAGGCCATGTGCTTGACCGTAAAACATATGTGTTTCACCGTAAAAATGCCCTTTCCCCTGTGTGTTCTATCGTAAAACGCATGTGCCTGACCGTAAGAGCGTTTCGCTATAACCAGTCAAGTCATTGATTTTGAACAGTTTTCCACATTTACGTTCAAGCACATGGATAGCTCAAAAGGCCTTCCCTTTGTTATCAACATCTTAGAAATGTCTTACGCTCAAACCCATGGGTCTCATCGTAAGCAGGCTGCGTGTTTCATCGTAAATATTATCCATCGATCATTTGTTTTCAGTCGGTTACAGGAAACCCAACGTCCCCGTATATGGTATGGTCTTATGGAAGTACTGGTTTTGGTAATCCATGGCCATGGCTCTGGGCCTGGAATCGGGCACAAAACACGCCTACATGTGCTTGATCATAAATCCAGCCCGAACCCATGGGTTTGATCGTAAAACACTAGCATCACGCCCAAAATCAGTGTAAAAACGGAGTGTTAGTCTTTGTCTGAGGAACCGATTTGGCGAAACCACTACCCAGGCCCACAGAACTCATCAACTTGTCTGTTGAGGAAGAGAATCTGGCGGCCATCCCCTTTGCCGTGCTGGAACGCCGTGTTGGCAAGGGAGTTTCAAAGCTGGAGATCCGCGGGACGAAGCTGCTTCCCAACGGAGAGGAGGTCCGCGTCAACTGGCAGGTGCAGGGCAACAGCGAATTAGGCCTGCCCACCGAACAGGACATGGATGTCTTCATCGCACTGGGTGTGCTCACTTTCCGCAACAACTTCTCCAAAACAGTCTCGTTCAGCGGCCGCGAAATCGCCCGTATCCTCAACATCAGCAGCGTACACGGTAAATTCTATCAACGCCTGAAGATGGCCATGGACCGCTTCATTCCCTTGCGTTTCCGGGCTATCAGCGAAAGCGATCACCAGGAAGACGTGAAGTGGCTCAACGTTTTTCAAGAAGCCAGCTTTTCGCTCGACCGCGATACCGGCCGCTGCATGGGCACCATCACCTGGACAGACAAACTGATCCAATCGATGGACAGCGGCTTCTTCCGCGTGCTCGATGCCGGCCGTTACATGGAACTCGACGGAATTACGGCCAAGCACATGTACCGCTTTCTGACCGTGGCATTCGAAAAGCACGACCTGATTCTGATCGATGCCCGCCAGTTGTGTGCCGAGCATCTGGGCATACAAAACCTGCCGAAGTATTTCTCACGGCTGATGCAAACCCTCGAGCCGGCCTTCGAACAGCTCATGAAGATTGAGGTTCTGGGCTCGTTTTACGTCGTTTGCGCCGAGGATTGGAAGCTCGGATTGCGCCGCCATGCCAACTATGTGCCTGAGCGTAAATCGCTGCTTGCCAACGGCAACGGAGCCTCGGCGGAGTTGACGCTCGAGTGGTGCCAGAAGGCTTTGGATAACGCCGGCTTCTCGCGCACATCGATTGAAAGCTACTCGGCCAATATCTCGGCTCCGCTGGCGACTTACACGCTGAACCGGGCCGCACGGCTTACTGAAGCGATGAAAGATTGCGGCGTGCTGCCGCATGTTGCGGTCAGCGCCGCCCGCCGCGCTCTGGATACCGGCATCGATACCATGGAGTGCAGCGAAGCGTTGGACTGGATCGAAATCGCAGTGGACACCTGTACGCAGAAACAGCGCTCCGGCCAGGTCTTGCGCAACGCCGCGGGTTTGCTCGTAAAAATCGCGCTCGATACCGAAGCGCGCGACCGCCTGGTGAGTGAAGAGCAGATCCATGCCAGCCGCCGCCGGTTTCGCCAGCGGGAACAAGTGGTGTTGCGCGAGATGGAACAAGCCGAAGAGCGCGAACTGATCGCCGAGTACGAACTCTTCCGCCGTGAATTCGCCCAGCGCTATTTCGACGAACTGCCGGAAGCCAACAGGCAAGCGATGCGCAAGGACAAGTTCGAGCAGCTGCGCGACCAGGGCCGCCTGACCCGCCTTGCTCCCGATACACGCGGCGTTGAAGTGGACGACATGATCCTGCTGGACCTGGCGATGAAGCAGGCGCCGGTCTTTGAAAAATGGCGCTTACGGCGCGCCGTCAAGCAGGCCACGCTGCCCTTCATGGGGCCCGGCGATCCGCTGATTCACGCCTCCTGACAAATCTATGCTTCTTTCACGCTCGTTGTTGACGCTTCTGATAGGTTCTCTGCTTGGTGCACAGACACCATCCCCAGTGCCAGTGGAGCTGACCGCAGCAGAAAAGCAGTTTCAAGCTACACTCGAAAATGTCACGCTCGCGGGCTTTTACTCGCTCGGCGGCAACAGCCAGTTGAAAGAAGATCGCTATGTGATTGAGCGTGTCTCCAAATTAGGCGACGACCTCTGGAAGTTCGAAGCGCGCATCCAGTACAACAAACAGGATATGAAGGTTGCGATGTCGTTCCCTGTGAAATTTGCCGGCGATACTCCGGTGATTTCACTCACAAACTTCACCGTGCCAGGTTTCGGCGCCTTTACGGCGCGAGTGCTGATTTACGATGGAGCCTATGCCGGTACCTGGGCCAGCGCCAAACCGGGCTCCCAGCACGGCGGCACGATGTTCGGAAAAGTCCTAAAGAACCTGACTCCCACCAAGCAATAGCGACGAGTTTTCGTCACTCCTCATACTCCACAGCCTACTCCGATATGACACCTAGGCAGGATGCCTGGCCGGGAAAGATTCCCGGTTGCAAGTCAACTTTGAGGAGATTTACATGGCTTATACAATCAACACGAATATCGCGGGGCTGCAAGCGCAGAACTATCTGCGAATCACGACCGACTTCCAACAAAAAACAATTGGCCGTGTCACCAGCGGATTGCGCATCATCAACTCCGGCGACGACGCGGCTGGTTTGGCAATTGCAAATGGCTTTCGCAGCGACCAGGCTGTGCTGACCCAAGGCGTCCGTAATGCGAACGACGGTTTGTCTACCCTGCAGACCATCGATGGCGGCATCAACAACATCTCGCAACTGATCGACCGCGCCAGAACACTGGCCGCCCAATCGGCCTCCGGCACCCTCACCGGCACCGCAACCCGCACCGTGCTGAACAGCGAATTCCAGAGCGTGATTGGTGAAATCGACCGCCAGGCGCAGGCCATCGGCCTTGACCAGAACGGCCTGTTTGCGAAATCGCTGTCTGTGTTCATCGGCGGTGGCCGCGATAACAACGGTGTCTCGGCAATCGCTAACGGCAGCGTCGGCGTAGACCTCAGCACCTCCACTGTGGATGCAAAGAGCCTAGGCTTGAAAGGCCTGCAGGTAGCGGGCGGAACCTCCGGCGTTACCGATATCGGCAATGCCAGCACCACGAGCATCGCCAACGTCGTCAACAACGCCACCAATACCGGCTCGGAAGCGGTGAGCGGCTTCTCTGACTTCTACTTCCGCGGTCCTGGCTTTGCCGATGGCAACCGCGTGAAGGTGTCGGTCAACCTCGCAGGTGTCACCGATTCAGCGACATTGGTCTCGGCCATCAACAGTTCTATCGCATCGGCAGGTAACGGCTCTTCCACGGCTGCCACGGCCTTCAAGGCCGCTGGAGTGACGGCATCGATTGTGACCGACCCGTCCACCGGCAAGCAGCGGCTGGCCTTCACCAGTTCAACCAGTGCCTTTCAGGTTGCGGCCGGCGATCGTGTTTCAAACGCGCTGCTTGGAAATTTCTCAGCCGGCTCGACCGGCGTCGATCTGGCCTACAGCGTCACCGGCGGCGGCAACGTCGCAACCACCGGGTCTGCGTGGTCGGCCAACAGCAATATTATCGTTCGGGTTCAGGGTGGCAGCCTCAGTTCGCCGGTCGATCTGACCCTCAGCGCAGGCTCCGGCGCATCGACGGTCGATGCAGCGTTGACCTCGCTTTCGGCGGCCGTATCGGGCAATGCTGCATTGCAGGCGGCCGGCATATCGCTCACAGCGGGAACCTTTGGTTCGCCGTTGGCCTTCACCTCGAAACGTGGCGAGACCTTTGAAGTAACGGCGGCTGGCGATACCGATGGCGCCACCACCCAGGGCTTGCTCGGCCTCGGCAAATTCCAGCTAGCCTCGCCTGGAAGTTCGACCTACGACTACTCTTCCATCACCGGCACTGGTGGCAGCTTCGGCGTCGGGGCTTCCAATGATTTCGTCTTCTCGCTGGGAGGTGGAGCGGCGACGGCGGCATTCACCATCACCAACACGGGAAGTTCGACCGTGGCCAGCACCGTTGATGCCTTCAATGCTGCCTTCAGCTCCAACGCCGCTCTCCAGGCGGCCGGCCTTGTGGCTACCAATAACGGTGGCCAGATTCAGCTCACCTCCGCGAACGGGACGCAGTTCCGCGTCGATCTTGCAGCCAATACGGGCATCGACCTCGGCTTTGGTTCAACCGCAGCTACCAGCGCCTATGTGGCCAATACCAATAGTGGCACTCCGGCCAACTCAACCTTCAATTCCGGCGGCGCATCCGCGACCCAACTGCTCAACTTTTCGGCCATTCGCAACGGCAGCGATTCGCAGACCATCACCGTAAGCGCCACCGATGCGGCCGGGGCACAAAAATCCACATTCATTGTGCTGGCCAATGACAACACAACAAAGAATGCCCGATCTCTCGATGAGACCATCGACTCCATCAATACGAAACTCCAGCAGACCAACGATCCGGCGCTGCAAAAGATCGTTGCGGTCAAGGAGATCAGCGGAGGTGTGGAGAATATCCGTTTTATCAGCTCCAACAGCTCCTTCAAAGTCTCGATCGGCACCAACGGTGCTGGAACCGGCATAGGCAGTCAAGGTACTGTTCAGGACACAACCATCTCCGCTGGCGGAGCAACTGCCGACATCTCGACACAAGCTAACGCACAAGCGGCGGTCAGCGCACTGGCAAACTCGGTGGCTCTGCTTGGCGCGGCACAAGCGGTCGTCGGCAAGGGAGAAAACCAGTTCAACTTTGCTGTCAACCTTGCTTCCACGCAGTTGACCAACCTTGCCGCCGCCGAATCCCGTATCCGCGACGCCGATCTGGCGCAGGAAGCGGCCAATCTCACCAAGGCGCAGATTTTGCAGCAGGCCGGCGTTGCCGCGCTAGCACAAGCGAACTCTGCTCCTCAGGTAGTGCTTTCCCTCCTCAAAGGGTAGTTCTTACCGGGAATGATTCCCGGTAAGCCGATTCATCCGCGGACGGCGCAGGTGCTTTGCATCAGCACTGTGCTATCCGCGGATTTTTTGTAGTAGGAAGCACCGAAAGGTTCACACCATGAACCTTCTGGTTCACAAATCCCGCCCCTTAAATATCTCCTGTTATCTCGTTTCTATAAGTTACACGCCTTTCCCGGTATGGCCGCGAAGCTGCATTCTTATCTGGCGTAACCGCAAACGACGCGGAATTCAACCAGGGACTGAAAAGGAGATCGATATGAAGAACGTAACTTACCGCAGCATGATGTTGGTAGCCGCGGCACTGGCAGCGAGCGTCGCGCCGGCGCTTGCCCAAGGCGAAACCAGAATGAAGGCAGAGGTTCCCTTCGCTTTCCGTATCGGAACCACGGAATACCCGGCGGGAAGCTATGTCACCTCTGTGAATGTGACCATAGGTGGCACTGGCATCTTGCGGCTCGTGAATGAAGCCACCGGTGAGCCGCGCTACGCAATGGCCACCGCACCGATCTCCACGCAGTCGGCATCATCGAGACCCGGGGAACCGAGATTGATGTTCCGCTGTGCGGAATCGGAGTGTTCGCTCGCCCAGGTGTGGCTCGGTAACAGCCAGCCTGGCGTGATGTTCCGGCCGGCTACCGCGAAGTCCGGCGAAACCATGAAGCTCGCCGTGGTCCGCCTGTTGCCGGCCTCGGCCGACTAAACCGGATTCACCTCATCTGTCCATCCTGCGAAGACTCACACCCTGAACCCCGTGGACTCTCCTACCGGAGACCACGGGGTATTTTTCGTTCGATCCTATTTGCCGCAGCGCTCGCGGATCTCGTCACGCAGGTCGAGTTTCCTGACCAGGCGCAACAGATAAACCGGATGTACGCCAAGCAACTTCGCCGCGCCCTTATAGTCGCCTCCGGCCTTGGCATAAGCATCGAGGACGCATTCGCGTTTGGCTTCACTGACGGACTTTTGATAGACGCCTCCGAGTTCGGCCGGAGCGGCTTCGGTGATCGATTCGGGCAGATCCTCCGGTCTTATCTGATCGGTCTCACCCAGCACCACCGCGCGTTCCATGGAGTTTTCGAGTTCGCGCACGTTGCCGGGCCAGTCGTATTGCATCAGGCAACGTTCCGCTTCGGGAGTGATGCCGGTGATGCTCCGGTTACAGTGCGCCGCGGCCTTGGCGAGGAAATGCCGGGCGAGCAAGGGAATATCTTCGCGGTGTTCGCGCAGGGCAGGGGTCTTGAGCGCAATCACTTGTAGCCGGTGATACAGATCTTCGCGGAACGCTCCCTGTTTGACGGCCTCCTGCAAGTCACGATTGGTGGCGGCGACAACACGAATATCCAACTTGATGGTTTGCGTACCGCCGACTCTGACCATTTCGCGTTGCTGCAGGACGCGCAGCAGTTTGGCCTGGAGCTCGATCGCCATCTCGCCTATCTCGTCCAGGAAGAGCGTGCCTCCCTCGGCGATTTCAATGCGGCCCTTCTTCAGTGTTGCGGCTCCGGTGAAAGCACCTTTTTCATGCCCGAACAGCTCACTCTCAAGCATGGTGCCGCTGATTGCCGCGCAGTTGATCGCAACAAACGGGCGCTCCTTGCGCGGACTCCCCTGGTGCAGGGCGCGCGCCACCAGCTCCTTGCCGGTACCGCTTTCGCCGAGGACCAAAACCGTGGCATCGCTGGGCGCTACGCGGTTGATCTGCTGGCACAGGCGCAGAATCGCCGGGCTGGTGCCGGCGATTTCGCGCGTAGCTCCCAGTTGCTCCTGAAGCAGCTGTTTTTCCTCGCGTAGCATGGCCACTTCGCGATTGCTCTCCAGCGCGAATGTGGCGAACGTTGCCAGCGCCCCGAGTACGTCGTAGTGCTCTTCTTCGGAGACTCCAGGCAGGGCCACTATTCCCTCGACTTTTCCCCGCGCATAGATGGGCGCAACCAAATATCTGGAATGTGGATCGGCGGCCGGCACTCCAGCGGAAAAGACCGCTGGGACGAGCGGAGCAAGCCTCGGGTCGCGGTCGAGCGACTGCGCCAGAATCTCCTGCTCGCTGCTGCCGATCAGGACCGCGCCTCCAACCGCACCGGGTATCAGGTCGGCGATCAGCCCGAGCAACTGCCTTTCGATCTCCGGCATGGGCTGTTGCGCCAGCAAGCGAAAGAAATAGAGCAGGGCAGAGGCGCGCAGAAACAGCTGCTTGGCATCGCCTGCTTCGGGTGCAGCGCCAGCCCGCCGATACACCAGAAGTGTTTCGCCGATGCAGAGCTGGTCCTTGTCTTGCAGTCTCTGGCGGCTGACGCGCGCGCCGTTGAGAAAGACTCCGTGCGAGCTGCCGAAATCGGCGACAAAGTGGTCGCCATTCACCGATTGGATCGCGCAATGCTTCCAATCAGCCAACGAGTCGTTAACGACGATGTGGCTTGCCGGCGCCTTGCCGATGCGCACTTCCTCATCCGCCAGGGCGAACGTCTTGCCTGCGAGCGAGCCGCTCAATCCGATTAACTCCGCTATTGATCCCATGCCAGACTGACAGCCATTGTACGCTGAACTGCGGCACGGAAAGGGAAGCTAGCCGTGCGATACCGGGGCGTGTTCGCCGTGCAACAGGTGCTGCAACTGGTCTACCATCTGCCGCAACCCGTGTGACTCTGTGGTCATGGTCTGGCTGACCGCGGAGCTTTCGCGAGCAATGGAGATCCCCTTCTGTGTAACCCGTTCGATGCTTGAGAGCCCGCACACGATCTCATCGACATGCACGCGCTGCTCCAGGCTGGCCTGAGTCACCTCCTGCATCAACTTGGTAGCGTCAGAGGAGCGCAGCGAAATCTGCAGGAAGGAGTGGCTGACGTTCTCTGCGACGCTGACCCCCGTGCGAGCCTTATCAATGGAGTCTTCCACCAGTGAGGTGGTCTCTTTGCTGGCATGGGCGCAGCGCTGCGCCAGTGACCTCACCTCTTCGGCAACCACCGCGAAGCCGAGCCCGGCTTCCCCTGCGCGGGCTGCTTCCACTGCGGCATTCAAGGCCAGCATGTTGGTCTGGAATGCAATCTGGTTGATGGTTTCGACGATCTGCGAAACCCTGGTGCTGGCCTGGCTGATATCGCGAATCGACTGCGACATCAATTCGAGTTCGTGGTTGCCTTCCACGACCCGCTGCTGTACTTCGCCGACCACATTTTGAGCCCTCGTGCAGAGCTCCGTGCTGCGTCCGGAAGCTCCGCGTATCTCTTCGACAATCGATGAGGTGGTGCGGATCGAATGCTGCTGCTCGGTCGAGGTGTTGTTCAACAGCGATGCCGCCGCGGAGATCTGCTCCGCGGCAGTCGAGACGTTGTCAGATGCCGAACCCAGACGATTAGCCACTTCGTTGAAGCCCCCTGTCGCGCGGTTCACAAAGAACATGGTGAGGACGCCAACCAGCAGCGCGATGGGAATCGTCAGCAGCGCCGTCTGGTTCATGCTCGCGTTCAATGCGGGCGCCGCGCGGTCGAGGCTGGCGCGCAAAATGAATGCCGCGAAGGCCGGTCCTGCGGTGTGCTCTTTCTGTGCCGGACCGGCTTTCACTCCGGCGTGGCATCCGATGCAGTCCTTGTTCAGCCTCACGGACCGGGCATACACCACTTCGTTCCTGGTTTCATCCAGAAAGCGGTATTCGTCCTGGCCCGACTCGAATGCCGCGAGGATCTTTTCTTCGTCGCCGTCCGCCTGGTGTTCTTTGTTGTTCGGCTTTCGAGCAGCGATACGGAACTGAAATCCGTTATGTTTCGCCACGCCATCCATGGCTCGCCAGGCCGCGACTACGGGGACCATCTGGTTGAGCTTCGAAGCAAAATAGTTGGCGTTCATCGAATTCGATTTTCCAGCGCCGGCCGCTGCGTTGGTGGATTGGTTGATTACATTCTCTCCACTCAACAAAACGGCACGCATTTCGTTGCTCGTCAATTCCACACTCTGCTTGTGAAGAAAAGATCGTTGAATGAGAATGCACCCGGTGGCCGTGATGGCAACAGCCAGTATGGAAATCAGAATAAGCCGATAGCGCAGCGACAAGCGTGGAAGTCCCCCAGGGACGCATATCGACAATTCCGTAGAAGATTGCAGCAATACTACAATGGGGGCATTGTGAATTTAATAACCCGCCGATCCGCAATGGCTAGCATATCCGGAATAGGCTTGGCAGTAGCCCAGGGGAAGCCTGCTGCTGCGCCTCTGTTCCGTGATCCTATCTACGATGGTGCGGCCGATCCAGTCATCATTTGGAACCGACAGGAAAAATGCTGGTGGATGCTCTACACCCAGCGCCGCGCGACGGCGGAGGGTCCGGGTGTGGCCTGGGTACATGGCTGCGATATCGGGGTAGCGCGCTCGACAGACGACGGCCTCACCTGGCGCTACCTGGGCGTATTGCCCGGTCTTGAATTCGAGCGCGGCCGCAACACATTTTGGGCGCCGGAGATCGTCTGGAGCGGCGGCAAGTATCACATGTATTGCAGCTATGTGCCAGGAGTGCAGGTCGACTGGAACGCACCGCGGCGCATTGTCTATTACACGAGCTCCGACCTGTGGAAGTGGACTTGTCATGGGCCGCTCGAGTTGTCTTCTGATCGCGTGATCGATGCCTGCGTGGAGCGCATCCCGGCCGGGCAATGGCGCATGTGGTTCAAGGACGAGCGCCACTCTTCGCATACGTGGGCTGCCGACAGCCCTAATCTGCGCGATTGGAAAGTAGTGGGCGAAGTCATCGGCGGGCGCGGCCATGAAGGGCCAAATGTTTTTAAGTGGCGAGGTTCGTGGTGGATGGTAACTGACCATTGGGATGGCCTCGGTGTCTTCCAGTCGGCCGATGCGGAGAAATGGACTCGCCAGAGTGACAACATCCTGCGCGAGCCGGGATCGCGTAAAGAGGATGGTGTCAAAGGTGGTCACGCCGACGTGTTGGTACAGGGCGATGACGCCTACATTTTCTATTTCACCCATCCCGAACGTAAGCCAAGTGCGCCGCTGCCGAATCCGGAGACTTATGCGACCCGGCGGAGTTCGATTCAGGTAGCGCGGCTGGAGCTTAAGAACGGGAGTATGGTTTGTGACAGGAACGCGCAGGTTCCTTTTCAGTTGAAACCGGCTGTGGACAATTGGCGTTAAGCCGCCGGTGAGTCGAGCAGATCCCCATAGACGTCTCCGAGCCGCACGGCGCAAGCGATGGATGCGATGGGAACTGTGCTCTCCGCATCCTGGTATTCGCGGAATAACCAACCGGAGGGTTGCCTTGTGAAGGTCTCCACATGGAGCGAGCCGCAATGCACCAGGATGTAATCCTGCAACGAATCGATTTCGCGGTAGAGTTCGAATTTCTTGCCGCGGTCGTAGTCTTCCGTTGAGGGGGACAAGACTTCGATTATCACGACGGGATTGGTCAGGATATCGTCGGCCGATTTATGGGTTTGGAGATTGCCGCAAACGACCGAAAGATCCGGATAGACGTAGGAGCCGGTGCGAGCGGTCCGTACTTTTGCATCGGAACTTAGCACCGTGCAGTTGCGCCCGCGGAGTTGCAATCCAAGCTCGACGGCCCATTTCATGGCAAGCATCGAATGCTTGAGCGAACCGCCAGACATCGCGAATATCTCGCCGCCGACAAATTCGCTCTTGGTAACGGCGGCTCGCTCCAATCGCAAGTACTCTTCCTCAGTGATGCGCGGCACTGGTGCAGTAGCCATAGATCCATTATCTACCCGCGATGGCATCGGTGTTATAGTTTTAGCTGCCCTCTCAAACCTATGCCAACAACTCGAAGCCTGACCCTTCTCCTGACTACGCTTTTCGCTTCCTGCGCCTACTCCCAACCTGCCGCGCTGCCTGCGCCGCAATCGATTCCTAAGCCAGGACCTGCAACCGAGGCACCCTATCAGCCTACGGCCATTCTTCCGGGCGGCGTTGTGGTGGCGCTCTATCCGCCGGGGTCGCCCTTTCTGAAGGCAGACAAGGTTCGCGAGCCCGAAGTGTACAACATGAGTCAGGCCGTGCCGGGGCGCATCAGCAGCATCGTGGGGATTCATAACCCGTCGATTGAGTTCCATCCTGTGGAGCGCGGTATCAATACTGGCGCGGTGCTGATTCTCGCGGCCGGCGGCGGGCACAATACACTGAACGTCGGAGGCGAGAGCGCCGATTTCGTGCCGTTCTTCTACAACTACGGCGTCAACACGGTGATCCTGCGAAACCGCCTGCGCCGCGATGGCTACAACCCACAGGTCGACGCCGTGAACGACGCCCTGCAGGCGATCCGGCTGGTGCGCGCCCATGCCAAGGAGTGGAACCTCGATCCGCACAAGATCGGCATCATGGGCTTCTCCGCCGGTGCGGAGCTTTCAGCGCCGTCTGCTGTGTTGTTCGAGGAGTTCGATAAGAAGAACAAAGACCCCGGCGATCCGCTGGCCGGCATTACTTCGCGGCCTGATTATGTTGGCATCATCTACCCGGGTCCGTCGCCGTTTGCCAAGAACCGCACGGCGCCGCCGATCCCAAAGAATGCACCGCCCGCCTTCATCGTCTGTGCGGGTTCGGGCGATCGCGTCCACGCGATTTGGGCGATCGAATACTACTCGGCGATGCTTGCCGTCAGCCTTCCCAATATTGAGATGCACCTTTACGGCAATGGCCGTCACCCGGGAGATGCCCTGAGTGACGGCAGCCGTATGAGTGGTGGTTTGACCGATCGCAACAACATGCCGTTCGGTACATGGCAGATCCGGTTCATCGATTGGTTCCGCGATCTTGGCTATCTTCAAAAGCCCGGGGTTGAGACCAAGGCAGACAAGGATCTCGCGGTCTACGTGAACCGGCCTGCCCGGTAACCTCGGAACCTGGACCGTAAGAAGAACAGGCGAAACCGCCTGTTCCACCCTGGTGACACGGGAGTTCCGGTGGTGGGACAGGCGGTTTCGCCTGTCCGTTTCAAACTAAAACGCCAGCTTCAATGCGAACTGAACCTGGCGCGACGGGAACGTACTGCGGATCGTTCCGAATGCGCCACTGCTGATATCGGCCGTCGGTGTACCGAAGTTGGTGTGGTTGAAGGCATTGAACATCTCGGCCCGGAACTGCAGGTGCATGCGTTCGTGAATATCGAACGACTTGTGAATCCCGAGGTCTAGCGTGTTCAGTGGAAGGCCGCGTTCGGTGTTCTTGCCGGCGTTGCCGAAGGGCTTCGAGGGGTCGGTCGGCAGCGAAACATTCGCCTTGTTGAAGAATACGTCCACGGTGCGTTGGTCTGACGGCAGGCTGACGGTTCCCGAGATATTGGGACGGAACGCTTCACCGCCGCGGAAGTCGTTCAGATTGCCAACGGTCTGGAAGAACGTGGGTACCGTGCCGTTCCAGGCGCGAAGATTGACCGCCGGTGCGGAGATGGCATTGTTGATTGCGGTCAACTGCCAGCCGCCAATCACGTAGTCGAGCGCCTTGGGCATGCTGGCGCCTACGCGGCGGCCGCGGCCGACAGGCAGCTGGTAGACTGCGCTCAATACGTCCACAAACTTCAGATCGTAATTGGAGACGCCCTTCTCCGATTTCAAATTGCGGATGTCCTGCGGCGCCGGCGAGTTGCCGTTGGAGTTATCGAGCGACTGTGCGGCGTTATCGATCGCCTTCGAGTAGGTGAACGAGTTCAGGAACTGGAAGCCATGCGAGAAGCGCTTTTCGAGCTTCACCTGCAGGGCGTTGTAGTTGGAGAAGCCAGCCGGATCAAACCACGTGATGGCCGCGAAGCTCTGGTTGGGGCGACGCGCCTGCAACGAAAGGTTCGAGGTTGCCGTGGGCTGCGGGTTGGCCTGGTTGTAGTCGCCGATAACCGGCAATGCGACCGAGTGATTCCCGATGTAGCCCAAATCAAGCACCAGGTCTTTCAGCAGCGTGCGCTGGATGGAGAAGAACCAGCTCTGCACATACGGTGTCTGGATGTTTGCCGGAATGTAGGTAATGTTGGCCTTGGTCGGATCGAAGTTAGAAGGCGAGGAGAAACCCACCGGATAGCCCTGCTGCGCGGTGCGGAACGTGGGATCGAGCGGGTTGCTCTGGTTTACCGTGGCGATGACCACCTGCGGGCCGTTAATGCCCAACAGGTCGGCGCTGCCGACGCGGTTCTGGTGAATGAAGCTCATGCCGTAGCCGCCGCGAATCACCGTGTTTTTCTGCAGGTTGTAGGCGAAGCCGGCGCGCGGTCCGAAGTTGTTGCGGTCCGGATTCACGCGGGTGCGGTCGAGGAGGCTGCCGTCCTTGGCTTTGATGATGGAGTTGGTGGCCGGATCAAAGTTGCTCAGGACGTTATCGCGCTCCCAGCGCGGGGTGGCGAACTCATAGCGCAGGCCGATGTTCACGGTGAGCTTATTGCTGACGCGGAAATCATCCTGGATATAAGCGAAGTGTTCATGCTGCCGGTAGTTGCCTACCACGTTCGAGCCAAGTTGATAGGCGCTGCGCAAGCCGAACAGGAAGTCGGCGAGGGTGTAGCTGGCGGCGTCGTTAGGCACAGCGCAGGTGGACGCGAGTCCCAACTGACCGCAGTTCGGTTTGCTGAAGCCGCCGGCATAGGTATCGAGACCGTACAACGGATTCACATCCAGCACCTGGGTGCGAATTGCCATGAATTCGTAGCCAACCTTCAAGGAATGACGGCCCGCGACTTTGCTGTAGTTCAGCTTGTAGTCGAAGCTCAGTGGATTCTGGAATTGAGGATTGGTCGATTGGCGGCCCAGCGCGGAGAAGCTGGAGAGCGTGATCGGCATCAGGCCGCCAGCGATCTTAGGATCGGTAGGCAGGCCGGTGATGCCGTAGTCGAGCATGCTGCCGCCGCCGATAGCCGGAGGATTCTTTCCCGCGTTGGTGCGCGAGACGCCGATGCGCGCTTCGAGCAGTGAAGTGGAGTTGATCGTCCAGGTGTATGCCGCAACGCCCTGCTGATTCATTGCGCGCAGATAGCCGTTGCCGCCGCCGCCCGAAGGACCGCTGATGCCGGGCTGCGAATAGGTGGTTGCTTTGCGTTGGCTGATGCGTACGAAGCCGGACATGGCGCTGTTGATCTGGCCGTCGAGCTTGGCGTCGAACTTATCGGAGTAGTTGCGGGTAAGCGCCAGGACATTGAAGTTGTTGGAGCGGCCTGCCGCGGTTGGCGTGGGCAATTCGGTGAGGGCTTTGCGTGCCAGCAGGGTCGTATCGGTGGCGGGGATCGGCGTGTTCGCCGGATAGATTTTGCCGGTGATCGGGTTCTGCACGGTCACGGGCAGGATGCCGAGACGATCGGTTGCGCTAGGGAGGCTGGAGAAGGTGATCGACTTACCCAGGCTGCGGAAGCCTTCGTAGTCAGTGAAGAAGAACAGCTTGTTCTTGACGATGGGGCCGTCAAAGGTGAGTCCGTACTGATTCTGTTGCAGGCCAGGCTTCACAAAGGTTGGTGAGCGGACGCCGAAGGTATAACCGGCGGCATTCAGCGTGGTGTTGCGGACAAAGTCATAGAAGGTGCCATGAAACTTGTTGGTGCCGCTCTTCATCGATACGGTGATGGTGCCGCCGCCGCTGCGTCCGAACTCGGCGCTGTAGTTGTTGGTGACGACTTTGAATTCGGCCACGGCATCGGGAGACGGTTGAGCAACCTGATTGGCGAAGCCCTGGTTGCTGGTTCCGTAGGCGTTGTTATCCACGCCATCGAGCATGTAATTGTTGTATGTGCTGCGCAGGCCATTTACCACGAAGGAACCTTCGCGCGAAGAGGAAGATGGCGACTTGACCACACCGGTGGTGAGCAGCGCCAGGTCGGAGTAGGCGCGCCCATTGAGCGGCAACTCTACGATGGCGGTGCGGTTGACCACCTGTCCGCGGTCGCTGGAATCGGTCTGTAGCAGCGAGGCCGATCCAGTCACTTCGACCGATTCGGCGACGGCGCCGACCTGCAGCACGAGGTCCACTCTCTGACGTGCGTTGACGTTGACTTCGATGCCTTTTGCCAGTGCTTTGGAGAAGCCGGTGGCCTCGCCCGTTACGCTGTAGCGTCCGATTTTCACATTGTTGAAGATGAATTCGCCATTGGCGGCGGACTTGGCTTTTGCCGAGATTCCGGTGGCTTCATTGAGGAGTTCCACGGCTACGCCAGCCAGCACGGCGCCCGATGAATCGCGCACGGTACCAAGTACCGCGGCGGAATCGAATTGAGCCATGGTGAGCGGCGAGAAAACAGTGAGCAGCATTGCAAGCGAGAGCGCAACTCGTCTAAGTAAGTGATTTGTGTGAAGCATGGATCTTACAACGGTAGACGACGAACGTTTCAGTGATGTGGCATGTGGATGTCAGTTACATGACTTCTGAAGTTCATAACATTGACACACTGCGATGCTAGAATTACGGGCTTATGCGCTTGTATTTTGCTTCGATCTTTCTGCTTGCCTCGGCCTTGCAGGCTCAGACTGTTTTGGTCCACGGCCATCGAGGTGCCGCGGGTGTGAAGCCAGAGAACACGCTGCCTGCGTTCGAATACGCGATCGCCACGGGCGTCGATGTATTGGAATTGGATATGGGTGTGACCAGGGATGGCGAAATCGTTGTATCGCACGATGCGATTCTGCATGCTCCGATCTGCAAGAGCCCGTCCGGTAAGGACGAGAAAGCTGCGATCCACGATTTGACCTTCGCCGAGTTACGGAAGTGGGAGTGCGGAACTACGGCTAATCCCGCTTTCCCGAGGATGCAGCCGGTGGCCGGGAACCATATGCCGACGCTCGATGAAGTGTTCGCACTGGCACCGAAGGGCAAGTTTCTGTTCAATATCGAAACCAAGATCCAGCCTTCGAATCCGGAGCTTGCTCCTTCGCCTGAGGAGTTTGTGAAACTCGTGCTCGCTAAGATCCGCAAGCATCATCTTGAGTCGCGCGTGATTTTGCAGTCGTTTGACTTCCGCACCCTTACGGTGATGAAGCGTCTTGCCCCGGAGATTAAGTTGTCTGCATTGTGCACGGCTCCGGGGCTCGACTTCGTGAAGCTCGGCAAAGAGACCGGCGCGCAGATCATCTCACCGATGCACCGCTCTGTGACGAAAGAACAGATCGCCGCCGCGCACGCCGCGGGATTGCAGGTGGTGCCATGGACTGCCGACAAAGTGGAAGATTGGGACCGTTTGATCGCCGCCGGAGCCGATGCCATTATCACCAACGATCCGGCTGCTTTGATTGCGCATTTGCGGGGAAAATAGCAGAACCAATATCGCTCCCTTACGGTCGCGGCTCGGCTTGAAGTCGTGTACCGCTAGCCGAGCCGCGACCGTAAGGGAGCGATATAACTATCGCCGCAACTGGCTTATGTCGCGCACTGCGCCGCGCGACGCACTGGTCGCCAGTGCCGCATAAGCCCGCAACGCACCCGACACGCGGCGTTCCCGCTCGTTGGCTGGCTTCCACGCGCCAAGGCCCTGCGCTTCCATCACATCGCGGCGGCGCAGCAACTCTTCGTCGTCGATGGCCAGCCGGATCATGCGGTTTGGAATATCGAACTCGATCGTGTCACCGTCTTCGATCAGCGCGATCGCTCCGCCTTCCGCGGCTTCGGGAGAAATGTGGCCGATGGAGAGTCCGGAACTGCCGCCACTGAAGCGGCCGTCGGTGATCAGCGCGCAGGCCTTGCCGAGTCCCTTCGATTTCAGGTAGCTGGTGGGGTACAGCATCTCCTGCATGCCGGGGCCGCCCTTGGGTCCTTCATAGCGGATCACCACGACGTCGCCAGGAATCACGGCATCGCCCAGAATTCCGGCCACCGCATCGTCCTGGCTTTCAAAGATGCGCGCGCGTCCGGAGAAGGTCAGCAGTGACGCATCGACGCCCGCCGTCTTTACGATGCAACCCTCTTCGGCGATGTTGCCATAAAGCACGGCCAGGCCGCCATCGGGGCTGAAAGCGTGAGCGATATCGCGAGTGATGCCCTTTTCGCAATCGAGATCGAGCCGGTCATAGCGCGAACTCTGGCTGAACGGATGCACCGTACGGATGCCTGCCGGGGCGGACTTGAAGAACTCTTCGAGCGCCGGAGTGAGGTTGCGGCGGATGTCGTACTGATCGATGGCATCGCCCAAGGTCTTGGTATGGACCGTGGGTGTATCGCGATTGATGAGGCCGCCGCGGTCGAGCTCGCCGAGAATGCGTAGAATGCCTCCTGCGCGGTGGACGTCTTCGATATGAACATTAGCCGTCGAGGGTGCGACCTTGCACAGATGCGGCACACGGCGTGAGAGGCGGTCGATATCGAGCATGGTGAACGGCACGCCCGCTTCATGCGCGGCGGCGAGAAGATGCAGCACGGTGTTGGTGGAACCGCCCATCGCGATATCGAGCGTCATGGCGTTTTCAAACGCTGCGAAGGTGGCGATGCCACGCGGCAACACGGCTTCGTCGTCCTGTTCGTAGTAGCGCTTGGCGAGATCGACGATGCGGCGGCCGGCTTCTAGGAACAGCTCCTTGCGGTCGGAGTGCGTGGCAAGCACGGTGCCGTTGCCGGGCAGCGCGAGACCGAGCGCTTCCGTCAGGCAGTTCATGGAATTTGCCGTGAACATGCCGGAGCAGGAGCCGCAGGTGGGGCAGGCCGAGCGCTCCATCTCTTCGGCGTCGGCATCGGAGACCTTGGGGTCGGCGGCGGCGATCATGGCGTCGACCAGATCGAGCGCCTTGATGATCTGGCCGCCTTGGATGACTTTTCCGGCTTCCATCGGTCCGCCGGAAACGAAGATGGTGGGGATGTTCAGCCTGAGTGAGGCCATCAGCATGCCGGGCGTGATCTTGTCGCAGTTGGAGATACAGACCAGGGCGTCGGCGCAGTGGGCGTTGGCCATGTACTCGACGCTATCGGCGATCAGTTCGCGCGAGGGGAGGCTGTACAGCATGCCGTCATGACCCATGGCGATGCCGTCATCGACGGCGATGGTGTTGAACTCCTTGGCCACGCCGCCGGCGCGGTCAATCTCTTCGGCGACCAGTTGGCCCAGGTCTTTCAGGTGTACGTGGCCGGGTACGAACTGGGTAAAGGAGTTGGCAATAGCGATAATCGGCTTATCGAAATCTCCGTCTTTCATTCCGGTGGCGCGCCAAAGGCTGCGTGCTCCGGCCATATTGCGGCCGTGCGTCGTGGTACGGGAGCGGTAAACTGGCATTTCCTTCTAGATTAGCAAGGCGGCCTGCCTGGAGCACGCGGTTACGGTGTCGACTTGCCCAACCTTGCAAATCTGGCACAACATTCCAGATTTGCAAGGTGTTATCGTCGTTGCAGTTCCCGGTGCAGGACGTAAGAGGTCTCGGTCGGTACCCCGCCCTTGTAGCTCACCATCAGCAATACCTGAAAGTAGCGCGGAAGATGGCCCGATGAATCCCGCAGCTTTCCCGTCAGGGTGCGTGCGAACACGGGATCGGTGAAGGCGTCGATTGCGCCCATCCTTCCAAAGGTGCTGTTGCTCGCGAAGATCTCCACATCTGTGTTTCCCGCCGGTCCCGGGGCATGCGTCACCAGGACCGATGCCTTGCCGTCTTCTGAGAAGAACGACGCCTGGTCTCGATACGGAAACAGCGCCTGTTCCCCCTGGCGCGGATGTACTACGTGGAAGCCGTCAGCGGCTTCGGTGATTTCAAGGGAAACCGGCATGCTACCCATGCGCGAAACAAAAAAACGCGGCGGCCCCAAAAGCAGAACGTTAGCTGTGGCCATCTGCTGCCATAGCATCTGGCTGCTGCGGACGATGGAGATACTCTCCTGCCGCGAGCCAAGCCGCTGGCCCAAAATGAAGGCGGCATTCACCTCTCCCACCGCCGCGTAATAGTAGACCGGCCTCGACTCCTTGCTCCCCACAGATTTCCGTACCGCCTCGAAGTTCGGCGAATGCTTCAGGTCCTCCCATTTCTCAATCGACGGGTCGCGGTACATGGACTTGTTCTCAAACTGACCGAACAGCGGATTGCCGACGCCCACCAGCAGCGGCGTCTTGCTGTTGATGAACGGCTGCCACAACTCTTCCAGTTCGGAGTTCCAGGCCGATGCCGGGCGAGGCGTGGAGCGATACAAAACCAGGACCCAAACCAGCAAGCCCAAAGCGAGAACCGCCAGCGCCACCGAGACCAGGCGCCAGTGCTCTACAGGAATTGGCTCGGGTGGTGCGAGGGGCTCGGAAGTGGCGATCCGGAATTCCGGGATGTAGGAGCCGGCCGGAAGTTCGATCCGTAGCGCCGGTTCCGCCTGCAGTTCGGCATAGTAGCGCAGCAGCCGGGTGCGGACATCGCTGGCGGCGACCCGGACAGTGGAATCGCGGCTGGTATCGAAAGCCGGGTCGCGGCCGAAGACCTCGATACCTAGTTCACGCTCGGCGAGGAATTCGAATTGACCATCGAGCGCCTTGGTGACAACGAATGTCAGGAAGCGCTGGCTGCGAGTGCTGCCGCGAAACGCCGCGCTTGCCAGGACGCTGGCCAGATGCTCGCGGATTTCGGCAGACGAGCCGGCGACGTCGCGAATCCGGGCGATTGCAACTGCCTGACTACGGGAATCTGTTCGTCCTGCCACCCCAGTGCTGCCTCTCGTGCGAGTTTATCACAAACCTCATCGCTTCAATCATTTAACAACGTCAATAACGTTTATGACCTTGAGTTCGACGGCGCGTTCATGCAGCATGGACCAATAAGAAAGGGTCCTGATGGTCTGGTTACTCCTTGTTCTGAGTTCCGTCGCGTTTGCGCAGCAAGCAGCTGTGGAGGGTCCTGAAAACGACCCCGATCACCTGGCGAAAATCTCTGACGACGTCCTGTGGCGTCTGGAATTGTCAGACATCGCCGAGGTACGTACATTCCGCTATACCGGTCTTCCCGCCGGTAATTCTAAGAATCCTCTTATCCTATACGCCTACAGCTATATTCCCAAGAAGCTCGATCGCACCAGGAAAGCTCCGATGCTGGTGGTCATTCACGGCGGCGTCCATAGCAACCATATGACAGGCGGCCCGGCGAATGCCGCGAACATTGTCCGCGAAATGCTCGATCAGGGCTATGTGGTGGTGGCGCCCGATTACCGCGGCAGTACCGGCTACGGTTCGAAGTACGCGAAGGCGATCGACTACGGCGGCAAAGAGAATGACGACGTGGTGCGAGCCAGCAAGTGGATGTTGGAGCGATATCCATTTATCGATTCCGCGCGCGTGGGCCTGGTCGGCTGGAGCCACGGCGGCATGATCGCGCTGTTCAACATCTTTCAGCATCCGGAAGCCTTCGCCTGCGCCTTCGCCGGCGAACCGGTAAGCGACTTGATCGAGCGCCGCAAGTATGTGAAGTCCATGCCCGAGACCATGACCGAAAGTGCCGGTGAGGCTGCGGCGAAGGACGACGAAGAGTATCGCCGCCGTTCGCCCGTCACCTACGCCGCGCAGCTGAAGCGGCCGCTGCTGGTGCACGGCAATACGAACGACGAGACGGTCCGCGTCATTGAAGTACAGCGCCTTATCGACGCCCTGAAGGCGGCAGGCCGCGACTTTGAATTCAAAATCTACGAGGCCGCCCCTGGTGGCCATCATTTCAATCGCATCGATACGAAACTGGCGCGTGATTCGCGTGGCGGGATTTTCCAGTTCCTGAATAAGTATTTGAAACCGGATAGTGAGGGAAGCAAACCATGAAGACTTTGCCAATTGCCATGATTCTGCTGTGTGGCGCCGCGTGGGCGCAGACCAGCGGTACCATCAGTGGAACCATCAAAGACGCCAGCGGAGGGATGATGCCCAACGCCAAAGTCTCGGCCCTTAACGTCACGACGGGTGAGAAGCGGGAAGCGGTCTCGAACTCAACCGCGCAATACACCTTTCCCTTCCTCGCCCCCGGCGAGTATCAGATCCTGGTCACGGTAGCGGGCTTCGCTCCGGCTTCGGCCAGGGCGGTGCTGGGCGTGACCGAACGCATCGCCGTCGATATTGTACTGCAGCCTGCGGGAGTGGCGGAAAGGATCGAGATCACTTCCACCGCCCCACTGCTGCAAACAGAATCGGCCGCACTGGGACGAGTGGTGGATGGCGCCGCGGTGAAAGAACTGCCGCTTTCCACACGCAACTTCACGCAGCTGCTGGCACTGTCGCCAGGAACGTCAGGGCCCTTGAACGATGCCGGGTCTCTGGGCCGCGGAACGCAGAACATCTCCTCGGGCGGAGCGCGCCTGGGTTCGAACGCGGTCTACATTGACGGCGTCGACAGCGTGAACCTGCACAGCAATACTTCGAACGAGAACGCATTTGCCTCGAACGGATTGGTCGCCCCCTCGCCGGAAGCGATCCAGGAGTTCAAGGTGCAGACCGGTCTCTATGACGCGCAATCCGGCCGCAGCGGCGGCGCCAGCGTCGTGCTGGTCACGAAATCCGGATCACAGCAATTTCACGGCACGCTGTTTGAATTCTTCCGCAATGACCAGTTGAACGCCAACAGTTTCTTCTTCAACGCCACAGGCCAGACCCGGCCGGTGCTGAAACAGAACCAGTTCGGTGGCAATCTGGGCGGACCGGTGATCAAGAACAAGACGTTCTTCTTCTTCTCCTATCAAGGTACGCGGCAGCGTAATGGCTTATCGGGCTCCAGTTCTTTGAGCCTGCCGCTGATTCCGCTCGACCGCTCGCGCGCTTCCTTGGGTAAGGCCTTCGCCGGCGCAAAGGGCACGCGTGGAGGTCCAGTGATCGCAGCCGATGGATCGAACATCAACCCCGTGGCGCTCTCGCTGCTCAACCTGAAACTGGCCAACGGAAGCTACGCGATCCCGTCTCCGCAGCAGTTCACCACCGGCGTGAATTACGCGGTTTCGATTCCCGCACGCTACACCGAAGACCAGTACATCTCGAACGTCGACCATCAACTCACCACCAATAACCACCTGATGTTCAAGTCAGTGATCTCTTCGCAGCCTGCCTACCAGCCGCTGCCCGCCGCCAACGTGCCCGGCTTCGGCGTGACCCAGGACTTCAAGAGCCGCATCATGAGCCTGACCGACACGCACATTATCACGCCGAATCTGGTGAACGAAGCCCGCATGGGCTTCTCGCGCCTGCCCGGCCTGGTGGTCTCTGAAAGCCAGATTCCGCTCAGCTCCGTCGGAATGCGCCGCTTCAATGCCGCGGATTTTCCCGATATCCCACAGATCACCGTGACCGGCGGCTTCAGCCTGGCTTATAGCGTGAATTCAGACCAGGGCGTGAATGAGAACACGTTCAACTGGACCGACACATTGTCGTGGACTCGCGGCCGCCATAACATCCGCGGGGGCCTCGAAGCACGCCGTTATCAGGACAACTACTTCTCCAACAACCGCATGCGAGGAACCATGACGCTGCAGAGCTTCGGCGATTTTCTTACCGGCCTCTCCGGCGCACCCATTACGCAAGGCGGTAATGGCACAGGTTTCAGCAATATCAACACATCGAGCGTCGCCAGCGGTGTGGCCTCGCGCGCCGATCGCGTGACCGATCTCGCCATGTTTGTGCAGGACGATTGGAAGGTCTCATCCAAACTGACCATCAACGCCGGTTTGCGCTGGGAGTATCTCGGCTTTGCGGTCGATAAATTTGGCCGCAACGGCAGCTTCGACACGCGCCTGTACAAGGCCCCCGGCCCGAGCGGCTCCTCGGCCGGCTTCGTGCAAAGCTCTGCTGCTTTGCGCTCGTTGAACGGAATCCCCAAGGTTTCGCCGACCCTGGTCGACAACGAACCGGTGCGCAACTTTGCGCCGCGCTTCGGCTTGGCATACAAGGTCACCGAGAAGCTGATCTTCCGTGGTGGCTACGGTATCTATTACGACCGCATGTCGAACCAGCTGGGCCTGCTCGAATCGCTCTCGCTGCCGGGTTATGTCCGGACCGATCTTACCGGAGCCGCCAACAGCGCCTATACCCTGCAGGACCCCTTCCCCACCCTTCCCCAGCGCTCGGACTTCCCGATTCTCCCGCTGCTATATCCCCCGCCCTACCCAACCGACCGGCCTGCGATCGGGTTGAATGCAGTGGACCCCACCATTCGATCCCCCTACCTGCAGCAGTGGGGTGCCAACTTCCAGTATCAGGTGACCCCGGCCACGTTGGTCGAAATCGGCTATACCGGCAGCAAAGGTTCGCGACTGGCAACCGAACGTCTGATCAATCAACCCACGCTCGCCAGCCCGGCGAGTCCGGTGAATGGCGAGACCACCAATACCAGCGCCAACGCCCAAAACCGCGTGCCATACGTGGGCTTTTCGCCCACGGGTCTGGTGTGGCTCGAAACTTCCACCGACTCCCGCTACAACTCGCTGCAAACCAGCGTGACGCGGCGCATGTCCAAGGGTTTGCGCATGTTGGCATCCTATACACTGTCCAAATCGCTCGATAACAATTCGGCATCGGGCACCGGCGCGACCTTTGCAAATTTCGATGGCGATCAGACAAGGCTGAGCCTGAATCGCGGTCCCTCGGACTTCGACCGCAAGCACCGCTTTGTGGTCAATTTCAGCTACGAGATCCCTAAGTGGGGTCTTGGTCTGAACCGCACAGCCTTCGGCAAGCGATTCTTTGAGGGCTGGCAACTGGCTGGTGTTGCGGTTGCGCAGTCGGGCACGCCTTTCAGCGTGACCGATTCGACGGGGGCCACCCTCTATGGCGAAACGACGAGGGCGAATTTTGCCCCGAACGCAACGCTTGAGACAGCTCAGCTTTCCGGTTCTGTCGAATCGCGGCTGAACCAGTACTTCAACACGGCCGCCTTCACAAAGGGCGGGACGGGCTTTGGAAATTCCGGCCGCAATATCCTGCGCGGACCGGCACAGCGCAACATCGATCTTTCGGTGAACAAGCGGATCGCCATCCGCGAACGGATGTCGCTCGAATGGCGGTCGGAGTTCTTCAATGTTTTGAACTTCGTGAACTTTGCCAACCCCGGCAGCAGCATCACGGCTTCAAGCGCGGGCACCATTCGCAGTACCACCGGCAACCCGCGTGTGATACAAATGGCACTCAAGCTACAATTCTAATGAGCCGACAGTGCAGCGTAAACTTTATCAGTCTCTCTATTTTCAGGTCATCCTGGCCATTTGCATAGGCGTCACCCTGGGGGTTTTGAACCCCGGGGCCGGCACTTCGATGAAGCCTCTGGGCGATGGCTTCATCAAACTGATCAAAATGATCATTGCCCCCATCATCTTCTGCACCGTGGTGCTGGGGATCGCGGGCACGGGGGACTTGAAGAAGGTAGGGCGCACGGGCGGCCTGGCGCTGATTTATTTCGAAGTGGTGAGTACCTTCGCCCTGCTGCTTGGTTTAACGATCGTGAATGTGGTGCAGCCCGGTGCCGGGATGAACGTCGACGTGAAGACGATTGACGCTAGCTCGGTCTCCGCGTATACAGGTCCGGGTAAGATGCTGGGCACCAAGGACTTTCTGCTGGGCGTGATTCCGACGTCCTTCTTCGATGCCTTTGCGAAGGGCGAAATCCTGCAGGTGCTGCTGCTGGCTATTCTGTGCGGAGTTGCGTTGCAACGGCTGGGCGGGCGCGAGAATGTGGTCTTCATCTTCATTGAAAAAGCGTCGGAGATGCTGTTTGTGGTGGTGGGCATCATCATGCGCGCTGCTCCGGTGGGCGCGTTTGGCGCGATGGCGTTCACGATCGGCGCCTACGGAGTGGGCTCGCTTTTGAAGCTCGCGATGCTGATGGGTACGTTCTACCTGACCTGCGTGGTGTTCATCTTTGGTGTGCTTGGCCTGATCGCCCAGATGCACGGGTTCAATATTCTGCGCTTCCTCAGCTATATCCGCGAGGAGTTGCTGATTGTGCTCGGAACCTCTTCTTCGGAGGCGGCGCTGCCGCGCATGATGGCCAAGATGGAAAGCCTGGGTGCCGGGCGGTCGACGGTGGGTCTGGTGATTCCTACGGGCTACTCGTTTAATCTGGATGGGACTTCCATCTATCTGACGATGGCCGCGATCTTTGTTGCGCAGGCAACCAATTCGGTGATGACTTTGACCCAGCAACTGACCCTGCTGGCCGTCCTGCTCCTGACCTCCAAGGGTGCAGCTGGAGTTACCGGGAGCGGCTTCATCGTGCTGGCGGCGACGCTTTCCGCGGTGGGAACCGTTCCGGTGGGAGGTCTGGCATTGATCCTGGGAATTGACCGGTTCATGTCCGAAGCCCGCGCCATTACCAATGTCATTGGCAACGGGGTTGCCTCCATCGTGGTTGCGAAGTGGACCGGCGACCTCGATACGGAAATCCTGGCCCGGAATTTGGCCGCTGGCCCGGCCAAGGCGACGGAAGTTCGAGCCTCGGAAGTAGGCTAAGCCGGTACTTACTCCTTTCGTTCTTTCTCCTGATTAACCCTTACGACTAGCCGGTAAACTAGTTGATTTTCAGTACTAGCGGATATTGGTGTGTCTGAGGCCAATTCTTAGAATGTGGTTGAGGCCAGACACACACCATGTTCAACAAAAATAAGCTCTTACTTTCCGTTTGCCTGTTCGCGCTGCCGGCGTTCGCGGCGGACGCCATCGTCATTACAAACGGAGAAAGTACATCTACTCCTTCCCCCTTACTCTCCGGCTGCAAGGGCACGCTGTGCGTGGCACCGAAGCTCGCCAAATGGAACGACGAGTCGATGAGCGCTGAGCGAAAGTGGTTTTACAGGTCTGTGATCGCCCATGGTGCGGGGACCGCTGCCGATGCCTGGTCATCGTGGCACCAGCCCGAGGCGACTTCCCTGCTCCGCGACAGCCACGGACAGTTCAGTGCCAAAGGCGCCATGATCAAAGCCGGGTTCTTTGCCGGCACGACCGCCGCCGAGTATATGGTGCTCAGAAGTTATTCGCCGAAGTGGCTGGTCCGTACCTTCACGGTGGTCAACTATGCGCTGGGTGCCGAGTATTCGGCGGTTGCGATCCACAACCGGGTCATGATCAATCGCCAGGCGTCACGCTAGTGAGCGTGACCCTGTGAAGCAATACGTTCCCTTCGATTCGCCGGTGTCCGGCGGCGCGCCGGTAGCGCAAGGCCAGCCTGATCAATCGGCAGTCGCGTGGAGCCGTAAACTGCAACTCCTGCCCATCCGTCTCCGCGATCAATGCGTCACCGTAGGCATTGTGCACACGCCACTGAAGGCCGCTTCCTTTCGGGATCCCTTCGGCCTCGAATTGAATCCGCAACCGGTAGGAGGTACCGGCCTTCACTGGCGCAAGCTGCCACAGCGGTTCGCAATCCTCGCGCTGCTTTCCTGAGAACGAGAGACGTAGTCCGGGTGAGAGTTCTTCGCGGCTCACGGCGATGCCGTCGAAATCCACCAGGCGCCAGTCGAAACCGGTTGAGATCGGCGGAGTGGCAAAGTCGCTGTTGGTGATCGTAAATGCCGTGGAGGGTTTCGGTGTCTGGACCCGCGTCCAGACCCGCACCGCATCGTCGACTCTCTGGTCCTTCAAGAGCCGTTCGCAGGCTGCCAGTAGAATAGTTCCGGCCTCCGGAGTCGCTGCGGATGCGGCTCGCAGGGCGGCCGGTGCGATTGCCTCAGGGTGATTCTGACCCAACAGAAAAGACAGATATTGGATCCGAATCTCCGGGCGCTCGATGTTGAGCTCCCGCTCGATCCTCTGGGCATCCTGGGTCATCTCCCAGCAAAGGTTGAACAACGGCGATGGATCGCCATAAGCCATCTCCATGGCCTTGTGTGCCCAGCGCCAGAACTCATCTTTGTTGCCCTGCCTGAAATAGAAGTTCGCGAGCGACCAGCGCGGCAGATACATCCGGTCGACCTCTGCGGCCTTGAGAAGATCCTTCTCTGCCTCTTTCAGATCACCGCGCGATTCCTTAACCAGCCCAAGATCGATCCAGTACTGCGATTCGTGCGGATTCAAAGCGTTTGCGCGCTGCAAAGCAGCCAACGATTCGCCTGGATTGGTGTCGGAGAGCGCCATGCTCAGGCCGGCCCAATAAGACGCCCGATTGGGAATCATCCGGGCGGCCGTGGCTACCGACTCAGGCGTCTGACGGCTGAACTGGTAGTCGGCCCAGGCAAAGCAGATACTCCAGTAGCCAGCCAGTAACATGGAGGCGATGAAAACAAGTGCAAGTGTATTTAAAAGCAGGCGGCGCGGGTTCATCTACTTTGTTGTTTGACCAGTTGAGATGAGCCGGAGGCCAGGGTGCCGGGACGGCCCAGCTTGGAAGTCCACCATTTGATCTCCAGCGTAGTTGCGGTGAGACGGTTCACAATCGCCTCCCCTTCCGCTCCATCGGCAGAACTCCAGTTTAAGTTGAGAGGTTTTCCATTGGCGGGGACTTTTCCCTCTAATCGGAAGTTGACTTCCGGAGAGATCGGCCGGTCAGGGATACGATACCGTGCCGTATACTTACCTACGATCTTGCCTTCGCCTTCGAGCAGCAGTAACTCAATGTACTCCGGAGAATACACGTTGGTCGCTTCCGGTCTCGGCTTCGGCGGAACAAAGAGCCATAGACCACTCAGCGATGGAGCCGGAGGGGCCTGCGGTAGCGCCGGTGAGTGAACCGGCAGAGTGACCGGCGCCGGATCCAGGGCGATGGCAGGAGGTTCGACCAGTTCGACGGTAGTATGCTGTGCAGCGGTGGCCTGGGCGGAGGTTTGCGGCGGAGGCTTTGTCTCTCCGGTGGGAGAGCCGGCCAACTCCGGCACATTTTTTGGAGAAGTGTTCTTCCTGGTCGGCGGCCGGGAACTTGGCGTTGCGGCCATCTCATAGGGTTGAAGCTGGACCAGAGGGGTTCTTCCTGAGGTCCAATACCATAGCCCTGCCGATGCGATAACGGAAACGCTCAGGATACTGAACCAGTGATTAGAGGCGTTGCGTAAGGCGCTGTCCAGTGGGGACTCCCACGGTTCGGTGATCAACTCCTCGAAGCCTTCCATGACAGCGGTGTGCGGCCCCAGGGATTCATCGTAGTCCTGCCGCTTTCCAGGGTGGATGAGGGTGCCGAGGATCTCATTTAAGTGTTGCATCTGTTCTTCGGCCAGACGTCGGCGCTCCTCGTCCTGAAAATTATCAGGATGGAGGCGGCGCGCCAGGGAGCGATAGGCGCGATGGATCTGTTTTGCCGAGGAGTCCGGCTCAATGCCGAGTTCGTCGTAGTAATTCATGAGGAAGAACTTGAGTGAACCCGTAGCAGACGGCCGGGGAGTGGTACGGTGAGGCGGCGCACACCAGCACTACTCTCATCGTAAGGGATATCTACTAGCAAATCCAGATGTATCTAAATAAATGGCAAGATGTTGTCGCGAAATCACAGATGCTTTACGGCTATTCTGCTTATCCCTATCCAACCGCCACGTGTATCCCCTCTGCCGGCCGCCACTTAGTATGTTTTTAGGGCAAGTTAATGGTCTCATAAATGGCTCCTCCGCCCGATACTATACCTGTGTGTAGGAACTCTGTCAGTGAAGGAATGACCTCGTGCAACCAATAACCAGATCTCTCATCTCTTTAATCACAAGCGGCTGCCTGTTTATAGCCAACTGTGAAACCTCTTCGATCGGAGTCGTCAAATCGAGTGGCGATTTTCATGTGAACTCCTCAGCCTTGCGTGGCAATGGCACGGTGTTTGACGGCAGCCTGCTTGAGACGGCCGCGGCCAGGTCCGAAGTACAGCTGTCGAACGGGACTCGCGTGACGCTTACGCCGGAATCCAGGGCGAAGTTGTTTCGCGACCGCACCGTTCTCGAAAAAGGAAGCAGCGAAGTAAAATCCGCGGGCAACTATAAGGTGAGCGCGCTCGGTATGACCATGACTCCGGAATCGAAAGGCACGGTCATGCAGATTGCGATGAACCAGCCGCGGCGTGTCTCGGTATCGGCGCTCGGCGGAGCAGTGGAAGTCCGTTCGGCGGCCGGTATGTTAGTAGCCCGAGTCATGCCTGATACGGCACTCGAGTTCGATCCGCAGGCCGGCGCCTCGACGGCGTCGAATCTGACGGGCTGCCTGGAGGCGGTCTCTGGAAAGTATTTCCTGACCGACGAGACAACCAACGTCAAAGTCGAAGTGCAGGGCAACGGCGTCGAAAAGGCGGCTGGCAGCCGGGTGAAGATGACTGGCGCAACGATTCCTGGTGAAACACCGGCCGGCGGGGCTGCGCAGTTGGTCAGCGCGACCGACATTACAAAGGTTGGTTCCTGCAAGAAGAAGGTAGCTGCCGGTGCGGCCGCTGGTGGCGGTGCTGCTGGTGCTACTGCAGGTGGCGGCGCAGCGGCGGGTGGTCTTTCGGCCGGGGCGATTGCCGCGATTGTCGGCGGCGTATCGGTTGCGGGCGCTGTAGTGGGTGCCAAGGCGGCCGGTGTTTGGGGCGGTAGCAGCGCTCCCTCGGCGAGTCCCCGATAGCACGTACTGGAGACGGCACGAAATACGCCAAATGCATATGCGCAACCTTCTGGCGCTGCTGTTTGCGTTTGCGATTCTGACGCTGTGGGTTCCGGCTCAATGGCCGGTGGCGGTCTTCCAGGTGGCCATTTTTCTGCTCGCCTCGGCAGCGGTGGCCGGTTGGATCCGGAAGCCTCCGCCACTGGTCTTTCCATTTGCACCGCTTGTGTTTACCGTAATCTGGGCGGCGGTGCAATGGGCGTCCGGCAAAACCTCAAACCTCTTTGAAACACAGGTTGCCCTCATTGGCTGGCTTACTCTGTTGGCCACGTTCGCTTTGAGCTATACGCTGTTCCAGCAGCAAGCCGTGCTGGAGTGGTTTCGTCCGGCGATGGTAGGCTTTGCGGCTGTCATTGCGTTGTTAGCCATTCTCCAGACCTTCACTGCCGGGGGGACGATCTTCTGGATCTTCCCCTCCGCCTTTAGCGGCTCCCGCCATGTCATGGGACCGATCCTCTATCACAACCACTACGCTGCATTCATTGAAGTCGTCCTCCCGATGGCGGTTTGGGAGGCAGTGTCAGAACGCCGCAACGCCCTTTGGTTTTCGGTGGCGTCGGCGATTCTCCATGGCTCGGTGGTTGTCAGTGCCTCCCGCGCCGGAACGGCAATTGCAACAGCCGAGATCGTTGTGGTCTGTGCGCTTGTCTGGTACTCCAGGGATACCAGGCAGCGAGCGACAATACCTGCTGTGGTGAAGCTGGGCGCGCTGATCTGCGTGGTGACGCTGGTAGCCGGATGGAGCCAGCTGTCGAACCGCCTGGGAGAAGCCAATCCGTTTGGCATGCGCCGGGAATTCGCAATGTCCTCGTTACAGATGATTGTGGACCATCCTTTCTATGGTGTTGGGCTGGGCAACTGGCAACTGGCCTATCCTGGCTATGCAGTGACCGATTTCGGCGTCTTCGCCAATCAGGCGCATTCGGACTGGTTACAGTGGACAGCCGAGGGCGGCCTCCCGTTTGGTCTGGCGCTGCTGGCGATTGTGCTGTGGGCGATACGTCCTGCAATAAAGACGATCTGGGGCGTGGGAGTAATTGCGGTGTTCCTCCATGCCGCGGTCGATTATCCGTTTTCGCGCCCTGCTGTCGGGGCCTGGATAACAATTGTTTTAGCGATGTTAGCGGCAACATATTGTCACTTTGAAAGATTTGATAGAAATGTAGTGACCGGTTCGGGAAATCGAAGAAATCCCGTCCTGGTCTCGTAAAGATACTTTCGACAGATGTCGATGTAAGTTAAGTGCGGTGATTGGCAGGTCAACTGACTACCAAACGCCACTTTCCACAGTAGGCTTTCTTAGTCCCGATGGGTCCACGGTTATTCACACCGAGTGGAGCGTGTCCGGACAACCAACTCCAACTAACAAGAAGAGGTCATCATGCGATTGCTGTTATTACTGTTTGTATTTGCATCCCTGGTCCAAAGTCAGCCCGCCGCAAGCCGGCCGGCGGCGCAGTCTGAGATCGGTGGCGCGAATCTACCCGCACAGTCCATCGGCGCCAATGATCTGATTGCGGTGCAGGTATACGATGCTCCGGAGTTGAGCAGGACGGTCCGGGTCGGCAGCGACGGCAACATGCGCCTGCCGATGCTGAAACGGCCCATTAAAGTGGAAGGCCTGCTGCCCGCCGACGTGGAAAGATCGCTCTCCGGGATTCTGGTGGAAGATGGCATCCTGGTCGAGCCCTTTGTCACGGTAACGATTGTTGAGTATCATAGCCGGCCGATCAGTGTTGCAGGATCTGTCAGAAAACCTTTGGTTTTTCAGGCCACAGCGCCAGTTACTCTGCTGGAGGCGATCTCCAAAGCCGAAGGCTTGCGCGAAGATGCCGGCAGCGACATCCTGGTGAGCCGCTCGCAACCTGGGGCGGACGGGCAGCAGGCGGTGCTGACCCGCCGGATTCCGGTGCGCGGCCTGCTGGACGCAAGCGACCCTTCGCTCAATATCATCCTCACTGGCGGTGAGGAGGTCCGGATTCCTGAAACACAAAAAATCTATGTGATGGGAAATGTGAAAAGGCCGGGCGCGTTTCCGGTGCAGGACGGCGGCCAGACATCGGTAATGCAGATGCTTGCGCTTGCCGAAGGACTGCTGCCTTTTGCCAATAAGGACGCCTTCATTTACAGGCGCGAAGCCAAGGGCAGCAAGAACGAGATCCCGATTCCGCTCGATAAGATCATGTCGCGTAAGTCGGCCGATGTGCCGTTGCTGGCCAATGACATTCTCTATATTCCCGACAACAAGGGCCGTCGCATCGGCGTTGCGGCGCTCGAACGGGCTCTGATGTTCGGTACTACGGCAGGCGCCACCGCATTGATCTACGGAGGAAGGTAAGCCAGGCGAACGTGAGTAAGTGGATTCGCCGGAAGTCAATTCTATGATTAAAGATATCCAGTTGATTCGAGACTCATCCCAGCGCGGAATCTATCCTGCGCAGAGTGCGATGCAGCAGCCCGGGATGGTTGCTTTCCCTCAGTTTGGATTCTCGCAGCCGCCCCCTGAAGAGAACGCGGTTCCACTCTCCCATTACCTGTGGGTGTTGGGCAGGCACAAGTGGAAGATCATAGCGCTCGTGACGCTATCGGTGGCCGCCGCGGTTGTCGTCTCCAGCCGTCTGACGCCCATCTATGAATCGACGGCCACGATCGATATCGACCGGCAGATGCCCAGCGGCGTCATCGGCCAGGATGCCAACCGCACGACGCTCAACGACTCGGACCAGTTTCTTGCCACCCAGATCAAGCTGATTCAGTCCGACAGCGTGCTGCGTCCGGTCGTGCAAAAATTCAAGATCCCGCAAAGCGATATTGAGAACCTCGATGGCAAGTCTTCCGGGAGCCGCGCCCAGGATGCTCCTGTGGCGCTCAAGAAGCTGAAGGTGACACGGCCTCCCAATACGTACCTGCTCTTGATCAGCTACCGGTCGCCGAGCCCGGCACTTGCCGCGGCAGTCGCCAACGGAGTTGCCGAGAGCTACATCGAACACACCTATAACATCCGGTTTCGCTCGTCGGCAGGGTTGACCACGTTCATGGAAAAGCAGTTGGAAGATCTCAAGGCGAAGATGGAGACCTCTTCAACGGCACTGGCGAAGTTCGAACGTGAACTGAATCTGATCAACCCCGAAGAGAAGACCAGCATCCTCTCCGCCCGCCTTCTGCAGCTGAACACCGAGCACACCAACGCGCAGGCTGACCGCGTCAAGAAGCAGGCGGCCTTTGACAGCATTCAGGCCGGCACCCTGGAGGCGGCTCAGGCTTCGGCGCAGGGCGAACAGATCCGCCGCCTGGGAGAGCGTATGGACGAGGCAAAGGAGAAATTCGCCAGCATCAAAACGCAGTATGGCGCGAATCACCCCGAATACAAAAAGTCCTTTTCGCAACTGACGGAACTGGAGCGGCAGCTACAGGGGTTGAAGAAGAACATCGGCCAGCGCGTGGAAGTAGAGTTTGCCGAGGCCCGGAACCGCGAGTCGATGCTGAGCCGGGCGGTTACAGACACCAAGGCCGAATTCGACAAGCTCAACATTCGCGGCTATGAATACAAGACCTTGAAGCAGGAGGCCGAGACAGACAAGAAGCTGTACGAGGAACTGGTACGCAAAATCAAAGAGGCTGGCATCAACGCGAGCTTCCAGAACAGCTCGATTCGCCTGGCGGATTCGGCGCGGCCCGCCTATCAGGCTGTTTTTCCGGACACAAAGATGAACGCCATGCTGGCGCTGCTGCTCTCTCTGTTTTTGGCCGTTGGCGCGGCGATTATGTCCGATGTCCTCGACCACACGGTACGGGATCCGGAGCAGATTCAGAAGGGCCTCGGCACCGAAGTCATCGGCAGCCTGCCGAGCGTCAAAAGCTGGCGCGGAAGATTGCCGGGCGTTGCCCAGAACGCCTCATCGGGTGCACTGGTTAAAGCGCATCAGGAGGGCGACTCGAAGTCGGCTGCCTTTGAAGAGGCGATCCGCACGTTGCGCGATTCTATCCTGCTCTCGGATCTCGATAACCGCCCTCGGACGCTGCTGATCACCTCCGCAACTCCGCGCGAAGGCAAGACAACCACTTGCGTGCATCTTGCGGTGGCGCACTCGTTGCAGAATCGCAAGACACTCATCGTCGATTGCGATCTGCGCCGCCCGAGCGTGCACGGACGCCTGGGCGTCCCCAATGACAAAGGACTTGCCAATGTCATCAGTGACGCAGTCGACTGGCACACGCTGGTCAGCAAGACTCCTGGCGCTCCATACCTTGACGTGCTGCCGGCGGGGCCTGCTTCGCGCCGCACCGCCGATCGCATCGGCGGCGTACTCGAGCAGATGTTGAAAGAGGCGATGACCGAGTATGACCTGGTGATTCTTGACGCGCCTCCTTTGCTCGGCTTTGCCGAGCCGCTGCAGATGGCGACTCTGGTAGATGGCGTGGTGGTCGTTACCCTGGCCGGACAGACCAACCGCAATGCGGTGGCTTCGGTGTTGAGCAGCTTGAAGCGGCTCAAAGCGAACGTGATCGGAGTTGCGTTGAACGAAGTCCGGGAAGAGATGAGCGACCGCTACTACTACGGCTATCACGGCAAGTATTACAACAAGTACTACCAACCGGCTAAAGGGTAAACCGCCGGATACCCATCATGACAGCCCGAGTAGGATCAGACGAATTGTCAACCCCGGTGCGGTCCGGAAAGGCTGCCATGGTGGCGCGATCCGCAAGCTGGAACTACGCTTCGAATCTCATCAAGCTGGCTACCGGCATAGGCACGACGATGTTTTACGCGCGCAGATTGGCGCCTGAGGAGTTTGGATTGTTGGCCATGGCACAAGTTGCAATTCGATTGAGCGAAGTCCTGGCCGATTTCGGGCTGGGCAATGCCGTCGTGCAGCGCAAAGAGCTGACTCACGATGATGTCAAAACGGCATTGGCATTGTCTTTGTTATCGTCGGCCGGACTTTACGCAATTCTTTCGCTGATAACGCCCTGGCTGGCGGCTTCGATGGGCGAACCGCGGCTGACTCCGGTGCTGAGGCTGCTGGCGTTGACGGTATTGTGCGCGGCGGCCTCGACGGTGCTGCGCGGGCTATTGCGAAGGCAGATGAGGTTTCAGATGCTGGCTGTTATTGAGACGATCGCGCAGGTTAGTTCGCACCTGACGGTGGGGATTCCGCTGGTCCTTTCTGGCTACGGTGTGTGGGGGATGATCTGGGCCGGCATGGCCTCTGCGCTGACAACGCTGGCGGCCCTTTTGGTTGTTTCGAGAAAGCAATTGGGTTTCGGATTTTCGGGCCACAGTGCACGCGGACTTTCCACTTACAGCAGCCGCATCACTATGATCGCGCTGATTCAGGTGGCAGGCCACATCAGCCAGCCGTTGTTGATGGCAAAAGCTCTTGGCGCGGCCTCGGCCGGCCTGTTCTCTACCTCGATGCGGCTGGTTAGCCTGCCTATCGAAGGCGTCACCACGGCATTGAGAACGGTCCTGTTTCCTGTTTTCAGCTCGAGCAGGAATATCCGGGATTTGAGGTTGAGCTTCCTGCAGAGCTATTTCGTGGTTGCCAACGTGGTGATCGCCTGGTCCTGTTTTGTGTTTGCCGCCGCCGAACCCTTGATTCTGCTGCTGCTGGGGGACCGTTGGCTCGCAGCGGTACCAATTGTGCGGATCCTCACGTTTGTGTGCGGCTTCGGGTACATGGGGTCGATGATCAGCACCCTGATCGACTCCTCTCTCGATCTGCAGCCAAAGCTGCTGGTCGATCTCTGTTACTTCGTATTATTGCTTGTCTCCATTGTGCTCCTATACCGGCACGGAGTGCTGGCGGTGATGGCTGCCTATGCCGCGCTCGAAGGGGTGCGATGGGTTCTCTACAGCTGGATCACGCTTGCTTCGGTTGCGGTGACCTTCCCGTACTGGTTCCGGTTACATCTGCGATCCTGGCCATTGATTGCCGCCTTCGGTGTCGCGTTGCTCTGGCGTGACGGCGCCCATGCCGGCAGCTTGGCGGGCCGTGTCGTTTCGGTGTCGGTCACCGCAGTGATTCTGGCTATCGGGTTGTCCGCCATCTTTGCCCTTCATCTCGGCAGGCCGGGCCTGCAACGGCTGGTCTGTGGCGTGTGGCGATCGCCATCGAGCACCGGGCCGCTGCTGTTAGACAGCTTACGCCTTTCGGCGCAGGCGGAGGCATAGAGGGAGTTTATGCAGCAATTTCAAACCGAATCGTCGCCAGCCAATACCTCCGCCCTGATGTTGCTCGCGGGTTTGGGCTCGTCGATTATCCTGCTGGTGGTTTTTCTCGGAATGCGCAGCCAGCTCACGACTGCGGTCCTGGGCCTGTATGCGCTGGGTTGCCTGTGGCTTTCTCTGAAGATGCCGGTCAGCACGGTGGGCCTTTATTGGCTGCTCATGATTGTGCCGAACCTCTTCATGCTCTCGCCCGTTCACGAGGAGATGGATCCGTACTTTTATTCGATGAAGCCCTCGGATGTGCTGCTGGTCATCATGTCCGCCGCCACGCTGGTGCGGTTGGTCCGGTTCTCTTCGCGGCCTAAGACCTCAACCATCGTGCTTGGCCTGCTGGCGGCACTGTTTCTGGCTCTGGTCGCCTACGGCGTGACGCGTAATCTCGAACGATACGGCATCCGTGCGCCTGGCGAGTTCCGTCACCGTTATCTGGTCATTGGCGCCTCGCTGTATGTGGCCACCGTTTTTGACTCCCCCGAAGCACGGCTGCGGCTGCTGAGGACGCTTTCGTCGTTGACGGTCTTTGTCATCTTTGCGGCGATGCCGGTGGTTGCCATCGTTTCCAGTTGGACGCCGGGGAGCGGCGAGCGGCTGTTTCCGGCCGATGTCTCGCTTACCTTCCTGTTCGGCCTCGCTGCCATCCTGCTACTCAAATGGAACGGCCTGCGTTTTATGGAAAACTCGATCGCCTATCTTAGCGTCCCGTTCGGAATATTACAGATTGTGCTCGATAATCACCGGTCGGTGTGGCTTGCAGCGATCGTGGTGATTGCTTTCCTACTGATCACCAAACAGGTCTCCATGCTACGGCTGACGGCCGCCCTGGGAGTGCTGGTGTTGGTCAGTCTGGCCGGAAAAGCGCTCGTTTCGGCCAATCAGGGCCGCTCGTTCGGGGAGTTTATGACCGAGCGTGCGATGGCGTTCACTAACCCGGAGGCCGACGGAACCGCATCGTGGCGCATTCAGCAATGGGAGATCCAGATGCCGAAGTTCCGCGAGAATCCGGTGTTTGGTATCGGGCTCGGCGGCTATTGGGGGACCGATGACAACCTGGTCGCAGGAAACCTGGGCGTGATGCCGCACAACTATTACGTCGGTACGCTGGTCAAGCTTGGCGCCACTGGCCTGGCCGCCTATGCCGCCACTGTCATCACGTTGACGGTCCTGTTAATCGCTGCACTGCGAAGCGGCTTTCTTGCCGTATCTGACCGGGTCATCGCCATGCTGGCGATGCTGGTCATATTTGGCGCCCATGCCTACTATTCGGCTTATTGGATCGATGCGACCAGCTGGATCTGGATTGGATTAGGGGCTGCGGTCTGTATTCACATGAGGAGGACCCTATGGCTTGTAAGCTACGACTAGTCATTGTCATTCCGGCTTATAACCGGCGTCACTTCACCTCCTGTTGTCTGGAGCGCCTGAGGCGGCAGACCAGCCGGGAGTTTCAGACGGTAGTGGTTGACGACGGTTCCACCGATGGCACCGCCCAGATGATTCGCGAACGCTTTCCCGAAGTGCGGCTAATCGAAGGCTATGGAAACCTGTGGTGGTCAGGCGCGGTGAACGAGGGGATCCGCTATGCGTTGACCATGCCTGAGATCACGGCGGTGATGACACTCAATGACGACACGCTTCCCGACGACGACTTCGTGGCCTGCCAACTGCGCGCCCATGACGCCAATCCGGCCGCCATTCTGGGCGCCTTTGAGCTCGAGCAGAAGACAGGCAAGCCGCACTCTGCAGGAGAGAGGATTCACTGGCTGACCGGCCGTGATACCAACCTGGTGGAAGAGCTGCGCGAACCGTTCCATGGCCTGCAACCGGCGACTCACGTGGCGGGCCGGGGCATGCTGGTTCCAATCTCCGTGTTTCGTACGGTCGGCCTGTTCGACGCCCGGCGCCTTCCGCAGCGGGCGGCCGACAACGACCTGTGCCATGCCGCAAGGCGCGCAGGCTTCCGCGTCTATTGCAATCTGGAGAGCCGCCTCTATACCTATCCGGAGGCCTGCGGGGGAACCGTGTTCCGCCGCAACCCCAGCCTGCGAAATTACTGGCGCCACCTGTTCGACCATCGCGGCGACGCCAACTTAATCCACTTCACGGTCTACATGTGGAAGAACTGTCCGCCGCTGTACCTGGCGACTGCGCTTGGCTTTGGCTATGCCCGGCGCCTGTTTGGATACTGGATCCATGCTTTGAAAGCTGCCCCTATGGGGAAGCCGGCGGTTTAACGAAACACCATGCCAAAACTTGTCACCATGCTACGCGTGAAAAACGGCATGCTCTTCCTGCCCGAATGGCTGGAGCGGATGTCTTCGCTCACAGATGAGTGTGTGGTTGTCGATAACGGATCTACCGACGGCACCTTGGAGATGTTGGAGAGCCACCCGTTAGTCGTGTCGCTTGACCGCACCGAGGGCTTTCACGAAGGGCGGGACAAGCAATTGGCCTACCGCCGTGCCAGGGAGCGCAGGCCGGAGTGGATCCTGTTTCTCGATGTCGACGAGATCTTCGAACAACGGCTGCAGCGCAGCGACCTCGATCGCATGATGAACAGCCCGAAGACCGGCCGGTATTTTTTCCGGCTGTTCAACATCGTTGGCGACGGGACCGAGTTCGAGGCAGGCCTGCAGAGGCTGTGGGCCGCTTCGTGGCCGTTGCGCGTACTGTGGCGCGATCAGCCAGAGGGCTGGTTTAATGACGCCTACATTCACAGCGGTCTGATCAATGGCATCAGTGGGCGGACCAGCCTGTCGCATCATCGCATCCGCCACATGGGAACGCTGCACCGCGACTACTTTGCGGCGAAGACCACCAACTATTTGCAGGTCGACCCTGGCCGTACCCCGATGTATATCCGGTACCGGGACGAGCAGACTCCGCGGCTGCCATGGCGGGAATTCGCAGACGCCCCGCTGGCGGTGACCGGATTGAACCTGACCCTGGATGCGATGTTTGGCATGCGCTATTCGCTCAAGGCGATGCGCAAGATGCTCGGCCCTTCAACCGGCGCCGGCCAACCCGTGGAGAGAACCAGATGAAGATCCTGTTTGTGCACAACTTCTGCACGCACTACACCAAACCGGTCTTTGAAAAACTGGCCAGCTTGCACGATATTCTGTTCCTGTTTTTTACGAAAGGTGATGACCGGTTCTGGCTGGCAGAACATGGCGTGAAGCATGGCAGCTTTCCCCACAAATATTTGCGCGGATATAGAGTCCTGGGAACCGTATTCAGCCTGCAACTGGTCCGCGAACTGCTGGTCGGGCGCTATGACATATGCATCAAGTGCGTGAACGGCAAGTTTGCCGTTGCGGCCGCTTTCGGGATCGCGAAGCTGCGGGGAAAACCGTTTGTGCTCTACACCGGGATCTGGGCGCCGGTGCGGACCGGGTTGCACCGGTTCACCGCGCCGCTGCTGCACGCGCTGTATCGCAACTGCGATGCCATTGTTGTGTACGGAACGCATGTACGGCGGGCATTGCAGGCGGTGGGCGTGGGAACCGAAAAGATCTTCGTCGCCCCGCACGCGGTCGACAACAGCGCCTATAACCGTGACGTGGCGATCGAAGAGATTGTGGCGCTTCGACAGGCCTTTGGGATTGAGCCGAACAACAGGATTGTTTTGTATGTCGGGCGGTTCGATCCGATCAAGGGCCTGGACTACCTGCTCGAAGCGATGAGCCGCCTGCGCGGCTTAAACGCCGTGCTGGTGCTGGCCGGCACCGGCGAAAGCCGCGACCTTCTGGAGCAACAGGCACAGGATCTTGGCATTGAAAGCAGGGTACGGTTCACCGGCTATGTTTCGCCCGAACAGACCGTGGTCTGGTATGCGGCCGCTACGGTTGCCGTTCTGCCTTCCATCACGATGAACTCCGGCCGCGAACTGTGGGGCCTGGTGGTCAACGAAGCCATGAACCAGGGCACACCGGTCATCGCCACCGAAGCCGTGGGCGCGGCAGCCGGTGAATTACTGGCCGACCAGGTAAACGGTAGGGTGGTCCGGGAGCGCGACAGCCAGGCGTTGGCCGCCGCCATTGAACAAATCGTGGCAGATCCGGAGGCCAGGGAGAGAATGAGCCGCAACGCCCGCCGCATTATCGCGGCATGGAATCAGGAGCGCATGGCAGAGGGATTTACAGAGGCTATCGAATACATCGGGGCCAAACAGGGAGGGACCATTGGGACACACGTTCAAAGGCATGGCACACCAACTGCTGCAGAAGCTGACAGGCTTCGACGTCGTCCGGTACAGCAGCTTTAACTTCAATCAACTGCGGCGATCGCAGTTACTGGCAAGAGCGGGGATCACCTGCGTGATTGATGTGGGAGCCAACAACGGCCAATATGGCCGTGAGTTGCGCCAGGCCGGCTACAGTGGACGGATCATCTCCTTTGAGCCGCTTTCCCAGGCACTTGTGGAACTCGCGGCTCAGGCCGCCCGTGATCCCCTGTGGATCTGCCGCAAAGCGGCACTGGGGGACCATCTGGGGCCGGTTGCCATCAATGTCGCGGGAAACTCGGTATCGAGTTCAATACTTCCGATGCTCGAGGCGCATCGTGAAGCCGCGCCTGAATCGGGCTACGTGGCCAAAGAGGAAGTCGCCATGATCACGCTCGATTCGGTCCTGCCGGAGGTGGCGGCAGAGGATGACTCGATCTGGCTGAAACTGGACGTCCAGGGCTTTGAGAAGCAAGTGCTCGATGGCGCCCGCAAGGCGTTACAGAACGTCGCTGCCATTGAGATGGAACTCACCATGCAGCCGCTTTACGAGAGCCAGACGCTGTACCTGGACATGATCCAGCGATTGGCAGCGAGTGGTTTTTCGCTGGCGATGATCAATCCCGGTTTGCGCGACCCGCGCACAGGGCTGTTGTTACAGGCCGATGGAATCTTTGTCCGTTCATAGAAAGGCAATCTCTTCATGGGAACTGATGCAACACAATCGTGCGTTCTGTGTGGAGGGGCAACCTCCATCCATTGGCGGCAAGCTGGCATCGTCCGGTGTGACGCCTGCCAACTGCTGTCGCTGGAGCGTTTTCCCAGCGCGTATGAGCTTAACCAGCTATATTCGGCCAGTTGGCGCGAACCCGAACGGCATCGCACAGAGACAGGTGCGACCAGCCGCAAGCTGGCGGCCTCATATGTAGCGTGCCTCAAGCGCTCGCTCGGCGTCGATCATCTACGGGGGATGAGGATCCTTGAGTTCGGGGCAGGCAGCGGCGAGATGATGGTGGCGCTGGCCGCTGCCGGCGCTGAAGTAATTGGCGTTGAACCATTTGGCCTGGCGCATCTTCAAAACCGCGGTCTCAAGGCCTATGCAGACCTGAAGGATGTCCCGGGTGAACTACGCTTCCATGGGGTTGTCGCACTCGATGTGATTGAGCATCTGGAGGAGCCGCGCCGTCTGGCCGAGTCTCTACGACTGAGGTTGTTACCCGGAGGGTGGACGCTTTGGGCAACGCCCAATGCCGCCAGCCTGAACGCGCGCTTGAGCCGCAGCGATTGGAGAGAGATCAAAACTCCGGGCCATCTCATTTTCTTCAAACCCGAAAGCATGGAAGTCCTGCTCGAAAAGAGCGGCTACCGCGGCTATCAGCGATTGCAATGGGACATCCAGTACGGGGGAGGTCTGGCCGGGGAGCTGAAAGACCGCCTGCTGAGATCATTGCGGCTCGATGGTGAGTTGCGCTACCTGGCCTACACAAAGTGAGATCCCGCTATGAAGAAATCCTTGCCCGCACTCTTTACAACCAGCTGGGATGACGGTCATCCCTTCGATCTGCGGATCGCCGAACTGCTGCTGAAACACGGCGCACAGGCCACCTTCTACATTCCGCGCAAGTCCGATAAAACCACCATGACCAGCGCAATGGTGCGGGAGCTGGCAGAGCATTTTGAAATCGGCGCCCATACGCTTAATCATGTCGATCTGCTGCGGGTGCAGGGCGAGATCAAAACCGAAGAGATTCGCGGGTCGAAGAAATGGGTCGAGGACATCACCGGCAAAGAGTGCCGGATGTTCTGTCCGCCCAAAGGACGGTTTGACCAGGGCGTGGTCGATATCGCGCTCGAGGCCGGCTTTCAGGGAATCCGCACGGTTGAGCTGCTGTCCCTGCACGTTCCGCGCTTCCGGCATGGACTGTATTTCGAGCCGACCTCGCTGCAGCTATTCGATCATGGCGGCCTGGCTTACATGAGGAACAGCCTCAAGCGAAATGAGTGGGGCAACGTGCCGAACTTCTGGAAGCACCGGTACGGCAAGACACTCGTTGAAGCGGCTGGCTCGATGGTGGCCAATGTCGGCCGGGGCGGAGGCTGTTTCCATCTCTGGGGGCACTCCTGGGAGATCGAGCAGCATGGGCTATGGAAAGAGCTGGACCGCATTCTGGCGTTGCACGCAGGTGCCCCACAGACAATGCAGACGGTGACCAACAGTGAGGCCTGCATCCAATGAAGGTTCTGGCCATCCACAACCGCTACATGAACTGGGGCGGAGAGGACACGGTATTTCAAACCGAGACCCGCATGCTGCGGGCCAGTGGTTTCGACGTCAAGGAGTTGGTGTTTGGCCCGGTCGATTCGAGCCGTCCGATGGCGGCGGCCTGGAACGGGGTTTGGTCAAAGGAATCTTACCGAAGAGTTGCCGGAATCTGCAGAGAATGGAAGCCCGATGTGATGCACGTTCACAATCTCTTTGTCAGCGCCTCGCCATCGATTCTGCATGCTGCCTCACGACATTCAGTCCCGGTGGTGATGACGCTGCACAACTACCGCCAGACCTGTTTGAACGGCCTGCTGTTTCGCGACGGCAAGACCTGCGTTGAGTGCCTTGGCAAGACGGTCAGTATTGCCGGAATCCGGAATGGCTGCTATCGCGATTCACACGTTCAATCCACCGCCATGGCGGCGATTACCGGCCTGCACCGTCTGGTTGGAACCTGGACCAATCAGGTGGACCACTACATCGCGCTCAGTTCTTTCTCCCGGGATATTTTTCTGACGGCCGGACTTCCAGCCGACCGCATCTCTGTGAAGCCGAATTTCATCGATCTCGATCCTGGCCAGGGCGACGGCTCAGGAGACTATGCATTGTTTGCCGGCCGCCTGGCCGACTATAAGGGGATTCAGGTTCTGCTGGACGCCTGGCGGGCCATGAAAGGCAAGTGGAGGCTGAAGATCGCCGGCGCGGGACCGCTTGAAGCGCAGGTGAAGGATTTCGCGGCCACCGATTCGAGCGTTGAGTATCTGGGATCTCTTGATCGCGAAGCTACGGCAAAAGCAATGAAAGCAGCACGCTTTCTGGTTTTCCCATCGATCAACTTCGAGAACTTTCCGATGGTGATTGTCGAGTCGCTCTCAACTGGTTTACCGGTAGTCTCAAGCAGGATCGGCGGCCTGGGATCGATCATCCGCGATGGTCAGAATGGGCTCCTGTTCGAGTGTGGGAATGCCGGGAGTCTGGCGGCTGCATTGCACAAGATGTTTGCATTCAGCAGCGGCGAGTTGGGTACCCTGCGGCGGAATGCCCGTGGAGATTACTTCTCACTCTACGCAGCCGAATCCAACCGCCAAACGTTGACCGCCATCTACGAACAGGCGATCGCCTATCGCCGTGGCGCCGGCATGTTGAGGCCGGAACCATCGCTGGTGCAGTAGCCGTGGAGCAGATAACAATGTCTTGTCCGGTGATTGAAAATCGTCAGATTGTGGCAATCCGCGTGGATGCCACCAGCTATCGGCAGGCGGCGGACCAGATCATTGTTTGGGCCGGCCGCAAGGAGTCGCGTTATGTTTGTGCCGCTCCGGTCTCCACCGTGATGGAGGCGTACGACGACCAGACACTGCAACGGATGATTAACAATGCCGACATGGTGACGCCCGATGGCATGCCTCTGGTGTGGAGCCTGAAGATGCTCGGCGTTCCATTGGCCACCCGAGTTTACGGGCCGGACCTGACCCTGGCAGTGTTGGAGGGCGCGGCGAGGCACGATATCGCGGTGGGGCTATTTGGAGGCAGCCAGGAGGTGGCTGCTTTGTTTGGGCGACGCATGGGAGAGCGGTTCCCGGGATTACGGATTGTGTTCAACTACAGCCCTCCGTTCCGGCCGCTTACCGAAGAGGAAGATGCAAGGGTTGTAGGCGAGATCAGGCGGTCAGGGGCTCAAATTATTCTGGTAGGCCTGGGCAATCCAAAACAGGAGCGCTGGATGGCGCTGCACAAAGACTCGATCCCAGCGGTCCTGCTCGGCGTGGGCGCGGCTTTCGATTTTCTGGCCGGCACTAAACCACAGGCCCCACGCTGGCTGATGCAGTGCGGCCTGGAGTGGGTGTTCCGCCTGATGACCGAACCGCGGCGTCTGTGGAAGCGCTACCTGAAGCACAACCCGCGCTTTGTGGTGCTGCTGGTCATGCAGCTGTTGGGCTTCCGGCGGGCACGAAAACTCGCGTGAAGAGGAGGTTTTCATGACAATCCATTCGATTTACCGGCCGTTTCTCACCTATTTCCGCAAGACCCGCATTGCAATGATGTACGAGCTGTTCCAGTGGAACGAGTCGACACGCGTAGTCGACGTCGGTGGGTCGGGCGAATTCTGGCGGGTAGCGAGCGAACTTGGCTTTCCTATGCCACGCGTCACCATTGTCAATGTGCTGCCACCAGCAGGAGACGAAACAAAGTTCCAGTGGGTGATGGCTGATGGCGGGCGGCTGCCGTTTGGGGACGACATATTCGATGTAGCGATCTCCAACTCCGTGATCGAACACGTTGGCGGCTATGCCGTGCAAATGGCTTTTGGCCAGGAGATACAGCGGGTGGCACGGAATGTATTTCTGCAAACACCTGACTACTGGTGCATGATCGAGCCCCATTTCCTGGCGCCCTTTGTGCATTGGCTTCCCAGGCATTGGCGGGCGAAGGTGCTGCCATTTACGCCATGGGGTTTGATCGCCCGGCCCGATCGCGATTACGTGGAGCGCATGGCGGCCGAGATCCGATTGCTGGACCAGCCGGAGATGGCGCGAATCTTTTCCGGCTGTTCCATTCGCAGGGGCCGCGTGCTGGGACTGCCCAAGGACCTGGTGGCGATCCGGCTTGCGTCTCGCGCACGTGAGGAGTTTGCATGAGGCGCTGGAAGAGGTGGTTGAAGAGCTGCCCGCTGATTCTGCCGCTGTCCATGCCCTACCGGCTGTGGCTGGCGCTTTCCTATTACCTGCCGCTGCTGTCGCGGATTCCGCGCTGGCTCATCAGATCGCGCGAGCATTCGAACTTCACCTACAACCTCACCGAAAGCAGCAAACGTTGCCTGGCCGATGTCGTTTCGATTGCTACCGGTGTCGACTGGACGACCGCCGCAGGCTACATCTCGGAGTTCGAACAGGAGTTCGATTCGCTCGATGCGCATTGCCGGCAGATTCTGTCGGACGGCGCAGACCGCTACCTCACCGACCCGGGCGCCAAGCCGGGACGGCGGCTTGCTTACTATGCTCTGGTGCGGGCGTTGAAACCGCGCGTGGTGGTCGAGGCAGGCGCGGCACGCGGCCTCGGCACCTGCATTGTGGCTGCCGCTTTGCGCAGAAACGCAGCCGAGGGGCGGCCCGGAAAGGTCCACGCCGTGGACGTTGAAGCCACGGCCGGCGCTCTGATTCGAGTTCCTTATCAGACCTTCGCAGACTTGTCGATAAGTGACTCTGAGGGATTCCTGAGGCAGTTCCCTGCTCCGGTGGATCTGTTCATTTACGACATCGTCAACGAAGCGGAGTTCGAGCTTCGTCAGTACCGGGCGATCGAAAAGCAGCTCGGTGGCCGGAGTGTTCTGCTTTCGGTGTGGACCACGGGAGCCCTGCGAGAGTTTGCTGGGCAAACCGGGCGCCACCATGTCACGTTCCGCGATGAACCGGCTGACCATTGGCATCCTGGCTGCCGGATCGCCATCGCTTATTAACTGCGCGCTATCGCATTGGAAGGCACTCTCCCATGTCTACGAAGGCTCACGCCCTAACATTCCCGTTAACTCTGACCACGCCGCGCCCGATCCCGCTGGCGACCGGCCTGGTGCTTGCCGCATCCGATTTGGCCGCCGTCGTCATTTCTGCCGTCATGGCCTTTCAGATCTGGCTCCAGATTAACCCGCAAGTCTCGCAGTTGTTCAGTGACTTGTGGCCGGTTCTCGGTCTGTTCGCGGTTGTGTTTGCGGTGCAGGGCCTTTATCCGGGCATTGGAATGACACCGGTGGAAGAGCTCCAGAAGTTGATCACCAGCACCACGCTGGTGTATTTGCTGCTGTCGGCGTCCATGTTTCTGTCGAAGAATATCGGCACCGCTTCGCGCGGTGTTATCGGCCTGGCGTGGCTCTTCTCGGTGGTTGCATTGCCGGTGTTTCGCGGAGCCGTCTACCGCGCCTTTGCAAGCCGCAGCTGGTGGGGTGCGCCTGTCTTGTTGCTTGGCGCCGGCCGCACGGCGGAACTGGTGATTCGTGAGCTGCGCAATAAGCCGGCCCTGGGTTTCAAGCCGGTGGCCTGTCTGGATGACGATGAACTCAAGCGCGGATACTGCGCGGATGTACCGGTTGTGAACAGTCTTGCCAGCGCCGACCAGCTGGCGAGCGAGTATGGAATCCAATACGCCATCCTGGCGATGCCGGGCGTCAAACGCGAACGGCTGATGTACCTGCTCGACCTCTACTCCGGCGTCTTCCCGCATGTGATTCTGGTGCCTGATCTGTTTGGCATTGCCAGCCTGTGGGTTTCTCCGCGCGATCTGGGAGGCGTGCTGGGGCTGGAACTGCGCCACAATCTGCTCATGCCATTGAATCGTTGGTTCAAGCGAGGCTGCGATGTCGCGGCGGCAATTGTCCTGGGAGTGTTCGCGTTGCCCATCATCGCAGTAGCGGCGCTATGGATCAAGGCCGTAAGCCCGGGCAAGGCGTTCTTCCTGCAACCGCGTGAAGGAGAGGGCGGCAGGCTGATTCAGATTCCCAAGTTGCGTACGATGTTTCTTGGCGCTGAGGAGTTGCTCGACTCCTATCTCGCTTCGAATCCAGAGGCGAGAATAGAATGGGACCGCCACTGCAAGTTGAAAAACGATCCTCGCATCCTGCCCTGGATCGGCAGGCTGCTGCGGCGGACCAGTCTGGACGAATTGCCTCAACTGTGGAGCGTCATCAAAGGCGAGATGAGCCTTGTTGGGCCGCGGCCTTTCCCCGCCTACCACAATGCTAAATTCGACCCGCGTTTCCGCGACTTCCGAACCAAGGTGACACCCGGCCTGACGGGATTGTGGCAGGTTTCTGACCGCAGCGAAGGCGACCTCGATGTGCAGGCAAAGCTCGACACCTACTACATTCGCAACTGGTCACCTTGGCTCGATCTTTACATCCTGGGCCGGACGCTGCGGGCGGTCATCGCGGGAAGGGGCGCCTACTAAGGCACCCCGTTACCTTTGAATTAAGTTCCTCCCGCTTCCCTACCCTCGCTCTTTGGATAGGAAGTAGAGAAACGCAAGAAACACCAGGCCGGCAAACGTATACAGGTAGATCTCCTGTTTGATGCGGGCCAACTGCAGTTGCCTGCGCGTCTTCTTAATCTCGCGGGCAGTACCTCGATCTGCTTTGGGGATCTCCGGCTCTGGCGAGAAACGGAAGACCTTGAATCTCAGCTCACACTCGCCACACTGGTAGGGTGAGAATCCCGCCATGTGAGCAAGGCGGTCGAGGATTCCTTCACGGTGAACTCGTTTTGCGGTCTCAGTCTTGCATTTGGGGCACAATGCCATAAATGTTCGGTTTCCTTCGGGTGAAATGCTTGGTGCTAACGCAAAAAGGACCACCATTTGCGCGGTGGCCTCGATTGGCTGGACGTGTGGACAGCGATTGGATCTCCTTTGATCACACTCGCCGGATTGCTAAAGAAGAGGGTTTGTGCCGTGGCGGCGCTGCGCAGTTGTTTCACTCTCTGATATGCCTCGGTCAGGCGCGGCGTTCGGTGTGCCGGATCATGAGCATCACTGGCGACAACATGGACGAGATCCCGTTTCAGCAGCTCTGTCGCCGAGGCGATGGCGCTGCGGCCGAAACCGCCTGTGATTGACATCGCCGTGACCTGCATCAGACAGCCCAGATTAACCCAGCCGGTTAACCGCTCCAGATTATTCTGCAATACCGGGTTTCGTTCCGGGTGCGTGACGATTGGGATCAGTCCCGTATCGAGCAGCCGTGCCAAGACGGTTTCCGTTTCGGGACCAACGCGAAAATCTGGACACTCGACGAGAATATATTGCCGCCCGGCAATCGAGTATTGACTGGGGTGCTGTAGTGCCCGGTCGAGATTCTCAAAACTGAGATGGAAATCGCAGCCGGTGTGAAGCTCCGGCATCGGGGCCCCGGACTCGCGCAACTGCGCGATCTTTTCCCTCATTAAATCAGGTGAATAGGTGTACTCGGCGTTAGAATGCGGCGTGGCGACAATGTCGGTTACACCGCTTTCCGCCGAAATGCGCAGCATCTCGAGGCTCTGCTCAAAGCTGCGTGCTCCATCGTCCAGGCCCCAAAGTACGTGACTGTGTATATCTACCATCGTGGTGCGCCGCACCGGCGATGATTGCAATGCAGTTTTGGTACCAATGGGGAGCCAGGGTCGTGACTCGGCGTGCTGTCGCTACTGCCGCGACTGAAGGTACTTTTCGATCTGTTCGATGGAGGAGAAGTTCTTCGGCCTGAGGTCCGAATCCGGGATGCTCACCGAAAATTCCTTCTCCAATGCCGCCACCAGATCGGGGAGTCCGAAGGAATCGAGAACACCGGTTTCAAAGAGCTCTTCGGTTGGCGTAGGGTTCACTGCCTCCCCAGCCGCTATTTTCTGGATCACTGCCTTTATTCGTTGTTGACGTTCCATCTTCCAGCTCCATCCATGGCCATCGAGTGGATGGCCTCAAGTCATTTCCATTGTAAAGCAAAGGCATGACCTTAGGCTCTCACCGGGCAGTATTTTCTCCGAGGAGGGCATGTAAGACAAAAGGTGACCGTCAGACAATTCGATACAGAAGTTTTATTACTGTGCTCGTGAGACTATTTCTTGTCAGTTTCGAAGGATGATGATACTCTCGGAAGTAGACAACCGAATGGCGTACCAAAAGACGACAAGGCCACCAAATGCGGTACCCGACGAGATGGCTTGGAAGACCCTGGGGCTCAGCCGTGCGACTTTTTTTCGAAAGTTGAAGGACGGCCGCCTTACCGCGCCCGTCCAAAGAACCGGCACCGCCAGACGCTGGTGGACCCCGGCCGACCTTGAGACCGCACAACAGGAGTTGGCGGCGAAATGAAAGCATTAAACAGAAAGGTTTGGATAGATGATTCGTATCGTCGTCAGTAATCAGCGCGGAGGCGTGGCGAAAACGACCACGGCCGTTACCCTGGCACGCTGTTTCGCCGACCGCAACAGGAAGACCCTGCTGATCGACACAGACTCGCAGGGGTCGGTCGGAACCATCCTCGGGCTCCGGCCTGAGTTTACCTTGCATGATCTCCTGATCAAACAGGTTCTTCTCAAAGAGTGCGTTGTTACTGCCCATGACAATCTCGATGTTCTCTGCGGCGACCGCAAAACACAATCCGCCGAAGATATCATCAGCGGCCAGACGTTGCGCGAACTACACTTTGAACAGGCCTTTGCCGATAGCGGCGCCGACCGCGACTACGATGCCGTTATCATCGACGTGGCTCCGTCGCTGAACCTGTTTCAGACCTGTGCCATGCTGTATTCGAAGAATGTGCTGATTCCCGTGGCCATGGAGACCCTCAGTGTGCAGGGCGCGAGTGCCAGTATCAGTTCGGCGAATGAACTGAACCGTCTGTTCAAGCGCCAGATTGGCATTACTTCCATCGGGATTCTGCCCGTCATGGTCAATAACCGGTTGCAGATGACCCAGACTGTGCTAAATGCGCTGGAGGAGATGTCTGCTGAACTGAGGGTGCCGCTGATGCCGCTGATCCGGACCGATACCTCGGTTGTGAAAGCCGCCCGCTCCAGACAGTTCCTGCAGGATTACGATCCCAAATCCAAGGCCCTCGAAGATTACGAAGGTGCGGCGGATGCGTTGTTGAATCTCTTCGCCAATGGTGTAACCGATGGCCCAGTCACCAATAAAGCGACGGCGTAGCAAGGAACCGGAAACACTCAACTGGCGGGAATTGGCCAGCGGCCCCGCTCTGCGAGGCCTCAGTGAAGTTCTGTCTACTCCGGCCGAGGTTTCCCGGGAACGTGCTGCACGGCGAATGGTTCTCGAGACTCCCACGGATTTAGAAACACCCACGGTAGGCGTTACCCCTGAGCCTGACACGTTACTCGCAAGAGTAATAGAGACAGCGAAGCCCACAATGCTCGTATCCCCCACCGTGGGCGATACGCCAACCGACCTAGTGGGCCCACTCTCGGTGGGACTATTCGAATCGCCCACGGTAGGGGAATCCACTACGGTGGCACAATCGATACTCTCAGAAGAAGAGAAGCCCACCGTAGCCCTTACCCCCACCGTGGGCATTTCACCTTCGCCAGTGTGGATCGATTCCACTGGAACCGTTCACGAAGCGCGCCGCGTGAAACGCATCCAGTCTGCTCAGGACACTATGACCCTCGGCGAAGAGCGCTTCTACCAGAGCGTCTGGTATGCCAGCGCGATCAGCGAATTGGTCGAGGAGACGCCGCACTCCAAGACCTTCACCCTCGGCTATGACCGCCTGGCGAAACTGGTACGCCTGGATGAAAAGAGCGTGCGGCTGCTGATCCCAAAATTGATCGCCAAGAAGATACTCGACCTGTTGGCCAACGAGGTCAGCGCCTCGCGGGTCGGCAGGACATACCGCATTTTCAGTCTGGAGAAGATCCTCGAAAGACAGCGAACCGCCAACCTGACACACATTGTGAAGAAGGGTAGGGCAGTCGAGTTCGTGAGCCAGGTGGTAGTTCCCCCCACCGTGGGCGTTTCTCCAATGACAATCGAAGCGGCCATGGCGGCAGCCCAATGGTTGGAGGACGAAAGACGGAAGCAGGCGTTGGTCCTGACAGATCCCGATGCCCCCGAAGCTGCCAGGCAGTGGGCCCGCCAGGTTCTTGCCAAGGGAGCATAGCTCCATAGATCGGACTGGGCAAGGGAGCTGCACAGTGTGTCAACTATCGCGGAATCAGATCAAGCCACACACCATTCGTTGAGGCACAGTTATGCCCTCACCTAAAAACGCCAATCAACGCGCAATTTGATAAAGGACGTTATCATACGTTTCCGGCAAACACGAAGCGACGCTGTGGCATCATAGGGATTCGTGACACATTCTGGCGCCCCCACCAAACTCCTGCTTGTCGCCGTCATCCTCCTGCTCGCTTACGGCTCACTCTACCCAGGCAATTTCCAGACCGGAAGAGCGACGCCCTCACAGGCTGTCACCATCCTGCTTCACTCCTGGCCAGACCAGATAAGCCCCGGCGTCTTTGTGGACATGGTTCTAAACTTGTTCATTTACCTCCCACTCGGACTGCTAGGCTGGGCTACAACCGCACGACGCTCCACAGCCTTCCGGCTCATAGCGGTGGTACTCCTGGGTGCCTGCCTCTCCTCATCCATGGAGTTCCTGCAAGTCTACCTGCCAACCAGAACCCCAAGCTTGCTTGATATCCTGACCAACACTCTAGGGACGAGCATAGGGGTGGGACTGGGGTGGCTCTTTACAAACTGGCTGCGCTTTCCATGGCCCGATATTACAGTCCCCATTCGCCGTAGTCATGGAGCGACGCTATTGCTCCTGCTGTGGATAGCAGCCCAGTGGGCGCCGCTGATTCCTGGAATCGGCCTCTACCGATTGCACCACAAACTACTGCAGTTATTCTCGATCGACTGGTCACGGTTCCCGTGGGAAATGATGTCTGCGGTTGCATCCTGGACGGCAGTGCAACTGCTACTGGACACAATTGTCCCAGGCAACCGAAGCTGGCCGATCGCGTTGCCTATCTCCGTCTTCGCCGGCAGATTCCTGATAGCCCATCAAAACCCGACCGCAGGCGACCTCGCTGGCCTGCTCCTAGCCGTACTCGTCTATCACACGTTGCTGCGAACCTTCCCTTTCCGACTGGGCTTCGCTGCTGCGTTTACTTTGCTGACCCTCCTCACCACCGGCTTAACTCCCTTTCAATTCAGCCCGACTGCGGGGCCCTTTCGATGGACGCCCTTTGGCATCTCACTGGAGATGGGGAACTGGGAGCTAGCCGGGGTCGTCCTGTTGGCGAAAGCCTTCCGCTACGGAGCCGCCGTGTGGCTACTGAATCAGTGCAAACTACGCCTGCTGACGGCCGCGGTGAGTGTGGCATTGTTCCTTGGCGCTGTCGAATGGATGCAGATCTATCTGCCAGGGCGTTCTGCCGAAATAACCGATCCGCTCCTGTGCCTCATCATGGCACTGCTTTTGTGGACGCTCGAACTTACACCTCGCTACACGGATTCGTTGGCCTCTGCTAAGGCCCGATCAAAATAGCCGATAG
>Ga0073936_10000344_pt1 | contig 70363 bp, 52 predicted proteins | sample AliMusrvi5mmetaG_FD_87041 | JGI IMG/M metagenome (GOLD analysis project Ga0073936, IMG submission 87041) | Freshwater lake bacterial and archeal communities from Alinen Mustajarvi, Finland, to study Microbial Dark Matter (Phase II) - Alinen... | ecosystem: Environmental > Aquatic > Freshwater >... | reverse complement strand
TCCAGCGTGAAAATCAGCAGCCGACTTTACGACAAAAAGAGTACGATCAACAAAACAATAGTGCCAAATACGTTTACTGGGAAAACCGATTAAACCCCAACCGGATCAAGAATTCTGAAATTATACCAACCGCTCGGTGCCAATCTTAGTCTGGATATCGACGGCTTTATCACCAGACGGGACGAACACGCCAAACGGCATTACGTCGACCTGGACGGTGTCGTTTATGACAACGACTGGAACCTCCGTGATGCAACCCGCAATACAAATGCCCGTATAACCTGGGGAGATAGCGAACATCAGTTGGTAACCGGAGCTGAATTTGTCCATGCAAACGCCAGCGTCAAGGATCTGACCGGCTCCTCTCCTTTTAGCTATGACCGGAACTGGGACCGCTGGGCACTGTACGGTAACGGCACCTACACCATTGACAAGTTGACTGTCCTTCCCGGCATCCGCTTTGATCGAACCGGTCTGGTGGGCGACAACATGAGCTACACCCTGGGTGCCACGTATCAGCTCACTGACAATACGACACTTCGCACGTATGCCGCACAAGGCTTCTCTCTCCCGAATTTGAATACAGCCCCCAACCTTCAGATTCAGAAAATAAAGACCATTCAAGGCGGGATTGAGAGCGGGGCGGTTCCGTACCTCTGGCTGAAAGGCACCTATTTTTACAACGTCCTGCGCGATAGTCAATCATCGCAAATATCGCAAGCACCAACCAACCAGAACCGTCAAGGGTTCGAGGTTGAGTTTTGGACCATACCGCTGTTCGACTTTTCTCTTGCCGGCGGGTATACCTACCTGTACGCCAAAAACAGTGACACCGGCGCGCAACTGCAGAGCGACATCGGACAGGCGGTCCCTCCCCACATCGTCAAACTGGCCCTGAACTATAGTAAAACTGAACTCGGCCTGCGCGGCACCCTGACCGGCAACTATGTCCGGTGGAATGCCGTTGCCGACAGTTCGGCACGGGATAGCGGAATGATCTGGGACCTGCACCTGAACTGGAAGGTGAAGCCGCAATCCGACCTGTCACCGGAGTTGTTCTTCTCGGGTCATAATCTGTTCAACGGCATACAAACAGCCGAGTCAACCCTTAACATCAATGCACCCCGCTGGTTCGAAGGCGGAGTGAGGGTGAACTTCTGATGCTGCGCCTCGTCCTGCTCATTCTCACCCTGACAACCCTGCTCCCCACCCTGGCCCAGGCATACGACATTCTGATCCTCCAGAGCCGCCACGACACCGGGTATGAGGACGTGATGAGCGGATTCCGTCAGCGGACCTCATCGCGGCGCGTCATCGTGCTCTCTGACTATGTCGATGTCGATGCGGTCCGGATCGTGCGCGAAGATCACCCCAAACTGATCCTCGCCATCGGCGACGCCGCCCTGAAACTCGCCCGCAAGGTGCAGAACACGCCGATCATCGCCGTGATGACGCTCGGCATCGGTGCACAGTCAAACATAACCGGCATCACCATGTTCGCTCCCCCGGAACGCTATTGCAACCTGCTTCACCTGATGAAAGCGCGACGGGTCGGCGTGATCCATAATCCGGAAAAAACCGGCTGGTATATGCGTCAAGCCCGCCAGGCCGCCGAAAAGGCCGACATCGAACTGGTGGTCTGCGAGGTATCTTCCTCACGGGATACCCTGACGCACCTCTCGTCGCTGTCCGGCAAGATAGACGCGCTCTGGATGCTGCCCGATGTTTCGGCAGTCACCAGGGAGACGACTGAAGCCTATTTCCGCTTCGGACAGGACCAGTCCATACCGGTAATCTCATTTGCCGGCAGCTACCTGGGAATGGGGGCGGCGGCAGTAATTGAAATCAATTACTCCGGACTGGGACGTCAGGCAGGAGACATGGCCACGGCACTGCTTGCCGGCAACAGTGTTGCCGATGTCCCCACCGGGTATCCACGCAGCACCACCTACAAAACCAACCCGGTCGTGCTCAAAAGACTGGGGCGGCTCTTCGACGACGTCAAGCAGCTTTCGCCTCATTAAGGGCCGGCCATGTCACCACTCACGCGACTATCGTTTTTCCGTTCCAGCTTCCAGGCAAAACTTTTCTCCATCTTTACACTGCTGACCGCTTCCATCTCGATTATCCTCTGCATCCTGTACAGCAGCAGCGAAATTCGCGATACACGGATCAATACGCACGAGCGGATACAGATGCAGGCACGACAGTTGGCCGATTCCGTCCGGCTTCCGCTTTATGCCGAGAACCGCGCCGTCCTGCAGCAGTTGGCCGCGGAAGCGGTCAAGACCCCGGAAATGTACTCGGTGGTGATTACCGCCAATGACGGCAGAATTCTTGCCGAAGCCCGCCTTGACAACCTGCCTGCCACGACGGAACTGTTCCGGGAGTCAGCCGAGGTCCGCAGCCTCCCCCTCCCCGCTTCGGTCGAGTCGGTCTTCAGCGGAAGCCACAACACCGGCTCCACTCTGATCGGCGCCGTTCACATGGAACGGGGCACATCAGATCTGTCCCGTAAAGTCCGCCGGGTTATCGTAATCTCCGTCAGTGTTGCTGCGAGTTTCTGGCTGGCGGTCACCGGATTCTGCTACCTAGTGCTCCGGCGGCTGACCAGCTCCTTCAACGCTCTTATGCTCGGCATCACCGCCATGCAGGAGGGTGACTTCACATCCCGTATCGAAATCGAATCTGATGACGAACCGGGCCGGGCAGCGCATGCCATCAACAATCTGGCGTGCGTTTTACAGCAGCGGGGAGAGGAAAACAACCGCCTTCAGGAAGAACGTCTCGATATTGAGCGCCAGATGTTCCATGCCCAGAAACTGGAGAGCCTGGGGATTATGGCGGGAGGGATTGCCCACGACTTCAACAACCTGCTGCAATCAATTCTCGGTAACATCGAGCTGGCTTCGTTGAAGCTTACTCCCGATGCGCCGGCACACAAGTTTATCGATCGTGCCATAAGCTCGACCAGGCGGGCGGCCCTTCTTACCGGCCTGATGCTGACCTATGTGGGCAAGGGTGTGATTACCAAGAAAGATCTAAATCTGAACGAGCTGGTCAGAAGAAATGTCGATATGCTGCGGACCGCCGCCTCGTCGTCCGTTTCGATCGAACTGCATCTTTCCCCCGAACTGCCGGTCATAGCAGCAGATGAAGCCCATATCCAGCAAGTGGTGATGAATCTGATCAGTAACGCCGCGGAATCCATCGTGGATCAACCCGGCTTCATCAAGCTGACCACCAGCGTCCTGGATTACGATAAAGATGCTCTCTCCGCCAGCGTGCTGGACGAAAAGCCGGAACCGGGACGCTTTGTCGTGCTGGAAGTCAAAGATAACGGCTGCGGCATGCACGAGGAAACGCTGAAACGCCTTTTTGACCCCTTCTTTACCACAAAATTTACCGGACGCGGACTCGGCATGTCGGCCGTCATGGGAATAATGAGAACCCACCACGGCGCGCTGTTAGTCGAGAGCAAACCGGACAAGGGGACCACCTTCAAGGTATTGTTTCCGGCCACGATACCAACGACTCCTGCTGCCGCGTCCGGGAGATATCCGCAGACTCCCCTCTCCACTAAAATCAAGCTTCCGGAAAATCAGCTATCCGGTCTGGCGCTGGTGGTAGACGACGAAAAAGCGGTACTGCACATCTGCTCCAAAATGGTTTCCCTGTGCGGTTTAACGGTGATCAGCGCGGTGGACGGCGTCGATGCGGTTGCCAAATTCCGTGAGCATGCCGATGATATCGTTGTTGTCCTGATGGACCTGACCATGCCGAACATGGATGGTATAGCCGCCATGAGCAAAATCCACCTCATCAAGCCGGACATAAAGATAATCATTTCCAGTGGTTTCAATAAGGAAGAACTGAGTGAGCGTCTCACCGAACACCCCCCTGATGGCTTCATTCGCAAACCGTACAGCTTGAATGTGCTTGAGTTGGAATTACGGCGGATATTGCAGGGATAAACCGGGTCGTGTAAACAGGGCGAGCCAGCGGCGTCGCCCCTACTCCAGCGCTTTTACTCCCGCAATGGCAACCACCAGTCCTATGACACTCAGCATTGTGACAAAGACAAACCACCAGAGACGTTTTTTTCCGGTTTCCACTCCCGTGACTTCTTTTTGAAAACCCTCGATAGTCAGCAGCAGGGCGGCAGCAAAAAGCGCGCAACAGATCGTGACGCAGAACGGGCACCAGCTGCCGATAATGTATTTCTGTATCCAGAGCAGGCGAAATTCGGCGCCGATGCCGGAAAAAATCATTGCGGTCAGCGCCCACTGTAACAACGGCGCCTGGCGACGCAGCCGGAGAAGCAGCAGCATGAACGCAAAATAGGTGATCCCGAGCCACCCCATACCGATTCCGAAGAAGGTAAACGCGGCCGTGTCCCGGCATGCGGTGGTCAGACAGAGCTCTTCGACCAGGGTGGCAATGGCAACCGCCTGACCGGTAGCAACGGTAAGCCAGAGCAATAACGTCACTACGCGACGACAGCGGGGGGTACCTAATATCTCTTGCAGCATAGCACCTCCCTTTTTTTCAATCAGCTTGCAATCTGCTTTTTGAGCATCTCGATTTCTCTACGCAGTTCATCTTCATTTTTTATCGCCTCGGTGATATCACTGCACGTAATTACCACGCCATCTATTTTCTTGTCGATGGTGCGATAGGGCAAGATCCGGACAAGGTACCAACGTCCATCCAGCGAAGACACCCGGTTTTCGACCGAGATCAACTTCCTGAGCACATCATGAACATGGTCATACAGGTGGGGATAGTCCAGATTTGAGACAATATCCGTCAGTGGCCTTCCCAAATCGCCGGGAATCAGTTTGAACAGTCTATTGGCTCCGGTAGTGAAGCGTCGCACCTGCAGATGGTTATCCAGAAAAATAGTCACTATTTCGGTACTGTTCAGCAGATTTTCCATATCGTTGTTTATCTGAATAAAGTCTTCAAGCCGGGAGGTTTGCTCGGCATTTACGCTTTGAAGTTCCTCATTCATAGACTGCAACTCTTCCTTCGAGGTAGTCAACTCTTCATTGGTTGATTGAAGTTCCTCATTGGTTGATTGAAGTTCCTCATTGGTGGATTGCAGCTCCTCGTTGGTCGATTTCAGCTCTTCGTGAGTGGTCTGCATCTCCTCGCGGTTGGTACGCAACTCTTGACGGGTTTTACGCAGTTCCTGCTCATATTCTTCAATCTGCTTACTTTCGGGAAAAGGTCCTGGCTTTTTCCGCCCCGTCTTTGCAGGTAGCGAAACATCTTTGAAGGAAATCAACACAAGTCCGCGTAACGCTTCAGGCACCTCGATCTTCATGAGCATCATATCAACTGATTGCGTGTAGTTATGTGCATCTGTGAGAGTGCCCCGTACGGAAACAGGCTCATGATGCTGCAACGCTTTACTGAAGGCAGAGCCAAGTTCATGCCGCAACCCTTCCCGAACCATGGCAAAGATGTTCATATTAGCCTTGCCTGCCGCAGGTTCAAGATACGTGCCTGTTTTTCCGTTAATATAGACAATGTCGCCCTGATCGGAGGTTAATACGGTTGGTGTCGAGCAATACTGCAGAATAAGATTGTCAGCCAATAGCTGAAGATTGTCGGCTGGTTTGAGCATAAGGGGCTCCTGTGGCAATGATGTTTGCACGTTGGATATGAAGAAGGAGGGGAATGCTATTATGTCGTTTTGAAGTTTGATATTATTACGCCAGTAAAACTTAGACCGGTTATACGCCGCTGTAAACAGATCGATATGTGAACCAATGGACTCGGCACTTCCCAGAAAAAGCAGTCCACCCGGTTTGAGACTGTAGTGGAATAGCGGCAACAGTTTTTTCTGCAGTTCTGTAGAAAGATAAATCAACAGGTTGCGGCAGATGAGAATATCCAACTTGGTAAAAGGTGGATCCATGACGACGTTCTGCTGGGCAAAGGTCACCATCTCACGGATCTCGCTGCACACCCGGTACTTGTTGTCTTCTTTTTTAAAAAAACGCAGCAGCCGTTCCGGTGAAACGTCAGCTTCGATAGTAGAATCGTAGAGTCCTCTACGGGCCTTGTCAACGGCATCAACATCCAGGTCGGTGGCAAAGATCTGCAGAGTGCAGTCGGTTGCCGGTTTGAGCTGATCCAGAGCCTCCTTGAATAGTATTGCCAGGGAATAGGGTTCCTCTCCGGTTGAACAGCCGCACGACCAGGCTCTCAAAGACCCGCCTTTGGGATAGGCCGCCAGAATCTTCGGCAAGGCTTCACTTTTAAGTTCCTCCCACAAGACAGCATCCCGGAAGAAACTGGTTACTCCGATCAGCAGTTCCTTGAAGAGCAGATCAACTTCATGGCTGTTCTTTTGAAGAAACCTGGCATAACCGGCAACGGAATCTATTTTGTGGATCGACATGCGCCGCTCGATCCGGCGATATATCGAGTTGGGTTTGTAGAGAGAGAAATCATGCCTGGTCCTTGCCTTGAGCTGGGTGATGATTTTATTCAAGCTACCCTGTTCCTTGTCACTAAAATCCGGAGCGTCTTTCACGCGGAGTTTGGTACAACCGAGAAAAGCCATGATCCGTGAGGGAAGTTCCTCGGCTGGAGCAACAATGTCAATCAGATCGGCATTAATGGCACTTTTGGGCATACTGTCGAACTTGGCCGTAGCGGGCTCCTGCGCCAGAGTCAATCCACCCTGTTTCTTGATTGATCTCACCCCCTGAGTACCGTCTGAGCCCATACCGGAAAGGATTACTCCGATGCTCTGCTCTGCGCAATCCACCGCTAATGAGGTGAGAAAAGAATCAATCGGCAGCCGCAGACCATGTTTTTCTTCACTATTGGGAGTCAACAGATGAAGGGTTCGTTTGCTTATCAACAAATCCTTGTTGGGAGGGATCACATACACCCGGTCAGGTTGTACTTTGGTGGCGCTATTAACTTGCGAGACTTTCATTGTCGTGGAACGCTGGAGCAACTCAGGCAGGTTGCCGACATGAGTGGGTGACAGGTGCTGAATGACGACAAAAGCCATGCCGCAATCTCTCGGAACATGACTGAGGAATAGTTCCAGCGCTTCCAAACCACCTGCAGATGTGCCTATGCCGACTATGGGAAACGGTGTGGAGCCCGTGTGGCTGGTAACCTGCTGGGATTGTCTTTTCATGGCAAGTTGCCTCAGCACGCTAATGTGATATCTTTGTGGCGCTAACTATACTCTCCTGTTCGTAATTTTTTCAAGAGGATTGATACTCACTTTGTAAGCGGATATTCCCACAGATTATCCTGCAGGAATATCCGCCACATGCCGTTGGTATTACGGCGCAGGCACGGTAACGGTAACATTAACCAAAGTGGTTGCGCCGGCAGTTGTTGCTCCCGACAGTATTCTACCGTTAATTACGGCTCCGGCCTGACCTGCAACACTGACGCCGGCAATAATGTTCCCGTTAAAAATGGTTCCGGCCCCGATAGTCGCGCTCGCAGTGGAAACCCAATACACGTTCCTGGCCTGAGCGCCGTTAGCCAGCAGAACATTCGCTGTTGTTGTAAACGATGAACCGACCTGAAACAGCCAGGATGCATTGACATCACCCTTTGCATCGAGAGTCAGAGGTGTTGTAACCAGCATTGTGCTGCCGGATGTATAGGTTCCCGGAGGGAGAACTCCTGCTGCTCCCCCATTCACGAGCCCGCCTAGATCTGTCGCAGCTGCCAAAGCAACCCCAGCCGGCAGAGCTTTTGCGGTGGCATAAGCTGCTGCCAGATCGGTTGCGGCCTGAACAGTCGCGGCGTCGTTAATGTGGATTGTTCCGCTGACCTGTCCCGCCACCAGGGCACATGCCGTGCCGGGGCTTAGTGCTACGTCTCCGTAAATCATGGTAGGGCCGCTGCTGGTAATTGTTGAACGGGCCATGACTCCGAAAGTGCCGGCAGAACCAAGAGGGATTAATGGAGAAAAAGTAGTAAAGTTCCAGACATAGTTTATCGCAAGCGCATTACCACCCAGGTCAGTGGCTTCAGTCGTGATCGTGGCAGTATAGGTAGTCCCGTTTGCTAAAGTGGCTATTGGTGTGAAGGTTGCGATTTTGTTAATGGCATCATACGCGACTAATCCGGCTACACCTGTAATACCTGCCACCTTGAAGGTTGCCGTGTTGATCGTTAACGGGTCCATCGCCTTACTGAACGTTGCGGTTATCGGGCTGGTTGTGGCCACCTTTGTGGCTATATTTGCAGGATTTACCAGAGTAACCAGAGGAACGGCAAGGTCCGAAGCAGTGGCTGTTGTCCAGCTCCAGACATAGTCTACCGCCAGCGGGTTACCTGTCAGATCTTTTGCTCCGCTGACTCCACCTTTAATTGTGGCGATATAACGGGTGTTGGTGGAAAGATTGATAGATGGTGTGAATATCGCGTGTGTGCCGGAGCAGCTTGTTGTTCCGGCTATAGCGTTACCGGAGCCGGCTTCTTTCAAAGTAAAGATGGCATTAGTTATCGTCAGGGGGTCCATCGTCTCGCTGAATGTTGCCCCGGCTTTCGTGTTGCTGGGGACGTTTGTCGCGCCGTCGGCATTGGCCGTCCCGATTACCGTGGGAGCAGTGGTGTCCGCGGCTGTGCCGGTTGTCCAGTTCCAGACATAGTCTGCTGCCATCGGATTACCGCTCAGATCTTTAATCCCGCTTGTCCCGCCTGAAATGGTGGCGGTATAGCGGGTCGTTGGGTTCAGGTTTTTAGTCGGCATAAAAGTTGCGCTCACTCCGGAACAACTCACGGTACCGGCAACAAAAATGCCGGTGACTGTTTCCTTTAACCTGACATTAACATTGGTAATCGTCACGGGGTCCAGCCCTTTGCTGAATGTCACCCCAACTCTGGAGTTGATGGCCACGTTTGCAGCGCCATTCGCGATGGAGGTACCGGTTACTAAAGGAGCGGTCATGTCTGAAGACGCACTCGTTGTCCAACTCAAAACATAATCCACCATCTGATTGCCGGCCAGGTCTTTGACTCCGGTGGCTCCCCCTTTTATAGTGGTTGTGTAGCCTCTACCGTTGGCAAGATTGGCTAATGGGGTAAATACTGCGCTCACTCCCGAATAGCTTACGGTACCCGCAACAGGCAATCCCGAGACGGTTTCCTTCACCATGAAATTTGCATTGGTAATAGACAAAGGATCCATCGCCTTACTGAATGTTGCACCCGCTTTGGTGTTAACGGCTACGTTTGTCCCGCCGTTGGTATTTATCGTTCCGGTAACGGTTGGCGCCGTCACATCAGCGTCCATACTGGTGGTGAAACTCCACACATAGTCGGCGGCAACTGAATTGCCGGCAAGGTCCCTGGCTCCGGTAGTCATTGTGGCGGTATAAACGGTGTTTGCACCAAGGGTGCTTGTCGGGATAAAGGTCGCCGTTGAGCCAAGATACGAGATGGTTCCCGCCACTGGGTTTGTAGTTGTAGGAATCAAGCCCGGGCTTGTCAATTTAAAGTTAACCACCGTAATTGTTAATGGGTCCATCGGTTCACTGAACGTTGCATTGATATTTGCATTGATAGCCACGTTAGTGGCGCCGTAAGTAGGAGTTGTAAAGCTGACGGTCGGCAGAACCGTGTCGGCTGCACTGCCTGTCGTAAACGTAAATACAAAGTTTGCAGCCATTGAATTGCCTGACAGATCTTTCACTGCGGCAGTAATTGTAGCTGAGTAATTGGTATTGGCAGAGAGATTATTCGCAGGTGAGAAGGTCGCCGATGTGCCGACCGGGGTGACAGTTCCCGGTACGTTGATCCCGCTGTTTGTAGCCTTCAGGGAAAAAGATGTCGTGGTGATCGTAGCCGGATCCATCATTTCGCTGAAGTGTATGATAACTTTCCTGTTGGTGGGAACGGAAATGGCATTGGTGCCGGGGGATGCGTCACTCACGGTCGGGAGTGTCGTATCCTGTAACGCCCCGGTGATAAAGGTCCAAACATAGTCCGCGGCAAGAGCGTGGCCTGTGCCGTCCTTGGCCTCGGTCGTAACTGTGGCGGTATATTCGGCATTGGACAGAAGATTGCCTGTCGGAGCAAAGACTGCCGTAACGCCTGAGTAACTCACACTTCCAGCTACAGCCGTTGTACCTTGCTTTACAGTAAACGTGGACGTAGTGATCGTTGCCTGATCCATTGGATCACTGAAGATTACAGAGATCTTGGTGTTGATGGGGATACCTGAAACAACTTTACCGACGCTTTTAGTCGATGCAGCCTTGGCATCACTACTTAAAGGGACCGTAAAGCTTACCGCAGATTTGGATGCGCCTCCCACGCTTTGCTGCGAATTACTTCCTCCGCATCCGGCAACAATAAGAGTAACTGCCAACATCAGACACCGCATCTTTAATAAAAGGTTTCGTACATTCATAGTGGTCCCCTCCTTAGGGACGGCTGCATCTTTGATCAGATATGGCAACAGGTATGATTGTCTGCCACTTCCTCCACGTATTATCAACCAAGACAAGGCAATTACCCTGCCAACGGATGAAGGTCTTCGATAAACGCAGCATATCTCTTGATAAAGGGGAATTTAGAGCCAACGGAAAGGAGTGCAAAACCTGTCATCCAACCTCAGCATCTGGCGGAACCTCAACATTGTGCAGTATATTTGTACGGCTTCCCCAACACCCTTCTCTTTTCACGTGCACATTTCAATAGTTTTTAAATTGTTAAAACAACAGGTTACAATATCCACCCTAACTAATCCCCTCTGGCACCATAGTTGCTCTTCAATAATGAAAATACAAAAAGGAGAAAACTATGAAAAAACAGATTGTAACCCTTTTGGTGCCGTTATCGCTCCTGGCGCTTCCTGCCCTGTCACTGGCGGCCGTGACCGGCACCGGTATGGGTGCCAACACCGGCTCCGCCACCGCCACCGGTACACTGATCGCAACCGCATCCGTCAGCGCCAAGTGCGTGATCACCAGTACTACCAACGTCGTGTTTACATCCGTGGATCCTACGACCAACGGCAACTATGACGGCGCCGGCTCCATCGTCACAAAATGTTCCAAAGGCACTCTCGAATTTCTTTTCGTCGCCCCAACTGTTGCCGGCGCTCTGGCAATGAAGAGCCCTACGACTCTTGACAGCATCACCTATGGCCTTTATAGCGATGCCGCCCGTACGACCGCTTTCCCCAGTGTGACAGGCGGCGCCAAGACCACCCAGCCGGGCACTTCGGTAACTACCAACCTTTATGGCCGGGTGGTTGTCGCAAGCGGTGTAAACGACTCAATTGCGGCCGCCGGTGATTATACCCAGGCATTGACAGCAACCATTGAGTGGTGATCGTTCACCGTTCATTCCAAGGAGATATAAGGAGATACTATGAAAGTACAAACAAGTTTACTGTATATGTCGGTTGCCGCTCTCTTGACGTTTGGCCCGGTCCATACCGGTTTTGCATCCAGCTTTTCGGTTGAACCGGTGCGGGTCATTCTTGATCTTCAGCACCGGACCGAACGAATGACCGTTAAAAACGAGTCGGACCGGCCACTGACTGTACTGATCAAGGCGTATCGCTGGACCCAGGCAGATGCGGGTAAGGATCACTACGCTGAAACAGATGATTTAATCATCTTTCCACGAGCGTTAACCATGGCACCGGGAGAAGAGCGTTTTGTACGCGTCGGCATGGCCGCGCCATCCGGACAGATGGAACAGGCATTCCGTATCTATATGGAAGAGCAGCCAATTAACGGGGAACAGGCGCCAAAAGCTGCAACCGCGCGTATTTTGATGCGCTTGGGGATACCGGTTTTTGCTCAGCCGCTCAAACCGGAAATGAACCTGAAGGTCCATGAATTGATACTGTCTAAAGGGCTTCTTCAGCACACACTCACAAACAGCGGCAACACCTTTGTCACGGCCGAGCAGATAACAATTAACGGACGTGACAAGAAGGGAAATGAGTTGTTTGCGAGCAACCTGGGGGGAGCCTATCTACTGGCAGGAAGCACTCGTACCTTTGAGATTGCTATTCCGAAAAGTCAGTGCAGCCGTATAACCCAGATCAACGTTACAACCAGAAGTAAAGGCAAAGATCAGCTTAGCAAGCTGGACATGACCTCCGGGGCTTGTGAAAACAAGTGAAGCAATATGCCGACACGTTACCCGCCGGCTGACTGGCAGCTTCGTGTCTGCGCTGATATCTGTCATTTGTCTCTGCCCCACAGTTGCCTATACAACAGAGACAGTCATACTGACTGTCTCTGTCAACACTGTCTCGTACGGCGAATTTTTTATAAAGCGCTTAGATAGCGGCACGTTGTTGATGCACAGTGAGGATGTACGTCTCATCGGCCTTAAAACAGCTGACGTACCGGGATTACCCATAGATGGCGTGGCGTACATCTCAATTGAAGAGTTGGCGGGGGTGACAGTGACCCTGGACGAAAAGCATCTGACTCTCGATTTGTTGGCCGGCGCTGCCCGACTCGATCTGACGCGCATCGTAAAAAACTATTCTCCATCACCGGACGCATACACACCTTCAAAAGGCGCCAGTGCGTTTTTCAATTACCGGGCTGATTACGGTAACGGCATCACAATACACAGCCCTTCCTGGAACGCTACCGGTCAGGCCGGACTGCGCCGTGGCAATTTCCTTCTGCTTGGCGACGGCATGTATCAACACGTTCAGGATACTCAGCAGGCCGTACGTTTGATGACCAGCCTTTCCTGGGACCGCCCGGAGAGTTCATCACGATGGGTGGCCGGAGATATAAACGCCACGGGGGGAGATCCATCCGGAGCGATCCTTCTCGGCGGTCTCAGTTATGCCAGCGAATACTCGATGTCACCCGGACTGGTTACGTACCCTCTGGGAGAGTTCAGCGGCATAGCGGTTCTCCCGTCTGAAGCTGAAATCTATGTTAACGGAGTTCTTGTGCGACGTGAACATCTGACGCCCGGTGATTACCGATTCCGGAATCTGCCGGTTGCCAACGGTGCAAACAACGTGGAGATTGTGCTGCGTGACGCTTTTGGCAATGAAAACCGGAACAATACCCGCTTCTATCTTTCCGATCGCCTGCTCAAGGCAGGCCTTCACGACTATTCCTATTCTGCCGGCTTCATGCGGCACGACTTCGGCACTGCCAGCAATCGCTACGACCAGCCGCTCCTGATAGCTCACCATACCTTCGGAATAAGCGATGTACTGACGGCAGGCACCGGGGTCGAAACAGGTAACGGCCTGGTGAATCTTATCCCCCGGATTATACTCGGTATTTCAAACAATGGGGTTGTGTCACTTCTGGGAGGGGGAAGCCATGATCGCGACCGCGGCTGGGGGACAACGTTAGCGGCAGGATATCAGCTCCAGACACACCATGTGAACTACCAACTGAGCCTGACTCACAACAGTCAACAGTACCGGACTCTGGCAAACCAGCAAGACACTGACACCGTGCAACTCGATTGTGGCACCGGAATCAGCATAGGTACTCCCTCTTTCGGCACGGTCAGCGTAAACGGTTTTTTCAGTGAAACCTATGCCGGGCAGCTGAAACGGTCGGTGGGAGTATCATACTCCCGTTCTCTGGCTAAAACTGTCCAATTCATGGCTTCACTGAGCAGTTCCTGGGGCAGTTCCAGTACGATCGGTTTTTTTACCGGATTGACTTTTTTCCCTGCCAACGATGTGACTACATCGGCCATGCTGCAAACCGGTCCCGGTTCTGACAAGGAGTCTCTGACTCTCCAGAAAAACCTGCCAATTGGCGAGGGTATTGGGTATCGGGCAACCCTGGAGCGTGAACAGAACCGGAACCAGACCGTTGTGCGCACCAATCCGCAGCTTCAGGTCAATGGCCCTTACGGCAGCTACACCGCCGAACTACAGGGACAGCGCGACGATACCGGCGGGCATACGGCAGGCAGCTACAATCTTTCGGCTTCCGGAGCTCTCGTATACGCGGGGGGGCATCTTGGTCTGAGCAGACCGGTCAGCGGCAGCTTCGCAGTCGTAAAGGTGGAAGGCCTGTCCGATATCGGTGTCCTGCTTGATAATCAAGTGGTTGCGCGAACGAATGCAAACGGCATGGCCTATATCCCCGCACTCCGTTCCTATCAGGAAAACAAAATCACTTTCGATGATCGCTCAATTACGGCTGACTATCTCATTAAACGCTACAAGGCTGTCGTGACACCGGGACTATACGGGGGTGAATGCGTCTATTTTCCCACTACCAGAGTTCAGGCGTACGTTGGTCGTCTTTTGGGACAGTATGGCGTACCTCTGGAATTTGTCAGGGTTACTCTTCATGGAATGAAACGGGAATTTTCCTTTACAACACTCAGCGGTGGCGAGTTTTATTTTGAAAATCTGGCTGATACCGCACCTGAAGCCGGTAGGAAACCTGAAGCATGCGGGGACCCGTCGCCGTATCGCCTGGACGTTGTCCCTGGGACGTATGCGGCAACCGTTATGGTCGACGGTGCGGAACGGCATTTCAATCTGCTCATCGCCGATTCCGACGCCGTGGTTGTACCGTTGGGAGAGGTTCGGATTCCTGATCCGATACAGTAAAAAATATCGCACGTGACGATCACATACCTGATACGTAACTTGGTGGAATAAAAATGAGCTTATATTTATTACAAATAATTGCGTGCATCAGTTTGAGCGTACTCCTTGCTTCAGAGGCGAACGCCGGTTGCAGCGTCAGCGCCACGTCGATAAACTTCGGGAACTATGACGTTTTCTCCTCAGCATCCGACACCGGCACCGGCTCCGTTACTCTCTCCTGCGCCCCTAAATCAAATGTTTCGATTGCTATTGAAGCCAGTACAACTTCCGGTTCATTTAATCCCCGCATGATGCAGCACTTCACTCTTGACGACACCTTGAACTACACTATTTACACCACTGCCGCCATGACCTCGGTTTGGGGAGACGGCACCCAGGGCACCGCTACCGTAGACGTGACAAACGTCAAAAACGGCAACACTCCTTCTGTCATTATCTATGGAAAGATCGCTCCTCTGCAAAACGTATCGGCAGGCAGTTACAGTGAACAACTGGTTATTACCATCTCGTTCTGAGGCCGTGTGATACGTGTGCCGATCCGGAACCGGAATCAGACAGCCGCCACACTCATCAGGAGCGGCCATGGATAGGTACCTGGCCGGGCATCTTCCTTGAGAATGAAGCGATAGGTCAATTCGAGCACTTCCGTCCCACGGACATGGGGCCTCAGCAGCCAACTGTCCACAGAGCCAAGGTGAAATTCGCACCCTAATCCACTCACCACAACATGTTGAAACGGACCCTCCTGCGCTTCAAAGGAGATTATATAGCCGAACAGGCTGCTGTTTCTGACTTCTATCCGGGTGGCCGCGGACACCTCCAGAAAACCTTGTGCAATATTCTCACCGGTTACAACAAACTGCCGTGCCTGGTGCTTAACCGTCATCCGCGCGGTGCTTTTTACCGTAGCAGTCGCGGTCAAGGTGGCAAATGAACTGCCTGCCTCGCTCGTAACGGGGCCACAAAGCGCCACAGTCGTACCAAGAGCCGCCGAGATCACTATTTGCTGGAGACGAAGGCCTTGCTCAACATACTTTTGTTTCACATATCCCCGTTCAACCAGCAGCTCTCCGACCTTTTTCGAGGAATATTTCTGCTGTTCAAGAGTCTCATTCAGCTGATCACGGGTGAGTTGCCCGAAGGCAATCAATATGTCACCCAACCTGAAGTCACGAGACTCTACCGCTGTTTTCAAACAGCTTTCACCGGCAGTAATTTTACCCCACAACCTGTCAAGCAGGTTTTTAACCTGATGGGTCAAACATTTCATATCGCACATGTACCTGCCTCCGTCCTTCGCTGTACCATCAGACCAATGGTTACCTTATTGATCACGCATCACGTCCTTATCTTTTCAGATTATTTTTTCACTCCTCAGTTTTTCAATTTTTTCTTTTGAATAGTTCAACTGCCGTAATATTTCATCCGTGTGTTCTCCCAGTCCTGGTGCTGGGGCCGTTAGCGCCGTTTCACCAGGACACCGGATGGGGCAGGATAAGGCACCGATAGTACCGCGAACCGCGTTTGGAACGTTCATAAGCATTGCCTGTTCTTTTACAAAAGGGTTATCGAGGGCGCTGCCGACATCATTAACCGGCGCAACAGGAACTTTTCCTCCCAACTTTTCCATCCATTCCTGGGTTGTCGCGGTCATGAGAACTTCATCCAGAATTTGGGTCAGAAGATCACGGTTGGCCAGCCTCGCCTCGAAGTCGTGGAACCTCGGATCCTCTTGCCATTCCGGTTTACCTATGGCTACGGCAAATTCTTTCCAGAACTTTTCCTTGTTACACATAACGAAGATCCAACCATCTTTGGTTCGATAGAGTTGGCTGGGAACCAGAGAAGGGTGACTTGAACGGGGGGTCTGACCTTGAATCACCCCTTCATTGAGGTACCATGTGGCAAGATAATTCAGATTGTGCAATGCCACATCGAAAAGGCTTACATCAACGTCCCGGCCAATTCCGGTTGCCCGTGCCCCTATAATGCCGGCCAAAAGGCCGAGCACTGCCGTAACCCCGGTCATCATATCGACTATCGAGACCCCGAATCTGGTAGGTGGCCCTCCAGGCTCTCCCGTCAGGGTGAGATACCCGACCTCCGCCTGCATCAGGTAATCGTATCCCGGCCAGGCGGTTCTTGACCCTGTACGTCCGTAGCCTGAGAGATGTGCACAGACGATGGTTGGATTAATCTCTTTCAATTGATCGTAGGTGATCCCCAGCTTTGCCGGGATGTCTCCCCGAAGGTTGTTGAATACTCCTTCGGAAATCCTTACCAGGTCGTGCAGGATTTCCTGCCCTTCCCGTGTCTTCAGATCGAGTGTTATGCTTTTCTTATTCAGGTTGGATTCCTGAAAAACATGACTATCCCCAGGGGAAAAGAAGTACGGGCCCACACTCCGACTGACATCACCACCGTCAGACTTATCTTCAACCTTGATAACTTCCGCCCCGAGAGCACTCAGGTGCATTGTGCCGAAAGGTCCGGCTCCATACTGTTCTACGGAAATGATCCGTATACCTTGAAGGGGGAGTGTCATACCGGGCTCCTTTCAACGAGTTGCCGGGCAATAATGATTCGTTGCAATTCATTGGTCCCTTCGCCTATGGTAAGGACCGGCGCGTCGCGGTAATACCGCTCGACGTTGACCTCCTTTGAGTAGCCGTAGCCACCATGGATACGCATGGCATCCATGGAATTGGTGACGGCTGCTTCGGTAGCAAAAAGTTTGGCCATTCCTGCTTCCATGTCGCACCGTTTCCCTTCATCAAACGCAGTTGCCGCGGCATTGACCAATAGTTTTGCCGCTTCTACGCGTGTTGCCATATCGGCCAGTTTCATCTGGATGGCCTGGTGCTCGCAGATGCGCTTACCGAAGGTTTTCCTGATCTGGGAATATGCTACGGAATCATTGAGCGCGGCTGCGGCCACACCCGCCCCACGAGCTGCGACATTGATACGTCCAAGTTCCAGACCGGATAGAATCTGCTGTAGCCCTCTCCCTTCAACGCCCCCAATAAGACGGTCCGCAGGAACTCGATAATTTTCAAATACAATCTCACAGGTTTCGATCCCCTTGTATCCAAGCTTTTCGAGCTGCCGGCTCACCGTAAAGCCTTCCCCCTTTTCAGCAATAAACAGACTCATGCCTTTATGGGGTGGATTCGTGGTGGGGTCTGTTTTTACCAATAACGCAAAACAGTTTCCGTAAAGGCTGTTGGTTATCCACATCTTCGAACCATTCACAATGTAGTCATCGCCTTCGCGTTTAGCGACCGTACTGATCGCCTGCAGATCGGTCCCGGCATCCGATTCCGTAAGGGCAACCCCCCCACGCAGTTCACCTGTTGCAAATTTTGGGAGGAAGTATTCTTTCTGCTGTTTAGTGCCGAAGCGCTGAACCGCCATAGCCATGATGAGGTGAGAATTCAGGATCCCGGAGAGGGACATCCATACCATTGACATCTTCATCGTCATTTTGGCGTAGGTTGTGACAGGAAGGCCTGCCCCGCCGTATTCAGTGGCGATGATGGTCCCGAACAGGCCGAGTTTTTTCATCTTCTCCACAATTTCAGCCGGGTAAATATCGTCATGTTCCAGATCATGGCAGACCGGTTTGACTTCCCGCGTGAGAAAGTCATCCAAAACGTCCAGAATTATCCGTTCATCTTCATTATTTGCTTTCATAATTACTCCCATACTTCTGACACTTGCTACTTCACTGTTCAAGTATACCACGGATACGCGCCGGGTTAGGAATTATACCTACAAATACTGCCTCACTTTTATCTACTTCATAATCATCCCCACACTGACTGTTAAAAACAAAAAAAATAAATAAAATGAAATTAGAGCAAACCTTTGGAAAATTGCTAACAGAGACTCTCTTCGACGGGGAGAATTCATGAAAACCATACATCGCAATCAAGGTTTTACAATGGTTGAACTCATAGTCGTTGTCGCAATTGTCTCCGCCCTTGCCGGAATGGCAATCCCATTTTATAATAGTTATGTCGATAAAGCAAAATTGACTCTCTCATTAAGTGCCCTTTCCATTTTAAAGAAGGCTCTTGATTCATACTCGATGGAGCATGGTGACTATCCGGGAACTCTTGATTTTTCCACTTTTACCGATCAAAATGGTGTCGCAATTACCGACGTCTCCGTAACTGATCAGATAAAGGGCAATATTTTCTCTTTTGACAGTTATGTTGTTGCTGCATCCACATACACATTGGTAGCAAAGGGTGTTGATTCCTCTCATACGGTCATAACGGTAACTCCTGACAATATTACCCACTAAGGAGCAGTATGAAAAAGTACCGTAGGAAAAAATATCTGATAGACCGGCCATTTCAGCTGAAGTTGCTTGTGATGGTGATATCCCTTCTGCTGATTCACACAATACTGGTACTTGCCGCCGTTTTCTTGCCGACAGCTCTTGTGCTTTACTCCAATCTGCCACTTGAACGGAAGAACGATGCCGCAAAATCCATACTGCTTTTCCATAAAACCATTTGGCCAGGGATTGTCGCTGTTATCGCACTGTTCGGATATGTAAGCATCTTTTTCAGCCACAAGATTGCCGGACCAATTTATCGTATAAAGATGGCTCTGAGGGAGATGGCTGCGGGCAACTACTCAAACCGGATTACCCTGCGCAAGGGTGACGAACTTGTTGATGTGGCTGAACATATAAACGCTCTTTCCGAGATCATCAATACGTCAAAGACTGCACTGAATCTGAATCACGGATCGGTAATCGAAGCTCTTGCCGAACTGAAACGGGAGCTTTCCGCTGCTACTCCGGACAAGGAAGCAATTTCTGCCTTATTCGAAAAGATTGAAGCGGGAAACTCTGAAGTTTCATCCATTCTTACTACCGGAAGGTAACCCCGATCACCGCAAACTATTATTTCCGATCGTATTTATTCATCTTGCCGATCCCACCAAGCACATCCATCACCCCGAAGTTCTGTATGGAGTTCAGGCGTTTAACGATCACTTTCTTTTGGCTTGAATTGCTGCCGATTGCCTGTTTCGCAGGACTCTGTCCGGTTTCGGATATATGCAGGATCGATTGCATTGCAGATCTCTTCCTGAACTCCAAAGTTCAATAGAAATGCCTGATCCGTTTTGGATCAGGCATTTCATTCTACCATGGTTCAGATGAATGTCAGTATTGATTGTGTGACCGCTCTACTTCTCCAGAACCCGCTCTACCTCGCCCACCTTTTTCTGAATTTTACCGGCGATCTTTTCGCCGAGACCTTCTCCTTCCAAATCCGGATTATCGCTCAGTTTCCCGGCGACCTCCTTGACCGCACCTTTGATTTCGTGAACGGCACCTTCAACCTGGTCTTTTGTACTGGCTTTCATGGCATTCTCCTTTAACTCAAAATGGTTATGCTACTCAATTCTCCATAACGTGTGACACTGCACTCGTTCCGGCAAGAAAACATATAGCAACTATCGCGCCAGAAATCACCTGAGCGATGTTAGATTGCAACGGTTTGATTTTACGGGTTAAAATACACATTAAACGCGTGTCTAGAATAGCGAATGCCGGCATAATCCGTCACTTGCAACACAACTTCCATATATGACGGGTTACGTCGGCTTTTCATCAGACTTGACCTGTTCGTCCGGTTTGCTTCGTTCATCCAGTTTCGTATGCATTACTCCTCTTTGATATGATTGGGGTAACGACCCGTGATAATCAGATTGAGCCATTTGCTCATCATAACCTTCATGACGTCGTTCACGACCAGACACGAAACCATTGCATAGGAAAAAATCGTTAATGACTGCCACCATGGCAACGGCATGAACCCTGGGAGCCCCGCTAACGTCAGGACCGTGCCTGCTAACGTATCCGCAATGATGGCAGCCACGAGTGTCTTGCTGGGCATCGTCATCCAGAACCAGCTGCGCTCCCGCGCGGAAATAATGGAAAATGCGGCGAAGTACAGAAGTGTCAGAAAACTGAAGGTGTAGAGGGCATTGGTGTCGGCTGCCAAACCGAAACGTGACCAGCATATCCACAGCAGGAATAGCGCCTCTGCGAGCATCGCAACGCCAACCGCACCAGCCACGGTGACAAGCCCTCCGATGTTCCAGGTTTCCGGTTTTCCGGATGGGCGAACGTTGTCGGTGGCAAGGGCAATCTTGGCAAAATCCGTCATGAAGACCAGGAGCAGCATGCCAAAGGCGGAAACAACGAACTTGCCGGTAACCACGAACGCGATAGCCACGAAGGCTGCCTTCAGGATAGTCCGGCTGATCTTGTTGATGATCCACGTAAGGATACGCTGATAGATCGTCCGTCCCTGCTCGACCAACGCCACGATATTTGTCAGCCCCGGCTCTGTCAGGACGACGTTCGCGGCGCCCTTGGCGACATCGGTCGCGCTGCTGACAGCAATGCCCACTTCAGCCTGGCGCAATGCGGGCGCATCATTGACACCGTCGCCCGTCATACCTGTTACGTGCCCCGCTGTCTGCAGACGCTGTACAACGATATATTTGTCTTCCGGGTACACTTCGGCGAAGCCATCAGCTTCGGTCAAAAGGTCAATTACCTCACTTTCGGGTTGCGCGCCCACAACCTTCAGATCGGCCATGCGCAGGATGTTGGGCACAAGCCGACTCCACGCGCGATTTCACTCGCTACCGCCAGCGCGTCGCCCGTAAGCATTTTCACGGGAACACCGAGATCATGAAGTGCAGCTATGATTTGTGTGGCGTCCGGTCGAGGTGGATCATACAACGTTACCAATCCGACCAAAGTAAGGGAGCCGGTCTCGGGGCCGCGCGCAACCGCCAGTGTCCGGTATCCCTTCAGCGCTGATTCGTTGGCCCGCGCCTCCAATATTTCGATCTCCGGGGACTGAAGACCGCAGGCAAGGGCGATTGTTCTTACAGCGCCTTTCATCACGAGCAAGTGCTGGCCGTTCTGCTCAACCACGGCTTCCGTCCGGCGATTGGTTGCATCAAATGGCGCAAAGGAAACCGGTGTGACCGCAGGTACACCGTCGAAGATATGTCGTTCCTTCGCCATAACGAGAAACGCCAGGTCAATCGGATCCTGATTGGCTTCTCGGGATGCGAGGGCACCCGCGAACAGTACGTCGGATTCCGTCGCATGCTCCAGAGGAATCACTCCGGTGACGGCCAACTGGTTCATGGTGATCGTGCCTGTTTTGTCAACACAGAGCACGTCCATCGTGGCGGCGTCCTCCACGGCGCTGAGACGGGTAATCAGCACGCCGCGTTTGGCCAGTTCCTTTGCCCCGATCGCCATGCTGACCGTGAACATGACAGGGAGGGAGAGTGGCACCGCGCTCGTCAACAGGATAAGCATAAGCGGGATCATCTCAAGAAGCGGGGCTCCGCGAATGATCATCATAACGATTACGACACCCATCAACACCCCGACAATGACAAAGAGCATGCGGACGACCTTCGCAACCGCCGCTTCGATGTGAAGCTTCGGGCGTGCATCCTGCACAAGTTCCGTGGTGCGGCCAAGAACTGTCTTCGAACCGGTCAGAATCACCACGCCATTGCCTTCCCCCAAGCGGAGAAGGGACCCTGACGAGAGCACGTCACCGGTCACCTTGACAACATCCTTAGACTCGCCGGTAAGCGCCGACTGATCCACGGTCAGAGTTCCCGTGAGGAGTTTCACGTCAGCCGGGATGATGTCTCCCGGCCGCACACGAACAATATCGCCGGGGACCAGTTCCCGTGCCGGAATAACCTGCCAGTTGGAATCACGACAGACACGCGCGCTGAACTGTAAGCGCCTTTGCAGCGCCTCAACGACACCGGCGGCGCGATATTCCTGCAGAAAACTCAACACGGCATTGATGACCAGCAGCGCACCCACTACGGCAAGATCGGATATTTTCCCGAGCACCGCCGATAACACCATGATCAGTTCGAGCATCCACGCCGACAGCCCCCAAAACTTGCCGAGAAACATGAGAACCGGGTGCCCTGTTTTTTTTACCACTTCGTTGTAACCATGCTCCTTCCGGCTAACGTCCACCTCGGCCTGCGAGAGCCCTGTGTCGGGGTTCACGTGGAACGCCGCGAGCGTTTCAGAAACAGATGTTGAGGTGCTGTCAGGGGGTGGTTTTACCGGATTCGTAACCATAATAATGTCTCATGCGATGCTGAAATAACCCACAACGCTGCATTGCAGCGGCCTGACGAAATGCATCGGCTTGGTGATGCCGTCTCCGGTCGGAGTGCCGATGGACATGGAGGCGTACCCCTCGCCCATGCCGAGACCGAAAAGTGTCGACGCGTTATTGACATAGATGGAGCATTGCATCCGCCGCCCCATGCGGGTCAGATTGCCGATATTGGTCGAGTACATGGCGGCTGAGTGATGATTGCCCGCCTCGGCTCGATATGCCAGCTCGATGGCTGCATCCACATCCTTGACAAAGGTAACCGGCAGAAGCGGCATGAGCTGTTCCGCCCAGACGAGAGGGTGGTCGTTCGGTACCTGACCCCATAACAGACGTGTGTCACAAGGTATATTCAAACCAATTCCTCTGGCTATAACTGCCGGGTCACGCCCCACATAGTCGCGGTTCATGACGGTTTCCCCCTCCCCTCCCCTCGTGACGACGAGCGAGGTTATGGCATCCATCTGGGAAAGCGACAGTTCGAACGTTCGTGGATCAGCACGCATGCTCTCCAGAAATCGGACCCTGGCCGCCTCGACCACGATGACCTCTTTTTCCGAAATACAGAGTACGTTGTTATCAAAACTTGCACCGAATATGATGTCCTGAACACACGTGGGGAAAATAGCCGTCTCATCCACTACGACCGGCGGATTGCCCGGTCCGGCTGCAATGGTTTTGCAGATCTTGCCCGTCGTCATGGCTACTTTTATGATTGCCGCCCCTCCGGTCACCATATTGAGATGGACTCCGGTATGGGCAAGAATGGTTCTGGTTGTTTCCTGAGTGGCGGGAGAAACCGTGGTTATCAGGCCTGAGGGCGCTCCGGCTGAAACCGCTGCCGCCGCCAGAATACGCATTGTGTCCTGACATACCTCGGCAGCGGCCGGATGCGGAGCAAAGACCACGGAATTGCCTGCGGCCAGTATGGCAATGGCATTGGAAATCACGGTCGCCGCCGGATTATTCGAGGGGGTGATGGCAGCCACAACGCCGAAGGGAGCATACTCCACCAGGGTCAACCCCTTGTCGCCGGTGTACGCGTGCGAATGCAGATCCTCGACCCCCGGCGTACGGGTGGCGCAGAGGATATTTTTTTGCATTTTATCATTGGCGCGGCCAATGGAGGTCTCCTCAACTGCCATGAGACCCCATCGTTCCGCATTGGCAACGGCAACCGTGCGCATCGCTTTGATAACTGCACGGCGCAGTTCGAGGCTCAGTTCCTGAAAAGCCCTCTGCGCCTGAACCGCAGCGGAAACGGCATCGTCCACAGTGGTGAAGATGACCTGGTCATTGGCGTCACCCGGTTTTAGACTACTGACATCCGTATGTTTACTCATTGCTTCTCCTTTGCGTTTTCAGGGTTATCCGGCCATTAAGGGGGTGTTCTTGTCCGGAGCGCCAAGACGTACATCGATGATTTCCAGATGCGGATTACTATGTGAAGTGGGGTGAAAAGGACATTCCGCCAGCACTATCAGCTCTTCGGGTAATTCTTCCCGGTGCACCCAGGATTTAGCGAACTCATTCCAATCAAGAGGACGTTCCGGCAGATGGACCGGCGACACTCCGTAGGAGAACTGCAAACCGCGACAGATTGCTTCTTCAGGGCTGACAGCCGCGATCCACACCGGCAACTTGAAACGGGAGATCATCCGGGCAATGTTTCCGGTAACCGTAGGAACGATAACCGCCGTCGGAGCAAGCCGGGCAACGGTACGCTGGACGTTACGCGAGATAAGATCAACAAGATGCACATCGCTGTTCCGGTCATAGTCCGCAAACAGCGTGCTCACGCTGACATCAGTGCGATACGGCTCGGTTGCGACAGCAATCCCGGCAAGCATATTCACCGTCTCGACCGGAAACTTCCCCATGGCCGACTCTTCGGAAAGCATTACACAATCGGTACCGTCAAGGATGGCATTAGCCACATCGGTGGCTTCAGCCCGGGTGGGGCGATAATGATCAACCATAGATTCCAGCATCTGCGTAGCCGTAATCACCGGTTTCCCGAACAGGTTAGCCCTGCTGATAACCAATTTCTGGACTATGGCGATGCTCTCAATGGGTGTTTCCACCCCCAGGTCACCGCGAGCAACCATGATCCCGTCGGCAGCCTTCAGGATTTCATCGACGTAGGCCAGCGCTCCCGCCCGTTCGATCTTGGCAATGATGAACGGGTGATACCCCAGCTCTGCGGCCGCCTTCCGGACGGCAGCAACATCCGCCGCTGTTTCCACAAAAGATTGGCTGACCGCATCTACACCGTTCTCCAGTGCAAACTTCAAACAAACCCGGTCATGCTCGGTAAACGCACTGACACCCAGGTCGATTCCGGGCAGATTGACCCCTTTGCGCGAACGCAACTCACCACCGACACGCACCCGGCAGTGGACGTTCCGCCCCATGCTATTCAAAACTTCCAGATGAATAATGCCGTCGTTCAAAAACAGGATATCGCCCGGTTTAACGACTGCCGGAAGCCGGGCAAAGTTCACGAAAACCTGGGAGCGGTCACCGATGATTTCGTCTGTCGTCAGCGTGAACGCCTCATCCCGCATCAGCAGAATCGGCTCTTCGGTCAATTGCCCAATCCTCATCTTCGGACCCGGAAGGTCTGCCATGATCGTCACTATCTTTCCGGATGTACGAGCCGCCAGACGAAGGTTATCTATGACGGATTTATGCCAGGAAAACTCGCCATGGGAAAAATTGAGGCGGGCGACATTCATCCCCGCACGCAACATCTGCTGCATGGTGTCAAGTGACTCCGATGCCGGGCCGATCGTACATACGAGCTTTGTTTTATTGGGGGCAAGCGCCACAAATATATCCCTCCCGCATTTTTACTGTTCAGCGGCAGAGCATTGCGCAACTAACGTGCCGGAGCAACAACATGACAGGATTGAGGGTAACAATCTGATTATGAAGGTTAAAAGAGGAAAAGCGTTTGTAACGCCGGAGGGGAAACTGTCTGCGGTAACCTTCATATATAACATAGTCGCCATATATGATGAGCTACGACATAACTGAGTGCCGATTTACCAAATACCCAATACGCTGCTATCAAAGGGCAAATAATGATTTATCATGCCGGTACGGCCTCCGGCATGTGATTTGCTCTACTGATTGGAACTGATTTCCTGCTTTTGCGGTTAAAACTCTCCCTCTCTTCTGAGAGAGAAGGAACTGGCGGGAGATCAGCTCTAATCATAGGGAGCAGTCATGATGCCAAATCAGGGATCTTCAGGATTCCCGCAAAATGAAAATCAATCTCGCATCGTCCGCATCGAACCGTCTCCCGGCACTATCATCGCCCTGCTGCTTCTCGTTGCCGGCCTATGGATGCTGAACCGGCTTCAACCGGTGGTTTTGGTGCTTGTTGCAGCCCTCGTTATCGTCGGCACAATCAGTCCCGTGGTCCGATGGCTGGAAGATCGACGCATGCGCCGCGGGATAGGTATCGCATTAGTTTTCGCCGCACTCATGGTGGTCGCCGCTCTTATCATCACCATGACGATACCGTCTCTCATGGTGCAGGCGACAGACCTTCTGGATCAGGAACCCGCCCTGCGGACACGCCTGGCGCAGTGGCTGGACGGTTCCCACCTGACCGCCCCCCTGGCGGAACTGCTGCGCAACGTACAATCCGGCGATCTGGTACGAATGGCCACCTCGAATGCCCTTGAATATTCTTCACGTGCCGTCAGGGTCTTTGCATACATCCTAAGCTCACTTTTCCTCGCACTGTACATCATGATCGACCGGGACCGGCTGCGCGGCGGATTGTTCCTGGTAGTCCCCCGGTCACACCATATCCGGCTTTCACGGGTCATGCTGAACCTGGAAACCATTGTCGGCGGATATATCCGCGGGCAGGTGATCACCTCTACGTTCATGGCTCTTTTCATGTTCTTCCTCCTGAAGTCCTGTGGCGGTGCAAACGCCCTTGCCATTGCCGTGTTTGCGGGCGTTGCCAACGTCCTTCCCTACTTTGGCGCCCTGCTTTCGGTAGGGGCCGGAGTAGCGGCAGTGCTCTCTCGTGGTCCCGCGATTATTATCGTTGTCCTCGTGATGATGCTTGTCTACAAACAATTTGAAAACGCTCTGCTCGTACCAAGAATCTATGGACGCACCTTGCGCCTCCCGTCATCCGTGATTCTTTGTTCACTGTTATCAGGAAGCGTTCTGATGGGTATTGTCGGGGCTCTTCTCGCCCTTCCGGTAGCGGCGGCGGTGCTGATGCTGATTGAGGAACTGCGCGTAGAGCTGCCCGGTCAGCAGGAACAGGCAGAAGATGTGGAGATCAGGGAACGTGACGATAGAGGCGAAGAAGAGTACGAGCGCCGGGCCGAGGGAATGCCGGCCGAGCAGGCCGCTGCAATTGCTGTGGAGATCACCATCGATCGACACAGGGAAGAAAACGGTGAAGATGAGTCTTGAAGAGAAAGCGGGAGAAACCGGCACATGCCGATCCTTCCGAAATACAGCAAAACATCAAAGGAACGCTACTTATCCGTGCGCGCAATTCGCACAATTTCTTTGGCAATATCTTCAGGCGATAGAATAAAATCTATACAACCGCTTGCTATTGCGCTCTCAGGCATATCCGGCTGAACGGCGGTATCAGGTTTCTGCGCGATGGTAACTCCCCCCACTTCCTTTATGCCACAGAGCGCGGCGGCCCCGTCGCCATCATAACCGGAGACAATGACGGCAATAAGTTTGCCATCCCAATGCTTCGTCAGTGACCGCATGAAGACCGTAATTACGTCAGGCCATCCCCTCGGCTTTGATATCGGCTTCAAGCGAAACTCTCCGTCAAGAACGTGCAAATCGCGCTGTTCCGGAATGATAAACAGATGGTCGGGTTGAATGTCCAACTTTTCCGTAATCAGCTCAACCGGCATCTTTGTGAAGTTCGGGAGAATCTGGTGTAACATGGTTGCTACCGTTCTAAGGTGATTAACGATGACAATTGCAACACCCATATCGGCAGGTAAATGCTGAAGTAATCGGGTATAGGCATCAAGACCGCCAGCCGAACCGCCCACGCAAACAACGGGAAAATCATGAGTATGTATTTCAGCTTTCATTCAAACACCTCTCTAGCTACTGGAGTTATCAAGTGAAACCGCTCCACTCAAAACAGACAAACCGTCCCCTTTCCATGAGGGAGAAGGGATTTTCTGCAAATTGTGTCTTTACTCCGCAACTAACGTGCCAGAACGTTCTGCAGATGTAACAGGTGTAACCATATGATTATTTGGGCATAATATATTTTAACCATGTGTGGTAACGGAAAAACCGTCGGCACAATCCATCGCATCGGACATAACCGCCACATATGACAGTTATGTTAAACACAACAGATTATTTTGACGGCATTCCCGTTCAAAAACAGTACCGTAAACATTTTACGCTGTATAAACAGCCTGTTGCGATATCAAAAATATTAGGCTTTCTCTGGCATGTTAGTTGCGATTTAGAACCATAGATTGGTTAATCTACCCGGCAACCGGCAGCACATGACACAGATGACGGGGCTTGGACACTGTTTTCCTTCTAAGGAGATCTGATCATGATAGCAACGACCAAAGGACAGATGGAAATGGTTTTTGACAGAATGAACCGCACATTCATGGATATCTTCGGGAAACCGGTCGATGCCACACGGGTTAAACGTAGCAGTAACATTCCCTTCTCGCCGGTTTCCGCGCCGCCACGGTACCCGGAACCTGACGATACAAATCAAGAAAGAGGTTCCATTACATGAAAAAGATTCTATCCGCTGTAGTCGCCATGCTCGTCGCTTTTTCCTTCTCCACCGCAGTTTTTGCCGCAGACATGTCCAGGACGGTTACCGCAACCGATCCGGCTTCGGCGACAAATGCCGACATTCAAAAAGATGCTAAAGCAGCAAAGGAAAAAGTGAAGGAAGATGCCAAAGCGTCAAAAGTAAAAGCAAAGGAAGAAGCAAAAGCAGCAAAAATTAAAGTAAAAGAAGAAGCGAAGGCAACCAAAGCACGGGTAAAAGCAGAGGCAAAAGCTGCCAAGGAAAAAGCTAAAACCGATGCTGCCGCGGCTAAAGAGGCCACTGTTCCTGCCAAATAAAGGGTATGCACTCACCGGCAAAGAAGGGCATATCCATTAAACCGGATGTGCCCTTTTTTCATAAACGGCAGAACAGAGAAAATGGTGCCAGATGAAAACGTTACGTACAACACAACTGATACTTCTACTGCTGGCTTTGGCATTGTCAGGTTGCAGTCTTATCTGGACAATAGAAGATACCGGGGTACATCCTGAAGAACTGGAAGACAGCTCCCATTGGGACCGTGGCGGAGTTGAGTCATGGTAATTGACAAAAAGCGTAAAGCAGGCACGTATGCCTGACTCTGCCGCACCCTGCTCTCATCGTTGTCATGAAGCGGCCCGACTGGCGGGCATTGCCGTTCTTGCTTTTCTGGCACTCTGGCTCTCATCAGCTTCGCCTCTCCATGCCGCGGAACCGGTTGAAATCATCGTTACCGGCGTTGAGGGTGATCTGCTGAAAAATGTGCAGCAGACCCTTATTCTCCCTGCCGGACTGATACTTGACGGTGTGGTGGATCAGCTTTGGCTCAGCCGTTTTGCCGGGCAGGCAGTGGAAAAAACCAGGGGGGCACTGGAGCCATTCGGTTATTACGATACTCCGGTTACCGTAAAAATCGAACCGACCGGAGAACGGTATCGCCTGCTTGTCGTCGTGACGCCGGGAAAACCGGTGCGTCTGGCGGAAGTGTCCGTAACGCTGACAGGACCGGGCAAAGAGGAAGATCGTTTGCTCACGTTGGTTGCGGCGTTCCCTCTGAAAAACGGGGATCTACTGTTGCACCACATGTATGAAGAGGCCAAGATGGCGCTCATCTCACAAGCCCGGGATTCAGGGTATCTGAATGCGGAGTTTACACGGCACGAAATCCGCATTGAACGTTCCGTCACAACCGCCACGATTGAACTGGTCATGGACAGCGGTGAAAAATATTTTTTCGGCGCTACACGCATTGAAGGTGCTCCCGGCTATCCGGACAGTTTTCTGCGACGCCACCTCACCTATAAAACCGGGGAGCTCTTTTCCTATTCCCGACTTGGCGAAACACAGCGCAATTTTTCCAACTCGGAGCGTTTCAAAGAGGTGATCATCACACCGGAACAACATGACGCAGAGGCATTCAGAGTTCCGGTATCCGTACAACTGAAACCTGGACCGCGCATAAGCCTGCGTCCGGGCATAGGCTACGGTACCGACACGGGCGCTCGCGTTACCGCCCGTTATCGCGATTTGAACATGTTTCACCGGGGGCATGAATTTTATTCGAATGTGTATGTTGCAGAGCGGCTTCAAGGAGTGGTGACCGGCTATATTGTGCCAAGCCCAACGGATGTCGGAAGTTCCACGACGCTGCAACTGAACCTGCAAAAAGAGAACACTGTAATCTATGACAGTCGAATTTTAGCTCTTGAGGTGGACCGAAACCGGAGTTTCGGTACCGGAAAATTGGGCGCCGCCTACGCAAAGGCCCAATATGAAGAGTATTCCGTCGGTGATCAGAAATCCGCATCACGACTCCTGCTGCCGGGTATCCGCTTTTCCGATGACCGGTACGACAACCCGATACGTCCCCACCAAGGTTTCCGCTACGCCTTTGATCTGCACGGAACGCATCAGTTGTTCGGCTCCGACACGGCACTGGTCCAGCTCCTTGCCGAAGCAAGCTATCTCGTGCCGCTCCCCTGGCGTCTTTCGTTGCACACTCGGGCAAAAGGAGGGACTACCCTGCTGAATGATCCGTTGAGCGACATTCCCCCTTCGCTCCGCTTCTTTACCGGCGGCGACCAGAGCGTACGCGGCTACTCATACCAATCTCTCGGTCCGCGCAATGCCGCAGGCCAGGTTGTCGGAGGCAAGCAGCTTCTCACCTCCAGTATCGAACTGGAACGGGAACTCTTCAAAAGCTGGGGTATTTCCCTTTTTTACGATGCCGGTAATGCCTTTAATTCATTTTCTGCCGTGAGCATGGCACAGGGAGCGGGTATCGGCCTGCACTATTTTACCTCCGTAGGCTCTTTGAACCTCTCCGTGGCCCGGCCTCTTGGAGTAGACAATCCATCGTTACACATCCATTTTACCGTAGGGTTCCAGCTATGAAACGGTTGACCGGACAGAATCTCGGCGTGATAATGGCAATTGCCCTGACAGGAGCTGTGGGAGCGACAGCTGCCGTTGTTATCTGGGGCGCCGCCACGACACAAGGAACGTGCTGGTTGCTTGCACAGGTCACCTCTCTCAGCGGGGGAACTTTCTCCGTTCAAAAAGTCGAGGGAAAATTACTTGATCATCTGCTCCTCACCGGTGTACGCATCACACTGACGCAGCAAAAAGGAGAGGTAGACCGTGTTGAACTTCGCTGGAAGCCGCTCCCACTGTCGGCAGGCACCATTGCTATTCAGGAGCTGTCTCTGAGCGGTGTACGGATTCAGGACGAAGCCCCCTCGGATAACAAGCCGCCGCTCCTGGTCTGGCCAAAGGTTCCACGGATTATGCAGCTGTTTGACGGCGGCATCGCGCGACTGCAGGCGACAAACATCCGCTATCGCCACTTGCAGGAGCAACCTCAGGTGGTTACTGAAATTTCCACTTCCGTCACCTGGCGCAACGATATCATTTCCATCAGCGATCTCAAGGTGGCAACACCTTCAGGCCGGATAACCGGCAGCATTTCGGCAGGTTTCACCCAACCGACCCTCACGGCAGATCTCACCATTATACCGGCACACCCTATAGCCAAGATGGATACTTTCTCGCTACAGATACGACCGGACGGAAGTGGACCTGAGCAACTGACCGGAACGGTCACCATAAGTGGGACCACCGGCAAACTGAAACAATTTGATCTTGGCGGCGTGGTGGGAATGGAGCGGGATGCCTTGAATCTGCGCCATTTCAGTCTGACGCGGTCGGGACAACTGGGCATGGTGACCGCTGATGGTTCGCTTACGTTCACCGCCGCAGAATCGGTTTTATCGGTGCAGGCCACGCTCGCAGGTCTCGATCTCGCCCCCGAATTAGACGTAGCAACCAACCTCTCCGGAACAATGATATTTTCGGGAACTCCGGACCATTATCGAGGCGCCATCATCCTTGCCAACAAGACTCAAGGGTGGCAGGCGGCAACGGTATCCGCTGTCTATAACGGTACACAAACCGGCATAACCCTGGCCCCCTTGACCGCTACCGTTATTGATGGTTCTCTGGCCGGAAACCTCGCTATAGATTGGCGCAATGGTGTCACGCTGCGCGGAACGATCAACGGAAGAAATCTTAACCCTGCACGGATAGCCCCTGACTGGAAGGGCGCGGCAAATTTCAGAGTTACCGGCAGCCTTGTCAGAACAGACAATGGAACCATCTCTGGGAGCCTCAACAGCGATCTTCTGAATAGCCGTCTGCATGGACAGACAGTGACGGGCGCGCTGCAGGCGGATTTTACCGACACCGACCTCTCGGTCGCCAGACTAGAATTACAGGGGAACGGTTTTGAGCTCCACGCTTCAGGGAAACTGAATCAGCGGCTTACCGTTACCACACGAATCTCCGACCTGTCACGGCTGGTTCCGGGAACTGCCGGAGCAGTCCGCTGTGATGGCTGGGTACGCCGGCACGACCGGCATCTCAGCGGCGCCATTACCGGAACGGGGAATAACCTTTCCATTAACGGAACAGAGATAGCAGCCGCTAATCTGGCTGCACAGCTTGATCAAGAAGCAGACTCTCCATTTACCGTCACCGCATCTTTGCGGGATGTGGTCCATGGCGCCTATGCGGTGGATTCGGTAACCGTTGCAGCAAACGGAACGCTTCCGCATCATGTCATCCACGCAACGGCGCATTCAGACAGTACCGAAGCAGATCTGAACCTGTCCGCCGGGTATACGGGCACGGTCTGGAAGGGAAAAATTGTAAACGTTACCATAAGCGACACCATCGACCCCTGGTTGTTGGCTACCCCGGCGGCTTTTACCATCAGCCCCAAAAACGTTTTTCTATCGCCCCTCACCCTGGCAACCGGAGTTGCGGAGCGTATCGAAGTTACCGCTGATCTTGGGCTGAAGCCTCTACGAGGCCACATCAGGACCACATTGAGAGCAATCGACCTGCAGCGTTTAAAACCATGGTTTCCTGTCAACTTGAGCGTTGAAGGAAGCATCAGCGGCCAGGTAAACGGGGTCTTACTTGCAAGGCAACGGATTAAACTGGACGGAACTGCTGCCGTTTCCGGCGGGTCTCTTCGTCAGAAAAATGGTGACGAAGAACTGGATATCTCCTTCACGGCGGCAACAGCCTCATGGGACTGGCACGAAAACAGTCTCACCGGTGCACTTTTGTTGTCCATGACCGACTACGGCCAGGCACAGGTAAACGTTCAGTTGCCGATTCCGGCACGCTTCCCTGTTGCCGTTAACCGGAGCGGCCAACTCCGGGCAGCGCTGGTCGGCAACTTCAAAGAAAACGGCATTCTCTCAGCCCTGTTCCCGGAATCGGTCCGGAAAAGTTCCGGTCAGCTGGACGCCGACCTTGCCATCGGCGGAACCTGGGAAGTTCCACATTCGGAAGGAACAGTACAGCTGGCAAAAGGCGAAGCGTATCTCCCCGCCGCAGGTATTCACCTCCAGAACATCCAGCTGTCTGCCCATCTGGAAAAGAATATCATCCTGATTGATTCTTTTCGGGCGATCTCCGGCCCCGGTCATATCGAGGGGACTGCGCTCATTACTCTGGCCGACTGGAAACCGGTTAGTTACCATGGCGCCATACGAGGCGAAAATTTTCAGGCGGTCTATTTTCCGGAGATCCGTATTCTGAGTACGCCACAGCTCAGCTTTGAAGGTACTCCACAACAAATAACGGTACGGGGTGAAGTCAAGCTACCTGAACTGCACATGGATGGCGTACCATCCGGCACAGGTATAGCGCCAAGCAAAGATGTTATCCGGGAAGGAAGAGGTGCGCCGATCTCAAAAAACCTTCCGTTTGCATTGGACATTCAGATCCGTCTCCTGCTCGGCGAGCAGGTTTTCGTCAGGAGTGGGGGAATCGATGCCCGGTTGGGCGGGGCCATGGATCTGTCGTTAAGCAACCTCGACAGGATTACCGGCAGCGGCGAGATAAATGTAGTCAAAGGGCATTATCGAACATACGGTGCAAACCTTGAAATAGTTCGCGGTCGTCTTTACTTCGCCGGGGGCCCCATTACCCAGCCGACGCTCGATTTTCTGGCTTTGCGCACCGTCGGCGATGTGCGTGCCGGTGTAACAGTGGCCGGAACACTCCAGAAACCGATTACCAAACTCTATTCCGAGCCTGCCATGCCGGACGTCGACGTCCTCGGTTATATCGTTGTCGGACATCCGCTCGACAGCAACAGTGAGCAGGCAAATCTTGCGACCCAGGCGGCCGGCACCCTGCTCTCTTCCCGTCTGGCGGCAGATATGGAGGATCAGGTAAAAAACCGGCTTGGTTTGAGTATTCTGGAGATTCAAGGTGGGGTCGGGGGGACCACCGGATCAATGGGGTACAAGCCGCTCCAGGTGACTGCTCCAGGCACCATTCCGGCAACCCAGCAGCCCGGAATCACCGAGACAATGTTTACCGTGGGCAAGTATCTGACTCCCGAGCTCTACATTAGTTACGGCAAGTCCCTGTTTACCGGAAGCAATCTGTTCCTGTTACGGTATGATATTTTCAAGCAATGGCAGATTGAAACCCAGACCGGCAACGAGAGTGGTGTCGATCTTTTCTACAAACTGGAGTTCAAATAAAGAGGTATACTGCAAGCGGAGAGAGGTAAATCCTCTCTCCGCTCAGGTTGAAACTTCGCTTAACCTTCCGTCACTACTAGAAGAGTTTCAGAACCGACTGTGCTGCCTGCGATGAGAGACTCAAAGCAGTGGTTCCCAATGACTGACGGGTCTGAAGCGCAAGCATGTTCGCGCCTTCCTGATTCATGTCGGCCAGAGTCAGGTTGTCGGCACCGGTCTGGAGAGTGTTGATCATCTGCGTGGTGAAATCCTGACGCGTCGTGATAACGGACAGGTTGCTGGCCAGTGTTGACGACTTGCTACGCAGGGTTGTCAGTGCATTCTCCATGTTTGACATTGCTTGAGTAGCATTTGCAACCGTGTCCCATCCAGTGGCGGAGGTAACACCAAGAGTCCCCGCATCGGCTGAAAAACCGCTTACTGTCAGGTTGGCGTCACCGGTAACCTGGCTGAACTCAATGGAAAGAGTTCCGCTGGCCAGCAGGTTGGTGCCGCGATAGCCGGAGTCACTCGCAAGCGTAGTAATCTGACTCTGGATCTGAACGAACTGGCTCTCGTACGTGAGTTGGGACAGGGTGTCGTTTGTTGCGGCCGCTGCACTGGCAAGACCTTTGGCAGACTGAATCAGGGCAGTAATAGCCGTTATGCCGTTGTTTGCGCTCTTGATCATCTGAACCGCTTCGCTCATGCCGTCTTTACGGTCATTCAAGTCACTGGCACGGCTGGTAGCATTCTGGGCTGCGAAGAAGTTGGTAGGATTGTCAAGTGCCGAGTTGACTTTTTTGCCGCTACTCAGGCGGTCCTGAGTTTGTGTAACTTGCGCGGATGTTCGTTGGAGGGCAAGGAGGTTGTTCCTCATGCCCGAGGTAAGGGAGATGTCTGAGATTGCCATGGTGATGCTCCTTTCTGGGATTTACCGGAATAACCGGTTGCGCTTTTGCGCTTATTGTAAATTTCGGCTGTTTGCTAAAAGTACTAAAGTAATTTAAACACTCTCATAATTTCCATAATCAATTAAATATGTTACCAACCGCAATTTTTCGTTCCATTCCCGTTATCGGTTCACGTACGCTGGTCCTGCATGGGCAGTCGGCGGCTTCCGTTTTGCAAAAACAAAAGGGACCAGCCGTAACCGATCCCCCTATACCATTGTTTATGTAGTGCAAGATACTATCTAAGTACAATTCCTTTTGTCCGATTTATCCCGGTACATCCTCTTGTCACTCAGCTGTAATGCTTCTGCAAGCTGATCTTTATTTTTCGCGGAGGCAATACCAAATGCGATACTCACCTGGCCATTGATTACTTCCGGACAGCACATAACCCTCTTGACCGCTTCCTCGGCAATTTTCTTGTCCGTCCCCGGGAGGAGAACCGTAAACTCATCTCCTCCGATTCGGGCGACGATGTCCTCGATCCTGAATATTCGCAAAATAATCCGGGCCGCCATACGGATCAGAGTATCTCCCGCTTCGTGCCCGAGAGTGTCATTAATTTTTTTTAAACCATTTACATCCGCCATTACAATACTCACGGGAAACTTCATACTCTGGGCAAGCCGTTCCAACTCTTCATCAAAAAATGCCCGGTTATAAAGGCCGGTCAAAACATCGTGAGTACTATCGTAACGGAGTTTGGCTTCTACTTCCTTGAGACTGGTAATATCATTGGCAATACCGATGATCCCAATTACAATTCCGGTGTCATTGAAGATCGGCGTTACAACCTTTTCCAGGAACTGGACCTTCCCTTCAAGATCAACAAGAGACTCTTCGGAATATGAGCGCGTACCGGTTGCCATGGCTTTTATTGAATCATTTTCATATTTTTCGGCACGTTCAGGTGGATAAATATCATAATCACTCTTCCCTACCAAATCCTTGGGCGCCCTATTGATCGCTTTACCGAATGGATCGTTTACCGCGATATACCTCCCACCTCTATCCTTAAGCCAGGCAACATTAGGGATATTGTCAAGAATGGCCTGCTGCTGCCAGATAACCTCACTGATCCGCTCTTCCGCCAACCGGCGTTCCGTAATATCTTCCATGGCAACGAGAATAATGTGCGACCCGATATTTTTCCGAAAAATCTCCCGGGCGTTAAGCAGAATAACCTTATGACCGATACCCTGAAAATCATGCTCAACTTCATACCCATTGAACACGGTTTCGTGGGGAAGGATCTCTTCAAAAAGCACCCGTAATTTAGGAATATCCCATTGCCGATTACCGACATCATAAATATATTTTCCGATTGTCTCCTCGGGAGTCACTCTGAATGTTTCGTAGAAATTGGTGTTGGCGGTAAGGATCTTCAAGTCGGAACTCAGCACCACAAGTGGCCGGCGTACTGTTTCCACAATGTTTTCGGCATATTCACGAGCATCCTGAATTTCCGTTTCCAGCTGTTTGCATTTACCCGTTGCAATCTCAAGTTCGGCACACCGTTTTCGAAGCAGGGTGACCTCATGTATTAATGCCGCTTTGGTTTTTTTGTCTTTGTTCATAAAGGCCCTGCTTTTAAATTGGTAAGGGCGTACCGCAATACGCCCTTACATAGTGAATAAAACGTGTTCCTTGCCGCAGTGCTGTGACCTACACAACCCTGCGCCCTTGAATGATACGAACCAGCACCACTATGATTGCAATTACCAGCAGAATATGGATCAGACCACCCATGGTGTATGAAGTAACGATACCCAACAGCCACAGCACGATCAGAACGGCACAGATTGTCCACAACATAACGTTCTCCTTCTTTTACTTTAGTAACTCGAAACGTATTACTCTTATTTTTTCTTGCTGTACAATTCCGCCTTTATTTCATCAAGTGCAGATATAACCGGCTGTAGCGAATTTTTTAACAGATCCAGTTCCTGGACGGTTTTATTCGCAACGGGGGTTATTGACTCGATACCTTTCGGGGTCAGGTCGTTGGAAAGATATTTCTGAATTTCCCTCAGGTTGGTAAGGTAATTATGATATGTGCCTTTGATTCCTGCGCCCGCTTTCGGTACCTGGGCATAGATTTCCGCCAGTTTGCTGCGTCGATCTTCGCTCAGTTCGCGAATCTCCGGGTTTGTAAAAGCATCACCCTGTTTTTCCCACTCTCCAAAATACTCTGCGCTATGCGACTTCATTTCATCCAGCCTTTTAAGAACTCTGTTTCCCTCGTTATCAAGCTTGGAAAGATGATCAGAGTAGTTATTGAAACTTTTTTTCAGATCCGGCTCTCCTGCCTTGACAACAGAGTCGAGAGATACAGCCGTAGCATCAATCTGAACAATGAATTTCCGTATTTCGTTGTCCACATCTTGTATGGAGGTAGAAGCTTTAACTGATCGGTCCATCCCGGTAGTGGCACACCCGCCGAGAAAAGAGGCGGTCCCGAGTAAACACGTGGTGTAAATGGCCAGCGAGTAATTTCTGAAATTCATGGAGTTCTCCTCTAGTAATACTGTTAAGTGGTTATTGTGGCAGCACATCCCTCTTTTCTACTTATCCATAAACGAAACCACGTCATAAGGTCATTCAGTGTCTAGCAAATCACCCGCCAAAAACTGTAGAAGGACATGAATGTTATTTTTTGTTTAATAACAGGTAATTAGGTCACAAAAGAGGGCTAAGGAGAAATATGGCTAAAATTATTAGACCTCAATATGTGGTGGAACCTCAACATATGGAGGAATATCTGAGGGAGGTGGACATCAAAGTACATTTGTTTTATTTTAAAAATATTGTACACTGAAAAAAGTTTACATATGTTCATAAATATCATGCAATAAATTTAACCGTGAGGTGACCTGACATGTGCTCACTTAAAATGGCTGGTGCTCTCTTATTGATCCTGCTGTTTTTTCCGGTTAAAAGCCGGTGTGAACAGCTTGCCGCCGTCACGCCTGATATTACCGACTTTGAGCAACTAATGAATACCGAAGTCACCTCTGTCATCGGAGCGAGCAAATATCTGCAGGACTTTGCAGATGTACCGGCGTCGGTTACCATTGTTTCCCTTGAAGATATTCACAGGGGGGGCTACCGCACCTTAGCTGAAGTTCTCAACTCTGTACGGGGCTTCTACACTACCTACAACAGATCCTACAGTTTTGTTGGACTACGTGGCGTTAGCCCTCTGGGAGATTATGGCACTCGTCTGTTGGTACTTGTTGACGGCCACCGCTTGAACGACGCGGTCTTTGAACAAGCCCCCATAGGCAGCGACTTCCCGGTTGACCTTGATCTTATCGATCGTATCGAAGTAATCCGCGGTCCAGGTTCCTCGCTCTATGGTACCAATGCATTCATGGGAGTTATTAATGTCATTACTCGCAACGGCAATACTATCAAGGGAGGCGAAACATCTGCCTCTGGCGGCAGCTATGAATCCGGAACCGGACGAATCACCGGAGGCGGAAAATTTTCGAACGGAGTAGATCTGCTTATGTCCGGCAGTTATCGAGATCGTGCCGGTAAACAGCACATCTATTTTCCGGAGTATGGTGCTACCAACAATGGAATTGCTCTGGGCCTGGACGGAGAAAAATCCTGGGATCTTCTGACGAAACTTGCATGGCGGGATGTTTCTCTGCTCCTGCTGCACCAGACCAGGGACAAGACCATCCCCACAGCTTCTTTTTCGTCGATCTTTAACGATCCGGGCGAAAAAGCCAGTGATCGCCATACAGTTGCGGGTCTCAGTTATAGTGGACACGGCGACTGGGCCAACCTGAACGCCCGTCTTACGTATAATCGTTACGAGTACGACGGCGACTACCCATTGGACTACGCCGGTATTCGCACCTTGAACCGGGATGCGACCATAGCCGAATGGATCGGTAGCGATGTGTATGCATCCAAATCACTCGATAATCATCTGGTAACGCTTGGGATGGAGTCTCGCTGGCAGTTCAGCGAACAACAACGTAATTTCGATGTTGCTCCGGTACCAAAATCAGTATTGGATGACAACCACCGGAACACCGTCCAAGGCTACTATATTCAAGACGAATATCACATTCACGCCAATCTTATTCTTAATGCCGGTCTTCGCTTTGATCACTATGACAATTTCGGTGGCACAACCAATCCAAGAGTTGCCCTCATCTGGAAACCACAGACCAGTACGGTGCTACGCCTTTCTTATGGAGAAGCTTTTCGTGCCCCTAACGCATATGAACATTATTATAGTGACCACGTTGCAATCAAGGGAAACCCAAACCTGAAACCGGAAAAAATTCGCACGGTGGAGTTTGGGTGGGACCAGTTTATCGGCAATAACTTCAAAACGTCAGCCACTGTCTATTACACGCGCATTATGGATATGCTTGAACAAGTTGTTGACCCGGTTGACAGCATGAACGTATTTATGAATTCCGGCCAACATGAGTCAAAAGGGATCGAATTGCAAACTGAGGGAAAATGGGAAAACGGCTACAGCGGAAAGATAAGTTACTGTTACCAGAAAAGTGAACATACCCTGGCAAATTCGCCAAATCACCTGATTAAGGGTTCTCTGACTATTCCTCTCCCCCTGGAAAAAAGTTTTGCAACCGTGGAGACACTCACCACCAGTTCTCGATTAAATACGTACGGGAACTCCATTTCCGGCGCTACAATCGTCAACGTGACACTGCTCAATCATGATCTGTTAAATGGTTTAGAGCTCTCTGCCTCGGTTTACAACCTGTTTGACACCCATTATGCCGACCCGGTCGGCTCAGAGCAGACCAACAGTCTTTCGGAAACGTTGCAGAGCATCCGGCAGGATGGCGTTACTTTCCGTATCAAGGGCACATACAGGTTCTGACATGCAACAAAGACCCTTTTTCATAACGATGCTTCTCATTTTGTGGATTATTGTGACCTACGGGGTAAGCTGTGCTGAAACGCCTCAGGAGTTCAAGGTTAAGGCAAGCTATTTATTGAATATGCCGAGATTTGCCGATTGGCCTGCATCAACCTCCGGAAACCAGTCTTTCAAGATTTGTACTATTGGAGAAACGCCACTGTTTGATCTGCTTGTGTCTATGAAAGATCTTCGGATAAAAAACCACCCGGTACTTGTTTTGTCAATTAATGAAATAGCCCAGGCTAATGAATGTCAGGTACTTTTCATCGCAGCTTCGGAGCGGTACCGCCTGCAACGGCTGTTGCCGGAAGCCCATAAACTAAAGATTATGACCATCAGTGATATGCGTGACTTTTCAAAACTGGGCGGAATAATTGCTTTGGTTTCAGTCAACAATCGGATCACGTATGATTTAAACCTGGTGACGGCACGCTCAGCCGGTATCACATTCAATAGCCAGATTCTCAAATTGGCTAACGATGTGATTAACTGATAATGGTGAAACATGACATGGTCTAAACGCATATTTCGATTTTCTCATACATTACTTGGCCAGCAACGACTGGCAATCATGCTGGTCTGCACTATAGTTCTCTGTATATCTCTCGGCAGTTCCATGATCTACGAATACATATCATTCACCCATGACAGCAGAACAAGACTAGGTGCTTTGGCAGACATTATTGCTGCCGAAGTTTCCGCAGCACTGGTTTTTGGTGACAATACGGCTATTGAAAAGAGCCTGCAGTCCCTGAACGCCGACCCCAGCATCACCTGTCTGATTGTACTGAATGATCAGGGGAAGGTCGCTGCCCAATATGTACGGCAGGATTTACCACAGAAACCATCCGATATCGAACAACGACTGGCGCAAATCAGAAAAAGGATCAATACATCTATACATAAATTTAGCCTGGAAGTGAGTCGCCCCATCATCCACGACGGAGAACAATTGGGAATAATTCTGCTTGAGCTGGACAGCAGCCTTTTTCTTAAGAAACTGCTGGTCTCCTTCGGTATCGGTATTGTGATCCTTTTATTCTCTATGGTCGGTTCCTACCTGCTTTCAAGGCGACTGGGACAGATCGTGACCTATCCACTTCTTTCTCTGACAAACATTATGGAAGAGGTGACCAGTACGAAAGATTACCGATTGCGGGCTGAAGTGAGTGATGTAACGGAACTTGCACGCCTTGCAGAAGGATTTAATGAGATGCTGGTTGAGATTTCTAATAGAGATGATGCGTTGCTTGAACGTCAAGAGCGCCTGCACCGTCAAGCAAACTACGATACGCTGACCGGCTTGCCAAACCGCACACTCTTCAATGACCGGCTGGCCCAGGCTCTGCGGCGAGCCGAACGAACCAAGGAGACTCTTGCCGTTCTGTTCATAGACTTAGATGATTTTAAATTAATAAACGATGCTCATGGTCATAGAGTGGGTGACTTGCTGCTAGAGGAGGTTTCGCGGCGACTGAATAAAGATACGAGGGCCGATGATACTCTGGCCCGTCTTGGTGGAGATGAATTTACCATATTCTTACAGGGTGTAAAATCTGCAGAAAATGCGTTGCAGGTAGCACGAAAACTTCTCAACGCCCTGTTGAACGTATTTTTGCTTGATGACAAACAGATGTACGTTTCAGCCAGCTTCGGTATCGCACTGTTTCCCGACCACGGCAACAGCGCAGAAGTACTGCTAAAAAGTGCCGATGCCGCTATGTACGTGGCCAAGCAGAAGGGGAAGAACTATATTGAGCTGTTCACTCATGCACTATATTATAAGGCTTCTGAACGTCTGAGCCTGCAAGGAGATTTACACCGGGCACTGGAAAACGGGGAATTTGTTCTGCACTACCAGCCCCGGGTAAATCTGCAAAATGGAGACATGAGTGGTGTTGAAGCACTGGTTCGCTGGCAACATCCCGAGAGAGGATTGGTTTCGCCACTTACCTTTATTCCGCTGGCAGAAGAGACCGGGTTGATTATGGAACTTGGGGAATGGGTGTTAAAAGAAGCCTGTAGACAAATGCAGCACTGGCATAGAAAAGGTATTCTTGTCCCTCGTGTTTCTGTAAATGTTTCGCCTCTGCAGTTCCGACGCCAGAACATTGTTGAACTGGTTAAATCCACTTTAACCTCCACCGGGCTCAGCGTCCGATCTTTGGAACTTGAAATTACCGAGAGCGCCTTAATGGATGACATAAATCAAGCAATAGAGACCCTGAAACAATTACAACAATTGGGAGTGCATATCAGCATTGATGACTTTGGCACCGGTTACTCATCGCTCAGTCATCTCCGCAGCCTGCCGGTCAATACCTTGAAAGTGGACCGGTCTTTTGTTATGAATGCCCATATATCCGATGAGGATGCCCAGATTCTGGAAGCGATCTTCGCCATGGCGCACAGTCTTAACCTTGAAATAGTGGTTGAAGGGATTGAATGCGAAGAACAGCACAATTTGCTTCGAATGAAGACCAGTTGTGAAGTCCAGGGATACTACTACGCCCGTCCAATGCCTGCGGCTGATCTGGAAGTATTGCTGTTTGAGCAAACCATGACGGTTGCTCCACGTAATCCGGACCCGGGCGTTTTCCCCATACTATAGCAGCAAAAAGGGCACCTCGAAAAATGGCATTGTACTGCTGCTTTACATATACACCATTACTTTCATCGACACGGAGCCGTCCAAAGTCATAAACGGAATGGCAACACCTTTACATTGAACACTGATGGACGGGTCGTCGGATTGGGAAGGTTCGGTAATCGCACGAAGTTGTCCGGCCACAATCAGGGGCAAGCCGAGAGCAACATTCCCGCAGACTGAGTGGTTCGTCTTCACCGCACCGGCAATATTGTTCGCCAGCTCTCCGATAGCATCGGATATATCGTTATCATCCGGATCGTCGGCCATGAGCATCTGTTGAGCCACCAGACGTGCCGTGCTCCGGTTCGCCGCGATAATGATGTACCCTACCCGGTCGCCGCCAATGCCGACGATTCCGGTAACATCGGAACCGAGAGTGTCGATTTTCTTTTCTACCTCACCCGACAGCAAGTCGATGTTCATGTATGACTTGAACGTTTCAATGGTTGCAGTTACTACCGTCGCCAAAACGTCATCAAATGAAAACCCCGCCATATGATCCATCTCCATTTCCGTTGATATGTTGCTCCACCGGTGCGTCCCGATCATTTCGGCACAAAATATCACACCGAAGGTGAAGATACAATATATTGTCGTTTACCGGAAAAGCCGGGAATAAATCGCAATCCGCTTGAAAAGCCAAACGATTATAGTATAATCTGGCTGGAATATCTTGGTTAACATCGTTGAGGTATTTATGACGTCCACGATTCATCCTCATACCATTCTCGTTGTGGATGACGAAGAACTGGTTCTTTCTGTTATCACTTCGATGATTGAAGTAATCGGACATACGGCGGTCACCGCCTTAAACGGTTTCGACGGGCTTGACGTTTTTCTGCGCGTAGCTCCCGAACTGGTGCTTACCGATCTGAATATGCCGATAATGCACGGGTTGGTGTTCATCTCCCGGCTCAAAGAGCTGAATCCGGACATCCCGATTGTCGTCATGTCCGGTACCAACAATCTGCAGTATGCAATAGAAGCGATCCATCTCGGGGCATGGGATTACATAAATAAACCGGTTACCATCGACAGTCTCGGTATCGTTCTGCAACGGGTTTGCGAACGAATGAGGCTGATTGCCGAAAACAAGGCATATCAGGATAATCTGGAAGAACTTATCGGTAAGCGGACTCTTGAACTGCAGGCAGTTCTCAAGCAGGCTGAAACCGCCAATCAGACAAAAAGCGCATTTTTGGCCAACATGAGTCACGAATTGCGGACACCCCTGAATGCCATTATCGGTTTCAGCGACATCCTTCTTAAGAAACGGTTCGGACCGTTAACCGAAGACCAGGAAGAATACCTCGGCTACGTTCATCGCGGGGGACAGCATCTCCTTGAATTGATAAACGACATCCTCGATCTTTCGAAAGTTGAGGCGGACAAGATGGAACTCTGCCTTGAAGTTTTCAATTATTCGGAGCTTCTCGATTCGATTGTCGTGCTTGTCAAGGAGCAGGCGCAGTTACGCGGTGTCTCTGTCCGGGAGCAGTTCGTTCAAAATGCTCCGATATTGATGACCGGTGACAAGCGAAAATTGAAACAAATCGTCTTCAACGTGCTGGCCAACGCCGTAAAATTTACTCCTCACGGGGGTGCGGTCACCGTCAATCTCTCAACAATACCGAACAATACGCTCCTTTCAGCAGTTTTTCGAGCCGGATTGATTCCGGATCAACTCGACCGTACCCTGTGCGAATATGCACTTGTCGCAATTTCCGATACCGGAATAGGAATCAAGGAGGAGGATCTGGAGCGGATCTTCAATCCGTTTGAACAGGTGGATAACTCGGTAACCAGAGAGTTTGAGGGCACCGGACTTGGCCTCGCCCTGACCAGAAAACTTGTTGAAATGCATGGGGGAACTATTTGGGCGCACAGCGATGGGATAGGGAAAGGGAGTACATTTAATGTGCTGTTACCGGTAACCGCCTCCCCTGCGAATGCCAACTGAACCGGGAGGGGATATGGAAATCCCGAAAACCGTGTTGATTTGTGACGATAAGTTCATGAATCGAAAACTGGTGATAGCCATGCTTACCGGGTTGCCCTACCAGGTAATCGAAGCGACCTGCGGGCAGGACTGCCTGCAGCGCATGGATACTGCCGGCGATACGGTCGATATTATTCTGCTTGATATCAGCATGAAGGATATCAACGGTATTGATGTGTGCCGGGAACTGCGCAACAAGCCATACGGTGCACACATTCCGATTGTAGCCTATACCGCAAACGCCATGTCGGGTGAGCGCGCGAAATTCATTGAAGCCGGTTTCAATGAGGTTCTGATCAAACCTATCGTGGAAGAAGAACTGCTGTTGGTTTTGGAACGGCTTTTAGCCATATAATACTGGGGTGTATGAAGGAGTCTCATTATGAAGATCCTTATAGCAGAAGATGATTTCATGAGTCGAAAATTGATGCTCGCCTGTCTTTCTCATCTGGGAGAATGCGATGTGGCGGTCGGCGGAAGAGAAGCGGTCGAGGCTTTCACACTGGCTTTCTCGATACGGAAACCATATGATCTGGTCATGCTCGACATCATGATGCCGGAGATGAACGGCCAGGAAGTTCTCAAGCGAATCCGGCTTCTTGAGTACGAGCAAAATCCGAAGGGCGATGGCGTTAAGGTCATTATGACCACGGCCCTGAAAGACAGCTGCAATGTGATGGATGCCTTTGAGAACCAGTGCGACGGGTATCTTGTCAAGCCGATAGAGTTTGACAAAGTGCATGAATTGTTGAAAAGCCTCGGGCTGCAAACGGAATAACGCCAAACCGTGACATGGAACACGCCCCAGGAGCGCCATGCACGATGTATCAGAAACGGCCCGTCAGGATTTCCCGACGGGCCGCACTGTTTCATTGTATGCCGGGATTACTTATATTCCGGCATCTCATCAAACTGCAGATACTTGTAAATTTTGTCCGAATTCGGCTCGATCTTCGCTTTGAAGATTTCGAGGAATTCGGTAGGTGTCGGTAGCTTACCCAGCAGAGCCGTTACCGCGCCCAGCTCGGCGGAACCGAGATACACCTTGGCGCCGTTGCCGATACGGTCATCGAAGTTACGGGTCGAGGTGGAAAACATATTGACTCCATCGGGTACGCGAGCCTGGTTACCCATGCAGAGCGAGCAGCCGGCGATTTCGATACGGGCGCCGAAAGCACTGTAGACGGCAAAATATGATTCGTCTTTCAGTTTCTGCTGATCCATGCGGGTTGGCGGACAGATCCAGGTACGGACGGCCGGATTAAACTTCTGACCGCGCCAGATTTCGGCGGCGGCACGGAAGTGGCCGATGTTGGTCATGCAGGAACCAAGGAATACGTCCTGAATCTGCGTACCGGCAACTTCGGAGAGGAGCTTGACATCATCCGGATCATTCGGACATGCCAGGATCGGCTCGGTGATCTCTGAGAGGTCGATTTCAATGACAGCGGCATATTCGGCATTGGCATCGGCTTCAAGCAGCTTGGGCGCCTTCAGCCATTCGTTGGCGGCGTCGATACGGCTTTGCAGCGTCTGGGCATCCGTATACCCTTCCACAATCATCTTCTTCATCAACGCCACGTTGGAGCGGAGATAGGTGGCGACCGATTCTTCGGAAAGTTTTATGCAACCGGCAGCGGCGGAACGCTCGGCGGCAGCGTCGGTCAGCTCGAACGCCTGCTCAACGGACAGATCGGGGAGACCTTCCATTTCCAGGATACGGCCATTGAAAATATTAACCTTATTCTTCTTCGGAACCGTCAACAGCCCCTGTTTGATAGCCCAGTACGGGATGGCGTTAACCGCGTCACGCAGAGTGATGCCCGAGTTGAGTTTACCTTTGAAGCGGACCAGAACGGATTCCGGCATATCAAGCGGCATGAACCCCATGGCGCCGGCAAAAGCTACCAAACCGGAACCGGCCGGGAAGGAGATGCCGATCGGAAAACGGGTGTGGGAGTCGCCTCCGGTACCGACGGTATCCGGAAGCAGCAGGCGGTTCAGCCATGAGTGGATGACGCCGTCGCCCGGCTTCAAAGGTACGCCGCTCCGCTCGGTAATGAACTGCGGCAGGGTTTTGTGCATCTTGACGTCGGCCGGTTTCGGATAGGCGGCGGTGTGGCAGAACGACTGCATGAACATCGGCGACAGGAATTTGAGGCAGGCAAGCTCTTTCAGCTCGTCAGCGGTCATCGGACCGGTAGTATCCTGTGAGCCGACCGTGGTCATTTTCGGTTCGCACGCGGTACCCGGCAGGATGCCTTCGACTCCACATGCCTGACCAACCATTTTCTGAGCCTGGGTGTACCCCTGTCCTGCTGTGGGAACCGGGTTGACCGGCAGCGTAAAGATATCGGTAGCACCAAGGCCGAGTGCCGTACGGGCACGGTCGGTAACGGCACGGCCGATGATCAGCGGAATACGTCCGCCGGCACGGAATTCGTCGGAAAGGGTGTTGGGAGCAATATGGAACGTGGAAAGAAGTTCGCCGGCTTCGGTCGTGATTTCACCTTTTGAGGTATTGATGACAATGACATCACCGGTATTCATTTTCGTAACATCCGCTTTCAGCGGCAGTGCGCCGGAATCCTGGGCGGTATTGAAGAAAATGGGGGCGATAACGCTGCCGATAATGACACCGGCAGTTTTCTTGTTCGGCACGCAGGGAATTTCCTGACCGATGCACCAGAGCACCGAGTTGCAGGCTGATTTGCGCGAAGAACCGGTACCGACGACATCGCCGACAAAAGCAACCTGGTAACCGTCTTCGCGGAATTTGGCAATGGTTGCCAGTCCGTCCGGAAAACGGGTTTTACCCATCGCCAGAGCGTGCAGCGGAATATCGGGACGGCTCCAGGCGTCGCCTGCGGGGGAAAAGTCATCCGTATTGATTTCACCTTCAACCTTGTACACCTTGACCTTGATGGTCTCGGCCAAGCACGGTTTGTTGGTGAACCAGTCGGCATCGGCCCATGATTGCAGAACTTTTTTGGCAGCCGCATTCGTTGCGGACAGTTCAACAACCTTGTCGAAGCCGTCGTATACAAGCGTCATGCCGGAGAGAGCACAGGCAGCTTCATCAGCCAGTTCGGCATTAGTCAAGGCATTCACCAGCGGAGCAACGTTGTATCCGCCGATCATGGTACCGAGCAGACGGATAGCGTCAACCGGAGAAACCAGCGGCGATTTCTTTGTTCCCGCAACGATTTCGGCAAGAAAAGCTGCCTTGACTTCGGCAGCCGGATCAACACCGGGAGAAACACGATCCTTGATAAGGGCAAGCAGGAATGATTCCTGACCCGCAGGTGGATTACCCAGCAACTCGCACAGATCGGTGGTTTGTTCGGGGGTTAACGGGAGTGCGGGAATACCTTGAGCCGCCCTCTCCTTTTCATGGGCAAGATACGCTTCAATCATCTACTATTCCTCCTTCGTGGGATATATTCTACATTGATACGATCATCTGAATTGCGCCGGTAAATCGCATACTGTATACACGTTTTGGGGATCGTTTGTCAAACTATATTGTTCTGAAACCAGGACGTTAAGCTATTTCAAAACCGCGCATCAGGAGTTAAAAAACAAAGCCCCCGGCAGCGGATCAGACCCGCCTGCCGGGGGGATGTTTGTCATTCCGGGTTAAAACGGCACGTACGCTACTTCACTTTCACATATAGAATGAACCTGTCCGGCACGGTCGTCAGCGCAGCGTAATCGGGATATCTCCGCAACTGGGCCTTCAGCCGGGCAATTCGTTCGGCAAGCGGCGGATGTGTCGAGAACCACGACCCTTTTTTGTCAGTGTTGGATGCTTCGAGTTTCTGCAATTTTTCCAATACCCTGATCAGTCCGGAAGGGTCATATCCGGTACGATAGGTCGTTTCCATCGCAGCCAGATCCGCTTCGTACTCCATATCCTTATCAAGGCCTTTATCAAAAAGGACCGACTGCATATCGCCTATGGTTGAAGCAAGTTTCTTTCCTTTATCACCGCCGATACTCGCTGCAGTGATCGTCCCGACCCCCTGCAACAACTGGGCGCGCTGGGTACTCTTCAAAGCGTGTTTTGCCGCAACGTGGCCGATTTCATGTGCCAGTACTGCCGCCAGTTCCGCTTCATTATCCAAAATAGCAACAAGGGCACGACTGATGAAAATAACCCCTCCCGGAACAGCAAATGCGTTCTGAATCGGGTTGTCCAATACCGCAAACTGATACGGAATTGTCGCGCGTTTACTGTTGCTCGCAACTGCGTTGCCCACCAAATTGACATATTGCTGCAACGCTTCGTTTTTCACCGGGGTTCCGAAGCGCTGCAACCCTTCCAGCGCCAGGCTTTCACCAATAATACGCTCGGTTTTGTAATCGATTTCCTTTGTACTCGAAATTACCTGGGTTGCTCCCGATAACAGCTTGCCTTCTTTCGAATCCGGCTTAACAAATTTTTGAACCTCGTCAAGAAAACCGGCCGAAGCGAATGATACCGGTATAAATAGCATCACTACCGCAATAATAAGTATAAATCTCATCGTTCACCCCCCTGAACCTGGGCGAATTCACCTATTTTGCCGTCTTTCAAAAACGCTTTCAGCTCCTTGGCGCCAACTTTCCGCGCCAGTATGACATCAAGGGATTTCTTGTACACCTCCGGAGTGCCACGATCTTTTGCGTACTTGGTCACCTCGGGCGAAAGACCGCGTATACTGCGGGCACTGTCTGCCTTGGCCGTATTGATCTGACTTTTTTGCAATGTTCCGCCGAAAAGCCCGCTATCGTCGGCGGAAACCTCGGCGACTGGCGGCGTCTCGGAAACCCGCCCCACATAGACCCACCCTTCCCTGCCGTCGCCAGTCCTGACTTTCAACCAACGACCACCTGATTCGACAACCGTGACTTCCGTACCAACCAGCAGATCGGCAACGTTTTCGGAAATGGGCGATGCCTCCGTTTTCAGAGACGTTCCCTCGCTGGACACCCAGCGCTTTTCATCCGCCATTGCCGCAACAGCAGTCAGCATTAAAGCTACTGCTACGACCATACTACGTGTCATCCTCATCATGAACCTCCTTGACTTTCGACTAATTACATCCCTATTATAATCATTTTTCCGGAACAATTCGTTCATGTGCTGCCTCATAGACGCGATGTTTTTCCCGTTTTCCAACTGCTATTACCGTGACATACACCACATCGTCATCAACCCGGTACATCAATCGATACCCCGCGCTTGCCAACTTGATCTTGAAACAATTTTTCATGCCGGAAAGAGCCGCTGACGGAACTCTGGGATTTTCCAACCGTTCTGAAAGCTTTTTCTTCAACGGTCGGCGGATACTTTCATCAAGTCTCCGCCATTCTGCCAATGCCAGTTCATGAAAGCGGAGCCTAAAGCTCATCGAAGCTAACCTCAACAAAAGGACCATCGGCTCGTTCCCGAATCAGCTTGGCATCTTCAAGGTCCTCCAGATACGCCACCAAATTTTCATAGTAGGCGGCCGGTAACAGGTAGGCTTCCGGGCGATTGTGATTCAGCACCGCCACCGGACAGTCATCCGCTTGTTTGAGTATGCCGGCATAATTGCGTTTAAGCTCGGTAACGCTGGTAGTCATTCCGGCAAGCATGGCATTCATATAAGCTCAACCTTTCGATACATGTATTATTTGACATCTAATATAGCATCAAATAAGTAGTGATTAAAGAACAATCCGAATCCGTGACGCCGGAGTGCCAATGACTACAGGTAATCTCCCGTCAGGACAAAAGCGCCCCAATAACCGGGATGCGGATAACGGTCCTTCACATGCTGCATGGCGCGTTCCAGGCTTTCGGCCTTGCCGTAGGTCATATAATTACGATAGAACTGTTTCATCATGATTGCGGTCGATACGTCGCTGACCCGCCAGAGACTCGACATTAACGAGTGGGTGCCGGCGAAAATGAATGCCCGGTTCATCCCGACCACATCGTCGCCGCTCCGAATATCGCCGAGTCCGGTCTGACATGCGCTTAACACTACCAGATCGGCCTTGATATCGAGGCCAAAAATCGTATCAGCCCGCAATTTTCCGTCATATTTGCTGTCTTTGGCCAGTCTGATTGCCGAGAAGAGCGGATTGACCGGATCGAACTCGCCGTGCGATGCGAGGTGAATCACGCCAAATTCGCTGATATGCTCCAGTACCCAGCTTTCGGTGGCCCGCTCGCGGGTCAGGGTCGTTACATCTGGGTAGTTCCAGCGCAAAGTACCCGCTTCACGTTCGGCAAAGGGGAGGTCAAGCGACGAATTGCCCAGATCGGGATTACCGATGGCCAGAATATGGAGTTGTTTTTCTGCCTTACGTCTCGCCAGAGTATATTTCATCACTGATGCCGCCGGGAGATAAAACAGCTTCTGCCGGTCAACAAGATAATCGCGCCCGTCATTCAGGGTTGCAAACGACAGGTAATGGAGGCTGCCATGTGGAATAATACCGACCGAGCGGAGTGGACCGCTCCCCGCGAGTGGCTGCGCCACCAGCAAATCATACAGTTCGCGTGATTGTTTTTCCAGCGGCTCCAGATTTTGCAGCATCCGGCGATAGGATGATATCTTTGCGGATAATTCTTTGGCCGGAATAGCCTGAATAACCAGCGTGCTCTTGCCATGGTCGATTCTCCAGCAGAGCAGTCGATCCGGCAACTGGAAGTAGGAGAGAAGGACAACTCCCGGCTCAAGGAGTGTACGAATATCGGCAAGCGTTGTCGGGTTAACCTTCACCAACGCGAGCAGTTCGGGACGTTTGCGCTCGATATCGATCAAAAGGTCCTGATAATCTCCGCGCAGTTTTTCAAGCGCCTGAGCATAGCGGGCGCGTTCTTTCGGATTTACCGCCTGAACCGACAGATTTTCCTGCTCCAGCAGCTGTTCCTTGAGCCGGTTCTGCCGGTCATATAGCTCCTGATCAGCCGATCCGGAGAGCGACAGCCTCTGGCGACCGAGAATATCGATCAGGTTGCGGGAGCGGGAGCGTTCCGCCACGGCGAACGCCTCATCGCTCCGCTGGAGATCAACCAGCAGTGCGACCAGTCCTGAATAGACATCCATCTTGTCGGCCAGGAAGCCGTCCTTCAACTGGTCAAGCTTTATCTCGGCCCGCAACCCTTCAACCGTTTCCAGAGCCAGTTGATACGAGGCCACCGCCTGAGCCGAATTTCCGGCCCGGTTTTGCAGCCGGGCCAAACCGAACAATGCCCGCCAGCGCACTTCGCGCAGCAGCAACGCATCGGCAATTTCCAGCGCCTTCCGATAGCTCGTTTCGGCAGCTGCCGCCTGTTTCAACTCCGTTTCGGCATCGCCGCGCGCCAGATAGATCTTGGCGAGGTTAACCGTATCGCCGATCTCCGCAGCCATACCTGCCGCCTCGCCAAACTGTTGCAGGGCGGCTGCGGCATCCCCCATCTTCAGACGGGTCTGTCCGATATTGCGCAAATCATACGCCATTGCCCAACGGGAACCGAGGGTGCGATCAATGACAAGTGCTTGGTCAAGCGTCTCCAGCGCCTTGGCATACTCTCCCGACTCGCGCTGCACCAGACCGATATTGTTGAGCGTCGTCGCTACTTCATCACGTCGCACCGCCAGTTTTTCAGCCCGCTCCAGCGCCCCGCGCAGCTCCAGCAGGGCCCGTTTGTTGTCGCCGAGCGTCCACCAGATCAGACCGCCGGTATTTTTGACCATTACCTGCTCAAGCGGCCATTTCTCCGTGAGAGCGTTCTTTTCAACCTGTTCGCGCAGATCAAAAGCCTCCTGATAGCGCCCCTGAAACCACGCATTATTAGCCTGTTCCAGTACAATCCGCATCTTCGTGCGCAGGTCCCTGGTACCGACTATTGCCAACGCGGCACCGTAGAGCTTATCAGCTGCCGGGAAATTGCCAAGCAGTCTTCGGCAGCGCCCCCGTTCAAGCAGCGTTTCGGCTTCCAGCGCAGTATTGCCCTTCTTGGCATAGATATCACCCGCCTGGGCATAATACCCTTCGGCAACGGAGTACTGATTGAGACGCAAGTCGAAGATGCGACCGAGGTTGCGGTACTGTTCCGCCAGCGAAATATCATCCTTCAAACCCTGCCGAAGACCGGCAGCTTCCTCGAAGAATGTCCGGGCGGCGGCGAAATTGACCGAATTTTCCATCACGACGCCGAAATCTGCCAGGGCCGCAGCCTGCTCTTTTGCCATGCCGAGATCGGCGAAGATGCCGACTCCTTCCTTCAACGAAAGAGCAGCAGCGGCAAAGTGTTCGGCATTCCCTTGCAGAAGACCGAGACGGAGCAGCGCATCGGCATGTTCTGCCGAATACGGCTTTTCCCTGGCTAATCCCTTGACCAGCTCGTCAGCATGATTGACGGCCCTCTCGGTAAATCCGGCGGCATAGGCACTTTCCCGGGCATAGCGGTGCAGAGGCGTACGCTGCTTTGCCAGGGACGGATTCTCGGCAACGATTGCCAGGGCATTTTCAAACAGGGAGAGCGCTTTTGGGTATGCCCCGGCATTGTGAGCGACAACTCCCGCTTTGGCGTATTCGGTGAAGCGGCTTTTCCCCAGCTGTGCCGCCTGGGCCGCATCCGGCCCCCAGTCGCCGAGCAGAAGCCAGCCGGAGGTGAGATTTTTGCGGGCATCGCCGAGCGACTGGCGTGCATACGCGGCAACAAACATCTTTGAATCGACAATCGCAGCGGCGCCGGATGCGCCATCGGCCAGCAGCAGCGACGGCACCCCCTGCAATGCGGCCAGGTGCCCCAGACTGTAGGCCCGGCGGTAGCCGGCACGCGGAGCAACGATCAGCGAGAGATTTTCCGCTGCCGCCAGTTCTGCAAACGGATGTCGGAGACCAGCTTCATCTTCCCATAACGGCGCCGAATATCCGCTGCCGCCGGGTAGCGATGGGACTTCGGGCAATAGACCGGCCCGAGCGGGAAGAACTACCGTATGGGCATCAATCAACCGTTCATTCATCCGGGGCGAAACCAGTTTGGCAAACGGCTCGGCAACCTGCCACCACCCGGACGGATCAAGCACCTGGCGCCGGAACGGCTTGCGCTCCGATACGGCCCGCACAAGATGCGTGGCGCTCAGCCCCCAACTGATGACCGGGGCAGAGGCAAAGCGGGAAGGTTCCTCGTAGGCGGCCAGAACCGGGGGATTAACGGAGAGGCGGGATTCGAGCGTACGTGTATCGACAGTTTCGGTGACAATTCCCTTTGAACCACCAAGCGTAAAGAGCAGCCAGCGCGTGCCGTCAAGCGGGGTGAAACGGAGCAGCGTCTTTCCCGGCATCGTTTCCAGAACATCGACCAATTCAACCGGTTGCGGTGAAATGAGGCGACACAGCCCCCCCCCTTTTCCGGCAGCGCACTCTTTGTCGAACGCCATCTGCAAGGTGGCGAAGCGCTTCCGGAGTGCTGTCACGGCATCGGTTTGAGATGCCGGACCATCCCCGGCCCGGGACAGGAGCGTAAGATCAACTGATGCCGCCGCCAGGCGCACCGCCCCGAATCCCCCCTGCGCATAAAAAGAGGGGAGATGTTCGAGCCGTGTTCCGAAAAGATCGTCAATGTTTGCCTGTTCCTGTTGAAGACGCAGTTGCAGGTACTCCCTGTCAACGGCAGGCGCCGTGGCAAGCACCGAACGGAGCCGGTCAATCTCGGTCAGATGAGGCGCGGCAGCACGAAACCGGTCAACTGTCGCCGGATCACCCAGCCCGAGAGCTCCTCGCCCGAGCAGTTGCACCCGTTCCAGTTCACTCATCTTTTCAAGCAGTTCAAACGCCTGCACCGGATTTTGTGCAGCCAGCTTCTCCATCTGCGGAGCAAAGCATTGCATCAGTTCACCACGCTGCAGGTCGTACTCCGTCAGCGGCAGGTGTTCGAGCAGCGTCAGCGCTTCGTCGTGGCGACCAAGAGCGGCAAGAGCGCGCCATTCAAGCGAATATGCAGCCGCGGCATGAGCTTCGTCCAGAGCGTCAGTGCGAGCCGCAACGGCGCCATCGGCCAAACCGAGCGCCGCAAGCACGGCCCCGCGGTTCAGCTGGGCCGCCGAACGCTGACGGTGCTGCTGGAGCAGCACATCACGGTCACTGCTGCCAACAGAAATGGCACGCACCCGGTCCCACAGTCCCAATGCCTTATAAAGGAACGCCTGTCGGCTGCCATCATCGGCTTCAGTCGTTGCCAGCAGGGCAAGAAGCGCTCCGGCATCATTGTAGTAGCGGCCATACACGAGCGGCGGGAGTGCGGCACGCAAGGAGTCCGCCAACTGTGAAACCTGTGCTTCGGCAGCCATAAAATCGGCACTGTCACCCGGCTTCCCGGAGACCGCCAGCAGTTCCCCCCAGTTTACCAGATTGAGCATCGCGCTGATCGGGTTACCCGCCTGTAACGCCGTTAGCGTCGAGCGTTTAAAGCCTTGCCCGGCACTGTTCAGGTCACCCAGCGCATAATCCACGTGTGCAATACGGTGAATAAGGAGAGAGACCCCATACAGATCTTGCGGCGCAATCCTGGAGCTGTCCGATGAATACTGGGCCAGCTGATTTCTGAGCAGCACGGAAGCGGCCGCCGGATCTCCCAATTCGGATTGAATCCGGGCCAGATAGATTTCAGCAAGCCGTTTTTCCTGCAGAGCACTAAAGCCGAACGCCGCTTCGGTGGAGCCACCTTTATCAAGGGACACATTTGCCGAAAGCTCCACCAGGCCACCGCTCCGTTTCGCCGGTGCTTTCGATGTGGGCGGATACTGGGCAATCAGCGTCAGCAGCTCCGTGAAACCGTCACGGCTCTGGCGGAGCAGACGCTGTTGCTCCTCACCGGAAGCGGTATGCGCCTCCTTGTAGGTGGCAATGCTGGCGGAACGTCGGTTGGCGGCAAGGTTACCGGTGAAACCAAGACCCCGATTCAGCTTAAAAGCTGCATCGAACTGTTCGCGCGCCAGGGCAAAACGATCCGCTTCAAGATATGCCAGGCCGAGCCGGTCATGAATCTCCGCAGCCGTTTCCGTCAGACGCGGCACCGCATCCAGTTCTTTCGCCACAGCCGTAGCCATACCGGTAAGTTCGGCCACGCTTTTGGGCGCCTCCTTGCTCCAGGAGGGGGCAGAATTGAGCAGCGTATGTTCCCGCACCAGCAGAGCACGGATCGCCTTGTTAAAACTGTCCCATCCGGCAGATGGCGGCGCATCGTGCGGGGAACTCCCCAACCGCTCTAGCTCTGCAATGATCGCCTGCTGTTCGGCAAGGGCGGTTTCAGCAGATGAAGTGCGATTCGCTCCAGAAAAAAGCCGTTCAATGACCCGCCTCGACAGACGGCCGAACAGTTCAAGCGGCCGGGCCGTATCAAGCCGCCCCTCGGTCAGTTGCAGTGCCCGCAGGTACCCGGCAATCGGCGCTTCTTTCTCGCGCATCTGGAATGCAACCTCGGCATAGCGCTGCTGGAAGATCAGCTCGGTATCCGGATTGTCGAATGGAATCTTGGCCGCCAGCCGCTCGCGGTAAAATTTCCAGGCGGTTGCCTTGCTGCCGAGCAGATACGCGATATTGCCGATGTTCAGATCAAGGTTGGCACGGTTATCCGGTTGTTCCAATGGCCGATTGAGCAACCAGGCACGTCGGTAGAGCGCCAGTGCCCGTTCCAGACCGCCTCGTTCGCCATGCACCGTTTCGGTCAATTCGGCAAGGTATCCCCGCGTCTGGGGAGGATACTCCGATGACGACATCCGGTCAGCAGAACGGGCGAGCAGACGGTCCGCCTCCACCAGTGTTTCCTTACCCGGCAGATAGGTCAGGGTAAGTCCGGCGGCATAGAGCAGTACCGGATCGTCGGGATAGGAAGTCAGCAGTTTGCGATACAGAGTGAGCAGTTCAGGCGCCTGTCCCATCGCGGCAACCGATTTGATATAGCCGCGATGCGCCTCGACACTCCGCCCGTCATAACGGATAAGGTCGAGAAACAACGACCGGGCAGCAGCGACTTCCCCCATGCGGAACAAGTTTTCGCCGGCGGCAACGGTTTTACGAATGTAGGCGGCCCTGGCCAACTGATAGAGCGGTGTATCTTCCGGCTGCTCGTTCATCTCCGTTTCGTACAGCGCCTTGGCCTCAGCATAACGCTCCTCGCGGTAGAGCACTTCCGCCAAAGCAAAGCGCGCCGCGGCCGTCGGCGTCGGCACAACGGGGAACTTTTCAAGTACCGTACGATAGGCATCCTTGGCTTTGGCCCATTCGTTCACCCGATACGCCTCATCCCCCTGGCGATTCCAGGCGCCCATTGCCAGACGGGGGAGCGTTGTCCGATAGCGTTCGGCCAGCGCCGACAGAGCTGACAGGTCGGCACTGTCGCGTGGCGACACCTGATCGAGAACAGCAGTGATCGCGGCTTCGGCCCACTCTTCCTGGTCACCGTACGTAGTAGCCACATCAACCAGCGCCGCAATCGCTCCACTCCCTCTTTCCAGTTTTGCCAGCAGCACGGCGCGGCGCAGGGCTGCCTCCGCCTTGAGCGGACGTATGGCATCCTTCAAACGGGCGACCTGCTCGACTCGCCTGACGGCAGTTAATTGATCGGCAGCGCCGCCGCCATATTCGGTGAGCAGCCGGGCTGTGTCTATCAGATAGCGGGCCGTCGCATCGGCGCCATTCCCCTCCGCAGCCGATTTCATGGCCAGCTCGGCTTCATGGACGATCTCCTGACGCTGTTGAACCTGAGTACCATCGCCACAACGCTGCGCCGCTTGGACCCTGATTCGGGCAATAGCGGCCAGGGCGGCTTCCCGCGGAAACATCGAATAGCGGCGCGCTACCGCACCGTATTCTTCTTCCGCCCGGGTGGTTTCGCCCGCCTGTTCCATCAGCCCCGCGAGCGCCAGACCGGCCAACGCTCCTTCCTGCGCCGGCGCCCCCTCCCGCGCCGAAACACGGGCGGTTGCCAGCCGGGCATGGGCCGGGTCAGAGGGGAGCCGTTCCAGAATAATACGCGCCAGCGTCCATTGTTCGGCAACAGTCTGGCGATCGGGAATTTCACCGGACGCGGGGAGTGACATCACCTGTCCGCCACCAGCAAGACCGGCAACAAAGTAAAAATGATCTCCTGCCGGAAGCGGCGCTACAGCCATCAACGCCGCAGAGGTAAGAGGTGTAGCCATCGGAAAACCGTCATCGCCGATCCGGTTCAACTGCAACCGGAATATTTGCCCCGGATCCTGCCCTGTTGCGGCATTTCCAAGGGTAACAGCCTGGCGGGTAAACAGCAGCGAATCCGCACTTTCCCACGCCGGGTACAGATCTCGGGAAGACCCGCTCGTAAGTTGCGTAACCGCTCCCCCCTGTTCGTTCCACAGCCAGAGATTGCCATTCGGGTCAGATTTCCGCGACACGAACACCCACCTGTGACCATCCGGAGACGGTGTTGCAAATGCCGCATCAATCCCTGTCGGCAACAGTTCGCTCCGATTATCCGAGAGGTGAAGCCGCATCAGTTCACGCTGACTCCTCCCCGGCAGCTGCCGCTGATACACGAGGGCCGAACCGTCGATAGTGAACACCGGAGCATCGTCGGCAGATTCGCGCCCGGTCAAACGTCGGGGCGACGAATCATGTTTTTCACTATTAATCAACCAGATATCACCCTTTACGTCATCTTGTGCATCAACAAACACCACGAGCGTGCCATCAGCATTCAAAGCCGGGGCGGCCAATCGGACCGGACTGGTATGGAGCAGGCGCGGTAGTTCCGGAACAGCGGCAAATGAATAGAGCCACAATTCATCCCCCTTATCTCCTCGTTCGACGGTAACCATCCGGCTGCCATTGGCCGACCGGGCAACGTACAGCACCTGACGCGAACTGAAGATGGCCGGCTGCGGAGAAAGTTCCGGGCGGGAACGGGGCGCGGAACGGGGCGCCGCCGGAGCCAGCAGTTCATCGCCAAGCGGTAGTGGTGACGCCGGAGATGTGCAGGTCAGTAGAAGGAAGGCAAGGAGCCAGAGTATCTTCAATACCCGCCGGTTCATAGTGTTTGCCACCGACCGTCGGCATTCTGCACCCTGGCCCCGGGAGCGCTGCCCTGGCGATTGATCCGGGCAAACACCTTACGGATGGCGGGGAGATCCTTGACCGTGAAGTTTTCATTGGTCTGCACCACCCGAATCATCAGAACTTCCCGCGACTGGTTTACCTCCTTTACCACCTGCTGAAATTCCGCCTCACCGTAGTTGGCGGCAAACGCTTTCAGCTCTTCGGATGCGAGCTTCGGCGCCTCACGGGTAAACGGCGTTAACAATCCTTCCTGATTCTCACCTACCCAGCCAAAACGCTTGAAGGTCTCGACATCATCGGCGTGAAACGCAATCGTCTCCATCGCCCTGGTCGCGTCGACCTGTTCCGGAGTATGTCGGGGAGGAGCATCAATGGCTCCTGTCGGAGAGACGCCCCGCACTGACGCAACCAGCAGCATATCTTCACTCAGACTGTTATAGGTTCCGAGCACCTGGTTTTCGAGCGAGGTCCGTTCGCTGACGACATTAACGTCTACCTTGGCAAGGGTGCAGCCGGCAATAGGGAGAACCAGACCGAGTAACGCAAACAAAAGGGAATTCAATGATCTATTGTGCATACATCCTCCGTTTCAATGATAGTTCACCTTTGGGATCGACCACCAGCGTGTCGGCCCGAAGCAGATCGAGAACGCCGCGTAATGACGAGATTACCGCCCTGTTTTCCACCAGTTCCTTCCGTAGCGGCAACTCGGATATTCGTAAACGCTCCACCTTGGGCAGGTCAACCGACACCCCTTTTATCCGGGCCTCCCCCTCCATACTGAAGGCGCCATCGACGGCAGTGGCCCGTAATCCTTTCAAACTTCCGAGCCGCAGCATTTTACGCTGGGCAACAACTTGTTCGTTGCGCTCGTACGGATCAAGACTGAAGAGCGCCCGTTCAATGGTTTTAGCCCCGATCCTGCGCACAGTTACCGCAAGCCGCAGCTGTTCAAACAGTTCGCGTTGTTCAACCGTCAGCGGTGCGGTGAGACTCATTTCACCGGTAATCTCGGTATCCTGCCCCCCCTGCCCTGCTCTGCCTTCTTTCGGCAGCAACAACGCCATATCAAGATTTGAAAAGGAACTGGCAGCGGCAATAACCGGAACTTCCGGCCGCAGGTCAAACACCCCGCGAGCAAGAAGCGTCCCCCCGAGCAACTCCGCCTGCAAAAAACCGAGTCCACATTTTTCCTGCGTAAAAAGCAGATCACCCTCCAGGGCGGTAAGCTCCAACGGCACACCGGACGCTTTGGTCACTATGCGACGGATTGAAAATGAGCGGGCGCCGTGAACATCCCCGCGCAAATCATCATTGATCCGGCCGGCAATTTCCGCCGCGCCCGGATTGATTGAAAGGGCAACCGCCGGACGGACAAGAGCCGTCGAAAGCGGTATCCAGTTCTCGCTTTGGGACGCGGATGTCAAGGAATACACCCGATTGATTGCAATATCGGAGCGGACACCTTCCACCGTGGTCCCATTGGCGAGGCGAACACCAAACTCCTTTGTTTTCAAGGCACCGCGTAACACAAGCTCACGACCGGCAGTAAGATCGATACGGGTGCTGCCGCCGATTTCTCCAGCCACGTCGAAACCGGGTAACAGCTGCCTGAATTCACGGGGAAAAATCCCTTCGACATGGGCAAGCAGAGTAGCATCAAGCCGCTTGGCAAGCGTTGCCCTGTTGAACGGCTCAGATTCGTCCAGCAGCAGATCGATACGACTCACGCTCAGTTCGCCCTCGTGCGATATCGCCAACGGTTCGATATGCAGCTCTTCATTCAGGTGAAGCGCTTTCCAGCCGGAAAGTTCCGCGGTAACGGCAAACGAGCCATGCTGCACTGGAAGTTGCCCGGCGGTTCCCGAAAGACCGCTCACCCCTGAAAACAACACGCCCCCCTCCAGCCTGGCAGATTCGCCTTTTTTCGTGGAAAAAATGTGCAAATCCGGTTTGGTACAGAGTCCCGATACCGTGATATTCCCGTTAGCTGAGGGAAGCGTTACATTCAGATTATCAAACTTCAGGCCAAAATCAAGTTTATCACACTGCGACAATCCTGTTCTCACACTTCGTAACGGATTTTTATCGAATACCGGCGTTTTTTCCGGCAGCGTCGCAGTCACGTCCCAGACCGCGTTTACGACTCCGTCTCCTTTCATGCCGGACGGCATAAACGGAGCGGCAAATGGAACCGCGCGCCGCACATCAAGCCGCGCCGTACCGCTGGTCATGACACTCGAAGGGGACGCAGCCGAAAATGCCGCCGTGGTGGTAAGCTGCATAATATCGCCGACAGATAGTGTGGCGGCAGCATGCTGCAAGCCCGTTCGTCCGCTCGTGGCAGAAGGGATATGGAGGCCGGTGGCTGTCAAAGAGGATGACAGCGGGAGCGGCCCCACACGCTTGCCGGACTGAAGCCCCTTTATGGACGCAGCAGTAATGGTACATTCCGGGAGATCGGCGTCGATATCACCGTTTTCCCCCGCATGAGCCACAATACGGAACTGTTCATGCACCGTCTCGACGACAAGCTGCGTTCCAAGTGAAGCCCGGCCCAGATCACCCGTTTGCGTTACAACTACGGTAGCGGAAATTTTACGCGGTGAGGCCCTTTTCAGATTGAGATTACTGACCACTATCCCGGTCGTGCCGCGCCCTTCCTGAACAGAGAGCGGCTGGGCACCGGAGAGGTCGGCATGCCGGATGTTCCAGACAAGATCCGCCGTCAACCCGGTTGGAAGGGCGGCTGTCAGCGGACATACGGCTTTTTCAAGAAGCAGTTCGACATGTTCTGCCGTTAACTCTCCCTTTGCAAGGGCCAATCGAAGACGCGGAATGGTAACACCGAAACCGGCAAGAGCGACATCACCCCGATTACCGGGCCCATTCAGATGGAGAGACAGGGAACGGAGCGAAACATCCCCCGCAAGATCCTTGACGGGAGAGCCGGGTGGGAGAAACGGCGCGGCCAGCGCAAGCGCACGGGCCAGATCGAGCCGCAGAGGACCGAACCGGAGGTTCAGCGTTCGTTCCGGAACATCCGGACGGATAACCGAAGCGCTCCACGATGTATCGATCAGTCCCGCCATGCTGAAGGTACCGCCGGAGAAATCTACCTGCTGCCGGATATGATCGGTTGCGATCCGTTGTTGCAGCTTCAGATCAAGCGGCCCGACCCGTTTTTCTTTCAGTGATCCACCGCTTGCCGCCAACCCGGCTCCGTCAACCGTCAGGGTGGCGTGAATGTCGCGATGCGCGTCAGCCTTCGCCCGCAGCAACAACTCAACACCCCCTTCCAGCTTTGGCATTCCGGGAGGAGCAAGCGGTTCTGCGACCGCCAGCAAACGCGGGAGGTCCAGCTTGAGGCGCGCAGCAAAGCCGTCAACGTGGCTGAGTCCGCCAGTGAGCGCAATGCTGGTGCCGGGCGCAGTTGCATCAACGGCAAAGAGTGCTGAAGCGAGATGAATCCGCTGCCCCGGCGTCACCAGGTCACTTACCTTGGCAGCACAATGGACCGCCCCCATCACGCGGCCACTACTCAACACCGTACCGTCCATCTCCGCAGTGATTGCCTTGGCTGCCAATGACGGCATGGCGAAGCGAAGAGAAAATTCCTGCAACAGCATCGCCCTCCCCGATCCTGGGGCCTGATACGAAATCTGTAGCGGCGCGACCTCGACCATGGCACGAACATCCACCGGCAGGGGAAAATCAAGCCGCTGGACTTCTTGAATCAACTCTGCCAGCAGGGTCAAAGGATCTTTTGCCGAAGGCGATGAAGGTTTTTGAGGAGTGGGAGCCAATGCAGCCCGAACATTCCGAATCCTGACCATGAGATCGACGCCAAAGCGGCCATCGGCGCCATAGCCGGCAGAGGGGAAAATAACGATATGATCGATATCTGTTTTAAGAAGCGGTGCAGGGCCGTCACCAAATTTGAGGCCGGAGAGCACCAGGCCGTCGGACCAGGTCATGACAAGACTTGACCAGCCGACCTGGCGCTTCATAGTGGAGGAGAGTACCTTCTTAATGCGGCTCTGCACCGAATGACTGCTGACAAAAGCCGGAATGAAGGCCAGGCATAGCAGCAGCAAAGACAGAATGCCGACAAAGAACAGTGCCGATATCCCAAGAAGCCGCTTGACAGGTATTTCACGCGTAAAAATTTTCATGAGGTGTATCCATTCGTTGGTTACACTAATTTTCGGCTAAAATACCCCAATTACATACAACGGTGCAACGTCAATCATTATGCATCGTTTAAGATAAACTATTTTCAGGTCACTTTGCTGGACATTACGGATAATAAAAAGTACGGTACCGATCTGAAAGGAAGAATCCCATGAACCAGACCGCATTTTCAACGCTTCAGATAAAACCGCTGATGCTCAAGAACCTCGCCTCACTCGGTTATGCCGAAATGACGCCCATTCAGGCCCACGCTCTTCCGCTGATTCTTGCCGGGAAAGACGTAATTGCCAAGGCAAAGACCGGCAGCGGCAAAACCGCAGCCTTCGGTATCGGCCTGCTCACGCGCCTGGAGATTTCTTCCACACGCGTACAGGCGCTGGTGCTCTGCCCCACCCGCGAACTGGCCGACCAGGTAGGCAAAGAACTGCGCCGCCTGGCACGCTTTACCGATAACATCAAGATCCTGATCCTCTGCGGCGGCGTGCCGTTCGCCCCGCAGCTCGGCTCGCTCGAACATGGCGCCCATGTGATCGTCGGCACTCCCGGCCGCCTCCTTGACCATCTGCGCCGAAAGAGTCTCGATCTGACCGGTTTACAAACTCTCGTTCTCGACGAGGCGGATCGCATGCTCGATATGGGTTTTCAGGATGAGATCAGCGCACTTATCGCCGCAACTCCATCCAGGAAACAGACCATGCTCTTCTCCGCAACATACCCTGCAACAATTATGGCGCTGAGCGCATCCCTCCAGCACGCCCCGGTCGAGGTCAGCGTCGATGAAATTCATGACGAGGGCGCCATAGATCAGGTTCTTTACGAAGTAGACCCGGATGAACGGATAGCAGCAGTTGTACGGATTCTGGGGCATCATCGTCCGGAATCGGCACTGATCTTCTGCAACACCAGGGCGGAATGCCAGGACGTGGCCGCGGACCTGGTCGAGAGAGGGTTCGCGGCATTGGCTATCCATGGCGACATGGAGCAGCGGGAGCGCGATCAGGTGCTGGTCCGGTTTGCCAACAGGAGCACGCCGGTACTGGTGGCCACCGACGTGGCCGCGCGCGGTCTCGATATCAAGGAACTTGCAGCGGTTATCAACTACGAACTGCCCCGCAACCCGGAGATTCATACCCACCGGATAGGACGAACCGGGCGAGCCGGAGAGCGGGGACTGGCGATCAGCCTGGTGACGGCACGTGAAGCACGAAGAGTGCAGGCAATCGAAAGTACGCTCGGCAGCAGTATCACCCGTGGGGAGCTGTCATCATTAACAGCAGCTGCGGGCAAGACGCCGGCGCCAGCCATGGTAACACTCTGCGTTGAAGGTGGCCGAAAAAACAAGCTGCGCCCCGGTGATATCCTCGGCGCCCTGACCGGCGAAGGTGAGATCGCAGGAAACGAGGTCGGCAAGATCGATGTCTTCGATTGCCACACCTACGTGGCAATTGCCCGTCAGAGCGCCGCCCGCTCTTTGGCCTGCCTGCGCGGCAACAGGATTAAAGGAAGATTCTTCAAGGTGTGGAATATAGATGCGCTGTAACCGACAAACAGCCGGTTACGTCAGTTTGAAACGGTTCACCATCTGCTGCAGCTCATGAGCCGAACGGGAAAGTTCTGAGGCGGCCTGCTCGGTCCGGTGCGCCCCGCCGGCGGCTTCATGAATAACATCCGAAATGTGGCGCATACTTTCGGTGATGCTGTGACTGGTGGCCGATTGTTCTTCAGCAGCCGTGGCAACTTGAGAGACGTGGTCGATCAACGGCACGATATGTTCCTTAATGGTGCTGATAGCCTGACTGGAAAGCTGCACATCCTTTGCCCCACTTCTGACACTGGTGGCACTCTGCTCCATCGAACCGATCACGTTCCTGACGTTACTCTGAAGAGAAGCGATAATCGACTGGACTTCACGAGTTGCAACGGTAGTCCGTTCAGCCAGATTGCGGACTTCATCGGCCACGACGGCAAAACCGCGCCCCTGATCGCCGGCACGGGCAGCCTCGATTGCAGCATTGAGAGCCAGAAGATTGGTCTGATCGGCAATATCACCGATGGCGACAACAATGTCGCCGATCCGCTCCGAGTTCGTTCCCAAAGCCTTGACAGCCTCCATGGTACCAATGACCATCCGCTCGATCTCGCCCATCATGGTGGTCATACTGGAGATGGTTTCTTCCCCCCTCCGGGTCGCCTCGTTGGTTCCCGACGCCTTATTGGACATTTCCTGACAACTATACGATATAGTGGCGCTGACTGACGCCATTTCATCCACAGCCGTGCTGATCGCAGCGGATTGTTCGGAAGCACTATCGGTACCGACGGCAATCTGGGACGAGGTCGTGCTCAACAATTCTGAGGCAGAGGAGAGATGCGCTGCCGTTCCCTGTATCCCCGCTATCATTGTCCGCATGGAACTCTGCAACTCTTTCATGGCAACAAGCATCCTGCTGAATTCGTTTTTGCGCAGGACATTGATCTCCTCGCTCAGGTTGCCGCCAGCCATGGTTTGCAGATATGCAATAGCCCTTTGTATCGGTCGGTCGATCGACCAGATATTAACCCACCCGAAAGCAGCGCCAATGAAAATAAACAGCACCGTTGAGCCGTACTTGATCAACGGAGAATCAAACTGCGCGGCAAAACCCGCTGCAAGGATGCAGATACTGTAACAGGCACACAACACACTGAGCCGGAACTTGATGGAAAAATTAAGGTAATAGTTCCAAAGAGTATTCATTACTAACGACCTCTCAATATAAATTTTATACCATCTATAATACCAAAAACATCTATTTATCAACAAGCAAGCGCTACGGTACAAAATCCTTTGTCATTACAACCTGTGTCCCCCCCCTGCCATCCGGCTTCAGAATACAAAGAGCATTATGAGACGGCATCGGAACCGATGTCGAGAGAGATCTGCCGATTTTTCGGTATGCCTGATTCAGAGTTTCGATGACTTCAACATCCGCTATACATTCATCAACTTTCTTGTTATAGACAAACCAGTCGCCGGTCTCTTTCCGTATCAATTTTTTTTCAGGAAGCCCGCTTCTCAATTTATTTAGTTTTTCAAGCACCGGCGTGACCTGGGCAGGAGCGGCCTCTTTATTTCCTCCTGTTTCATGGTCACTTTTTTCCGCAACTACATGACTCGGCTGGGCATGCTCCTGTTGAACCGGCTTTTCCAGCGCCTTGGCAAGATGCTTATCGTAATCGGCCAGCTTTTTGCTGAGACTGCCTATGTTTTCCAGAACCGATGAACCTGACGCATTCTGCACCTGCTGAACCTGAATAAGGGTGACGAACATATATACCTGAAAGAAAACCAGCAGGGTCACAATTATCGACGAAATGGCCAGAAACGCTTTCGAGAGCATTCGTTTCGTGTCGGCGCCGGAAGTGATTGACTCCATTTCCGTAGCCAGCATCTCATAATTGACCGACAAATTATTGACCTGTTTTATAAGGCGCTCGGTATCGTCGGAAACCGCATCTATTTTTGCCGAAATATAGCGCGTGTCGGCCAATGAATCTTGCAGTGATTCCAGTACTTTTAACACGTCATTACCGGCGGCGGGATATTCCGGCGCCTTTTTCTCCGGCTCAGCCATAATCGCCGCTATCTGCCTCTCTTCCCGCAGAACATCAAACGAGTCCGAAGGAGCAGCAACCGCTTCAGTCACGCTGTTTTCTGAGACCATTTTTTTCGCAGGCGCCTCATCAGAAATATCGGTATAGCCGGCAGCAGCATCGGCCATCGTCCCGGAACGCAATTCTTCCGACTCCTCCGGCTCTACAGCTTCGGCCGGCAAAACGCTTTCGGCACGGTCCGGTGCAACGGAAACGGCGATTTCCCCGGCAGCGGTTTCCGGTTCGGCGGTTTCTGCGACTGCATCCGCATGACTATCCACTTCATCACGCTCTGCAACATCGACAGGTACCTCAGTTGAATCCGAAGTAATTATTTTGGGATCGTCAGTTGAAGTTGCCATGATTTTGCTCCAATGCCCTGACTGATTGCGTAATTATTCATCTGTATCATCATTATTACCAAGCCTGCAAGCCCCTATCACTCAGCCATCTTGTAACGGAAGATGACAACTGCTGCGATAAACGTAAGCAGCGCCGAAACCAGGACCTGAAGCACGGGCAGCAACAACAGATCCCCCGCAACCAGAGCCCTGCGGGCGCCTTCAAAGAGAGCGGTAGTCGGCAACGCCCGTACCCACGTGATGATCGACGGCGGATAGGAGGAGAGCGGAAAGAAAAGGCCGGACATGAAAATCAACGGCATAACCAGCACCGCTTCTACCTTGCCGATGGTTTCCGGCTTGTCCATAACCGTGCCGCTGATGATTCCGGCACAGGAAAATAACGCCGATCCGGGTATCAGGAACAGCAGGTAATGCAAGAGATGCTCAAGCGGAAAACGGAACGGGGTAATCGCAAAGATCACCAGACCGACGGCACATCCTTTGATGATACCATGGGTAAAACCGGACATAATCTTGGCAATGACAATTTCAGACACCGAAACCGGTGTCACACGATACGACTCTATCGTGAATTGAACCCGTCGATGAAACCAGAGGCTCCAGACACTTTCATTATAGGCGGCGTTAACCGCCGTCATCGTGATCAGACCTGGTGCAATAAACAGGCTGTAGGGCGCCCCATCCACCAGACCGATATAGCTCTGCATACCGATGCCGAAAGCCAAATAAATGGTAAGAGGATAGGCAATAACCGCCACCAGTTCAGAGAAAATGCTGCGGCGCAGCACCTGCATGTCGCGTTGCCAGATGGCCCGGGATCCTCGTAACATCATTCCCTCACCTTCTCGCCGGTTAACGAAATAAAGACATCTTCAAGCGTCCTCTCCTGAAGTGAAATACGACGAACCGGCGCGCCATTGAGGGCGGTAACGATTTCGGCAAGACACTCCCAACACTCAAGTGTTACCGTAACTATATTTTCCATCTGTTTGATATTCAAGACACATGACATCGAGCCAAGCAGTTCCGCATAGCGATCAACCTCCTGCGGAGCAAATTCGATTTTGTAGACCGACGCCCCAGTCAAACGGTCTTTCAACTCCTGCGTGCTCCCGATGGCAATAAGGCGCCCATGGTCCATGATGGCGATCTTGTCGCAGAGCTGTTCTGCCTCTTCCAGATAGTGCGTCGTCAGGAAAATCGTCATGCTCCCGGCCAGGGAGCGGACATAATCCCATACAGCCCGGCGCGATTGAGGATCGAGGCCGGTAGTTGGCTCATCGAGAAAAAGAATCCGTGGCTGATGCACGAGAGCACGAGCAACCACCAGGCGGCGCTGCATGCCTCCCGAAAAGGTGTCCGGAAAATCTTTCTGGCGTCCGGAGAGCCCCATCAGTTCAAGCAGATCATCAATCCGGCGTTTGTACAGCCGCTTGTCCATGCCATGCAGACGGGCATGCAGTTCCAGATTTTCCCGGGCGGTCAGATAGCGGTCAAGACTGTTTTCCTGTGAGACCACACCGATCATGCAACGAATGTCACGCCCCGCGCTCCGGGTATCCAGCCCTTCGATGAATGCCTCCCCCCGACTTTGCCGCATGAGCGTCGTCAGAATACGGATCAGGGTGGTCTTGCCGGCGCCGTTGGGGCCAAGCAGGCCAAAAATGGACCCTTGTTCCACCTCAAGATCGAACGAGTCGAGCGCGGTCAGATCGCCATAGGTTTTGGTAAGCGAACGGGCGATTATCGCGGCGGTCATCATATCAGATAATTCCATGCAGCGGCTTACCGGGAGCAGCAAGCGCATCGAGTTTCCGTTCCACCGCAGGATCGTCCACCAGCGGCGGCGCGTGAAACGGCTTGATCCGGGCGTCGATAACCAGGGGGCCACGGCACCCCCAATGTCTGCCGCGGGTTTCGGGGCAGATGCCGTAGATGTCGGTCGCCGGATTGGAGCGGGTAAAGGTTACCCAGAGAAAATTATTCAGAGTCGCCGCTATAAAGCGGCTGTCGTCACAAATGATAAGTAACGGGAAACCGGCAAATTGGCCACGATCCTGATTGAAGCGGCAGAAGTCATCAATCAATGGGTCTCCCTCCCCTCTCACCTGCCCCGACGGTGGCCCCTGAATTGCCAGAATACCGGGTTGACAGACAACGGCAGGGCCGAACCAGGGCGGGAATTCAAGACCGGCGGAGAGTTCCGTTGCCAGTTTTTGCCGCACCGGACCGGCGACGGCGATCACCACCTTGGAGCCTTCATTAAGCCCGGAACCGCTGTAATCGAGGGTATCGATCGTGGTGGCGGTTTGAAAATGGAGCGACGTGCGCCAGTCGGCCCGTTCCAGGACATGCCCAAAAAACGCCGCGATATCGTGTGTATGCAACGCCGGTGCGTCCTCGTTTGCAACAATGAACAGGTATTTGGCAAGGGAAAGCTGCCCCTGGCCGAGTATGGCATTTGCAACGGTCAACAGCTCCTGCGGCTGCCGCTCCGTTGCATACGGCACGTAGCGTTCAGCGGCAATCGCCAGCAACAGCGGATGCACACCGGCAGCATCAACAGCATGAACCTCTTTCACCCCGGCCACCACGGTCGGGATCAACGGACCGGTCAGTTCATGGATGAAGGCGCCGAAACTGGTATCTTCCTGCGGCGGTCGGCCAACGGTCGTAAATGGCAGAATGGCGTCTTTGCGGTGATAAACCGCATCAACCTCGATATAGGGAAATTCATGGGTCAGGCTGTAATAGCCGAGATGATCGCCGAATGGTCCTTCCGGCAGAGTTTTGGCGGGATGAACCACGCCGCTGATGCAGAAATCCGCCTCTGAAGAGACCGGGAGATGCCCCGGAACCCTGGTCATCGGGATACGATGACCAGCCAGCAGACCGGCAAACGAAATCTCCGGCATCCCTTCGGGCAGCGGCATTACGGCAGCAACGGTCATGGCG
>Ga0073936_10000340_pt1 | contig 70512 bp, 49 predicted proteins | sample AliMusrvi5mmetaG_FD_87041 | JGI IMG/M metagenome (GOLD analysis project Ga0073936, IMG submission 87041) | Freshwater lake bacterial and archeal communities from Alinen Mustajarvi, Finland, to study Microbial Dark Matter (Phase II) - Alinen... | ecosystem: Environmental > Aquatic > Freshwater >... | reverse complement strand
TGTTCGTTGTTTGTGCTATCAGTTACCTTCTGGCATGGTTAGTTATGAAACTGCTTGTCCCAAGGCATAAGCCCATCACCGATTTATAGGTCATTCAGCAGACAAGGTTGTTCTGGTATAATATAAAAAGAAACAGGCCGCCCAATTGAGCGACCTGTAACCAAACCAACCTTAGTCATGCTATGAAAAGAACCATACGTACAGCCCGCAGAAATGCGGTGACTGCAGTCTTTTTATGGGGTCGCCAAGCCTATAAATTCGGCTGCGTTGTTGTCGGCAATTGCCATATCCGAACCGTCGATCAAACCATCACCATTACAATCTTCAGCAATATAGCCTGCAGAAAATGTTGCGGCTTCATTATCTATGGGTGCCATGTCAGAACCATCAACAAGGCCGTCCTGAGATACATCACCTCCGTAGATAGCATAACCCCCGTCAATAAAGGACCTGAGGTTACCACCGAAAACATCCGATGGGGAGGCAAATGACTGGTTGATAGTATTTCCTGAAAAGGAGGGAGCCGTTGCACTGACCGTTTCAATACTATTCCTTTGTTTAATGGTAATGTAATAACTGTTGCTGTAAGAACCCGGAACCGGGATTGAGGCTGTGCCGTTAACATCGAGGACCACGTCATTTGCAGAATAAATAATGGTAGAGTAACTGGATGCATCATGAAGTTCGACAGTGATGTGGTCTGCGATTCCTGCACCCCAGTGAGGCCCCATGTCATCGGATGCCTGATTCATGGCGGTTGATACACCATTGTAAAGACCTTCAAGTTTAACGCCGGTCAGATTAAGTGTTTTATTTGTTGATGCCTGGGTAAGGCTGACATCATCAAGGTAGAACAGCCCTGTTGAATTATCACCAGTACCTGCTGTCGCCCTGAAGCGAAAGTAGATCGTGCTATGGTTGTCATTTACCGGCAACACAACCTGGTGCCACTGGGTTATTGATACATATAAAGGCATGGGATCCTGGCTTACAAGGCTCCAGACTGAATTGTCGTATGACTTTTCAACGTAAAAATGAAGATTGCTGGAGGCATTCTTGTCAAGCACTTTTACAAAAAACCGGAGTGTCCCCGCCCCGTTATTGGCTGTTGTTGTGAGTGTTCCGCCATCGGATGGGCTTACCCATTTGAATTTTGGTGTTGCAAAGGTAACCAGTGATCCATAAAGGCCCATTCCGTTGGTTGCTGACGATCCGACATTTGAAGTATTTGCCCAGCCGGTCGGGGGCATCGTATTAAATCCTTCCTTGAAAAGGAAAACCAATGAAGCTGATTCCTTGCTGAATACAACATGATATATAGATGTTGTGATGCCGTCCTGGGCAGTACATACAACGGTAGCAGTTCTTTCCGTTAAGGTCCCTGTGAGGTTTACAGGCTGTGTTACTGTATATGTGGCCGGCGGGCAACCTGCTGCCGGGATAACAAAATCCGGTTCGGCATCTACAACAAGCGTAGTGATTTCAGACGGTAGCTCAACAGCATATTCAAATGTTGTGGAAACAAAGTCTTTCACCCTGATATTTTGTTTAAGGGGATCAAACCCGTTAGGCAGCCATTTAATATAGGACAAGGCTGAATTTGTACTGGGAGGGCCTATAGTAAACACCACTGAATATGTCAGTTGGGTTACACCATCCTGAGCCGTAACATGAACGGTTGTTGTTCCAGGCAGGGAGACCGTCGGGGTAATAACCACAGAAGCTGACGGGAAATTCGCTGTTGCTGTAACGGTTGGCACTACTGTAGATCCGTAGGGAAGGACTACCGGGTATATATAGGTTGTCGGTGAAAAGCCCGCAACAGTTGTGCCGTTTACCAATAAGTTGCTGAGGGTGGCATCATTACTGGTTGCGGCAACGGTTGTGAATGATGCACTTTGGGTCCCTGAATTGTTTCCAGCACCATCCTGTACCGGTCCTGCTGAAAGATAATAAACCTGGTTGTTATTCAACGACGAGACGGGGGTTACAGTAATGACAGTTTTTGTTGCATCTATCGTTGCTGTAAAGGGTACATTAACACCGGAGGAATTGGTTTTTTTAAATGTTATAAGGGATGCCAGGTCGGCATTTGTAAGATCGGATCCGTCTGTTTTTCTGACAGGCTCATTAAAAGTGATCGTTGGTATTGCTGTAATTGCAATATTAATGGAACCGTTGGAAGGGACAAATGTTGCGACAGGAGCTGCAAGGTCCTGTGTAACCGCCCCGGACCATGTTGTTCCAACCCTGATCCCATCTACATAAAGCACCGGAGAGTTAGTAGCTCCCTGCCTGAGTTGGACACAGCGCTGACCTGTTCCGTCTGTTCCCGCGTCGGTCGCGGTCGCGTTCGGCACTGGTTCTGTTGTTGGAAATGCATTGGCAGGATCGAAAACAAAAATATCAGCCACATCATTGGTAGTGCTTCCGGTTACAAAAGTGTATTTTAAAACAACGAGGTAGGTTTTTCCGAATGTAAAGTAAGTGGGTGTCCATATTACCGGGATTGTTCCGCTTGATGCACTTTTGGTTACCCCGAAAACAAGGTTGCCTGCGGCAAGTGAATCCTTCGCATACAGACGGCCTTTGAATACAGTGAGTGAAGCACCCGTGGTTTCTTTGAAACTTAGAAAATAATCACCTGCACGGCTTGCACTTGATACCTTGACAAGAGCGGCAATATAGAGGCTCCCGGAACTTATAGTACTTGTTCCTGTGAAATTTGCGAAAAGATCCTGTCCGGTTGCATTACTGGTAAGCTGGGTGGACAACCCGATCCCTGAAGACTGGTAGCCGGCATAAGATAACCCTGGAGAGACAACCTGAACAGGGTTCGTATTATCTGAGCCCTGGAGTGTCCAGGTTCCTTGTCCCAGAAGGTTTCCTGCAGGATAAGCAAAGTTTTCTGCAAAGGGGATAAGCTGACTCCGGCCGGTCAGTGAGGCAAAAAGAAACAAAATTAAAAATGCATTTCGGAACTGGCGATAACAGATGCTTTTTGCATCATTCGAATACATTTGCGGAGAGGAACTTTCTTTCATAAGAATACTGTTGAGGAGTTGGCTTTTTTGGTTGTTTTTCAAAAGATAAATGTATAACAACAATAAGGATACCGGGTTTCTGTATTGATCAAATCGGTTTTCATAAGAACCAATTACCTTGGGGGATCCTCCTTTCGGCTCCCTGGCGGTCTGCAAAAATAGAAGCCATTAACAAATTATTGAAAACCGGTGTCGGGGAGAACAAAGCAGGTCACTGATTTTCAGTGACCTGCTCCAAACCAACCTTATTACTGAAGAAATATACAGGGTCGACCTTCATTGATCCCGGAAACAAAATGTACAATTCCGGCAAACTGCCTGTAATATTGTGATCATTTGCTTCCCCTCATCAATAAGGTGTGCTGGAAGAAATGAAGTTTGATGAATTATTATCAACAATTGATAAATCAGACCCGTCAACAAGCCCATCGCCGTTGACATCCTCTGCCATGTAACCTGCTGAAAAAGCAGAGGCCTGGTTGTCGACAGGAGAAAGGTCGGAACCATCAACAAGGCCGTCCTGCGAAATATCTCCACCATAAATAGTGTAATACCCGTCAGTCATTTCCAGTAAATTGTTACTGAAAGCCTTTGAAGCAGCATCAAAGATGTAGTTTGTGACCGGGGAACTGAAGGTAATCGGGTTCGCCGTGGAAGTCAGGATGCTGTTGCGGTGTCTTAAATAAACATATGAAGGGCCGGTGTATGTTGAAGGTAACGTAACCGCCAGATTCCCGGTGGTATCAATTTTTACTCCATGAGCGGCATACTGAAGCAGACCGGTAGAGGCATTTCTTAACTCAATACTCAGGGTATCTGCAGTTGCTCCGCTGAAATTGGGGCTTCCATTCTCATCCATGGTTTTACGCATTTTCCCGTTTCCGCTGTAAAGCCCCTCCATGAGCAGTCTCATCATTAATTTCTTCGCGGTTGATGCTTCTTCTGAGTAGGGTGAGTAGCCCATTGTGTTAAAGGCACGTGCACGATAGGAATATTCGCTTGTGGATGCATTTACAAGACTCCATTGCTGAGCAAAAAATGCTGCAACCCATGCTGAAATTTCTGTTTCATGTCCAAGGCAACTATGGGTAGCTCCCGGAATGAGATGCAGTTCGCTGGTAACACCGGTACTGGTAAGCGTATCATTTAGGTCGATGCTGTTCTGAGGTAAAATTGTTACGTCTGCTGTACCATGGACCAGGATTGTGGGGATATCCGTCGGCTGTAAGTATGGATAAACCCAGTCTCTCATCTCGGGCTCAAGACCGCCCCAGAGCGTTGCATTGGCGATAAGGCCTGTTTTATCCCAGGGTGTTGTCAGGTACATTGTTTCAGGAGGATAAAGTGCTGTCGGGTCTGGTCCGTCAAACTGGCAAACCGTTTGTGCTGTTCTTCCCCCGGCAGATCCGCCAGCAATAAAAATAAGGTTAGGGTCAACATGATAAGTTGCGGCATTTGCCTTCACCCAGTTAATAGCAGCATTGGCATCCCTTGCAGCATCCTGAAGAGCTGGAAATTCAGAAGCCTGTGTGGGCATATCTGCACCCTGTCTGAGGCGATAATCAATAGACAGGCAGATATAACCGCGCTTTGCAAACCGGGTACAGTAATCAACTATATAACCCTGAGTCCGGTAGGAATCAGTCCTGAAGCCACCTCCATGTATCCAGATAATGACCGGACGGCCAAGGGTGTTGTCTCCAGTAGGTTCGTAAACATCCAGATACAGGGAGGTTGGAACTCCTTTATAATTTGTGACATCGGCAAATTTTACCCCGGAGGTCACGGTGACGGCTGAAAACCGGTCAGCAGGAACGAAGTCGTTCGGGTTCAGTCCGGGGGTGTAATTAGGAGAGGTAATTACGTTGGCATTCACCCTGGCAACTTCTCCAAAGAGACCATTTTCAGGCTTCCGTTCGATGCTGGTTCCGTCCTCATTGTTGTTGGTATCTGTCCAGTAAAGATTTACCTGCCCGGAGGAAACCCGCGTTGCCGTGAGGTTTGTTGGTGCCGCAAGTGCATTGGAAAAACTGATGGAATAGGTTTTGGTAGTGATTCCGTCCGGTGCAGTTACCAGAACACTTGTTGTTCCTGGAATACTTGCTGCAGGGGAAATCTGTACTGTGGATGTGGGCTGTGTTGCGGTTGCTGTAACCACAGGTACGATAACGGTTCCTGCGGGCAGTATCACATTATAGGCAAGGACCGCAGAGGTAAATCCGCTGATTGTACTTCCTGATACCCTTAAATCGCTGAGGGTTGCATCGGAAGCAGAATTCATCGTCAGACTGATATCATCTATATAAAACAATCCCAGAGAAGTTGTCCCGGTGTTTGCTGATCCCCTTAAACGGATGAGCAGGCCGGAGCTGTTGTCATTTACAGGAACGGTAACCTGGTTCCAGATCGTTGTTGTTCCTGTCATTGGCATGGGATCTGTGGAAAGAGTGGTCCAGGAAGTACCACCATTTAAGGATTTTTCAACATAAAGATGAAGCTCATGGGCCAGGTTATTATCGAGGACACGGACAAAAAACACCAGCGTACCAGCCGAATTGCAGGCAGGTGAGATCAGGATGCCTCCGTCGGTCGGGGTGGTCCACTTGAATTTCGGCGAGGAGAGACCACTTGAGTAAAGTCCGACTCCGTTTGAGGTGGAAAGACTGATGTTCCCGGTATATGTCCAGTTGGCCGGGGGAAAAGTTGCAAATCCTTCTTTAAAATGAAAGGCATTCCCTGATGACACTGTAAATACTACTGAATAAGTTTTGATGGTAGCACCATCCTGTGCTGTCACCACTGCGGTACCTGTGCGTTGAGATAAAGTCCCCAGGAGGTTTGACGGTGGTGTAATAACAACAGAAGCTCCGCTTTGGGAAACTGCTGCAACTAAGCTGAGTGTGGTAACCTCTGCAGGAACCTCAATAGCATATGTGGTTGTTGCCGAAGAAAAGCCCGTGACAAGGATACTTTGCTCAGCAGGGGTTCCTCCGTTCGGAATCCACCGAAGATAGCTGAGATCAGCGTTTGAAGATGGTGAAGTAATTGTGAAATTGACAGTATATGTTAACTGGGTCACCCCATCCTGTGCAGTAACCAGAATAGTTGTTGTTCCGGGCAATGCGGATGCCGGCGTTATGAGATACGTCGCCAAACCGAAGTTAGGAGTGGCTGTGACCGTTGGTACAGTTATTGTTCCAAAGGGCAGTTCGTAATTATAACTCAGTGTTGAAGGGGCAAACCCTGCAATTGTCGTGCCGCTCACCTTAAGGTCGCTCAGTGTTGCATCATTGCTCAGGGTATTCGTCATGGTGGTAAATGTTGCGCTTTGTGTTCCTGCTTCATTTCCGAGAGCATCTTCTACCGGAGCCACAGCAAGATAATAAAGCTCAAGATAATCCAGCTGGGCGGCGGGTACTATGGTAATGATCTTGCTGGTCGCATCAATAGTGGCGGTAAAGGGTACATCAACTCCGGAAGAACTGGATTTTTTAAAGCTGATAAGGCTGGCCAGATCGCTGTTGGTCACCGCAGTGCCGTTTGTCTTGAAAACAGGCTCATTGAAGGTGATCGTCGGCTGAACGTTTATAAGGACGCCTGAAGCTCCGTTTGCCGGAAGGAAAGTGGCTGCAGGTGGGGAAGTTTCCATGGATCCGGTAAGGATTCCGTTGTCAAGCCTTAGGCTCTGACCTGTACTTGTAGGCGAACTTGTTTTATAGATCTGAATATATACTGTTGAAACATTTTCACAGGCAGCAGGAAATACGGAAGTTGTTTTCGTTGTATTTGTCAGCTGCGGTGTGTAGTCGGCCAAAACAGTCGTCCAGTTATTGCCATCCGGGCTCACGCGAACCTGGAATGTACCGATCAGCGTGTTTGAACCACGTTCACAGTAAGAAAAGGTGATGTTTGAGTATCCGGTTGTATTCACCGTAAACTGATAGTAGTCACCGATGGTCCAGTACGAGCCCTGGTACATTTTTGATCCTTCGCAGGGAGTGGTGGCGTTGAAAGCCAATCCCCCGACACCATTACTGGTAAAAGACGGAGTACCAACTGCATTGTCAATAACAGGCGTCAGCACATCTTCGAATGTGAACTGGAAAATAGTTGTTTGTCCATTAACGGTTATAGTTAAAACAAACAAAAAGAGGAAAGAAACCAGCAATGATGCAAAGTTGACTGATCCGCCTTTTCTGGTGGTCCCACTTGTGACTTCAGATGGTAAATAATGTCTCATAAAACGATTTTCTTAGGTTTTATTTTGCTTTTTAAATCCGATGTGACTTCGTTTTGTCTTGCAGGCAGTCATCGGACGTGTGTGATATTTTGAAAAATAAAAGTAAAGGATAAAGATTCAAACAGGGTTTCTGAAATGTTCCAAACAGTTTCCTGAATGACCAAAGTCACCCTGTTTTAAGTCTTATTCAAAATGGTATTATAAAAAGCGGACACTTCAGGATCTAGGGAAGGGATGCAGAAATGAACATTGCAGCATTATTGTCCGCAATGGCCATATCGGAACCATCGATGAGTCCGTCACCATTCACATCCTCCGGGATATAGCCGGTTGAGAATGCCCCGGCCCCATTGTCGATCAATGCCATATCGGTACCGTCAATGAGGTCATCAAGAGAAGCATCCCCCCCGTACAGGCAGAATTTTCCATCCCCGGCAGCCATCTGATTACCTCCATAGGCCTTGTTTGAGTTATCAGTAAAATTGTAACTGATATTGTCGGGGGAAAAGGATACCGGAGCGGCAGTTGTGGTTGTAATGCTGTTCCTGTGACGGATCGATATGTAATAGGAGCCGTTTTGTTCTGCAGGAACGACAAGGGAAAGGTAGCCACTTGTGTCAACGCCAACAAGGGTGGCCGTATAAACAACTGAATTGTAGTTTGATGCGTCATGAAGTTCGACTGTTACCTCATCGGCTTTTGTTCCCGGGAAATGGTCTCCCGATTCATCCTGCGCTTTCCTCAAAGTGCCTCTGCCGGTATAAAGGCCTTCTAAAAAGAGTCTGATGTTCAGGTTTTTCATTGTTACAAGCGTGGCCGTCGCCTCATTTGAATAGGCTGAATTACCTGAGGCATTGTAGGCCCTGACACGATAAGTGTATGTCAGGTTCGGTGTAATGCCTGTATTGCTGAATGTTGTAACTCCCGCCCCGTTAATTCCGATTTCAATGAAGGCCCCGGTTCCTGATTTACGTTCAATCCTGAACCCGGTTTCGTTGGAGGAATTGTCAGTCCACGACAGGTTTATCTGCGAAGGTGCGAGCGGGACGGCGTTCAGGCTCGTTGGTGCTGAGGGAGGCAGAGTGTATTCGTTTGCCCCGATGTCGGCCGCACCGTTATATAATACATTGCCCCAATAATCTTTGCCGCCATTATTGGAAATGGTTTTGCCGGTATTGATACAGGATGATCCTACCTGTAATTTATAACCGCTGACACTGTTGATTCCATTGCCTCCGCTTCCCGGGCTCACGAGTTTCGGGTCAGCCGTGACTTTATGCGCATCAGAAGGTTCTGTTGAAGGATGGATGCCGTAAAAACAGTTGTAGTCGATCGACCGGCTATAGCCGGAAGTCCAGTCATAGGCAGCCGATGTACTCAGGTTATAGATCAGGTTGTTGTTGAAGGTATAGGTTCTTGTCCCGCCGCCTGTATTGCGTTCGGAAATTATAAGCGGGGATTGGGTTGATGGAATATATACTGTGTTGTTATAGATCCTTAGCGAAGTTACGGGGTAGTTCACGCAAAAGATAACACCATGGTCGTTCTGGCTGATATTATAACGGCATACAACATTGACGTCCGCCTGCACGGTGCAGTTCCAGAACAATCCATGTGCATTGTCATGACTATAACTGTATTGCCAGTATGTGTTAGGTGAACGCAGATCAGGATCATATAAACTTCCGTCATAATCAGGAGAGTTGTTGTCATAGCCTTCATTATACTGGAATACTGTTCCGGAACAGGAGGCTGAGAAAATGGTGTTCCCGGTGATTCCGTTGGCTGTATTGTAACACACATTGTTTTCAACAGTGCCGCCTTCAAAAAGCCGGATAATCATAGCGTTCTTTGAGATATTCGAAATGGTGTTGTTCCGTATAGCTGCATTGGTGATCTTCATGGAATTCCATTCGGCAGAATAGGGGTCAAATCCGTCATCAGGAACACATTCAGTTATTATTCCTTCGTTGCTGCAGTTTGTGATCACGCAATTTTCAACCAGGATGTCATTAAAATGCGTTTCGAGAACAGAAACATCCACAATACCATACCCGATGGCGCTGGTTCGCTTATCACTTCGGTTCTGGCCAACTGAACCGTGGACATCATGGATATTCAGATTTTTCAGGTAAATATGATTGGCTGTTCCGTAATTCTCGGCTTCGATTCTGACACCGCGACGGTCATCATCTGCTGAACCATCATTGGTTATTTCAAGGTTGTTGATCTCCCAGTATTGCTGATTGTAAAGATATACCACCCCGGTGCCCGTCATGCCGTTTCCGTCGATCAATGGTTTGTTGCCTGTTCCGTACATGTCGATAATAACCGGGAATCCTGCGGCACCTGAACCTTTTGGGTAAAGCCTGCCTGTCCACACACCATTTGCCTTGAAGAGAATCTTATTGTTTGCCGAAAAAGTTGTCGCATTGACTTTTGACAGGTTTTTCCAGGCTGTGGCAGGTGATAAGCCATTGTTGGCATCGACCCCGTTCAGATCATCAACATAATAAGTAATCTGCGGGGGACTCAGGGTTGTTGCGGATGCTTCATTGGAATAGGCAGAATTGCCCGAGATATTATAGGCTCTGATACGGTAGGAATAGGCAGTGGAAAAAAGAAGTCCGGAGTTGGTATAGGTGGTGACATTAGGGCCAACGGTTGCAATTTCAGTAAATGACCCGTTGCCTGTTTTACTTTCTATTTTAAAGCCTTCTTCCGTTGAGGAATTATCTGCCCACTGAAGATTAAGTTCCGACGGGGAGACAGTTGTGGCAACAAGGTTTGAAGGAGCAGCAGGCAGTGGAGGAGCGACAGCGGTTGTAGCTGAGGACTCGTTTGAATAGGCAGAATTTCCCATACCGTTATATGCATAAACACGGTATGTATATGAAGTTGACGGAGTAAGCCCGGTGTTGTTGTATGAATTTGAATTTGGGGCAAGGGAGGCTATTTCTGTATAGGATCCGGTCCCTGTTTTTCGTTCAACCTTAAATCCTGATTCATTGCCGGAGTTGTCATTCCATGTTAGATTCACCTGGCTGTAAGAGACTGCTGTAGCTGCAAGTCCTGACGGTGTTGCCGGTGTTGTGGCAGAAGGAATGATAACCAGCTGAGGGTTATTGGCTGCAGCATCCCTGCTGCTGAAACTGATCGTCCCTGAACTTACTGTTGCAGAATAAATTTCTAAACTGATTATTTTATCTCCTGATGAAAACTGGCTTTGTACATAGGTTGTTACATCCCATTCGATGTAACCAGGAGAGGAGGTCATCACGGCAGAGGTTATCAGGGAGCCTTCTGCAGGTGCATTATTCCAGGTGATTCCGGTTTCCGTCCAGTTGTCCTGAACCTGGAATACATTCATGGTTATTGCCGTAGATGTAGTGGCATACAATCTTAAGACTGCACTTGTTATGGCCGGGATACCCGAAGAGGTCAGGTCAAATTTTACATAAGCCTTACGGTAGTTTGAAGTTGCACCCATTTTTACCTGGAGGTCAGCGGTTGTTCCGAAATTTACAGACGGACTCGTACTATATGTATATGCATCCGCCCCGGGATTAAATGTCTGGGCAGAGGCGCTGCCGCCCGTGATCATCAGGAATAGAGCCCAAGCAATTAAATTGAGAAGTAGTATTTCCAGTGGTTTTTGTTTCATGAGGCGGGTGGCTATCGAATTTGCTTTTTAGTAGTGAATTGACAGAAACTGATTTTTCGCTATCAATGCCTGATGTTTATTTTCCGTGTTATCGTGAATGATTTGCTGTGCAGATTGAGTAAATAAAGCCCAGTGGGAAGGTCATGCAGACTGAGATGTATATTGCAGCTGTCATCTGCCCTCATATGATTTTTGTGCCAGCATAACTGTCCGGAATGGGAATATACAGAAATGTCAAATTGTTCATTTATTTTCGGTTCGATTCTGAGATTGACAGGTCCATCGCTGGGGTCTGGGAATATTACCAGGGTGGTGTCTGCTGTTTTTTTTCTGATGCCAACAGGTCCGGCGTATTCATTTGCACCGATATCAGGAGACCCGTTATAAAGCGCAGTACCCCAGTAGTCCTTTCCTCCGTTCGAAGAAATGACTTTGCCGGTATTGATACAGGATGATCCTTCAAGAAGTTTATATCCGTCCACACTGCTGATTCCCAGATCACCGCTTCCGGGGCTGGCAAGTTTTGGATCCGAAGTGATTTTAAACGGGTCATCCGGCTCATCAGCCGGATGTATCCCCCAGAAACAGTTATTTTCGATCGTACGGTAATAATCATTGACAAAATCATAGGTGGCGCCTGAACTCAGATTGTAGATCAGGTTGTTATTAAAGGTGTATGTTCTTGTTCCACTCCCTCCGTTATTCCGTTCAGAAATAATAACGGGAGAAACATCAGGCGAACAGTAAACGGTATTGTTGTAAACAAATACGGAAGTAACCGGGTAATTGATACAAAAAATGATCCCGTTGTCATTCTGGCTGATGTTGTAACGGCATATAACATTGGCATCAGCCTGGTCGGTACAGGTCCAGAATAAACCGTGGGCGTTGTCGTGACTGTAACTGTATTGCCATGTCGTATTCGGCGACCGCAGGTCAGCATCATAAAAACTGCCGTCTGCATCCGGTGAATGGTTGCTGTAACCTTCATTATACTGAAACACCGTCCCGGAGCAAGCGGCTGAAAAGATCGTGTTCCCGCTGATCCCGTTAGCTGTATTGTAACAAGTGTTGTGCTCGATCAGCCCGCCTTCGAATAACCGGATGATCATAGCGTTTTTTGAAATGTTGGAGATCGTGTTGTTCCGGATTATAGCATTGGTGATCTTGATCGCATTCCATTCGGAAGAGTAGGGGGCAACTCCGTCACCCGAAACACATTCAGTAATGATCCCTTCATTTTCGCATGCAGTGATCACGCAGTTCTCGATAAGGATATCGTTGAAATGGGTGTCGGTATTGGAGGCGTCAACGATTGCAAACCCGATTCCTCCTGTACGTTTTTCAGCACGGCCCTGACCGACTGTGCCTTTGATATTATGGATGTTGAGATCCTTCAGGTAGATATGGTTGGCCGTGCCATAATTTTTTGCCTCGATGCGGACTCCCCTGCGGTCTCCTTCTGAAGATGCATTGTTGGTGATCTCCAGGTTGTTGATTTCCCAGTATTGCTGGTTATACAGATATACCGTTCCAGAGCCTGTCAGTCCGTTACCATCGATCAAGGGCTTGCTGCCCGTTCCATATTTGTCAATAATGATCGGGTTTCCTGCGCTACCGGATCCTTTTGGGGCCAGTTTCCCAGTCCAGACTTCCCCTGATTTGAACAGGATCTGGTTTCCGGCAACAAAAGTTGTTGCATCGACTTTCGTCAAAGTTTTCCATGCCGTTGAAGGGGTCAGTCCGTCATTGGTGTCATTGCCTCCGGTTGCATCAATGTAATATGATACGGTTAACGGATGGGATTGCTGTGATTTTATCTGCTGGCTAAAGAACAGCAAACAGAGGAGAAACAGGGGTTGAAGCATCCATAACCCGGTTATATTGGTTCCTGACCCAATATTCACGCTTTTATCAGCAGAATTATTTATCATTTGTCGTCTTTAATTTGATTTTCTTCTTTTATTCCCTGTCTCTTGATTCATCCCGGCAATCAGATCAGAACTTCAATTGGTCAAGATTCAGTTGGTTGATCTCAATGACCGCACTCCGGATCTTTTCCCTTAGCAAACTGTTGTACATTTTATCGGTTTCGGTCTCCAATATGAAACTTCTGCAGCTTGCAAAACTCCGGTAGCTTGTTTGTTTTTTTTCGGTAACCATTACCACCATTAATTTAAGCTGGTAATCAAAAACCTCACTTATTTGTCCCAAACTCAAAGCATCCGTTTTTTTCTTCAGGAATAGATATCGATCGGTTTTTTCTTCAGGTGCTGCCGCAGAATCATTGAAAACCATCTTTTCTGTTATTATTTCCGGGGAATATCCCGTCCCGGAGCGTTTTATTGAACCCTTATGGCTGTAAATGTTTTTAAAGACTGAATCTGCGATTTGTCCTGTTAAGATATATTCCTCCCTTCCCGGGGAATCCTCGTCATTCGTTAAAAGGGTATTCCTGAATTTAACCGTGAGAAGTTTTATCACAGTATAGGCCTCCCTGAGAAATAAGCTGTCTTTCTTGTTGTCGTAAATTATTCTCAGCATCTCATCGGTAATGTGGAACCCGGTTTCTGCCAGGGCGGTTTTCAGTTCGTTAACCATATTACTGAAAATGTAGTTGTAATAAACGGTCTCACTGTATTGAACAGGTCCGTATATAACCTGGTTGTTTTCCTTTGCCCTGAGCCTCCTTTTGTTTTCCTTTTCAAGATTCCGGAGAAAACCGGAATAGCTGATATCGCTGGTGATACCTTGTTCCAATGCAAGTATCTGCTGGACCTTTACTGCCATAAGTGTGTCAATGGTGCGCTTTTTCAGATACTCTTCAGGAGAAATTCCATCCTTCTTCTGTGACCAGAAATCCTGGCTGTATTCCAATTTGTAATGGTCACGGAAATAGCGGATCACCCGGGAACGCTCTGCATTGGCCATTTGGCGGAATTCTCTCGCAATGACCGGGCTCTCGTTTACACGAAAGATCACTGCCGTGTCCGGCAGGGCTTTCTGAGCATGAACGGCAGTAAGGCCGGAGGATATGAACATGCTCAATAAAAGGAGACTCTTTAACAGTTTTCCGGGATGCATCATTGATTTTATTGGAAGTTAAAATTACGATAGATTCCTCACCCGGAGGTTTGCGGTTCAATCAATCAGGTTTCTGTCCCGATCAAATAAAATTGTTGAAGGGCGGCCTGTTTTGTAATGGTTTTGTTAAAAATAGAAAAAGCCGCCCTGATCAGGACGACTTTCTCCGGTGATAATCACATGTTAAAACTGAAAACAGATCTGTTGAATTATATCAGGCTGTTTTCTGTTCTTTTTTCAGAAGCACAAAACCTCCATACCCAGCCCCGAGTCCGATGAGAAGGAGAGTAAGTGCGCCGTCGAGCGGGGCTCCGACAGGACCGCTGCCACTGTTGCCAAGAGGGGGCTGAGTGTTTCCACCGGTGGGGGGGCCTGGCGGATCCGCCATGGTTGCAATTGCTGAAAGAACAACAATGGCAAAAACCAGAATGATCCTTAATGATTTTTTCATATGCTTATTTTGAATAATTTATACTGATTTAATGATTTAAGATATTAGTCGATGAAAACCTTGCGGGTGGTAACACCTGTTTCTGAAACAACCTTTACCACATAGTAACCCGGGTTCACGCCTGGCGCAAATTTCTGAAGTATGCTCTTATTGAGTGAAGACTGGAATACCTGTTTTCCAAGAAGATCATAAACAAAAACGCTCTTCAGTGACTGGTTATCAAGGTTTCTGATATAGAAGGAGTTTCCAAATGAATAAACCTGTACACCAGCGGCATTCTTGTCACTGATGCCGGTTGTATTTGAGAAATGAAGCAGGAACCTTGAAGGATCATCCGTTGTGGAATAGGTGAAACTGTATTCCGGGTTAGTCCGGAGGTCCTGGATATTTCCGGTTTTAAGGTCTTCCAGGGTTATCTTCATGAAATTGCTGAAAGATTCAAGGTTGGAGGCATTCAATGTGAAGTTTCCATTGACACCGCTTGTAAATCCTGCTTTGACAACAGAGTTGGATTGTTGCATCTCCTGAATATTATAAGAAACCTTCTGGTTGTCAGGAAGGATTGAAAATACTTGTGGAGCTTCTGTTCCGCCCGGAAGTTTTGCTGCATCATAGTTGACGTCATATCCTGCGGTGGTTCCCTGAACAAAACCAATTGTAAGTCCGTCGACATACCCGTTTGAAGGGTTTGTTGCATCAAGTTTAAGAACATCGGGATAAACACCGCCATCCTTTAAGAATGCTTCTGAGTTATGAATGCGGGCAGCAGGAGATATCTGGAAGGAACCGGCAACAGCTGTTTCTATGAAAAATCCCTGTTCGGCTGGTGCATACTGTGTATGGGAGGGTGAAACGGTTGTATAAACCTTATAAGTCTGATTTTCAGGATCCCAGAAATAGCATGTATGGGAAGCTGACGGCCAGGTATTGTTACCGTTTGCCATATCTACGGCACAGGGATATCCGTTACCAATAAAGTTATACCCTGTTCCGGCTGTCGGAATGGATTGTGTGATACAATTATATACCGGCAACGAAGTATTGGGATGTCCGTTGAATATAACGGAAGAGGGATTCGAACTGGAAACATAGGCGGCATAGCCCTGTCCCGGGTTCAGTAGAACGTTTGGGTCAATAATATAGTTAAAATCTAACCATCCGTTTGCATATTCAGAAGAATAGGTGACAAGCCAGTTGCTTGTGAAGATCCCTGAAAGCCCGTTCGTGATGGGTGATGCGATGTAATGCCAGCGACCGGGGGCAGTGTTCGACATGATTCTTTCAAATCGTGCTGAACCAGTGACTGTTCCATTTGTAATGAGGGATGAACCTGATGCGAAAGTGATCGTTCCCGTCCCAAATGTAAGATTGTTCGCCGCTGTAACATTCTGAAAACCACCGAATGTGATTGTTCCGCCGCCACCGATACTCTGACCGGTAAGCCCGCTTAAAAGAATGGTTCCGGCCGTTGTGGGATTCAAATTAAGGGTTGCACCCGGGGCAACTGAAATATCCTTGTTGATTGTGAAGACAGCTTTCACGCCAAGCGACCATGAGCCTTGGGTAACTGTAAGATTATCAAAACCTACAGGACTTGAAGCGGATAAGGACGTTCCTGTGGGTTCATCAAATTCGAAATTTGCATAAACCCGGTTTGCAAGGCTGGGTGCGCCGGTTGTTCTTAATACATAAGTGCTTCCTGTCTGGAATATTACGACGGAAGCGGGGGCGGTCAAAGCAAAAGGATTTGCGCCGGCATAACTGATATATTTGGAACCGTTTGCAAAAATAACAGAGTTTGCAGTGCCTGCCCCGAATGCATTGCTGCTGAACAGCGTACCTGCTGTAAAAGCAGAACCATTCTGAAAAGTAAGTCCGCCTGCATCAGCTGAGGTTATTTTATGCGCAGCCGTCGAAAATGTCATCGCCCCGCTTACGGATCCTGTAGCTCCAGTGTTCAGCGCAATAATAATTGCGTTTGTTGCCTGGGCGATATTCAGAGCCGATCCGCCCTGAAGGTCGAAATCTACTCCCGTTCCGCCTGCAATTGTAAGTGTTGCGGGGGCTGGAGACTGAAGTTCAATGGTTGTGTTGTTTGAAATGATCATCTTGCCGATGGTCTGAGTCGGAACATTGGTGATCGTTTTTGTAGTATTGTCATTAAACTGAAGTATGTCATTTGTGTATGCTGTGGTACGTGTCGGATTCCAGTTTGTTCCGACAGTCCAGTCACCAAGATTGGCTCCCTGCCAGGTATAAATTGTCGGTCCGGGAAGAACTGTTCCGCTGCAGGTGGTATTTGTATTGGAAGCACCGCCGCCGGCGTTTCCGATATTTTCTGAATTATAATTTCCTGCTGCCAGAGATCCTTTTAATCTTACATAAATTTTGGTGGCTGCAAGTGTCGGTGCTGTATATGGGATATTGACCGAACCGGCAAACGTCGGATTGAGATCCGTTGCAACTTCATAATCAGTGCTTCCGGTAACAGTGATGGTGGTTCCGTCAAGGTTAACTCCAGACAGGTTATAGTATTGTGACGATGAAGGCCCTGAACCGAGAATATAGCTGAAACCACTGAGGGTGGAAGGAACTGCGGTTAAAGAGGGTGTCAGTACCGGAGTGACGACAACACTGAAATTGTCATACATGCCCCTGTTGCTGGCTGCGGCACTTGTACCACCGTGATCATAGAAAAACCCGCAATGGGTCATTACTGTGGAGGTATAGGTGGTATTTGAAATGTTTGTACCAACCTGGGTCAGAGTTCCCGTTGTGGGATCCGTCGGGTCAGTGGTGCTTCCGTCATCACGTACGAAAAGTTGCCACAGGTTTGTGGAAGGCGTATAGGTTACCTTAATGCTGGCCCAACGTGTGTTGGAGGCCAGGTCGGCTGAAGGGCCGATAATGGTCGAGAGATTTGCATTTGCAGCTATCCCACTTGCAAAACGAACAAGTTTCAATGCATTGAATGTTGTTCCTTTTACCATGACAACCGCATATCCGTTAGCCGTCATAAAATCGGAGGAGGTCGCTGCAAGAACAACAGCAGAACCATAATTGGCTGCATCAAATCCCGATAATGCAGTCGAGCGGTTGGTCTTCATATTGAAGGTCCAGGTGATGGGGCCGGGATTACTGCCAAGTGTTGAAACAAATGGAGTGGAGTAAGTGGATAAAGGCCCCGTGATATAAGTTCTGCCTGCGACAGGCGTTGTTACATTGTTCTGAAGCAGAACGTTGTAATTTGTGCCGCTGTTCAGATTGGTCGTCGAGGTTCCGGCTGGTGTGATCGTGCTGGAGGTTGTCCAGGTCATGGTCGGGGTTCCCCCGTTGCTCAGTGGTGAAACCACGGCCCCACGGTCAAAATTGTCTGTGAATACCGTCGTGGGCTGTGCCCATCCTCTTGCTGTGATCAGAAGCGACATCAACACTAAAAGAATGCCCACCTGCACCCGGCTCCCTGAAAGGAGCCTGATGTTTTTTTTCTGCACTTCAGGCCATGTTTTGTAAAGGTTTTTCATACGTTAAAGGTTTAATTTGATCGGTTGTGAATTATGTTTTTCTTTTCCTGTAATCGCAACGTAAATATATAACCAACAAAATCCAAAGCTGTTTGCCAATCGTTCAAATAGGTTTCCCCGGAGTTCAGATTTCGGTTCAAACCATTCAATAAATTTTTATTGGAAAGATTAAAATATTAGATAATCAGGTGTTTATATAATTCGTGTTGGTTTGAAACCTTTTTTCTTCTGATGGGATCTTTTTTTTTATCAACCTTGTCATCCGCACATCCGGGGAATAAAAATCAATACCTGAATTATCACTTACAAACAAGGATTATATTTCCGGATACACAGAATAAATCCGGATGCCCTTGTTTTTTAAGTAATTGTATACTATATTTGTTTGTTCTGATTAATTCCGGTTTATATTCCTACGTTGTTTCTTTTTTATCCGGAGGTGATTCGGGAACGAAAAGGAAAGTGAAACATCAATTTCATGCCAAATGAAGGATCTTGCAAAACAGCTGATGATAGCCATCCATTTGTTATTATTGGTTCTGGCTTTTAATGGTCTTAATGCCCAGGTGCAGAATGCACCGATGACGGAAACTGATTTCCAGTACACGATCTGCAACGTTACTTCAACATCGGCCACCACATTCGAATTTGATCTTTATCTGCAGGATATGGACCCGGCTAATCCGATGGAACTCGCTTCAACCCAGGCTGGGATACTTCTCAACCCTGCTATTTACAATTCGGGAATAATTTCAGCCACATTAGTTGCAGGGTACTCTGAACTTCCGGCCGCTATGGTTCCAACAAGCCTGGCATATACGCAGTCGACTAATCTTATTAAACTCCCAGCAAGGACTCCTCCGGGAGCAGGAGCCGGCCCAATCATTTCATCTGTTTTCCCCGGAACACGGATCACCCGGATGCGGGTCACTAATTCGGTTCCTTTCACAGCCTGTACAGGTGCAGACCTTTCATTTACCCCATCTACAGCAGTTACCCCTTCCTATCCAAGCAGGGTATCAATTTATCTTTCTGGTGTTTCAACCCAGTTAACAGTGATTCCCGGCAGCAATGCAATCGCTTTGTCCAATCCACCACTGGGTATTCCTGCCCCTAATATGTATACGGTTAGCGGAACAGGAACCTATTGCCAGGGCAGTGCAGGGCTTCCTGTCAGTTTGTCGGGTTCTGAGGCAGGAGTCACTTACCAGCTTTACCGGAATGGAATTGCTGCGGGTGGCCTTGTATCAGGCACAGGGTCAACCATAACCTGGCCGGATCAGCAATCCGGCACCTATACAATATCCGGAAGTTATTATTGCATGTCCGGACCGATGAACGGCAGTGCCGTCATCACAATGAATCCGGCTCCCGCGGCTGCAGGTCTGATTACAGGCAGTCCCTCCGTTGCTCCCGGTACAACAGGTGTATCCTTCTCCGTTCCCCCCATAATCAATGCAGCCTCTTATTCCTGGGCATACAGTGGCACCGGTGTAACCATTCACAATGGAACAGGCAACAACATTACTGCCGATTTTTCTTCAACAGCCACGAACGGGTCATTTACGGTATTTGGTGCGAATCCTCCCTGCAACGGAGCTGTCAGCCAGCCGTTTAATGTGACAGTGGGTTCAAAAATACTGACGCTTTCATCGCTGTTCCTGGAAGGTTTATACACAGGAAGCGGATCAATGAGCCAGGCTTCGGATGAAAATGGCGCACCAAGATCCGGTCCGGGTGTGGCTGACCTGATCACGGTTGAATTTCATAATCCAAACGCATATTCCAATATTGAATATACAGCCGGCAATATTCCGCTGAGTACCTCAGGTACAGCCACCGTGGCAGTCCCCCTTGCCCTCAGCGGTTCCTATTATATTGCGGTAAGGCACCGCAACAGTATTCAGACAGTCAGTAGTTCTCCTGTCTCTTTTGCAGGAGGCAGCATTGCCTTTTCCTTTGGCTCTCCCGCCGCTGTTTATGGCGGCAACCTCAGAATGATGACCGGCCCGGTTAATGAATATGTTATCTATGGCGGAGATGTCAACCTGGATGGCATTGTGGATGGCGGTGATCTTGCGCCCGTTGACAATCTTGCTTCCCAGTACGCTGCCGGTTATCTGCCCGAAGATATAAATGGCGACGGCATCATCGACGGTTCCGACCTGGCCCTCGTTGATAATAATTCAGCAGGGTTTGTTTCGGCGGCATTGCCGGAGTAGGAACATGACATGTCATGTTCAAAGATTAAGGAGGAGGGAAATTCACACACGTCCCACGTCCCACGTCCCACGTTTTCACGTCCTGGGAAATTATTTGCGATTTGCGATTTGTGATTTGTGAAACCTACAGCCAAAGTACAGAATTTCAACTTCGTCGTTCCTCGTTCGTAGTTTTTGCGGCCTTATCCTTCAGATAAGCATCAGTTAGTGTAGCCTGTTTTACTTATGAAAGTCTTATGAAAGTCTTATGACGACCTTATTGGCTGAATTATCTTTTCTGCTTGATCCGGGGCCGGATTTTGATCAGATTTTGCGATTGGCTCTGCGATGTCATAATTAACGGGTTTTGAGATAGAAAAAATGACAACCTGCCAGCAAATATAGGGTATAAAAATCCGAAAATCAAGACCTGTAGCCCTCAAATTTACTACTACTCGAACAATTTAGATTGATTCTGCGATTGAGAGCCAGATGCTGGATACTGGATACTGGATACTGGATACTGGATGACATTTGTATCAATATTCAGGAGCAGAAGCCTGGAATCTGAAATTTTGAATGGTTTCTTCAATAGAAACACGATGAAAATTTCATTGTTCTGAAGAAAATGTTAATTACAGTTTTGGTGTATTGAAAAAAAAACTATCTTTGCGCCTCTTTTCAGGGAGTTTAGCTCAGTTGGTTCAGAGCATCTGCCTTACAAGCAGAGGGTCACTGGTTCGAATCCAGTAACTCCCACGAGTAAAACCAAGGGTTTCAGAAGGCAACGACTGATGCCCTTTTTTTATTTACAAACATTTTGCATAACACAGGGATCAAATATTGACTTTATTACTTTAAAGTTCATCACGGCGCATTTAATGATGCGTAAAACAAATATTCACAACGTATTCGACACCTTTCCCATTATAATAGCATAGTATCACAGGGCGAATGATCATCCTTTATGCTCTTTTCACAAATCGGATATTCCAAAAGTAAAAAATAATTAAATAAAATTATATAAATAAATAATTTCCCGGGATATGTCTCAGAATACGTGCAAGATAAGTGCGGTGATGTTGTTATTAATGCGTGTATATAATGTTTTATCTATAAAATACTGCCCCTGTTGCGAGGGAGGCATACCCTTTTTCCCTGTACTTGACATCTTGGCTATTCTGTCAGGTACAGAGATATCCTACAAAAGAAAAGGTAACAGTATTCTCTTCGGTACAATCCTTTAGGATATCGCCCCCACACCTTTATAATAGGGAATTCCCCAAGGGGGTCTCCCATTTATCAGGAATTTGTTTCATGAGTAGGCCTTGAATACAAAGTCATAAAGGTGCCGTATCTGACTCAGTGATGAGCGGATTCGCCGGAATTAACGGAGGAACTCCGCGGTGGGTACGCAGGGTAATTAGAGATTTTTTTGTGACTTTTGGTATCCCTGGCATGAAATTGCGAAATGGCGAGAGGCGAAATGGCGAAAAAATGGAAGTTTTTAAGGTTGTAAAGTTTGTAAAGTTCATAAAGTTATAACGGGAGCATGGCTCCGCCAGGGGATCACCTACTGGAACCTTTTCCTTTACAAACTTTAAAAACTTGATGAACTTAATAAACTCGACTGCAGACTGCAGACTGTGTCTGCGGGCTTCTATGTGCGGATTGTGATTTACACTATTCAGCTGCTATTATATAGCAAATTTCGCATCCTTTTTTTCAAAAAGCAAATTTTTTTCACAAATCACAAATCACAAATCACAAATTTTTAATGTGTGAAGTGGCTCAGAGGGGGAAACCTGGATTTGCTATTTTGGCAGTCTTCCGAAAAACTTCAGGATGTTCCGGTGAAATTTGTGAAGGCTTACAACCGGCTCCGAGAACATCAGGATGCATTTGCCGTGAATCAGGTTCATGTTGGAGTTTCTCGCAAATTCAAGTGCTTCAGGTGTGTCTGAATGCTGTTGTATCCAGATATTCCGGATCCCTTTTTGTTCTGCTTCTTTCAATACTCCCAGCGTGGCGGATTTCGGGGTGACGATAAGCAGGTGCCCGATGCTATCCGGCAGTGTACGGATATCCCGGTAACAGGGGGTGTCCAGAATGAGATCGGCCTCCGGATTGACCGGGATAACATTCAACCCTTTTTGCTTCAGCTCCTTCAGCACCGCATATCCGAATTTTTTCGGGTCGCGCGAAACGCCGGCAATCGCAATAGAGGGAGCGGACAAGAAGCTTTTTATCATCTCTTTGCTGACTTTCATGGTCTATTTTTTAAAAATGAAATAAACGGCAAGGACTAAAAATACGAACACAATCAGCTCATTTCCCTGAAACGGAGGTGTCCGTACCAGGCAAGGGTCATAAAAAGATTGGAGAAAATGAGCAATACAATGGTGTAAAATCCCCGGATCATAATGGCTTTTGAAGTTTGGAAAGATTGAAAAGTTCAGGATGCCGGGCGGTTTTGTCTTTGTAGAAGTTGAGAATATAAGCAATGTCTTTCTCATAATCACCGGTAGGGTAGAAGATCTCGCCCAATCCGCCCATCTTCCTTCTGTAATCGATAAAAGCCAGTGCGATTGGCACCTTTGCTTCCATGGCGATCACATAAAAACCTTTCTTCCATTGCCGTGAAAGTTTCCTTGTTCCTTCCGGGGTGATCACAATGACCATCGACTCATTTTGATCGAATAATTCCACTGCTTTTGTCACCATGTTGTTCTTCTTTCCGCGATCCACCGGAATTCCCCCGAGCTTCCTTAAAAGGAAGCCAAGCGGGAAAAAGAATGATTCTTTTTTAATCAGGATCCGGATGTTGACATCAGAAGCCCAGTATGTCAGTCGGCCGATCACAAAATCCCATGCGCTGGTATGCGGCGCTACGATCATCACCACCTTTTTAATTTCAGCAGGGATGATACAGTCTGACTTCCAGCCAAAAATCCGTAAAATTAATTTTGATATTTTCTCCATTCTTCCAGCAGGTTTCTTACTAAATCTGTCGAAATATAATTATCCATACTCATGCAGACATCTGAAGCAAAACGCCTTGCTGTCTCAGCGATCTTTTCCAGTTGACCGGCTTCGATATTTTTAAGCATCTTTTTATTCAGTTCCAGGGAATAGATCGAAAAGATCAGTCCGGCATTAAATGCGTCGCCGGCACCGATGGTACTCACCGCCTCCAGCGGCTCTCCTTTTATTTCCAGCCGGATATGTTCGGATCGGATGGATATTCCTTCCTTGTTCCTGGTATAAATAAGGAACTGGCAGCCATTGGCTTTCACCGTTGCATAGGATTCGTCGCAGTTTGTTACAGAAAAAATCAGGTTCATGTCTTCATCCGATGCTCTCACGATATCTGCACATGCAATGTTTTGCAGTATACGCGGGCGCATTTTTTCAAGGTCAGGCAAGTGAGGCCTCCGGAAATTCGGATCATAGATAATGAGGGCATGATGCTGCTTCGCTGAACGTACAAAATTCAGGACCTTTTCATGGGTCTCGTCGGAAACAGCGAAAAAGGAACCGAAAAGGACGATATCTCCCTCTGCCGGAACCGGCAATTCCTGTGTAAGACGATGAACAGGAAAATCTTTATAAAAGGAATAGGAGGCGTTTTTTTCAGGATCAAGAAATGCCAGGGCGATGGCTGTTTTCCCATCGTCGAACCGTTGGGAAAAGCGGGAGCTGACCTTGTTCCCGTTCAGGAAATCCCCAATCAGCTTCCCGGCCTGGTCATTCCCAAAGTCGCTGATAAATTCAACCGGTATCCCGCAACGGCCCAGTGAAACGGCTGAGTTGAGCATGGAGCCTCCAGGGCATGCCTCCGCTGATGATCCGTCCCGGAAGATGATGTCCAGAACAGTTTCACCGATTGCATAAACTTTTCGATTCGCTTCCATTTTTAACAATAACAGATTCGGTTATGCAATGTTAAAAAAAAAGTTTGTCTTATGCGCAGGGAAAGATCATTCAATATCCAGATCGAGTTGCTCGCGCAGGTCCAGCAGGGAGGGGTTTTTTTCAGCCATCCGGGCGAATTTTTCGCGATCGGTATAGGGTTTTGTGGAACCTTTGGCATATTCAGGAACAACGATCTGGAGTTGTATGCTGAAGTTATTTAGCTGTTGCTGCATATATGAGAGCAGGTCATTTCTTTTCTGGTTGAGGTCCTCCTCCAGCAGTTTATTATCAACGCAGAATTCAATCAGGAATTCATCTTTCAGTACCGGCCTGCGTTTTTTCAGGGTGTTGAAAAGATGAGGGGAGGATACATAAAGGGTGTCGCTGAAAGCGTCCCAGGCGATCTCAAGCTGTTCCTGTGAAAACTGGCTGGACGGACGGTAAGTGGCTTCTCCTTCGAGGCTGACAGGTGCATCCGGTTCTTTCTTCTTTTCTTCTTTCGGTGCACGGATCGAGATAGTTCCGGGATATGAAACAGTTTCTTTCTTTCTCTCCGGTTCTGCTGGTTTTGCTGTTTCCTGGGGTTTTACCGGTTCTGCAGGCACTGGTTTAGCGGCCTCCACAGGCTTAGCAACTTCCGTTGCTTTAACAGGTTCCTGAACTTTTACCGGTTCAGCAGGCTTCTGAATTACCGGCCTGGAGGGTTCCTGTACCGGTCGGTCAGCAGTTTCTTTTTTTACAACAGGAAGCGTTACATCGGGTACCCGGCACATCTGCATCAGCGCCAGTTCCAGGTGCAGCCTTTTATTGTTGCTGATCTTGTAATTCAGGTCGCAGCGGTTGTTGATGTCGAGCAGCCGGAGTAGAAAATCAACAGGACAGCTGCGGGCCTGGGCTGCATAGCGATCGCGGATCGAGGGCGCTGTTTCAAGAAGTTTTACGGTAACAGGGTCTTTGCAAACCAGGATGTTGCGGAGATGTTCCCCAAACCCGATAATAAAATGCTGGCCGTCGAAACCTTTGTCTAGGATCTCGTTGATGGTCAGCAGGGTGCTTGAAATATCCCCCTGAAGGATCTGGTCGGTGATCCTGAAAAAGTATTCATAATCAAGTACATTCAGGTTCTCCAGTACTGTTTCATAAGTCACCCGGTCGCCGGCAAAGCTGACCAGCTGGTCGAAGATCGAAAGGGCATCGCGCATGGCGCCGTCTGCCTTCTGGGCAATAATATGAAGTGCGCTTTCTTCTGCCTGGATATGCTCATTGTCGGCTACATACTGAAGATGCCCGGCGATATCGTCCACCGTGATCCGTTTAAAATCAAAGATCTGGCAGCGTGACAGGATGGTTGGGATGATCTTATGCTTTTCCGTGGTTGCAAGGATGAACTTTGCATAGGGGGGAGGTTCTTCAAGGGTCTTCAGGAAGGCATTAAAAGCGGATGCGGAAAGCATGTGCACCTCATCAATGATATATACCTTGTATTTCCCCATCTGCGGCGGGATCCTCACCTTGTCGACCAGATTCCTGATCTCATCCACCGAATTATTGGATGCGCCATCCAGCTCTGTTATATTAAAGGAGGCACTTTCGCCAAAGGAAACGCAGGAAGGGCATTTGTCGCAGGCCTCCATCGCCGGTGAAAGGTTCTCACAGTTAATGGTCTTGGCAAGAATGCGTGCACAGGTAGTTTTTCCGACACCCCTTGGTCCGCAGAAAAGAAACGCCTGAGCCAGCTGGTTGTTCCGGATCGCATTTTTCAGTGTTTCCGTGATTGCCTTCTGTCCGACAACCGTATCAAAGGTTTGCGGGCGGTACTTACGGGCCGAAACGATGAAATTTTCCATAAAATTACAACACAGAAAATCAAATGTAGTCGTCAAAGGTACAAAACTTTTTCTTCCTCCCCGGCAGTTGCAGCGGATGTGTTTTTTTTATGTAATTTGGCGTTCAATCCAGCGTTTATCTGTTATGCTCTTACTCTACACCCCTGAAACAAGTTCGAGATCTGATTATATCTTTGATCTTCTCCTCACGGATATCCTTGGTGCGGAATTAAGGGTGACAACACTAAAGGATGAATTCACAGGCTATCCGGGGCCAAAGATCAACTATTCAAAGACCTCCATGGAGCAGGGCATTTTCATTATACCTTCAGGCCTGCTGATGGAAAATGAGATCGCCCCCATTGATCCCGAAGTGACACTGATCAATGAGGTGCCGGTTCTTTTTCCGGTGGATGATATCCATGCATCCTTGCCTTTCGACATTTTCTCAGCGGCTTTTTTTCTTGTAACGAGGTATGAAGAATATTTTCCATTAAAACGTGATGCGGAAGGACGCTACCGGCCGGAGGAGAGCCTGGCCCACCGCTTTAACTTCCTCCACCTTCCCGTGATCAATATCTGGTGCGGGCAGCTATCCGGACTTTTGCAACTTATGTGCCCAGGTTTTGTCACTGTGAAGCCTTCCTTCTGTTTTATTCCCAGCATAGACATTGATCACGCCTATGCTTACCGTCAGCGGGGTATGTTCCGGGGGATTGGCGGGTTCGGCAGAGCGGTGTTGAAGAGAAGGTGGAAAGAGGTGCTTCTTCGGATCAAAGTACTGTTTGACCTGTGCAGTGACCCTTTTGATGTTTATGATGAGCTGATGGAGCTTCATACCCGGCATAACCTTCAGTCCCTGTATTTTATCCTTTTTGCTGATTACGGGGGAAATGATAACGGTGTGATCACCAACGGACGGCTCTTTCAGCAGTTATTGCTGAAACTTGATGAGCAGGGAACTGTCGGGATCCATCCCTCTTGTGCATCCAATACGAATTTCGCTCTGCTTGAAAATGAGACGTTCGGGCTTTCCAATTATATTGGCCGCGACATCCTTGTCAGCAGGCAGCATTTTATCAAGCTTTCATTTCCGGATACTTACAGGCGTCTCATACAGGTTGGCATTACCGATGACTATTCCATGGGTTACGCATCCATGCCGGGTTTCCGGGCCGGGATCGCGAACCCCTTTCCTTTTTATGACCTCTTGTCCGGTACAAGAACCGAGTTGAAAGTCCATCCCTTTGCTTTCATGGATGTCACCTTCAGGAACTACCTCAAACTGGATGTTCATGAATCCCTTGCACAAATCAGCAGACTTGTTGATGCGGTTCATTCTGTTAATGGTGAGCTTATAAGCTTGTGGCATAATGAAGCCCTTTCTGAGATCGAAGGATGGGAGGGCTGGCGCTGGTTGTACGGCTCTTTTCTTGATTATGTCTCTAAAAAATCAGGCAGACAATGATCATCTACCTTCAACATCATGCGATCGACAGGGAGAAATGGGATGCCTGCATCATGGGCTCCCGGAACAGCCTTGTTTATGCCATGTCATGGTACCTTGACATTACCGGCCCTGGCTGGGATGCTCTTGTGGAGGAGGATTATTCCGCCGTTTTCCCATTGGTCCACCGTTCAAAGGGGGGTATTAATTACCTTTATCAGCCATTTTTTACCCAGCAGTTGGGTGTCTTTTCAAAACAACCTATTTCGGGAGAGCGCATAAAGCAATTTATTTCAGCGATACCCGGGAAGTTCCTTTTTGCCGAGATCCACCTGAATACGCAGAATCATCCTGATCCAGGTCCTTTTGAACTGAATGAACGGCTGAACCATGAGTTGGACCTGCTCCCTGCCTATGAGATCCTTTCAGGGAACTATTCCGAAAATACTCGGAGGAACCTTAAAAAGGCCGCCGGCCATCCACTTGTTCTGAAAAATGATCTGGAGCCCGATGAACTGATCACATTATTCCGTGAGAATTTCGGAAAGAAAGAGGGTAAGCTTAAGTCCGAACACTATGAAATCCTGAGGATCCTACTGTATGGATGCATGAAGCACACTTCAAGCACCATCAGCGGGGTCATCAATAAGGATGGCATTCTCTGCGCCTCTGCTTTTTTCCTGACTTTCAACAAGCGGGTGATCTATCATTTTGCAGCCTCTGCTGCCCCGGCCCGTGAGAACGGTGCCATGTTTTTCCTTGTCGACCGGTTTATCCGGGAGCATGCAGGTCAGCAGCTGGTCCTGGATTTTGAGGGTTCGAACGATGCCAATGTTGCCCGTTTTTATAAAGGATTCGGATCCGCCGAATCTTCATATCCGCTGGTCAGGATCGACCATTTGCCAGCCTTTCTCAGGAAGGGAGTTTATTTTATGAAGAAATTCCGGGGATAATTTTTTTTCTCTACATTTGTAAAAACCATAAAAAGGAGGTCAGATGGTCAATGTTCTGTGTGAAAATAATTCTGTGCTGAACCAGTTCATAGCAGAGATCCGTGATGCAGAGATCCAGAAAGACAGCATGCGTTTCCGCAGAAACCTCGAAAGGATCGGTGAGATCTTTGCGTACGAAATCAGTAAGCGGCTTGCCTATGAGCCCAAAGAGGTAGTAACCTCCCTGGGTATCGCCAATGTACCTGTACCTTCTGATTATCCTGTTCTAGCTACCATTCTGAGGGCCGGACTTCCCTTTCACCAGGGTTTCCTGAATTATTTCGACCGTTCTGAAAATGCTTTTGTTTCTGCTTACCGCAAATATCATAAGGACCATTCCTTTACCATCCAGGTTGAGTACGCTTCGGCACCGGATATCGAGGGGAAGGTGCTGATCCTCAGCGATCCTATGATTGCAACGGGAGCGTCTACACTCCTTACTTACAAGGAGCTTCTTTCCAAAGGGAAACCCCGTCATACACATCTTGTCGGTATCCTTGCAAGTCAGGAAGGTCTGGCTTACCTGAAACAGAACCTGTCGCAGAAGAATGTTACGATCTGGGTCGGTGCTGTGGATGATGAACTGACCGCACAGGCATACATTGTGCCGGGCCTTGGCGATGCCGGGGATCTCGCGTTTGGTAAAAAATTATGATTTCCGGATCATGAAACAAACACTGGTGTATGAGAATATCAGGATCTCCCTGAATTCGGTCCGGACCCATCTTCTCCGTACAATTCTCACCATCCTGATCATTGCATTCGGGATCATGGCTTTGGTCGGTATCCTTACCGCCACAGATTCCATCAAGTATTTCCTGACAAAGAATTTCTCCATGATGGGATCCAACACCTTTACTGTCCGTAACCGTACCCTGCAGGTTCATATCGGCGACCAGGGTAATAAGGATAAGCTTTATGAAGCGATCTCTTACGCACAGGCTATGGAATTCAGGGATAAGTTTGATTTTCCCGCCACAACAGCGGTATTTGTTTTTGCAACCGGTAACGCAACCCTCAAATATTCAACTTATAAAACCAACCCGAATGTCCGGGTGATGGGAACCGATGAAAACTATCTGATCACATCCGGCGATGAGATTGATAAAGGCCGGACCTTTACCCAGGATGAGGTCAATTTCGGATCCAGTGTCTGTATCATTGGTTCCGAACTTGTGAATGACCTGTTTAAAAACAAGGAAGATCCGATCGGGAAAGTGATCTCTATAGGACCCGGCAAATACCGGGTAGTCGGTGTTCTGAAAGAAAAAGGGTCCAGCATGGGTTTCAGCGGCGACCGCAGCTGTATGGTTCCACTGACTAATGTCAGGGTTTATTTTGCGCGCCCCAATATGTCGTTTGCCCTGAATATCATGTCGAAAAAGCAGGAAATGCTGGAAGCAGCAATCGGAGAGGCTACCGGACTGTTCCGCACCATCCGTAAGGATCCTGTCGGATCGGAAAATACTTTTGAGATCACCAAGAGTGACAATATCGCGAAAATGCTGATCGAAAATATTAAATATGTCACCATGGCTGCAACCATCATCGGGTTCATCACCCTGCTTGGTGCAGCGATCGGACTTATGAATATCATGCTGGTCTCCGTTACCGAACGGACCCGTGAGATCGGGATCCGCAAGGCCATCGGGGCCACCAAGCGACTGATCAGGAACCAGTTCCTTACAGAGGCCATTGTGATCGGTCAGCTGGGAGGGCTGCTGGGTATTTTCCTGGGGATACTGATAGGTAATACCATCTCACTTATGATCGGCAGCACCTTCATTATTCCCTGGCTGTGGATCCTTCTTGGTGTATTCCTTTGTTTTGCCGTCGCCCTTTTATCCGGTATCATCCCGGCACAAAAAGCTGCCAACCTCGACCCCATTGAGTCGCTGCGCTACGAATAATCCGAGATGGACGCAACTTCTTTCAACTCTTTGCTTTTACAGGCTTTTCCGTATGATCCAACCGAAGGACAGCGTAATGTCATAGGGAGGCTTTCACGTTTTCTTACAGAGACCTGGGAAAGGAAAAATGCTCTCTTTGTGCTGAAAGGATATGCAGGTACAGGCAAAACGACCATCGTGACGGCCCTTGTGACGGCCCTTCCGAAAATGCAGAAACGCTCCGCCCTTCTGGCCCCGACAGGCCGGGCTGCCAAGGTACTGGCAGGGTATTCAGGGAAACCGGCCAATACCATCCACCGGAAGATCTATTTTGCCAGGACTACAAAAGAGGGAGTGATCGCTTTGAAACTTCAGCAGAATCTGCATAAGCAAACACTTTTCATCGTCGATGAGGCCTCCATGATCCAGAATTCCTCACTGACTGATTTCAGCCTTTTTTCGGCCCGCAACCTGCTGGATGATCTTTTTCAATATGTATTCAGCGGTGAGCAATGCAAACTCCTTTTCATCGGTGATACAGCACAGCTTCCTCCTGTCGGCCTGGGACACAGCCCTGCACTCGACCTTGAATTCCTGAAAAAGGCATATGACCTTGCCATTGATTCCTATGAGCTTACCGAGGTCGTGCGGCAGGCAAGCCAATCAGGTATCCTTGTGAATGCAACAAACATCCGGAACCAGGTAAACCGCGATGAATGGCGGCTTCCTTTATTTGGGCTTCAGGATTTCAGGGATATCCGGAGGCTATCCGGAGCTGACCTTGAAGATGCGTTGAATACTGCCTATTCTTCTGCCGGCAGGGAAAACAATGTGGTGATCTGCCGTTCAAACAAGCGTGCCAATATCTATAACCAGGAGATACGCAGGCGGATACTCTTTCTTGAGGAAGAGATCAATACCGGCGATTACATGATGGTTGTCAAAAACAACTATTTCTGGCTGCCGGAGGGGTCTGCGGCGGGGTTCATCGCCAATGGCGACATCATTGAACTTCTGCGGATCCGAAAGATCGAAGAGATGTATGGGTTCCGTTTTGCTGATGTTACGGTTCGGTTCCTGGACTACCCAGACGAAAAGGAACTCGATGTCAGGATCCTCATGGATACGATCATGTCGGAATCTCCCGCCCTGTCTTCAGCAGATAATAACAGGCTTTTCCAGGAGGTATTGACTGATTACGAGGATACCCCCTCACGCCGGGGCAAGGTTGAAAAAGTGAAGGTGAACCCATACTTCAATGCCTTGCAGGTTAAATTTTCCTATGCACTGACCTGTCACAAGACCCAGGGCGGGCAATGGGATACCGTTTTCATTGACCAGGGATACCTGAATGACAAGATCATGAATGTAGAGTACCTGAAATGGCTCTATACTGCCGTCACAAGAGCGACAAAGCAGGTGTACCTGGTAAATTTTGAAGAGAAATTCTTTGAATTAATGTAAGGCTCACTTCTCACTGCTCATTGCTCATTGCTCATTGTTCATTGTTCATTACCTTTGCCCCGGACAATGCTTAACAGATAATATAATGAAAAAGTCGAAGAACATTGCGCTTGTTGCTCATGACAACCGAAAAAAAGACATGGTCGAATGGGTCCAGTACAATTACAAGACCCTGCTGGGCCACCAGCTGATCTGCACGGGAACAACGGGAAAGCTTGTTGAAGAGACCCTTTTAAGTAAACTGGAGCCCGGTGAGGTGCTTGAGAAACCAATCATCAAATTAAAATCCGGTCCCCTTGGCGGCGACCAGCAGCTTGGTTCAATGATTGCAGAGGGAAAGATCGATCTGCTGATCTTTTTCTGGGACCCAATGCAGCCGCAGCCGCATGATGTTGACGTAAAAGCCTTACTGAGGATTACGGTCGTTTATAATATCCCTACTGCCTGCAATCGGGCCACAGCTGATTTCATGATCTCCTCCCACCTGCTTAAGGAAGATTACGATCAGAAACTGACCGATTATTCCGTCTATATTCAACGTGACATCGGATAAAATCTTAATTTTGCACGCTTAAATCCGGACCCGAATCATGTTCACCCTTTTTAAAAAGGAGATCAACGGCTTTCTGAATTCATTGATCGGTTATATTGTGATCATTGTATTTCTGCTTGTTACAGGATTGTTCCTTTGGGTATTTCCCCTTGAGTTCAATATCCTGGATTTTGGATATGCCAACCTCGACGGCCTTTTCATCATGGCCCCCTTTGTTTTTCTTTTCCTGATCCCGGCGATTACGATGAGATCCTTTGCGGATGAGAAAAAAACCGGGACTCTTGAGATACTGATGACACAGCCTCTGACCGACCTGCAGGTCATCCTTGCAAAATATTTTGCCGGACTGGTTCTTGTGATCTTTTCACTGCTGCCGACACTGATCTATTTTCTTTCAGTTTATAAACTCGGGCTCCCGCAGGGGAACCTCGATACGGGGGGGATGTGGGGTTCCTACATCGGATTATTATTCCTGGGAGCTGCATTCGTTGCCATCGGTATTTTTGCATCTTCACTGACAGACAACCAGATCATATCCTTCATTATTTCAGTATTCCTTTGTGCCTTTTTTTACATGGGATTTGAGCTGATCTACACCTTCATTCTTTCGGGCAGCGCTGGCCTGCTGGTGCAATCACTCGGAATCAATGCTCATTATTCTTCCATGAGCAGGGGAGTGATTGATTCGCGGGACCTGGTTTATTTTATAAGTTTTACCGGGGTATTCATTTTACTGACGAAATTATCACTGGAAAGCAGGAAATGGTAATCCCAGGCTGAGTCATGACAGGAAAAAAGAGAAATATCAAACGTTCGGATATCACGCGGCTCATACTCGGGCTGGTGATAATCCTTCTGATCAATGTCATCTCGGAATTTCTTTTTACCCGGATCGACCTGACTACAGAAAAAAGATATTCCCTCTCGCCTGCTACAAAAAAGCTGCTGAAGAACCTTAACGACGTTGTATTCTTCAAAATATACCTTGAAGGCGACCTGCCTCCCGGCTTCAGGCGTCTTGCAAATGAAACAAAAGAGATGCTGGATGAATTCAGGGCATACTCCGATAACATACAATACGAATTTGTGGATCCTTCCACCAACCCCAATGCCAAAGAGCGCAATGATGCCTATCGTCTGCTGATGGAGAGAGGCCTTCAGCCCACCGATCTGCGGGTTAATAAAAAAGGGCAGGCATCACAACTGATCATCTTCCCGGGGGCTCTTGTTTCCTATAAGACCCGCGAGATCCCGGTGCAGTTGCTGATGTCCCAGGTAGGACAGGAACCCGCAAAGGTTCTAAACAACTCGATACAGTCACTGGAATATAACCTTGCCAGTGCAATCCAGAAACTCAATAAATCTTTCAAGCCAAGGATCGCTTTTATTCACGGGCATGGTGAACTCTCCGGGATGGAGACTATTGACCTTGATTCCGCGCTTTCCGCCTATTATTTTGTCGACCATATCGATATCGGGCATAAGATCACCAGCCTGGCAGTGAGGCTGAAGGGCTCGTCCGGTTCTGATATGCTGGTCAATAAATACAGGGCGATCATTATCGCCAAACCAACCAAGCCTTATGATGAAAAGGATAAATTCCTGATCGACCAGTTCATTATGCGCGGCGGAAAGGTACTCTGGCTGATCGACCCGGTGTTCGCAAGCATGGACAGCCTGCAGAAATACAGTACGACCATGGGGATCGTGAATGATGTGAACCTTCAGGATATGATCTTCAGTTATGGGGCACGTTTGAATTCCAACCTGGTGATGGATATCAATGCTCTGCCGATCCCTGTGAAAACAGGCCAGGTAGGCAACCAGCCACAATTCGATTTCTTTCCCTGGTATTTCTTTCCGATCCTGACACCAACTATGAACCATCCGATCGTGAACGGCCTGAATGCGGTGAAAACCGAATTCATCAGCAGTGTTGATACAGTAGATGCGCCTGGTGTCAAAAAGACAGTCCTCCTGTCTACTTCGCCGTATTCAAGGACGGTCACAGCTCCTGCGGTAATAGACCTTGAGATCCTTAAACAGCAGCCTGATCAACGGATGTATAACAGCGGTCCCCAACCTGTTGCTGTCCTGCTGGAAGGAGAATTTATTTCTGCCTACCAGTTCAGGATTCCTGCAGAACTTGCTGAAAATAAAGATCTCCAGTTTCAGCCGAAAAGCAAAAAGCTAACGAAAATGATTGTTGTGGGGGATGGTGATATTGCCAAAAACCAGTTTCATATGTCGAAAGGATATCCGCTGCCGCTCGGTTACGACCAGTTTACACGGGAAACTTTCGGGAATAAGGATTTTCTCCTGAATGCGGTGAACTTTCTTTGTGATGATTCAGGACTGATCTCCGTTCGTTCACGTGAACTGAAACTGCGTTTGCTTGATTCCACCAAACTGAACAGTCAACGCCTCTTCTGGCAGCTAATAAATACGCTGGTTCCGCTCTTCCTGATCATCGGGTTCGGGATTGCCAAGTACAGGTTGCGCAAAAATAAATACTCCCGCAAAACCTCCAAATAATTCTAAACAATCGGGTACCCATAATGAAGAAGAACCGGTATTTCATTCTTTCCGTCATCGTTCTGGCCATCATCGCATTGATACTGCTTTTGACCAATTCCAGGTCCACATTCAAGCGTTCATACAGTGATTTTGCGATCAGCGACACCTCCAATGTCACAAGGATCTTTATGGCTGACAAGAATAATAACTCTCTTAAGCTGGAAAAAAAGAGTACCGGTAAATGGATCGTAAATGACCAGTTCCCCGCGCAGAAGGCGAATGTTGAGATGCTGCTTAACACAATGCTTCAGTTGCAGGTGAAAGAGACAGTTCCTAAGCCGGCTCACAACACTGTTATCCGCGATCTGGCTGCTACAGCAGTCAAAGTGGAAATCTACCAATTGGTCTACCGGATCGATTTCTGGGGGATCCGTTGGTTTCCGCATGAAAAAAAGACCAAGGTTTATTATGTGGGTGGTGCTACCCAAAGCAACCGGGGGAGTTATATGCTGATGGAAAATTCATCAGAGCCCTTTGTAACTTATTTGCCTGGTCTCCGCGGCTTTGTTTCCCCGCGTTTTTCACCGATTGAGAAATACTGGCGCGATTATTCCATCTTCAGAAAAAGCCTCCTTGAGATTGCCTCCGTAAAGATGGAATTTCCCGGTAATCCTGAATTTTCGTACGAGATCAAACTCAGTCCTTCCCACAAGCTAACTTTCCTTTCGCTTCAGGACCAGGCTGAGATAACTGCTTTCGACACGCTTAAAGTAATGAACTTCCTTGCGGCATTCCGGAGTGTGAGTTTTGAGGCTCTGCTCAATGATATGGATAAGCATATGAAGGATTCAGTACTTTCATCCACTCCGTTTATCATCATCACGCTTACAGATACAAACAATGTATCCCAGACCATTAAAACCTATCATAAAAAGGGTCAGATTGATGCATTGGATTATGACCAGCATCCCACACCCTATGATCTTGACCGCCTGTATGCACTTGTAAACAACGGGAAGGATTTTACCCTGATTCAGTATTTTGTTTTTGACCGTATTCTAAGGCCAAAAACGTTTTTCCTGAAAACCCAAACTCAGGGTATGCGAAGGAAACCTTAGGCTTGTCGTCAACAGCGCTTTTTATGCCAGGAAATGAAATGATCTTCAGCATCATCATTGTAAATTATAATTCAGGTGATCTGCTTGAGAAATGTGTTTCGAGTATTGTTAAGCAGCTTGATCCCGGTTATGAGATCGTCATTTACGACAATGCATCATCCGATGATTCTGTTTCACGCTTCACTTCTGGAATTCATGGCAACACAGTGATCCGGTTCCTTTATGGAAAGGAGAACCTTGGGTTTGCAAAAGCAAACAACCTGGCTGCGAGGGAAGCAAAGGGAAGGTTCTTTCATTTTCTGAACCCGGATATTATTGTGAATGAACAACTCCGGAAGGACTACCAGGCCATCCTGGTCAACCCCGGCTCACCGGTCACCGTGACCAGCCTGGTCGATGAAAACGGAAACCTTCAGAAAAACCGGCATATAATTCCAACGATAGGAAACTATTTTATTCGTCTCTTTGAAAAGGAAAAAACAGCCTACTGGACCATTGGTGCCAGTGTGATCATGCACCGTGATGCCTTTCATCGCATCAGTGGATGGCCAGAGGACTATTTCATGTATGCAGAAGATCTTGACCTTTTTTATATGCTTTACAAAGCCGGGATCAATATCTGTTACCTGGATACGCGTTTGATGCATGTAGGAAAAGGTTCCACCCGGAACATCTGGACCGAACAGGAACGTTTGCTGATCGTTGAAAGATCGTTTAAACGGTTTTACAAAAAGCAGGGTTTTTTATGGCAGTATTACCTGATCCGGCCGATTCTGCTTATCTTCATCCTTTTTCATGAGTCTGGTTCCTTTGGCCCTATGTCAAAGACATTTTTAAAGACTATTTTTACACCGCTTCGATGAGGATCCTCATGTTATCGGATATTAATTCCGCTCACACCCAGAAATGGGCGATCTCTCTGGCAGAGCGCGGTCTTGAAGTTGGTGTCTTCAGCATATCGGGCCCGCGCCTGGACTGGTATACTGAGAAGGGGATCCAGGTATTCATCCCGGTTAAAGTCGATGAAACAGTTTTTTCCTCAGGACCGGTTAAAAAGCTTTTATTCCTCCGGCTTATTCCTTTTCTCAAAAGGATACAGAAGTCATTCAGACCGGATATCGTTCATGCCCACTATGCCACCAGCTATGGATTCATCGGTGCCATGGCCGGATTTCACCCCTTTGTTATTTCAGCCTGGGGCAGTGATGTCAAAGGGCTCTGGCCCCTGAAGATCATCGGCAAACCATTGCTGAAATTCAATTTCCGCAAGGCGGATGTACTTCTTGCCACCAGCAGGGCCATGATTCCGTTGATACGGGCGTTTTCGAAAAAGGAGGTCATTGTTACTCCTTTCGGTGTTGATACGGATGTTTTTCGGAAATTCGATGCCGGCCAGATGTTTGATCCTGATGATCTGGTAATAGGGACAATTAAAGCACTCGAACCGACCTACGGGATTCCATATCTCATCAAAGCCTTCCATATTGTGAAACAAAGGAACCCGAAGCTGCCACTGAAATTATTGATTGTCGGGGCGGGAAGCATGGAGGATGAACTCAGGTCGCTTGTCAGCGAATTAAGTCTGGTGGACTCAGTAGTCTTTAATGGAAGTGCTCCCTACAAAGATGTACCTGTTTTTTATAACAGGATGGATATCTTTGTGGCACTGTCACTCTGGGAGAGTTTCGGTGTGGCCGTCCTGGAAGCTTCAGCCTGTTGTTTGCCGGTGGTTGTATCTGACGCAGGAGGTTTGCCTGAAGTGGTCGATCCGCTTAAGACCGGTTTTATTGTTCCCGCAGCCAATGCGGAGAAAGCCGCGGATGCAATAGAAAGGCTCGTCCTTGATGAAGGTCTGAGGCATGATATGGGAAAGAAGGGGAGGGCGTTCATCGAGGAAAAATACAGCATCCGCGATTCTGTTGACAGGATGTTAAAGGTTTACCGGCAACTCTGTCCGGGAGTTAAATAAAAAATAAGTGAAGATCCTTATCCTGACCCAGTATTTCCCCCCGGAAGTCGGCGCTGCACAGAACCGGCTTATGAACCTGGCGAAAGGGCTGAAGAAGAAAGGAGCTGATGTGACCATTCTCACGGCTTTCCCGAATTATCCTTCCATGAAGATCCATGAAGGGTACCGTGGCAGGTTTTACCGGAAAGAATCATTGAACGGACTCACCGTCCACCGTTGCTGGATCTATGTGGCAGGCAGCAAGTCTATCATTCCCCGCCTTCTTAATTATTTCAGTTTTGTTTTTACATCGTTTTTCATTGGCTGGATTAAACTTGGGCGGTTTGATTTCATCATCTGCGAATCGCCCCCTCTTTTTCTCGGGATCAGCGGGTATCTTTTGAAAAAACTGAAACACGCAAAATTTATTTTTAACGTTTCCGACCTCTGGCCGGAGAGTGCAGAGAAACTGGGACTTGTTTCAAACCGGTTTTTATTGAATATCTCCACAAAGCTGGAAGAGTTTCTTTACCGCAGATCTGCATTTATATCCGGGCAGACTCAAGGCATTGTGCGTAACATTCAATCGCGTTTCCCGGAAAAGAAGCTCTGCTGGCTGAAAAACGGGATCGACTTATCTTATTTCGAATCTGTTAACAGGGTGGACGGAAAATGGCGGAGTGAAAACGGATATGCAGATAAAGAATTCCTGGTACTGTATGCCGGCATCATCGGACATGCACAGGGACTTGAAGTAATTCTGAAAGCAGCGCAGATCCTCAGGGGAGAAATTTCAATCCGGTTCATCCTGATGGGCAGCGGACCTGTTAAGGAACGGTTAACCGCCATGAAGGAAGATCTGGCACTCTCAAGTGTTGATTTTTATAATGTTGTTACGCGTGATGAATTGATGCAGGTCATCAATGATATTGATGCAGCGGTTATTCCCCTGCTTCGCCTTGAACTATTCAGGGGGGCGATACCTTCAAAGATATTTGAGATACTGGCTCTAAAAAAGCCGATCCTGTTGGGTGTTGAAGGAGAGGCGGAGGAACTTTTCATACAGAATGGGAGGGCCGGACTGGCATTTATCCCGGAAGATGCCGGAGACCTGGCAGAAAAAGTTCGTTATCTTGCAGAAAATCCCGGCCAGGGAAAATTGTTTGGTGACAATGGTTATAATTATGTCAGCAGTAAATTTAACTGGGACACGATCGCGGAGGACTTCTGGCAACATCTGATAAAGGCTGAAAACAAGCATGAGTAAACGAACGGAAATACACAGGAAAATCTTTTTATTCCTGAGCATGGGCCTTGTGTTCTTTATGCCCATTGCCCAGCATATGCTGCCCCCCGTTATATTATTCATGGTCATCAACTGGATTGTGGAAGGCAGGTTCGTGCGGAATTTTCCATTTATCTTCAGGGAGAAAAAACGTCTGTTGATATTCAGCCTCTCTTTTCTTTATTTACTCTACCTTATCGGGATGGTATGGTCGGATAATTATAGTTACGGCTGGTTCGACCTGGAGGTAAAATTCTCACTTCTTCTGTTTCCGCTGATCTTTTCAACACTTGATGAACGATCCACTGACGGCGATTACCGGCGCAACGTTTTATGGGCATTCCTGGCAGGCTGTTTCACGGGGATGCTGATCCTGCTGATCAACGCCTTCTACAGATACTCAATTTACCATGTCCGGGATGTTTTTTATTACACAGGTTTCTCTGATTCTTTTCATGCGGGCTACCTTTCCATGTACCTTGTTTTTGCCTGTTCTGTCCTTGCCGGATTTTTCCTTGATGATCTGAAATGCCGGAAAAAAATAATCCGGGGCATCATAGTTGTGCTTTCGCTGTTTTTTTTCACAATGATCTTTCTTCTGAGTTCAAAAGCCGGATTGCTGACGCTTCTGATGGTCATTTTGCTTGTCAGTGTTTATATCTGGTTCAGGAAGAAAAACTGGTTGTACGGGTTCATTTTTCTCCTAATTGGAATTGCTCTGTTTTACGGATTCTCAAAACTCCTTCCGGCATCTACCAGTCGGTTTGCCGGTGTCAATAAAGCCCTGAGAGAGAACAACCGGCAGGCAGGTCCTGCCCGGAATGAAAGCAATGCCGACCGCTTGCTCGTATGGAAAGCGGCGCTAAAAGTGATCATTGAGAACCCGTTTACCGGGGTCGGTACGGGTGATGTGAAAGATGCACTTATGCTTCAGTATGTGAAGGATGACGCAACTGCACCCTACCAGCTAAAGCTAAATGCTCATAATCAGTACCTTCAGACCTTTGCAACACTTGGTGTTCTTGGTCTTCTGCTTATTATGATCCTGCTCATACAGCCTATCACCCTGTCGCTTCAGGCAAAGGATTACCTTTATTTCGTCTTCCTGCTGATTTTTGCATTCAACCTCCTGGTCGAATCGATGTTTGAACAGCAGGCCGGAGTAATCTTTTTCGCATTCTTTAATACCTTCTTTTTTACGCTGGCGGGTAATAAAAAGGTTGAAGGTATATCTGTTTTAAATGGTAAAGTCAAACAATAATTTCAGGCCTTCATCTGGGAAAATGGCCTTCACCTTCTTATACATTCTGGTATTTCCGTTGCTGCTGATGTTCCTTTCAGGAGATTGGTTCTGAAAAACAACTTCTCCCTCATTGCTCATTCTTCATTGCTAATAAAAAAAAGACTGCTCTTTTGGAGCAGTCTTTTTTCAAAATGAACTTTGCAGTTGTTACTATACAAGTCCCTGTGCCATCATGGCTTCGGCTACTTTTACGAATCCACCGATGTTTGCGCCTTTTACGTAGTTGATGAAACCGTCGGCTTCTTTACCGTATTTTACGCAATTCTTGTGAATGTCGATCATGATGTTGTGCAGTCTCTGATCAACTTCTTCGCGGGTCCATGATAACCTCATTGAATTCTGTGACATTTCAAGACCGGATGTTGCAACACCGCCTGCATTTGCAGCTTTACCAGGTCCGTAAAGGATCTTGGCAGCGATGTAAATCTCGATAGCATCTGGTGTGGAAGGCATGTTTGCACCTTCAGAAACGCAGAAACAACCATTGGCAACCAGTGCTTTGGCATCATTTCCGTCAATTTCATTCTGGGTTGCGCTTGGTAATGCGATGTCGCATTTTACTTCCCATGGGCGTTTTCCTGCAACGAATTTTGCTTCAGCATATTTGTCGCAATATTCCTTGATACGACCCCTCTTTACGTTCTTCAGGTTCATGACGAAAGCAAGTTTTTCGGCATCAATACCCTTAGGATCGTAAATGTAGCCTTCGGAATCGGATAAGGTAACAACTTTACCACCAAGTAAAGTAGCTTTTTCAGTTGCATACTGTGCAACGTTACCTGAACCGGAAACCACGACGGTTTTGCCTTTGAAGTCCATGTTGCGGGTCTTCAGCATTTCTTCTGCGAAGTAAACCTGTCCGTAACCGGTAGCTTCCGGACGGATAAGACTTCCACCCCACTCAAGTCCTTTACCGGTAAGAACGCCGGTGAATTCATTGCGGAGTCTTTTGTACTGACCAAACATGAAACCGATTTCACGTCCGCCAACACCGATATCGCCAGCGGGAACGTCCGTATCTGGGCCGATATGACGCTGGAGCTCAGTCATAAAACTCTGGCAGAATGCCATTACTTCATTATCAGATTTTCCTTTGGGATCAAAATCACTTCCCCCTTTACCGCCGCCCATCGGGAGGGTGGTAAGGCTGTTCTTTAATACCTGCTCGAAAGCCAGGAATTTCAGAATGCCGAGGTTTACTGTCGGGTGGAAACGCAGACCGCCTTTGTAAGGGCCGATAGCGCTGTTCATCTCAATGCGGAAACCACGATTGATCTGAATTTCACCTTTGTCATTCATCCATGGAACCCGGAACATAATAACTCTCTCCGGTTCAGCAAGGCGCTCGAGGATTTTGGCAGTTTTGTACTTAGGATTTTCTTCAATGAAAGGAATGAGGGATTCTGCAACTTCCATTACAGCCTGGTGGAATTCCTTTTCGCCAGGGTTCTTAGCAATTACTTTGGTCATGAATTCGTCGACCATCTGCTGATAAACGTTGTTTGACATAAGAGATTTGTTTTTAGTGATTAATGTGAAAATCTTCACAATATTACAGAAAATATTTTTACCCGGGATCAAAAGGCCCGGGATTTTTTTTTCTAAAATACTTATAAACAAGAAAGTACGCAATATACCTAAATAAAACAGTAAATAACGTAATCATAATACGTAAAATACGTATGTTCCTTTGAATTTGAACTTTCGTTTTGCTGAACGGAAAAAATTGTAATTTTACAAGCCTATCCAATTGCGTCATTCCTTGAACTGAAGTTAACTGCCTATGCGAGCCTCTGATGATACGCCGGAAAACGGCGGATCGGGAAATAACCCCTTGGATGTTGAGAAACTGCTGTATGAGACCCGGGAACGCCTGAAGGAGCTTTCTGCGATCAACGATACCACGGCAATTATTAAACTTGATAAACCTATCCCGGAGACGCTCACGGCGATCTGTTCAATTTTACCCCGGGCATGGCAATATCCGGCATTCACTGTTGCCCGGATCTGTTTCGGGGAAGCCGAATTTACTTCTGACGGATTTACTGAAACTCAATGGAAGCTCCTGCAGAATTTCGAGACCATTGATAATATAAAATGCTCCATAGAAGTATGTTACCTTAAAGAATTTCCTGTTTCCGACGAAGGACCTTTCATGAAGGAAGAGAGGAACCTGATCACCAACCTGGCAAGCCTTGTTGAAGGTTACCTTAATGGTGTAAAGGGGAAAGAAGGCCGCTATCTCACCCGCGAACGCCTGAAAGAGCTTTCTGCCATCAACCAGACAACCAGCATTCTCCGCACTGGAAAACCTATTGAAGAAGCTCTTCACCATATTTGTCTCATTCTTCCCAAAGCCTGGCAGTTTCCCGATTATACGGTTTGCCGGATCAGCTATGCCAATATGGAGCTCAAGAGCCTCGGCTTTATGGAGACCCAATGGGTACAGAAACAGACCTTTGAGACAATAGATAACCAGTCGGGATCGATTGAGATTTTTTACCTTAAGGCATTTCCCGAAGCCTTTGAAGGCCCCTTTCTGGAAGAGGAACGGCACCTGATCATCAACCTTGCCAATATCATTTCAGGGTACCTGAACAGCGTAAAAGGAAAGGCGATCCTGCGGAAGACCGAAAAGACATCACCTCAGCCGAAGGACAATACCACTGTTAAATACAGCCGGCAGTTGCTTCAAAAGTTCCTGAACCGTAATAATTACAACCGGGATATTTATCACGATCTGATGCCCTTTAAAGTCAAGGAGATTCTTCTGGTTGCCAATCTCTACGATGCCTATTCGATCGAAAAGGAGGGCCGGTTCTCGGAACACGTTCTGGGTGAGTTTTACCAGTTAAGCCTCAGCACCATGCCCCGGATCACCGGGGTATCTGCAACAGAGGAAGTGTTTGAACAACTGGAGTCAAAGCACTATGACCTTATCATAATCATGATGGGGGAGGATAAACAGTTCCCAATCGAACTCAGCCGGAAAGTCAAGGATCAATATCAGTATATTCCGGTTTTCCTTTTGCTTAACAGCAATACCGACATTGCCCTGGTGGAACAGGAGCCGGACCGCCTGTCCTGGATCGACCGGGTATTTGTTTGGAACGGGGATTCAAACATCTTCTTCGCCATGATCAATTATCTTGAGGATAAGATCAATGTTGAGAACGATACAGAAATAGGAATGGTTAGAGCCATCCTCCTTGTTGAAGATTCCCCGAAATATTATTCCCTCTACCTTCCGATGCTCTATAATATTGTGCTGGAACAGACCAAGCACATCATCGAAGATGTGACGACCGATGAACTTTACCGCATTCTCAGGCTTAAGGCACGCCCCAAAATACTTCTCGCGTCTACCTATGAAGAGGCGATCTATATTTTCAGCAAGTACAAAGATTATATGCTTTGTCTTATATCCGATGTCAAGTTTAAAAAGGATGGCAAGCTGAATGAAACTGCTGGCTTCAGCCTTGTCCGGCAGATCCGCAAAGAAGTCAGGGAGATACCGATCGTATTGCAATCATCAGACGATGGTAATTACAACATGGCTTACGAACTGAAGGCCTCTTTCATCAACAAGAATTCTGAAACGCTTTTGCAGGATTTCAGAAGTTTTATTACGCACTATCTTGGGTTCGGGAATTTTATATACCGTGACACTGAGGGACGGCAGATCGCTGTTGCGAAATCACTTAAGGAATTTGAGGATCTTCTGAAGACAATCCCGGAAGAGTCACTCCTTTATCATGCCAGGAAAGACCATTTTTCAATGTGGCTGATGGCAAGGGGTGAGATCCAGGTTGCCAAAATATTAAACCCTGCAAAGGTTACCGACTTTAAGGATCCGGGAAGCCTGAGGGATTACCTGATCAAGGTAATCCAGCATTTCCGCAATGAACAGAACATCGGCAAGGTCATCCCTTTCGAGGAATCTGCTATCAGCGACGAACGCAATATCGTGGCACTGACGGAGGGTGCCCTTGGAGGTAAAGGCCGCGGACTGGCTTTCATCAATACCCTGATCTACAATTACGATTTTTCTCAGCATCTGCCCAATATCAATATCCGTACCCCGAAGACATCGATCATCGGAACGGATGAATTCGAATATTTCCTCGACAGGAACCACCTGCGCGAGCGCGCTGTCTTTGAAGAAGATTATGATCAGATCAAGCGATGGTTTCTTGAAGGAAAACTGACCGATACGCTGATCAGACGTTTGAAGCTGATCATCAAGTACCTGACAAAGCCCCTGGCAATCCGTTCATCAGGCTTATTTGAAGACTCCCAGAACCAGCCATTTGCAGGAATTTTTGAAACCTATCTCATTCCAAATATCCACCCGGATCCGCGTGTACGCCTCGAACAACTGATGGATGCAATCAAACTGGTTTATGCATCAGTCTATTCAAGGATTGCAAAGGGCTATTTTGAAGCAATCAATTATAAGATCGACCAGGAAAAGATGGCGATCGTGATCCAGGAAGTGGTTGGCAACCAGTTTGAAAATGTTTATTACCCGCACATCAGCGGGGTTGCCCAGTCATACAATTATTATCCTTTCGCGCACATGAAGCCGGAAGAAGGTTTTGCTGTTGCCGCCCTTGGTCTTGGCCGCTATGTGGTGGAGGGGGAACGTGCTTTCCGGTTTTCGCCGCTTTATCCCAACCTCGAGATCAATTCTGCCAAGGACCAGTTCAAGGGTTCACAGGTTAGCTTCTATGCGGTCGACCTCGACAAGAAAACGCTGAACCTCCTGGAAGGGGAAGATGCAGGATTGAGAAAACTTGATATTGAAGATGCAGAACGTCACGAGACACTGAAGCACATTGCGTCGGTTTATTCCATTGATAATAACCGGATAACAGCCGGGTTGAACCAGCCGGGCCCACGGGTTGTTAATTTTGCTGATATCCTGAAGTACAATTACATTCCCCTGGCAAAGACCATTGAAGTTGTGCTGGATGTCGTAAAAGAAGCCCTTGGGTCACCTATTGAACTTGAATTTGCGGTTGACCTCAACAAGGACAAGGATTATAAAGCCTCTTTTTATCTGCTCCAGATCAAGCCGTTGATCGGCAATGCGACCGATTTTAATGTTGACATGGAGAAGATCGACAAGGATCAGATCCTTCTTTACTCTGACAAGGAGATGGGCAACGGTCTTATAGATACTGTTCAGGAGGTGGTGTTTGTCGACCCCCAGACCTTCGATAAATCGAAGACAATTGAAATGGCTGAGGAGATGGAGCGGATCAATCGCGAAATGATCGGCGATCAAAAGAAGTATATCCTGATCGGCCCCGGAAGGTGGGGGACAAGAGACCGCTGGATCGGTATCCCTGTTACCTGGCCTCAGATATCCAATGCAGCCGTGATCGTAGAGACCAGCCTTGAGGATTTTCCGCTGGATGCTTCTTCCGGATCACATTTTTTCCACAATGTCACCTCGATGAATGTCGGGTACTTCTGCGTACAGCCGGAACTGGCAAGAAGTTTCATCCGGTATGACATTCTTAAGATGCAGCCTGAAATAAGGCAAACAAAATATTTTACCATTGTCCGGTTTGAGAAACCCCTTACCGTTCGTATGGACGGGAAGAAACGGATATCTGTCGTAACATGGGATAGTGGAGGATAAGTTCCAATTGCTCTGATTGATCTCATTTCTAAATAAGTTTTGATCAAGCAGGTAAATATGCACAATAAGAAATTTTTAGGAATCATTCTATAAATAACAATCAAGCACTATGCGAATTGCAAGAATCAATACAAAAACAAGCATTGCAGGACAGGCAGAGGTTGACCTGACTCTGATCGATCACCTGATCAAAAAGTACAATGGAAAAAAAGGCAATATGATCCCGCTTTTGCAGGGAACCCAGGAGATCTATGGTTTTGTGCCAAGGGTTGCCTTTGAAAAGATTGCAGCAGAAACTGGGTTGGAACTCAGTGAAATGTTTGGTGTTGCCACCTTTTATGCCCAGTTTCGCCTGAACCCGGTCGGAAAACACATTATCAAGGTTTGCCACGGCACAGCCTGCCATGTTCAGAATGCAAAAGAGATAACCGAGGCGCTTGAGGAGTCCCTGAAGATCAAGGATGGGGAAACAACAGAAGACCGGTTCTATACCCTGGAGTCTGTCGCCTGCCTCGGTTGCTGTTCCCTTGCGCCGGTCATGATGATCGGCGACCAGACCTACGGCAAACTTACCGGTAACGAATCCGTGAAGATCATTAAAAATATCAGGCTGGCGGAAAGTAATTAAAGTCCGCAATGCACTGTCCACAGTCTGCAGTCTACGCACTTGCAGCATCCAGCTGCTGACTGAGGACTGCCGACTGCCAACTTAATACGAAACTATAAATAACAATATACGCATATGAGCAAAGCTACAGTAACCGTTGGGTTAGGAAGTTGCGGGATTGCCGCGGGCGCGAACAAAACTTATGAGAAGATCAGAGCGCTGAAGGAAATGGAGAACCTTGAGTTCGAATTGAAAAAAACAAGTTGTATCGGCATGTGCTACCGGGAGCCTCTCGTTGAGATCCGTGACGAAACGGGCACTTACCTGTACGGTGATATGGATGAGAACCGGGCTGTGGAAGTTATTGAAAAACATATCAATCAGCATGACCCCATCAGGGATTATATCGTTCACACCGATCTTTTCGACGCCCCTGAAAATGATTTTATCAACAGCCAGGTTAAAATTGTGCTGCGCAATTGCGGTTACATGGATCCTGAATCCATTGAAGAATACCAGGCACGTGACGGATACAAGGCCATACAGCAAATCGCTGCCAAAAAAACAGGCCGGCTGGATGTGATACAGGAGGTCCTTGATTCAGGTATCCGTGGCAGGGGAGGAGGAGGTTTCCCGACCGGGATGAAGTGGAAATTTGCCAATGCGAATAAATCCCCTGAAAAATACGTGATCTGCAATGCCGATGAAGGTGATCCTGGTGCGTTCATGGATCGTTCTGTTCTTGAGGGCGACCCCCATTCCGTGCTGGAAGGAATGATCATAGCTGCCTATGCAGTGGAGGCCAACGGCGGTGTGATCTATTGCCGCGCAGAATATCCGCTGGCCATCAAACGTCTTAACATCGCAATCAAACAGGCTCGTGAAAAGGGATTTTTAGGAGAAAATATCTGCGGCATCGAAGGATTCAATCTCGATATTTATATCAAGGAGGGAGCAGGAGCTTTTGTTTGTGGTGAAGAAACCGCACTGATTGCCTCCATTGAAGGCGAGCGCGGAATGCCCAGGAAACGTCCCCCCTTCCCTGCAGCATCCGGATTATGGAAGAAACCGACCAACATTAATAACGTTGAAACCTTTGCCAACATCCCCTGGATCATCCTTAACGGTGCAAAGGCATATTCTGTATATGGAACAGAGAAAAGCAAGGGGACCAAAGTGTTCGCACTTGCCGGAAAGGTAAAGCATTCCGGCCTTGTGGAAGTTCCGATGGGAATGACCATCAAGGATGTCATCTTTAAACTGGGAGGAGGCATCAAGAATGACAAACGATTCAAGGCTGTTCAGCTGGGGGGGCCTTCCGGGGGCTGTATCCCCGATTATCTTTCGGATACGATCGTAGATTATGATTCGGTGAATGCCACCGGAGCCATCATGGGTTCAGGCGGTATGGTCGTGATGGACGAAACCACCTGTATGGTCGACGTTGCCAAGTTCTTCCTTGATTTCACAAGGAAGGAATCCTGTGGCAAATGTACCTTCTGCCGCATGGGAACCAAGCGAATGCTGGAGATCCTTGACAGGATCAGCAATGGGGAAGGTCAGGAAGGCGACATCGAAAAACTGGAAGAACTCGCTTACCAGATCAAGGATAATTCTTTATGCGGACTTGGTCAGACAGCGCCCAATCCTGTTCTCACCACCATTAAATATTTCAGGGACGAATATGAGGCACACATCAGCCACAAGAAATGTCCGGCCAAAGTCTGCCGGCCTCTGCTTACCTATACAGTAGATGTTGAAAAATGCACAGGCTGCCTGGTATGCCAGAAAAACTGCCCGTCAAAAGCCATCACAGGCGAGCGTAAGCAACCTCACTTCATCCACCAGGAATTATGCACCAAATGCGGCGTGTGCTTCTCCAAATGTAAATTCGAATCGATTCTCTTATCCTAATCTTTAACTACAAAACTTACAAACAATGGCTGATAATTTATATAACATTGTACTTGACGGAAATATTGTAAAAGGAGTACCCGGGGAAACCATCCTTGAAGTCGCCCGCCGGAATGGTGTTGAGATTCCGACCTTGTGTCATGATGACCGACTGGAACCATTTTCCTCCTGCTATGTGTGTGTGGTTGAGATCGAAGGAATGAGAGGACACCAGCCTTCCTGTTCGACAAAGATCACTGAGGGCATGAAGATCATCACCAACAATGAAAGCATCCGCAAATCGCGTAAAATGGCTCTGGAACTGATGTTGAGCAACCATTATGCCGATTGTACAGGACCCTGCAAACAGACCTGTCCTGCAGGGGTTGATGTACAGGGTTATATATCCCTGATCGATAAAGGATTGTACAATGATGCGGTGGCACTCATAAAGGAAACAAACCCATTACCTGCTATCTGTGGCAGGGTGTGCGTCCGTCCCTGCGAAGTCGAATGCCACAGAAACCTTCTGGACGAAGGAACCCCGGTCGGGATCGATTACCTTAAAAGGTTTGCTTCGGATGTGGACCTGGCTTCACCTTCGAAATTTGTTCCTGAGCTAATGCCTCCGACCGGCAAGAAGGTCGCAGTGATAGGTGCAGGACCCGGCGGACTTTCTGCCGCCTATTTTCTGCAGACAAAAGGCCACCAGGTGGACATCTTTGAAGCTGCCCCGAAGTCCGGCGGCTGGCTGCGCTATGGTATTCCCGAATACCGTCTTCCGAATGATATTCTTGATCAGGAGGTGAAAAACATTACCGATCTGGGCGTGAATATCTATTACAACCGAAAGTTAGGTGCAGATCTCAGCTATCAGGACCTGAAACAAAAATATCAGTCTACCATTCTGACAATCGGCTCCCAGAAAGGAACCGGTGTTGGTTGTGAGGGAGATGATGCCGGAAATGTGTTTTCCGGTATTGATTTTCTGAAAAACATGGAAGTGACCGGCCAGCGGTATGATTTCAGGGGGAAAACGATCGCTGTGGTCGGAGGCGGTAACACGGCTATGGACTGCTGCAGGACTTCAATCCGCTGCAAGGCAGACAAGGTTTATGTGATCTATCGCCGCACTGAAAAAGAGATGCCGGCTAACCCGATCGAAATTCATGAATCGAAGCTGGAGGGTGTTGAATATCTTTTCCTGACCCTGCCGAAAACGATCAACAAAAACGAAAAGGGCGAAGTGAGATCCATTACCTGCATTAAAATGGAACTCGGCGAACCTGATGCTTCCGGCAGAAGAAGACCGGTCCCGGTTGAAGGTTCTGATTTCGAGGTGCCTGTTGATTTTGTACTGGCCGCAATCGGGCAGAAGACAGAAGTGAATTTTATTGACGATATCAATGCGCATGCAGACGGCGGGCAACTTCAGATCAATCGCTGGGGTGATATTGATGCCTCGAAAGAGACCCTTCAAACGGGTATCCCTTCTGTATTTGCTGCAGGGGATGGGGTTACTGGTCCGGCAACTATCATAGAGGCCATTGCACAAGCAAAAACTGCTTCTTTGAGTGCCCACCAGTTTTTAAACGGGTTACCCCTGGAACCTGCAAAGAAGCCCTTCATCAGTAAAAAGGAGAACTTTAAAAAACAGATCAGCGCTGATTTCCTCGACCGGTTTGAAAAACAGGTTCGCGAAGAAATGCCAACCCTGCAGACCGGCGATCGGGCCAACTTCAACGAAGTGGAACTGGGTTATGCAAGTGAAGACATTGCGAAACATGAAACCCAGCGATGCCTTGAATGTGGATGTGTCGCGTTCTTTGATTGCGACCTTCAGAAATATTCCGAAGAATACCTGGCCCAGCAGAAAAAATTTGCAGGGGAATTCATGCAGTATGCTGTTGATTTCCGACATCCCTTTATTGAGATAGACAACAACAAATGCATCCTTTGCGGCCGGTGTATCCGGATCTGCAGGGAAGTTTCCGGTGCCAATGCGCTTGGGTTTGTCAACAGAGGGTTTGATACCTATGTGGCTCCAAGCATGGGTGATGCGCTGCAGGATACCCCGTGTGAATCATGCGGCTTATGCATCTCCACATGTCCTACCGGTGCAATTATCGAAAACGTTAACTTTAAACCAGGTCCGGTAAAGACCAAAGGCGTTGATACGGTTTGTAACTACTGTTCTGTCGGATGCTCTGTCACAATTCACCAGAAGAATGGCTTTGTTATGAAAGTAACGGGTCGTGAGGGAATTGTGAATGCTGATGGCAACCTCTGCAAATATCCAAAGTTTGGCTACAACGTCATGAATGATGTGAACCGGATCTGTAAACCCATGAAAAAAGTCGGCGGGAAATTCCAGGAGATCACCTTCGAACAGGCATTTGATCTGATCTGTGAAAAGATCGCAGATGTGGCACCGGACGAGAATGTCTTTTTTGCAGGGGCAAGATGTTCAAATGAAGAGCTTTACCTGCTGCAGAAACTTGCCAGGGCAGCCGTTAAAACCAACAATATCGGAAGCTTCCATTATCTTGGAAGAGGCCAGGCTTACCGTTCTGCAGTTGATTTCAATGTTCCCGTTCACGAGCTTTTCCAGGCGGGAAAGATCTGGTTTCTTGGCACTGAGATCAACAAAGACAATGCAGTGATTGGTTTCATGGCGCAGAATGCTCATTTCAGGAACAAAACACCCCAGGTTCTGGTAACCACCAAGGCAGTAAATACCATGACCCATAAAGTGGATGAGGTTGTGAAGATAACCTCCTACTATCATTTCATCAAGGCTGTGAATCATTGTCTTCTTTCAAACGGTTTGGAAAACGGATTGTTTCTGAAGGACCGGACCGACGGATTTGATGCATATAAAGGAAACCTTCTTGCAGAGGATTATGCCGTTCTGGCGAAAAAATCCGGGCTGACGACAGATGAGATTTATGCCTTTGCCGAAGACTATAATAATCAGCAAAATGCAGTGGTGCTTTTTTCAGAAAAGGAACTATCCTCGGCAGCAGTATCCGAATTGTTCAACCTTGCGTTGATCACAGGGAAGCTTGGGAAAACTGCTTCCGGACTGATCGCACTGAAGGAAAAGAATAATTCTCAGGGACTTTTCGATATGGGGATTGCTCCGGAATATGGGACCGGCGGACAGCAGATCGACGACCAGGCTTTTATGAAAAGGATGAAGGAGAAATGGAATGTTGCGGAGATCCCGGGTTCTAAAAATGACCTGAAACAACTCCTTGATATGGGCAAAATCCGAAACCTCTTTATTTTCGGTGAAGACCCATTGGGGTGCAGCCTGAGCGAAGATGTAGCCAAATGGCTGAAAGATGCAAGGTTCATGGTGGTGCAGGATTACTTCATGACACCGACGGCGATGGAAGCCGACCTCGTATTGCCTGCTTCCTTCCCGGCTGAAACGGGCGGAAGTTTCACCAATACCCAGAAAGTTATCCAGGAGTTTGACGCTTTAATGCCGGCAAAAACAGGGATGAACAATATTGAACAACTCACCGCACTGTTAAAAAAGTTCGGATTCGACGGGCTCTCTTTCCCAAAATATGTTCTGGAGGAAATCATCTCCCTTCTCCCGCATGGAAAGGAACATGAAAAGCTTCAGTTCAAATTCACACAGCATGATGATTTTTATCGGATATTTGACCATGGATGCGATGCCGTTGTGAAGAAGTTTGACATGGAATTTGAAGAGTCATTTAAAAATTGACAAAAGGCAGCGCCATCTGAAACAGGATCGGAATCTGCATCGGTTATCGGTAACACCAGGCTTATCATTAAACAAAAACTACAATGAAAGAATTTAAAAACATCAATGAAATATTGGATTTCGCAATAACTTCAGAGCAGGAAGCTGTTGATTTCTATGCTGGCCTTGCCCTGCGAAGCCGTAACGATCAGATGAAAAAGGTTTTTACGGATTTTGCACAGGAAGAGATGAAACACAAAGTCAGGCTGACAAGCATTAAGGAATCGAATTCATTCCAGATGTCGGAAGAAAAGGTCAGGGACCTCAGGATCGCTGAATACCTGGTTGATGTAAAACCGACCCCGGATATGACTTATGCGGATGCACTTGTTCTGGCCATGAAGAAGGAAAAGAACGCCTTCCGGCTTTACCTTATGCTTTCCGAGGAAGCAGCCGATCCTTCCATGAAAGCAGTATTTATGTCACTTGCCCAGGAAGAATCAAAGCATAAACTAAAATTCGAACTGGAATACGACGAATATATCCTGAAAGAAAATTAGGAATGAACCGTAAAATCCTTGATCCAAAGAAGTATTATTTCATCGATACTTCTTTCAACCGTCTGATGAAACGCAGGATCTACCAGGTCCTGCTGATCTCCAGCACTTACGATGCATTCATGCTTGAGGAAGACGGAAGAATCGATGAAACCATCTTTATGGAGTATGTTTCGCTCAGTTTGCGTTATCCTCCTCAGTTCATCAAAGTGACTTCCGAGGAGGAGGCTTTTGAGGTACTTGAAGACAAGAACATCGAACTGGTGGTCTCCATGCTGAGTATTGAAAAGGAGGGCACATTCGATCTTGCCATCCGGATCAAGGATAAATACCCAAAGATTCCCATCGTTGTATTAACTCCCTTCTCACGGGAGGTAAATATCAAACTCAGGGAGAAGAATCTAAGCGCCATCGACTATGTGTTCAGCTGGCTGGGTAATGCAGACATCCTGCTGGCCATCATCAAACTGATCGAGGATAAGATGAATTTCCCTAAGGATTCGGAACAGGGAGTACAGGCTATCCTGCTCGTGGAGGATTCGATCCGGTTCTATTCAAGCTACCTTCCGAACATTTACAAGATCATGTTCAAGCAATCCAAGCAGTTTATGACGGAAGGATTGAATGAACACCAGAAAATGGTCAGGATGCGGGGCAGACCAAAGATCATCCTGGCTACCTGCTATGAAGAGGCCGTGGATCTGTTTCAGCGATATAAAAACAACCTGCTCGGGGTGATCTCCGATGTCAGTTTTAAAAAGGGAGGGGAGACTGACAGATCAGCCGGAATTCAGTTTGTGACCCTTGTCAAGGAAACTGACAGATTCATGCCGATACTGCTTCAGTCATCTGAAGGAGAGAATGAAGAGATCGCGCACAGCCTTAATGCAGGCTTCCTGAACAAACTTTCGAAGACACTCTCGATCGAACTCCGCAATTATATCAATGAACATTTTTCATTTGGCGATTTCGTGTTCAATGATCCTGAGTCAGGCCGGGAGATCAACCGTGCCGCTGATCTGAAATCACTGCAGGATAAGATATTTGAAATACCAGATGATTCTTTGCTCTACCATATGCAGCGGAATCATTTTTCAAAATGGCTCAATGCACGTGCGCTTTTTCCGATTGCGGAAATGTTCCGTGAAGTTTCTGTGACACAGTTCCATGATATGGACGAGGCCAAGCGGTATATTTTTGATTCGATCACTGCTTTCCGGATCAATAAGGCACGTGGTGTAATCGCGGTTTTTGACAGGGACCGCTATGATGAATATCTCTCCTTTGCGAGGATAGGTGAAGGGTCGATAGGGGGAAAAGCCCGCGGACTTGCATTTCTTGATTCCCTGATCAAAAGGAACCGTCTTGCCGACCACTATCCGGATGTGGATATCTCCATTCCAAGGACTGTTGTTCTGGGTACTGATATCTTCGATGAGTTTATGGAAGAGAACAACCTCTATGATATCGCTCTGTCCGATCGCTCAGATAAGGAGATCCTGTCTCATTTTGTCAAGGCAAGGCTGCCTTTCCGCATCCATGAAGACCTCTACACATTCATCTCCTGTGTGAACAATCCGATCGCCATCCGTTCTTCAAGCTTGCTGGAAGATTCGCACTACCAGCCGTTTGCAGGTATTTACTCCACTTATATGATCCCAAACATCAAGTTCAACGAACGGATCATGATCGAAAAGCTAAGCGAGGCTATCAAAAGTGTTTATGCATCTGCGTTTTATAAAGACAGTAAATCATACATGGCGGCAACGCTGAATGTGATCGATTCAGAAAAAATGGGGATCGTATTACAGGAAGTTACCGGCCGGCAGTACCAGGACCGTTTCTACCCTGCGATCTCCGGAGTCGCACGTTCCATCAATTTTTACCCGATTGCGCCGGAAAAACCGGAAGACGGCATTGCAAACATTGCCTTTGGTCTCGGAAAATATATCGTGGATGGAGGGAACGGGATCCGTTTCTCACCAAAGTACCCGAAAAAAATACTGCAACTTTCAACACCTGAACTTGCCCTTAGTGAGACGCAGAAATCGTTTTATGCACTTGACCTTAATGCGGATCATTTCACACCAAATACTGATGATACGGTTAATCTGCTTAAGGTTAAAGTGAAGGATGCTGAAAATGACAACGCACTGAAACTTGTGGCTTCCACCTTTGATTATGACAGCCATTCGATCCGGGAAGGGACCATGAATCCCGGAAAGAGGATCATCACCTTCTCTCAGATATTAAACCACGGGACGTTCCCGCTTGCAGAGATCCTGGAAACAGTGCTTGAGATCGGTCAGCGTGAAATGGGAAAACCGGTGGAGATCGAGTTTGCCGTGAACCTTGACCTTCCGAAGGATGAACATCGGGTCTTCTCGCTTCTGCAGATCCGCCCGATTGTCGGAAAAAATGAAACGGTGAATCTTACGCTGGATGATATCCGAAAGGAGGAAACGATTATCCTTTCAAACACCGCACTCGGTAACGGGATCATCAAAGACATTCATGACTTTGTGTACATCAAACCGGATACCTTCAAATCTGCACAGAACAAGGATATTCCCGATCTGCTTGAAAAACTGAACGACCGATTCCTGGTTGAAAAGAAAAATTATGTTCTTGTCGGTCCTGGCCGGTGGGGATCATCCGATCCCTGGCTTGGAATTCCGGTTCGCTGGCCCCAGATCTCTGCTGCACGCGTGATCATAGAGTCTGGACTTGAGCATTACAGGATCGACCCAAGCCAGGGTACTCATTTTTTCCAGAACCTGACATCATTCAGGGTGGGATATTTTACAATTAATCCTTATATTAATGATGGCGCCTATGATCTTGATTTTCTGGATCAGCAGCCTGCTTATTACGAGGATGATTTTATCCGGCACGTAAGGTTTGACTTGCCTATCCGGATCGAGATCGACGGGAAAAAGAATATCGGGGTTATTTATAAGCCGGCATAAATCTTATCTTTTTATTTATCAGCATGACAAGGGGAAAAACTGCCTACCTTCATAAATTTGCCTTTTCGGAACTCGATCTTGATCTTGAACAGGTCCGGTTAATTCTTGGACAAGGCCCTGAGAACATGGATGAGCCAATTCCGGAAATGATCAGGGATGTTCTGAGACTTGCTGAAAAATGCTGTTTTATTGAGGGTGGGTATGTGATCTATGACGACCCCCGTTTTGATGTTGAACCTTATCGGATGCATGTTGGAGGTGTTGCACTTTCAATTGGTAAAGTAATTCTTCCGCAGATCATCCGTTCTACAAGAGTCGCAGTTTTTGTCGGAACCGCCGGAGAAGAGATCGGCAAGTTTCATGCCACGGCAATGGCGCATGGTAATTTCCTCTATGCTTCCATTGTGGACGGGGTATCCACACTGATCGTTGAACGTGCGATCGATATGGTACAGCATCACCTGGTCAGATCCCTCAGAGACAAACATGTCCGGATTACAAACCGGTTCAGTCCCGGATTCTGCAACTGGGATTCAATTGAACAGAAGCCATTATTCTCATTGCTTCCACCTGGCTTCTCAAAAGTCAGTATTAACCACACAAATGAACTTGTTCCTGCAAAATCGATTGCCGGGATAATAGGGATCGGACGGGATGTCCGTATCAATGAAGAACGATGTGAGCAATGCACAACGCCGCGATGCGTATTAAGAAAGAGTTAAGTGATTCCCGGGAAAAATCACGACTTCAATCCCGGTTATCCTGAATAAAGATCTCCATTGAGTTTAGTTCCAGTGCCACAAGATTTCCGAATCCTTCAATATCACGGATGTAGATCCCATTATCAAGGTCTATGAATTTGTAGTACTTGTTTTTTCGTGAAATGTCGATCAACTCAATGTTGACCGGCACATGGCCGTGGATGATCCTGCGGTTGCTGATCATTTCCGGTTTTATATCATAATCACGGATCCAGAGCATCGAAAGCTGGTCGGCAAAAGGGTCTTCATTCTTGAAATTGAGACCGGCATGGACCAGCACGAAATCTTCCAGGGAAACGTAGTACTGCAGATCCTTCATCCAGGCTATATAGTCGGGAGGAACATCTTTCAGGTTTTTGGTTTTAAAACTGTCAAGAGTGGTCTTTCCTCCCATCTCAAACCATGACCGTCGTTTTCTATTGAAAAATGCAGTGTACCATGGATTTTTATCGGCAACCTCCGCTTCATAAAGGTCAACCATTATGTCTTCATGGTTCCCTTTCAGCGCGATAACAGTAAATTCATCCTTCTGGAGATGACGGATGTAATCAATCACTCCTTTTGAATCCGGGCCCCGGTCGATATAATCGCCGAGAAGATATATCTCATCATAACGTGCCGGCCGGATCTGCTCTTCGACAAGTGATCGAAGGGTTTTTGCATGACCATGAACATCGGGTATCACCCATCTTTTTTTCATTGTCAGCCTATTTTTTCTTTGCCTGGTTTGCCACTTCCTCCATTAGTTTCCGGATTGTTTCCTCATCCCCGAGAAAATAGTCTTTCTGCAGAACAAGGTCGTCATCAAATTCGAATACATAAGGAATCCCTGTAGGCAGGTTAATGCTGACGATGTCCTCGTCGGAAATGTTTTTCAAGTATTTAAGTATGCCCCTAAGGCTGTTGCCATGGGCAGCGACCAGGACCTCCCCGTGCTCTGTTAATTTCCGGGAAATCTCGTTCTGCCAGTATGGAACAATACGTTCAACAGTTTCTTTCAGCGACTCGGTGGAAGGGATGTCTTTTGCTTCAAGTCCGGCATACCTGTGGTCAAAACGAGCGTGGCGGGGATCGTTTTCATCCATGGGAGGTGGTGGGATATCATAGCTTCTGCGCCAGATCAGCACCTGGGCATCCCCGTATTTTTCAGCCATTTCGATTTTATTAAGACCCTGAAGGGTGCCATAATGTTTTTCATTGAGCCGCCAGGTCTTGTTGACAGGGATCCAGAGCAGATCCATCTGTTCAAGTGTAAGCCATAATGTACGGATCGCACGTGTCAGGTAAGAAGTGTAAGCGACTTTAAAGTGGAATCCTTCTTTTTTCAGGGTTTTCCCGGCTTCTGTAGCCTCTCTGACCCCTCTTTCGGAAAGATCTACATCAGTCCATCCGGTAAAGCGGTTCTCTTTATTCCAGGTGCTTTCTCCATGCCGTAATAAAACAAGTCTTTTCATATATTAATGTTTTTTTGATCACCGCCGGTTACGAAAAAAACAGGTTCCGGAACAACGGAGGGTGCAACTATTTTGAGTTTGGAACGATTGTTAAAGTCCTCAAAAATACTAAAAATTTACTACTTTTGCGGTTCTCACTAGGATCCGATACATGAAAAAATACAAACTGATCAACACCTCCCTGGGGTGGGTTGTTTTTTTTATCGCGTCAGCGGTTTATATTTTGACCTCTGAGCCAACGATGAGTTTCTGGGATTGCGGGGAATACATTGCTACCGCATTCAAACTGGAAGTCGGCCATCCTCCGGGAGCTCCCTTGTTCCAAATGATAGGAAGGTTCTTTTCGCTTTTTGCATTTGGGAACCTGGCGCATGTTGCCCGTATGGTGAATACTATGTCGGCTCTCTGCAGTGGCCTGACAATCGCCTTCCTGTTCTGGACCATCACCATGATCGGGAAAAAAATTGCTGCCCGGAACAAGGAAGAGATCACAACGGCTAAAATGCTTGCTATCATGGGGGCCGGACTGATCGGATCACTGGCTTATACCTTTACAGATTCCTTCTGGTTCTCTGCAGTTGAAGGTGAAGTTTACGCCATGTCGTCATTCTTTACAGCGGTAGTTTTCTGGGCCATTTTCAAATGGGAAGAACAGGCGGACGAAAAACATGCCTACAGGTGGCTGCTGCTTATCGCATACCTGGTAGGGCTTTCTGTTGGTGTCCATATGCTGAACCTGCTGGCAATTCCTGCAATAACCCTTGTTTATTATTTCCGGAAATTCCCGGAACGCGGGTGGAAAGGCATTGTCATTGCTCTGATCACCGGGGTGCTTCTGCTTGCCATTGTAATGTATGTGATCATCCCCTGGGTGATCAATCTGGCAGGCCTCACGGAATTGCTTTTTGTGAATTCCTTCGGACTGCCATTCAATTCAGGAACCATTTTTTACCTTCTGGCTTTGGTCGGATTGATCGTTTGGGGACTTATCTATACCCGGAAAAAAGTAAAACCAGTTCTGAATACCATCTTCCTTGCATTTACCTTCATCCTTATCGGCTATACCTCGTTTTTGATGCTGGTTATCCGAAGTAACGCCAATACTCCGATCGATGAGAATAACCCGGAGAATGCAATGTACCTGCTTTCTTACCTGAACCGCGAACAGTACGGAGACTGGCCTCTTTTCAGCGGTCCCTACTATAATGCCCCGGTCATTGACCGTAAAGACGGTAATCCTGTTTATACAAAGGATAATGCCTCCGGGAAATACGTTATTACAGATAAAAAGGAAAAAACAATCCCTGTTTACGATCCTCGTTTCACAACAATTTTCCCACGCATGTGGAGCGGGCTGGAGAAAAAGCATGCTGATGAATATAAACGCTGGGGCAAAGTAAAGGGTGTTCCTGTTGAAATACAGGGTGGCGAGCAGCCGGAAACGGTTTATAAACCTACCTTCTCGGAGAACCTTACCTATTTCTGGAACTATCAGGTGGTACATATGTATTACCGCTATTTCATGTGGAATTTTGCCGGCAAACAGAACGATTCCCAGGGTATGGGAAGCAAAGTGGAAGGAAACTGGAAAAGTGGAATCGCCTTTATCGACGAGATGCGGCTTGGACCGCAAAAGATCCCGGCTTCAAGGGCCAGCAAGGCGGATAATTCATTTTATTTCCTGCCATTAATCCTTGGGATTATCGGTATCTTCTTCACGCTGAAAAAGGATTACAGGAGTTCCATTGTTATCCTGTTACTTTTTCTGATGACCGGCATGGCTATTGTTATATACCTTAACCAGTATTCCCCTCAGCCGAGGGAGAGGGATTATGCCTTTGCAGGCTCATTTTATGCCTTTGCGATCTGGATTGGCCTTGGTGTGATCCAACTTGCTGAATGGCTGGGGAAGGTGCTTGAAGGGAAATTCTCGGCGATCCTGGTTACTGTACTTACATTTTTCCTGGTACCCGTTATTATGGGCCAGCAAGGCTGGAATGACCATGACAGGTCTGGAAGGTACACCGGTCTGGCAATTGCGGAGAACTACCTGAATTCGTGTCAGCCCAATGCAATCCTGTTCACGAATGGTGATAATGATACATTCCCCCTTTGGTATGCACAGGAAGTGGAAGGCATCCGGACCGATGTACGGGTTGTCAACCTCAGTCTGCTGAATACCGACTGGTACATTGACCAGATGAAGCGGAAAGCCTATGACTGCGATCCGGTTCCCTTCTCACTCAGCCGTGAAAAATACAGGCAGGGTAATCATGATGTTACCTATTTCATAGAGAACGATCAGGTCAAGAATACCTATATCGACGTGAAAGATATTTTTAATATCCTGAATAATAATGAATCCAAACTGAAACTGAACACATCCCAATATGGTACAGTGGATTTCTTTCCAACCAAAAAATTCATGGTCACCTATGATTCAGTTGCTGTTGTGAACCAAAAGCTGGTTCCCTCCAAATATTTGAACAGGCTGGATACGATCCGGTGGTCGATTGAACGTCCCGCGGTGGAAAAGAATCACCTGATGGTACTTGACCTGCTTGCAAACAATAACTGGAAACGCCCTGTTTATTTCTGCATGACGATGGGTAATGATGTATATCTGGGTCTGGAAAAACATTTCTTTCTTGAAGGACTTGCATACCGGTTGCTTCCGGTCAGGGCAAATCCTGGCGGCAATGAAGTGGGAGAGGAGAACACCTCCATTATGTATGATAACGTCATGAATAAATTCATATGGGGGAATATCCAGGATCCCAAAGTGTACCTGGATGAACAGAACCAGCGGATGATCATGAATTTTATGAATATGTTCGGCAGGCTTGCTGACGCCCTGATCAGGGAAGGACAAAAGGAAAAGGCCCGCAAGGTGCTTGACCGCGCCATGGAACTTTTCCCCAGGACTTCGGTCCCCTACAACTTCTTCACACTTCCGGTCGTTGATGGTTATTACAAGATCGGCGAGGTGGCTAAGGCTAATGACATTGCTGAATGGATCTATAAAACAGAAAAGGAAGACCTTGAGTATCTCTTCTCCTTTAAAAATGAAGATCTTAAAGCCAATGACACAAATATGCAGGAAGCCCTTATGACCCTTCAGCGGCTTGGTGCCATTGCTACAGAAAACAAGCAGGATGCGCTGGCGAAAAAGATTGACCCGGTTTTCAAAACATATTATGACCGTTTTGTTCAGCAGGTTTATGAGCCACCAGCACAATAGGCAGAATGTTTGCTGTTAAGCCACCATTCATCTTCCGGTTCTTCAATCCGGAATACCTGATTTGCAGGATGCCGTCGAATGAAAAGACGATCTATCTGACATTTGATGACGGCCCCATCCCTGAAGTCACAATGGATGTTCTATCAATACTCAGGGAAAAGAATGCAAAGGCCACGTTTTTCTGTGTCGGGGATAATGTACGAAAATACCCGGAAGTCTATCGGGCGATACTTGAGGGTGGCCATTCAACAGGGAACCATACTTTTCACCATCTAAATGGCTGGACAACTGCTCCGGGGTCCTATTATTCAAATGTAAAGCATTGCAGTGAACTTGTGCAATCCAGACTCTTCCGGCCACCATATGGCAGGTTTACCCCCTCACAGTATTTCCTGTTGCGGAAAGAGTACCGGTTTATCATGTGGTCTGTTCTGGCCGGGGATTTTGACCCGGGCACTTCTCCTGCGCGTTGTTTGGACAATGCCCTGCAGAATTCAGAAAACGGATCAATACTTGTTTTTCACGATAGCATAAAGGCAAAGGAGAAGGTGTTGTATGCGCTTCCCCGCCTGATCGATTCCCTGACAAACTCGGGATACAGATTTGAGGCGTTGTAATCTGATCCCTGATTTCAATGCCCGTTTTCTATATTCCATCCTCCATTTTCAAACCATTCCCTCATCTGCAAAGCTGAAATACTTGTCGTCGCCAATGATGAGGTGATCCAATACGGCGACATCAAGCATATTGCCGGCCTCTTTCAGCTTTTTCGTGATCTTCTGGTCTGCTTCACTTGGCTGGATGTTGCCTGAAGGATGGTTATGTCCGAGGATGATCGAAGAGGCATGATGATCCAATGCAATCTTAAAGATCTTTTTCGGGTCAACAACCGTTCCTGAAATGCCGCCCTCGCTGATGCTGCAGCTTCGGATCACTTTGTTGGCCTTGTTAAGAAGGATAATTCTGAATTCTTCATAGGGGAGGTCTCCAAGCCGGCTGCGGAAGATCTCAAAGGCATCGCGGCTGTTTGTGATTTTGTCCTTCTCAATGACGATTGCCTCATTCCTTCTTTTGCCAAGTTCCAGGGCGGCCAGAACCGTTACGGCCTTTGCTTCTCCGATCCCCTTGTATTTCATCAGTCCTTCAAGAGATAACCTTGAAAGTTCAGACAGGCTCTCCTGCATGTCTTTCAGTATCCCCTTGGCCAGATCCAGCGCCGATTCATGCCGTGTACCTGAGCCCAGAAGTATTGCCAGCAATTCGGCATCACTGAGGGCGTTTTTTCCTTTAAGCAACAGTTTTTCGCGTGGGCGGTCGTCTTCTGCCCAGCTTTTTATGGGCAGGTGGTTATCATATTTCTCCATGTTTTTTTCCATTAATCGGGAAAAAAACAAAAGGTGATAGGTTTGGAAGCATTAATTTTGAAAAAAGTTTGCCCGATCATGAAAAAAATAGCCGGTCCGGATTTTTTGACAAAGATTATTGAGCTCGAATGCACAGGCTCCACCAATACCTATGCAGGGGAACTCCTGAAAGCAATTTCTACCCAGCAGGAGGGGACTGTGATCTGGGCCCACCAGCAAACTAAAGGCAAAGGTCTTGGTGACAATACCTGGACCAGCGAACCGGGTCTGAACCTTACTTTTTCATTGGTTCTACGCCCTTTGTTTTTACCGCCCGACAGGCAATTTATGCTGAACAAGACAATCGCACTGGGGGTGCTTGATTTTGCCGTGGCACAGGGCATCCCTGACGAATGCCGCCTGAAGTGGCCCAATGATATCTATGCTGGTAAAAACAAACTGGCAGGAATCCTCATCAACAATACGATCAGCGGTTCGGAATATTCATCCGCTATCACTGGCATAGGGTTTAATGTCAATCAGTCAGTCTTTGATCCAACCCTGCCAAACCCGGTTTCATTAAAAATGCTATGCGGAAGGTCCTTTTCACTCAAGGCCTGTCTTCTAGATCTTTTACTCTGTTTATCAGCACGATACGATCAGTTACGAACAGGTTATGAACAGGAACTTGATGAGGCTTATCAAAAATCACTGTTGGGCTACGGACAGAATCGCTATTTTACAGAGTCCGGCAGGAGGATAGAGGCAAAAATTGCCGGAGTGGATGATTTTGGCCGTTTAATTCTCGATATAGACAAAGAGGGTTGCAGGATATTCAGCCACAAAGAGGTTGAGTACATTCTTTGAGTGATCTTAATTCATCCGTTTTCCCATACTGAAGCTAAGGTACAGCGTCAGAAAGAAATTCTGTTTCGGATTATTTGCCATGACAGGAACCGGGATGGGTGAATAATCAAGGATCGCCCCGACTTCCAGTGAGTTTATACTTTTATTCCGTGTTCCGAATTCAAAATCAAGCCCGCCGCGAAGATATACTCCGGGATAGACCTTCAGATTTAATATTCCGGTAAGGAAAGGCGCGCGTCCATAGATATTATCGATAAAATGAATCGACGGATCATACCGTTCAGTACTGATCTGGTAAGTAATATCATTGCCCGTTCCCGTGAAATTGATGATATAGAGATAAACAGGCTTGGTTATGCCTAAAGATAATCCTCCATAATAGAGCCAGCTGAGTTGAACTCCGCCCCAGTATGGTTTGCGGGCAATAATACGCTGCTCGCCCACACCGCCTCTAAGAAAATAAACGTAATTCAGCTTACCGTATATGTAGCTTTTTGAATCCGTGAAATACGGATTGATTGTTTTGACCTCCTTGGCCGATTTATAAGTCGAGAATTCGACCTCCCACATCAGCTGCTGCCTGGCCTTCAGGTTATGGCCTTTCCTGAATTTGGCGCCAAACCCGTTCGTGTGCACCATCAGGCCCAGCGTCCATTGTTTTTCCAGTAAAACGTTATCCGGTGTTGTGTCTTTTTTTGAGGCTTTATCCTTATCCTTGTCCTTTTCGGCGAATGCGATGTTGGCTGCTGTCATGAACAGAAAGAAAAAAAGAAGAACCTGAAATTTTTTGGCAGCCATGGAAAGCATTAATTATTACAAAAGTAATAAGAAATGCAATAAAAAAGGGAAGCATTGTTCAATGCTTCCCCTAAAAGAAATTCGCTATGATTTAAATCAATGCCGCTCGATTTGGTATCTTTGTCTCTCTCCGTATGCAGCGCATCTCTGGGTTGAATTGCAGGAGACAGCAAGAATGGCAACCAGAAGAAATAATGAAATTGCTACGATGACCTTTTTCATACGGCAGAATATAAGTTTGTGATGATTTGCCGCAAAGTTCGGCATTCTCACCATATTGAACAACTTTTTTAAAGATTTATTGTCCAAAAGTTATTAACTAAGACGTGTTTATGTAATGGAGAAGATAAATCCGGTCATTGGAGAAAGCTGGAAAGCCGTGTTGGGTGAGGAGTTTAATAAGTTATATTTCATTGAGTTAAGAGAATTTCTCCGGGAAGAAAAAAAACAATTCACGATTTTTCCTCCCGGCTCCCTTATTTTCAATGCATTTAACAGAACGCCATTCTGGGATGTAAGGGTTGTCATTATCGGGCAGGACCCATACCATGGTGACGGACAGGCACATGGTCTTTCCTTCTCAGTTCCGGACGGAATTGCACAGCCCCCTTCGCTTCAGAATATCTTCAAAGAACTTGAGGCCGATATTGGAATTCCACCCCCTGCCCATGGAAATCTTGAAAAATGGGCCGCCCAGGGCGTGCTTTTATTGAACGCAACTCTTACTGTACGCAGGAATCAGGCTGGGTCTCACCAACACAAAGGCTGGGAACAATTTACGGATGCAGCCATTTCGCACCTTTCACGGGAACGCAGCGGACTTGTTTTTGTGTTATGGGGAAATTATGCCATAGCAAAAAAGGAATTGATTGATGCCTCAAAACACTCCGTTCTTACAGCTGCGCATCCTTCTCCATTCTCTGTTCACAAGGGATTTTTCGGCTGCCGTCATTTTTCGGGAATCAATGAAATACTGCACACATCCGGCCAGCATGAAATCGACTGGAAACTATAACATAAAAAACAGTCCTATGGTACAGGAAGAAAATCGGGGAAGTAAACAGGGTATTCTATTCTTTTTATTGTTGATATTCTTGCTGGTTATCGGTATATCTTCCTGTAAGTATGATAAAGCGGAAGATACGGTGAAGGAGTCTTCATTCACAATTATCTTTTCACATCTGGTTAATGGCAATGCTTTGCTGACCGATACCCTGATCTATTCCGAACCTCCCGGAAATAGTTATATGGTAAGCGATCTGCAATATTTTATCTCTGATCTGGTCTTTTACCGCCGGGGAGGAACAGCTACCTTTATTACAGATGACGACAGCATTCACTACACTGATATTCGTGTTCCGTCAACACTTTCCTGGAAACTGAATACGCCAATACCCTCTGGCATTTATGATTCCGTATCCTTTGTTTTTGGTCTGAATGAAATGAAAAACAGGTCAAACCGTTTTCCGGATCCACCTGAAAGGGATATGTTCTGGCCTGACATTCTGGGAGGAGGGTATCATTACATGAAAATGAACCTGAAATGGAAAAACGATACGAAGGCAGTTTCGCAACCATTCAGCTTCCATCTGGGTATCGGGCAGACCTACAGCAGTACTTTCCCCAATCCGGATTCCATCACTGCCTACATCCAGAATTCATTCACCGTTACACTGCCTTTGCAGGCTCTTGAATTGAAAAGCAATGCAGTTCAGGCAATTGAGATTCAGATGAACATTGAAAAATGGTTTTACGGGGAACAGCTTTTTGATTTTGCAACCTATCCCGACGGAACTATGCAGTATGAAAGTGCAATCCATTCCGCATGCCTTAACGGAAAAGAAGCATTTGGCATTAAACTGTTGAAATGAAAATGGGAAACGGATATTCAGCCGGTAAACGACATGTCGGACACCAATGGTTCCCGGCTCTGTTGTTGTTTCTATCCTGCTTTTCTCTTTTTTCATGCCAAAAGAGCAGTGAGCCGGAACCTGTGCCCATGCCAACACCATATATACTGACAATCCCATTGCATTTTCCTTCAACCTTAAATATTCCGTTGGATAATCCCATGACAGTTGAAGGGGTCAGTTTGGGACGAGATCTGTTTTATGACGGCAGGATCTCCGGCCGGACAGATCCGGATTCCATGATGAGCTGTTCCACCTGCCATATTCAGTCGCATGCTTTTGAATGCGGTATCGACCACCCGAAATTTACAGGAGGGCATCCCTTTGGTGTCACAGGCATACCGACGCCGCATTTTATGCTTCCAATGATAAACCTGGCCTGGACCAATCACGGGTATTTATGGAATGGATCCGTCTATGAGGGTGGTGCCTCCGGACACCGTAACCTTGAAGATATCACCTGGATGGCTATTGTCGCCCCCCATGAAATGTTCAGTGATACGAATCGGTCTAAAGTGCTGATACAAAGCATTGCCGGCTACCCGGAACTGTTTCTGAAAGCCTTTGGAAGCAAAATTGTCACAGTTAAAAATATGGGTCGGGCAATCGCACAGTTTGTCCGTACCCTGGTGTCTGCAGATTCAAAATTCGACAGGTATTTGCATGGAGAAGTTCAACTCAACGGTTCGGAAAGGAATGGATACGTGCTTTTCATGACTGAACAGGGTGGCGATTGTTTTCATTGCCACGGCGGTGAAGGAAATCCATTGTTCACAACCGGCTTGTATTACAATAACGGGAAAGACAGTGTTTTCCAGGATTCCCGTGACAGATACCAGGTAAGCGGCGATCCTTCAGATATCGGGGCATATAAAGCACCAACACTTCGGAATGTTGCCTATACAGCGCCTTATATGCATGACGGCCGTTTCAAAACCCTGGATGAGGTGCTTGCCTTTTACAACAGCGGACTTATCTGGTCTCCCTCCATCAGCCCGCTGATGCACAAGATCGGAATGGGAGGGATTCATCTGACACCCGGGAATCTTTCTGATCTGAAAGCCTTTTTATTAACCTTGTCCGATACTACATTTGTAACAAATCCTGCTTTTGCAAGACCGGATAAACTACCCGGTGAAAAATAAAATCATGATCGTTTATCCAAATGCCAAAATAAACCTCGGACTCAATGTTGTTGAGCGACGAGCCGACGGGTTTCACAACATAGAAACCATTTTTTTCCCGATTGCGTTGAAAGATGCCCTGGAAATCGTCGTGGCTCCTGATCGGAAATTTTCCTTTACAACATCGGGACTCAGTATTCCCGGGAACCCGGAGAACAATCTCTGCGTGAAAGCCTGGAAATTACTATCTGAAGAATATCATCTTCCGCCGGTAAAGATACATCTGCATAAGGTGATTCCTATGGGTTCCGGCCTTGGGGGAGGATCTTCCGACGGTGCGTTTACAATAAGGCTGCTGGATTCATTATTTTCATTAAACCTCCCCTCAGAAACCATGAAGGCGCGGGCTGCACAGCTTGGAAGCGATTGTCCGTTTTTTATCGGGAATACGCCTGTGTATGCTTACGGGAAAGGCGATGAATTTGTTTCTGTTGACCTGCGATTCCCTGATCTAAAAGTCATGGTTGCAGTCCCGGGGATTCATGTAAATACTGCTGCAGCCTATGGAATGATAAGGCCTGAAAAACCCGCCAGGAATGTCATGGACCTGGTTTCGAAACCGCTTCATGAGTGGAAGGACCTCCTGAAAAATGACTTTGAAAAACCGGTATTCCGGGAATATCCGCGTATAAATGAAATTAAAACCACTTTTTATGAGAAAGGGGCTGTGTATGCCTCTATGAGTGGGAGCGGGGCGGCAGTATTCGGGTTTTTCCCTTCTGTGGTGCCAACAGAAGCTTCACTTCGAGATTGCTTTATTTGGAAAGAACGATAGCCCTTTTTGCTAAAAGGTCAAGCCGGCTCTTAAGGTTATAAAGTGAAGATCAGTTTGTTTAATATGATTTGTTTTATCTTTTGATCGTATGTTCTGGAGCTTGTACCCTAATGAAAAGTTCAGTGCAACCGATTTCTCAAGAACCAGTTTTGCGCCAACCCCTGCATTGAACATCATACCGCCTTTATCAGAGCCTTTCACGGTTTTTGACCATCCAAGCGCGTACCCGGCATCTGCAAAAAGAAATGGCGTTATGGCTTTTTTCATCAGATTTACACGAAGATCCACAAAAAATGGCATCAAAGAAAGTGTGTCCCATTTATCATAACCCATTCCGGCCCCTGTGCAAAAATTGTAATTAAAAATGTAGTCAACTGCAGTAAATATCGTGAAAGGATTTTCTGCGTTGGAAAACCATCCATTGTCCGTCCTGTATTCTGAGATCCCAACCATTATACCCAGTTCGGTAACATCCTGGAGTCCTCTTTTTCGTATTTTCCCTTCATATTTGGGATTCTGGAAATCAGGGACATTCTCCCGTGTCATCTTCTCGATATCCTCAAGGTTGATCTCAAGTTTTTTCGTCTCCGCAACCTGGATGGTGACAGATTTTCCGGGAACAACTTCAACGATTGTTCCCCTGAGGAAACTGCCGTTTTTAAGATAGATAACATCCTCCAGATCCTTTTGGGCAAATGAAGCGATGCTAAGTACCAGAAAGATTAAAAAAAAGGAGAGGCGAATTTTCATAATGCCATGTTCTTGTCAGTCTGCAAGTGTAAAATAAAAGGTGGTGCCCTGCCCCACGTGGCTGTCTGCCCATATCCTGCCACCGTGCTGCTGGATGATCCTGTGGACGATTGCAAGCCCTACGCCGGTCCCCGGGTAGTCATGTGAGGAATGAAGCCGCTGAAAGGCTACAAAAAGCCTTTCCTGGTATGTCATGTCAAATCCTGCACCATTATCCCGAATAAAGAAAATCATCTGCCCGTCTTCGGTGCTAAGACCGAACTCAATTCTGGCATCTTTCTCTTTCGAGGTGAATTTCCATGCATTGTTGATGAGGTTCTCCAGCGCGATCCGGAGAAAAGCTGAATCTGCTTTAACTTTCAGTTCGGGACGAATGATCAGATCAACCTTTCGTTCAGGAAACTGCTGGCAAAGTTCATTGGCGATCTGCCCGACCATCGCACTCATATCGACGTTCCGTTTGTTCATATTTGAGCGCGAAACCCTCGACAGATTGAGAAGGTCGTTGATGAGTTGCGACATATGCTTTGCTGCATCGCTGATCCGTATGAAAAAATTTTTTGCTTCTTCAGGGAGGGATTCATAGAAGTCTTCAAGTATTGCAGAGGTGAAACCATCAATGGTTCGTAAAGGAGCCCTTAAATCGTGTGAAACGGAATAGGAGAAAGCTTCCAGTTCTTTTAGTGCTGCCTCCATCTGGATAGTCCGCTCCCTGACCCGCTCTTCCAGCTCCTCATTCATGGTCATGATCTTTTTTTCAGCCTCATGCCGGTCTGAAATATCATGAAAGTTAAATACCATCCCTTCAATTGCGGGCTCATGGAAAAGGTTGCTGATGGTACTTTCGATCCATCGCCAGGAACCGTCCTTGTGTAAAAACCGATATTCTGTTGTGATAACTTTTCCAGGGGATTCCGCCAGGTCAGCAAATATTTCCAGGAGTTTAGGAAGGTCCTCCTGATGGGTAAGACCCATAGGGTTCATCCCAATAACTTCCTCAGGACGGAAACCCATAACCTTTTCAGTGGAGGGGCTGATATATTTCAGCTTACTGTCGGGACCAAGGATTGTGATTGCCCCTGGGACATTTTCGATCAGGCCCCTGAAATGCTGTTCATTCCGTACAAGGGCTTCTTCCGCCATTTTTCGTGCCGTAATATCGCGTGAGGTTCCGTAAGCTTCAATCTGACCTGTTTCATCGTTGAACACAAAATGTGAAAGGAATTCAACCCAGATGAGTGAACCATCTTTTCTGAATTGTTCCACTTCATCGATATAGTGTGTCCGGATCCCTGAAAGAAATTCTGCGGAACGAACCCGGATATTATTGGCGACCATAGCCCTGCCTTCAGGCTTCAATATGTCATCTGTTGTGATTTGCAAAGCCTCCTCAACAGTGTATCCATACATGCGTTTGACAGAAGGACTCATGTATGTGAATTTATTGGCACTTTGACAATTTGAGTGGGTAAATTTACTGAATTTAGATTACCGAACAACATTAAAGGATGAAAAAAAATAAAATATTTGACATTTTCCCGGGCATCAATCAATTACCTTATTCGCA